>Ga0315309_1001643_pt1 | contig 13312 bp, 15 predicted proteins | sample TDP4_MG_FD_203080 | JGI IMG/M metagenome (GOLD analysis project Ga0315309, IMG submission 203080) | Freshwater sediment microbial communities from Lake Towuti, South Sulawesi, Indonesia - TDP4 | ecosystem: Environmental > Aquatic > Freshwater > Lake > Sediment | place: Indonesia: South Sulawesi...
TTCACGATTACCTCCCTTTTTTCTTCGTCTCTGCCTCGTCTCCTTTTCTTTTCTCTTTTTCTTTGGAACCTTTCTTCCCAGTTGTCTTCGTCTCTTGCTTCTGTTTCGTCTCTTGCTTCTTCGCTTGTTTCTCCTCTTCCTTTTTCTGTTCCTTTTTCTCTCCTTCTTTCCTTTTTGAAACCTTCTTTGTTTCTTCCTCTTTGGCGATCTCGGTTTCGCGGGGTGGAAGTGTTATCTCAGAGATAGGATTCAACACTTTCAGACCTAGTTCCTCTGCCTTACCAAGTATCAACATTCTCTTCCTTGTACCGACCTGATGCGAAATCCTTATTGCGTATTCTTTAGGGTCTACTTTGTCCAAGTTCTTGAGATTGTAGACCATGATCTCCCTGTAACCTGAAGGGTGTAAGTTACGGGCTTCGCATGGACCTCGGAACCCAACCCTCGGGCTGACTTCCCATCCTTTCATCTTCAAACGTGCCTTATTGTCTAGCCCTATCTGCTTTCTCCATGGCTTCCCGAGCCTCACGTAGCGCCAACTTTCATACCTGACGAATTCCGGTTTTTTTGATTTTGTCATGCGTCTGATCCGCAGCGCCCTATTGACAGATTTAGGTTTTTCAGTCACCGTTGACACCTCGCGTTTCTCAGATTTTCCTTAGCAACTCGTCTCCGCAGTACACCTCATACAAGTATATTCCATCTTGGAAAACCCTAGGATCCTTGTCCCTAATTCTACATACCTTCTCTATGTTTGCAGCAGTCTGACCGACGGCTTGCCTATCAGCGCCTGAGACTATTACATCGTCTCCCTTGACTACAATCTCAACGTTGCCTTCGATATTTGCTATCCTAGGAGTCCGTTCGCCAATGAAGTTTTCAATATGAACTAGCCGCTTATCTTTGTCAACTCTGACAGTGATAGGGAAATGAGAGTGTGCCACCTTAAGCTTGTATTCGAAACCCCTTGTCACTCCTAGTATCATGTTGTTGATCTGAGTCTTTAGAGTCACTACAAGAGATCTGTCCTTCTTTCTATTTGTAAGTGGTCGAATTGTCAACATATCATCTGACTTGCGGATTTCGATTGAAGTGATGTGTGAAAAGTCACGTTGTACTTCACCCTTCGGTCCTTTAACCGAAGTCTTGTTGTCATCTATATGCACCGACACACTGGGCGATATTCTGATCTCTTCCCTTATAGCACTCATGATACCTTCCCTTCTTAGCTCACGTCCAAATGTATGGACAGTTGGCTTGCTTGGTGACATCTAGTATACAAAAGCTAGTAGGCGTCCTCCTAATCCCTTGCTTTTTGCTTCTTGATGTGACATTACTCCTTCAGGGGTTGTAACGATCAGTAGCCCAAAACCTCTTGACGGAAGGTACTTCTTCTCCCAAGTCTCATACTCGTCCCTCTTTACAGGGAACCTAGGCTTGATTACTCGACATTCACTTATTCTACCAAGCAATTGAATCTTGAAAATGCCAGTTCTGGAATCATCGATGAACTCAAATTCACCTATATAGCCAGTCTTCTGCATGACTCGTAGAACCGCTCCTATCAGCTTTGAGGCTGGCTTAATGACCACTTCTCTGTGCCCAATTATCTCGTGATTCCAGATGTTCGAGACCGCGTCGGCAAGTAAGTCAAGCCTTGTCACTTATCTCACCCAACAGATCATCGCACTCGATAAGCAGTCTAACTAACTGTTAGACGCAGATCGGCAAATCTCCAGATACCTTCTGACATAAAATCCCTTCTAAATTAAATGTTTTGGTAACCTTTTGGATTTCATGGCTTGTTTTCTTCAACTTATCCTAGGTGATCTCTACGTCCCAATGATCTTTACTCCTAAGGTCTGCTGCAAGAAAGCTATTGCCTCATTTTTCCCAACGCGCTGGGATCTTGGGACAGTTGTCCTCATTCTTCTTCTCTTAGCAACTCTATACCCTTGTTTTTCGATCCTAATAGAAACGTCGAAACCTATTATGCCTATGTCCGGATCGTACCTCACACCTGGTAGCTGTATATGCTCCTTCACTCCAAATGAGACATTGCCCTCGTCGTCAAAGCTTGATTCTTTCAATTTGGAATCGACTACACTGAGCGACTTCTTCAGGAACTCAATTGCACGGTTTCCTCTCAAGGTCACCTTACATGCAATAGGCTCGTCTTTCCTTATGCCAAATTCCCTGATAGTCTGTTTAGCTTTACATTGAACAGGCTTCTGGCCAGTTACGTCCTCCAATACCTTCATGGCTTTTTGAAGGGGTTCACCAGATTTGCCTACTGAACAATTTACTACCACGTACCCTATTCTCGGTCTTAGCATCGGGTTCGTTTCCCAACTCTTAACGATATCTTCAAGTTTCTCCATTCTGCAATTAACCCCCGAGAATCCATTGGTTACCAGATAACTAGTTGGTTTGGTTTCTCATCTCGAAATTTCTTCGAAGTTTACATAGCCCATAGAGCTTATAAAGACTTAACAAGTATAACTCTCATTATCCACCGTCTAAGAATCGAAGTGAACCTAATAGGTAATTGGAGGCATGGCACTTGGTCAAGGTCAAATTCGGAAAAGGCAGCAGAGTATGCACGCGTTGCGGTTGCCATCAAGCGATAATAAGGCGGTACAAACTAAACTTGTGTCGCCGGTGTTTCAGGGAGGTTGCCGTGAATTTAGGTTTCAAGAAGCTTTCTTAGTTTATTACTTGTTCGCCTCCGAGTCTTGAGTAAGATATCAAAGGTTCCTCTTTCCCAATTGCGAAAGTATAGTTCAAAGGTACCTCCATCGTGGTGCCATCATCTGTTTTCAGAGTAACGCTGGTCGTCATGCTAGTTCCTTTGGGTTTGTTAACTTCTTGAACACGCCCGCCCAACCCAACGTTCTTTCCACCACTTATCAACACAAGTGTTCCTACCTCATATCTGACGATGTCAATGATTTTCTGGGTTGGTACCTCGATTTTCAAGGTGTCATGTGTCTTAATGCTTGACAGTTCTTCATTAGCTTTATCTTTTCTGATAACAATGTTTCTTCCGTCATGCAGATTCAGCTGCAGGTCCCCACCTTTGACTAGCGTCTTGTCGACCACGCAGCAGAGTTTGAACTCCGCCTCGTTCTTCTGTATTGGTTGGAGGCCAAGTCCTCGCTTTGGGAATGGCAGAACTCTGAAAGCCTTTTCGATAACAGGAATCGTAATAACATCCATCAGACCAACCGGGAATTTGTGGTCTCGTCTCGCCACCCCATCGACAAGCACTTTGCCTTCGTATAGAACTCGCTTGGCTTCCCTAGCAACATAGTTCGGGGAAAGAGTTTCCCTAAGGAGATTAAGGAGCGGTATAGATCCATCAATTGGATGAGGCCCAGAACGCGGACGAACAGCCCACGAATGCCGATGCTTGGGTATTCTCCAGTCGGTTGGGACTGCCAACCTCTTCATGTGTCTCCTTGGCCCTTTCCTACCCAACCTCTTTCTCCTCCTTTAATGAAGCCCCCTTACGTCTAAGAATCCTATTGCGCCAGTCGTCGAGTTTTAGCTTGACTATCGTTACGCGGGAAGGTCTGATTGGAACGGGGTATGATTGTCCAGTCGTTTTTTCTCCAACCGCTCCATCGACGAAAATCACGCATTTCTTGAGGTTAATTCTATTAACTTTTCCCTGAATGCCAGAAAACATGCCCTCATCGATCATGACCTCGTCATCCTTGCGGACTGGCAGATTTCTAACACCGTACTTTTCTCTCAGTTCAGGCGTGAGCTGCGCAACAATGAGCTTTCTTCTCCTATGAAGAGGCGCGCTATAAATCGCTCTCCTCTGTTTCCTTGGACTCTTTGACTTCAAGAGAGTATTACCCTCCATACGCACAATTTATGCAGATCAATGGAAGCCCCATCTCAATGACTGTCATAGCTACACAACTATACTAGAGATCGCCGCGATCTTTGACCATCTCTCCGCTGCCTCTTTAGCTACAGGGCCACGTATTTCACTTCCCTGAGCTTCTCCTTCTGGGCTCACAACAACTCCTGCGTTATCCTCAAAAGTCACCCAGCTCCCATCTGGGCGCCTGTATGATTTTCTCTGTCTAATGATAACAGCCCTTACGATCTTCCTCCTCATCTCAGGAGTACCCTTCTTAACACTAGTAACAACCATGTCTCCTACACTCGCTGAAGGAAATCGGTTCAGTCTCCCCTTGTACGGAGTGACTGCAATTATCTTGAGTGTCTTTGCCCCGGTGTTGTCCGCACAAGTGATTTGGGCTCCGACAGGCAGCCCCCTGCAAATCCTTGGCTTATTGCCGATAACAGTCTTTACCCGTTTAGCCAAGAGGTGGACCTCCTAAATACAAGAATGAAAGTAAACTCATTTATTCGATGATGACTCATGCTTCTTTCTTTTCTATAATAACAAATGAGACTGTTTTGCTCAATGGACGGCATTCTGCGATTCTCACCGCATCCCCTTCCTTAGCAGAAATACATGGAGGATTGTGTGCATGAAGATGTTTTCTCCTCCTTTCGTACCTCATATACTTCTTGATGTAATGTAGATACTCCCTTCGAACAACTACCGTGTCGGACATTTTTCCACTTATGACGGTTCCTTCGAATATTCTGCCTCTAACCGGAAGAATACCGTGGAAGGGGCATAATTCATCTTCACACGTGTTCTTAGGTGGAATCACCTCAAGCCCTATACTTTGCTTCATTCCGACTTATTACCTCGTAACGCAATCGTCTTCTTTCTTGACCGTGAATCGTAGCAACAGAGTCAGGACCGAGTCTACTGTCCTAACACAAGGTGGTGAATCCAGATCATCTTTAGAAAGAGCAAGATTGGACGTTTTCTATAAAAGACTTTCGAGTATCGTCTTTAACCTTTAGTTTTCGAGAATCATCGTCTTTTCTTTTTTATTCTGTTTTCGGGGCGTCCCACTATGTCTGCTCCAGCGATCTGGATCTTTCCGTTTTCAGGAATAGACAGTTCGAGTACGACTGATCTTTTGGGGATTCTTTTTAGAGCTGAATTCTTTGTTGCCAAGATAATTATGTTACAAGACTCCATCACGATAAGACCTTCGATACCAACGTAGTCCTTATGGCTGGCTTGTACTACTTTTGCGGATAGTCCTATTAGCTCATGGCGGTCTGCGTTTTCTTTGGTAATCTTGATTTTCTGTTGTCCTCCTTTCTACTTTTTCGATTGTTCTCCATTCACAGTCAAGATTCTTGCTATAGTTTTGCGTATCTGTTTTATCCTTCCAGGACTTTCCACAGTTCCTGCACCAGTACGTAATGCCCTCATTCTCGTGAGTTCAGCTGTCAATTCTTCAAGTTTCTTCTCCCTTTCGGCGGGTGTCATTCCCCTAATTTCCTTGATTCGCAGAATTGCCATAAGGAATCACTTGCTCTTTTTCCTCTCAGGTTTCTTTTTTTCTTTCTTTTCTTCAATTGGTTCCTTACTGATCTCAGTCTCAGTCTGTTGTTGTATTTCCCGTGGTTGCTTTACTTGCTCTTGTACCTCTCCACTCGACTCGCTACGTGCTTCTGGAGTAGGGCTTGCAGCTTCGACCGACACTTCACTGGTCTTGGCGGCTTTCGGTTGGGCAGCTGCTGGAGTTATTTCTGGATAGTTGACCGTTATCTTATCGGGTAGGTCTCCCGGTATCATTACTACTACTCTAACCCCCATTACTCCGGGCTTCAGGAAAGCAGGTGCGGTTCCCTCTCTGACAAGCTGGTTAACTGGCTCACCGCACTTTGTTATGACTCCATCTCTAAACTTCTGGTAACGAGCGCGTTGGCTTGTAAGTTTCCCACTTATTGTGACCTCTACTCCCTTAGCCCCAGCCTCCATTATTCTCCTCAATACCGAGTAGCATGCCCTTCTGTATTGGAATCCTCTCTCAAGTGATGAGGCAAGCTTTCGCGCCATAATCTTGGCGTCAAATTCTGGGACCTCAACTTCAGCAACCTCAATCTGAGGGTTATCAATCCCAAAACTCTGTTTCAAAGTCTCAGTAAGATCACGAACAGTTTTTCCTCTTCTCCCTATCACAAAGCCAGGTCTTGTAGCATAGATAGTGAACCTTGTTCCCAATGGAGTCTTCTGGATATCGACTCCACCATACCCCGCCCTTCTTAGCTCAGAGTCAAGATATTCGTCGATACGAATTCTCTGCAAACCTTTTAGCACGAAATGAGTTTTAATGGGCAAGTTGCGACTCAACCTCTACTCTGAGACCTCTTCAAGAACCAGTTGAACCCGCGTTAATTGTTCGATCTTCGGGGAACTTCTACCGAAAGCTCTGGGCGTGAACCTTTTCAGCCTAGGACCCAGATCAACTGAAGCATGGATGATCTTCAACCGATCGACGTCGAGTCCTTTATACTCAGCGTTGTTCTCCGCGTTCTTCAGGATTACAAGAACGCGTTCTGCAACCTTGATAGGATAGCCGCCTGCATACCATTTGTGTTCTCTAAGCTTGTTGGCGTGATGTCCAAGTTCCTTCTTGTGCACACGAAAAGGAATCATCTTCTTCATGGCGATGACATCTTCAAGTAGTTCCTTGGCTTTCTCTAGCTTCAATCCTCTTATCTCCCTACAGACTTCAGCAGCCTTCTTAGGTGAGATGCGCATATCGATTCCACTAGCTTTTACGGTCTTGTCCGGGTCTAATCCCATTATGGAGTAGCCAAATCTAGGCATATGAAGCCTCATCTCACTAGTAACCCTATGACTGACGGAGACCTCAAGCTGTGACTTGTTGGAATCACTAAGATCGTCCAATCAGTCTGGAAATCTGCAATGAGTATGTTGGGAAATCTCTAATGAATATATAAATCAATCGCACATAGCAGAAGCGATATTTGAATTCATTTCACCGACTACTTGAGGGGTACGTATGCTGAGGATTTGGTCGCGCCGATTCCGGGGTTACCATGCATGACTTTCTTGCACGGGGGCGCGTACTCTCCAAGATAATGTCCTATCATTTCTGGTCTTATTTCAACGGGGATAAACTCCTTTCCGTTGTGGATTGCTACTGGAAGTTCGACCATCTCTGGAAGTATCACCATGTCCCTGTCATGTGTTCTGACAGTCACCTTCTTTCCTTTCTTAATTGCCCTATGGGCGCGCCTAAGTTTCTCAAGCAACTTCTTATGTCGAGGTGGAAGCCCGCGTAGGAGACTTCTCCTCTGCCTTGATGGAAGCAACTTAGCAAACTCGTCCATTGGTAGTTTTCCTAGTTCCTCTACTGTGAGGCCTCTGAAGGTAAACGCCCTTGGCATTTCTCGACTTCACCTCCGACACAGATAAACGATCACTGAACCAGCTGTGCCTTCCGCATAAAGGGGTTTCGATATATAGTTTTTTCCTTCATTACTATGAGTCACTAGAGGGCACATGAGTCTCCATACGGCCGTATGGGACATGTCGATTTCTTCTAGGTATACTTCTTTACAGTGTCCATCAGGTCCGACTTAAACTTAGATAATAATCTTTCGCTTTCTGCCGTTGTTCGCGCTTCGACAGTGATCCTTATTTTCGGCTCGGTATTCGATGGTCTGACAAGCGCCCATCCTTCTTCCATGACAATTCTAACTCCATCGGTCACGTCAATTCTGTATCCATCTGTTTCATATTTCTTCCTCATACTTTCAACTACTCTGAACTTGACCTTATCTGGACACTTTATGTTCTCTCTTAAACTTGGATAACTCCTTATTCGATTCAAGATCTGCGAATATGTCTCCTCTGAATTAGACAATATTTCAGCTAGCTTGACACTAGCTAGTACACCGTCGTCGAATGGATAGAAATCGGGGAAATAAAAGTGGCTCGAGATTTCCATACCAAAAACAGCTTTTTGATTTTTTATTGCCTCAGTAATGAAGACATCCCCTACCCGGACCCTAACAACCTCTCCTCCGATCTTGGAGAGTTCATCCTCGAGGATCATGGAGCACGAGACATTTGCTACAATCCTGCCTCTGCCCCTACTCAGATAGTCCCTAGCGAAGATTATCCCACTTTTCTCTGGAACAACTTTTTCTCCCGTCTCATCGATGAACACTGCTCGATCCCCGTCTCCATCATAGGCAACCCCAAAATCGGCCCTTGCGTCTGTGACGAGCCTAGCAAGTTCATGCAGTACTTCTTTGCCCTCAACACTGGGATCAGGATCCCTGCCTGGAAACGTTCCATCAGGCTGAGCATTGATTGTGATTACGTCAAAGCCAAGGTCCCTGAACAGCTGGGGCGCTATCACCGATGTCGCTCCATTACCCGGGTCTAGGATGACCTTCAGTTTTCTGCCTATCTTAACCCGGTCGACGATAAGTCCAGAATATTCGGACAAGACGACTTTCGATGGGATACTCAGGACTCTGCCGATTTTATTCCACTCCTTCTTCAGGAACCTTCCGCCAAAATAGATATCACGAACAGCTTTGTTTTGAGTAGTGTAACCAGTTCCGTCGCTATTCCGAAATCTGAGACCATTGTATTCTGGCGGATTATGGGAAGCTGTTATAACTACTCCGGCTTTGGGTCTCTTTTTCCACATGGCGAAGTTTACGACTGAGATAGGAACCATACCAACTGAAGTAGTGTCGCAACCCACTGATGCTAGACTAGACGACAGTATTGATTCAATTATCTCACTACTCACTCTGCTGTCTCTGCCGGTTATAACTTCACCAGATCCTTGCAGAAAAGTTCCAAATGCGATTCCTATTCTAGAAATAATCTCCGGAGTCAATTCCTCATTGAAGACTCCGCGAATGTCGTATTCTCTGAAGATATCTTCGACGCCCAAAGGAACCACCTTGATTTACCGATTGACTAGCAACGCATATTAAAGCCTCACATCAGAACTTAAATTGTTGTCGATCCTTTGAATCGATATAAGATTCTACGAGTACTCAAATCATTGAAAACCAAGACTGTCCGATTCGGGTTCTCAAAAACATGGCACATAGGTTGGTGCCGCGGGCAGGAATTGAACTCGCAGGATACCCAAGAACTCTTGGGCACCCTCCTGCGACAACCGGATCTTCAGTTTCGCCCACTGCGGGAAGGTTGGATCTTCTGCGCGTGACCGGCGCTATCGGATGGATTTTCTCTCCCGGCCTAAGCTACCGCGGCACCCGCCATTATAGACTTTATACGAGAACTATTTCTTTTAAGTTTTTCTTCCTACTTGACCAGTGAGGATGAAGTGTCTTGGCGTGTGGACATGTTGCATCTTGCTCTGAGAGATTGAGACGGATCCGTATGGCCATTTCTGGCATTGTCACATGTTGATTGAGGTACGTCGCCTATTCCTAGTTTCTCTTCCAATGATAATACTGATTGTCACTACAATAAGCGCTGAGACAACTTCAGCCAAGGCAAACCTCGCGTAGTAAGGAATGCTTGTCCCCTGACAGATGGTCACAATAGAGAGATAGAAGACTGACGAGAACGCGAGAACCAAAAAGGCTGAGAGAATAGAGGCAACTTCTAGCTTCCCCAACACGGTAGGAAGTCCTTGATGTCCGCCCTTCTTCCACCTTAAGGTCTTTTTTTCTCTAATTGCAAAGCGTGCATACATGACTTCTACCAGAGACATCTCGACCCCGCCCAGTGTTATGGAAGCGCCCAGTGGAACAAGGGTGAGAAGATAAACGCTAGTTACACCAAGAACGGTTTGGGCGTGAAGAACAACGAAGCTTTGCGCGATTCCTGCCAAACCCATAAGCATGAGTGCAAGTCCAACATTCGCTCTTTTCCTCCATGCAAACATCACTGACATTCCTGTTCATCCCAATTGACCTGCTGTTTACATCTTTAGCAGTCTCCAATGTTGTCTAATAAACGTTTTTAGTCATCTTAATCCGAGAGCTGGCTGATCATCCACTCGGTTATTGGGAAGAGGAGGCTTAGGAGGAGACCACAAGAGATAATATATAGTAGTAAACTATGAGAGTCTTGGAATGGGCGGGTGGTCTAGATATGGCTACCCTCGAAGTGGTTGCCCCTAGATGGTCATGATACCGCCCTGAGGAGAGCAAGTCTGGGACTTATACTCTTAGGTTTCCCTCCTAATTCTCTCCGGGTAAACACGGCGGTGGGGCTAATTGGGAAACACCGTTAGCGCCGAATCGCCGGTTCAAGTCCGGCCCCGCCCACTACCCTTCTCTCCAATCGTCTTATGACATCAAAAAAGCATGCATCACGATTTTATCATCTTGCACAGTAGTTGTGGTGGACCGGGCGAGAATTTCCCTCGCCAGCGGTTGCAGGCGAGATTTGAACTCGCGACTTGTGGTCCCCTCATTTCTATTGATATGAGGGATCTCCACGATGCCAACGTGGCGCTCATGGCAGGCATCTCCACGATGCCAACATTCATTCCAAACTGAACTACCGGCCCACCTTACTGCGCCGCTATGGAAAGCACTGATGGAGCTGAGAAGCCCTCGATGCTCCGACGGAGCTTGGAATTATGTGAGTTTTCGTTGGCTAATAAGTTTTACTGAATCATTCGCATTTGAAAAAGGAAGGATACTCCTGATAAGGTTCTAGTCGACGGGATGGCCATCTCATTCTTGGTGCCTTCGATTTGTCATCGAGGCGATTCCATCTAAATAACTCACAATACATGTGCAAGTACTGCCAGTATCCTGTCACTTTCAACGGCACCTTCTTTGGGGACGCATGTCGCACGATCACGTAGAATCAAACTCCTTTGGAAGAATCAGTGAGTCAGTATCGTTGTGTACCTAGGGAAATTGCTTCTAAGTTCCTCGTGTTCAATGATGACGAATTGTTCACTGGGCTCTAAGAGGTAGCGTTGCACTTTCTTTAGCTTATGATGTTCCATCACTAGGATTACCTTGTAGCCGTTTCTGACGTATATCGCTAGTTTCTCACTGGTTGACCGCCAGTACTTTGGAGTCGTCATCCCAGCCACTTCGATTATCGTGGTGTTCCCGATCATGAAATCAGGTTCGTAGCGGTGACCGTCCAGTCTCAGTTTCACGTGAAATCTGAACTGAATGTTGTTTCGTTCTAGGAGTTCTCTGACTTCTCTTTCGAACATGCTATCTTCGGTTCCTGTTTTTGAACCAAAGCCAATGGGTCTTGCATCGATCTGCTTCTTGTATTCATGACCACGAATAGCTATGAGACCTCTTCGCAAAGTTTCCTTGTCGACTCCATGTTTTCTTGCGAGTTCATGTATGCTCTTACCCTCTTCGAATTCCCTGACCAACGACTCAACATTCACCTTTGACAGAGCTACGTTCCTAATCCTATTTCTCATTAACTCCGAATACTTCTTTTCGTTGTCGTGACGAAGTTTGTTGGTTAGAACCGGATGGGATACGCCATGTTTCTGAGCCACTATTCTTAATGACATTCCACGTTCTAGTTCCGACCACGCTCTCCGCAGATTCACGGTCTTCTTTACACTGATTCGATTCCCCATCGTCTCTGCATACTTCCTCTCATCGTCTCGACGAAGCTTGTTCGATACCGCTGTGTCACTTACGTTATGTCTCCTGCCGATCTCCTTGAGTGACATTCCATTCTCGAGTTCCAGCCACGCTACCTTGATGTCAATATGCTTCTCCCTACCTGGTTATTGACCCCTCTTCCATCACAGTTTTCCTCCCATGTTCAACACCCTAAAGGCCGAAGCATACATTCACGTTTGCGCAATAGCGTGACAGTAGAGGAGAACCTTCTTATTCCCCTCATAGGGTGAGGAAGACGACCCTTCCTGTATGCACTGATGCTTCGAAGAACCCTGCAAATACGCCCGCATGTCGTATGCCTTGAACTTGTGTTGAAGGCATGAGGAACTAGATAAGCCAAATTACCGCAGCAGCACTAAACCGCTGCTGACTTCATGTCTCCGTGCGTAATGAAGAGAGTTTGCCAGCCTAGGAGGGTTCTTGTTGTTCACTTTGTTGTCCACCTTCTTTATCACGGCTTGCTATAACATTGTAGCGTTTGTCTTCTTTTCTGCTGAAGAGAATGTATTCCGCTTTCCGCTCTTGTCTTACCCTATTCTTTACATAGTTGCGAGTTGCTCGACTCTTACCCTATTCTTTACATAGTTGCGAGTTGCTCGATTGATAGCTAACGTCTGCTCTGAGTCATTCATCGATTTCTTGTCGCATTCAAGTGCCCCGTCTGTCTCACTGAGCCATTACGCTGAGCGCACTCCTCCAAATCCTTCAGCTTTCCGGCCTACTCCCCTCTATATGCTCGTCGGCCTTCCGGCTTCTTACCTGTCGTTTCAGCCTTCCGGCTTACTTGACTCTCTCGCCTCGCCCTTTCACCTCCCACTAACCTAACAACCTCCCTTCGAACCATGGTGTGAAGCGACGATAGCTGGCCATGGGAAATAGCGCCTTACGAAGCGGTACGTATTGCTTGTTAGAGGATGGTGGGTGGGGAGAGAGTGTTTAGAGCAGAGAATGGAAAAAAGTGATGAGAGGGTTTGGTTTGAAGATGTTCGTGTGGTAGTGTTGAGTGTGTCGAGCATTGAACGCGGTCATTGGTTTAGTCGACTATCGTCGTTTGTTTTGGTCAGTTCAGTGTTCATTCTGCTGTGCTTAGCGTTTTGCCCAAAGGTGTCGTGCAGTCTTTCTGTAGACAGGAACGATACTGGTAATGACTCGTCGTGCATGCCCTTTCCATTCTTGCTTTCTTGTTATTACTGGCCTACATCACCTTCAACAATTCACCCGCCCGCCACTAAGTAGTGTATTAAAGAAACGCTTCTCCTTGGTGGGGAGATGATTTGGTTGGAGGATCATATCTCTTACTCTCCTAGATTACTGACGGTTTTTCTCTTATCGCATCCCCCCTGCTTTCTTGCCTGCGGTCGTCACACACACCTCGCCGGCTGAGCCTTCTCAATGCTTGATATCTTAACTGGGTCGTAGCCATCAACGGTTGGATTAGGTTCCAGAGTTCCCTTCCGTATTGTGTGAGTTTCAACATTGTACCATCCTCCTCCAAAGCTAGGATCTGTCTTCTCCAAAGCGTTTTCTTTGTTAGACTCCTAATTGAGTCCATGTACTTCCATTCCCTTCCACCAAAGACAATCTGAACAGCATCCGACCTACTGATCTTCGACTCCGGTGATGTGGCGATTGTCTTGAACAGCCTAATCTTGTCAGATGATAATCCTCTCTTCAAGAGTCTACAAAGATCCCTTTCCTCGACGATCATACCGTTGCTATCACAGGCACTGTGCTGTCGATTGACATTGTTATCGTTAGAAGTATTGAT
>Ga0315309_1001644_pt1 | contig 13310 bp, 21 predicted proteins | sample TDP4_MG_FD_203080 | JGI IMG/M metagenome (GOLD analysis project Ga0315309, IMG submission 203080) | Freshwater sediment microbial communities from Lake Towuti, South Sulawesi, Indonesia - TDP4 | ecosystem: Environmental > Aquatic > Freshwater > Lake > Sediment | place: Indonesia: South Sulawesi...
TGATCGTTAAGGTCTCCCGGCACCTTCTTAAGCACGTTCTCTACTTCGTCTCTAAATTTCTGTGTCCGCTCGAGGACACCAACCAAGTCGTCTGAAACAGGCAGTTCAGGGTATTGGCTCGGTCCTGATGCAGCCAAAAGCATATAGCTCCTAGTTGCGTGACCTACGGCGCTCCAAGTTTCAGCCTGACTTCTCCTAGCCACTAGAGACTTCATCACTGGTCTTGGGGCAACACCTGCCGCCGCGAAGAATGCTCCAGGGCGTATTCCCCTCGAGGCGTGAACGCATTGGACCTCAATTTGTTCGGTTTTACCCGGCAGCAAAATAATGCCTGTCGCTACTGCACGCTCTTGAGTTGTGCCCTTCAGGAGAGTACCGTTTCGAATAAACACGTTGTTGTCTGTGGGGTTCTTAATTTGTGCCACATCGATGGATCCTGTGTCCGTTATGTTGACATTCATCTTGTCCTGAATTTCTTGCAGAAGAACGTAGTCTCGGAGCGCGGCGTTACGCCGCAATATTGGAACAACGGCAGCTAAAGACTTTTCACCGAACTTCCACGGCTCACCTATCTCATAGTTTTCAAGGATATCTGCTAACATTTTAATCAACAGGTAAAGCTAAGTAAAGTAAAGCCATATAAACCTTTCCAAGTCTGGTTTCACCAGATGAAATAGCTTGCCTAAACCTTAAATATTCAAAAGTTCACTCCTTTAATGCTGAGTGTTTCGGCACTCTGTATCACCTCCTCGAGCCTTGAGGCCACGGCTGGAAGAATCTACCTTTGTCGCCCACGCCATCCGGCGAGTGGCTTTCCACAGCCCCGTGGCCTACAAACTTTTCTAAAAAGCTTAAATTCTCTTAGGCTGGAAATTATAATGGGCAGAGCAGCTCCTTCTCTGTCAGCAACTACTTTTGAACGCGATGAAGCCCAGGTGGGCCTAAGAGTTTATCCAATTGTTGACTGTAACATGGCTAACTTTTACTCCAAAAGTCTTCTGAACTAGGGCAGCAATATCTCTTGTAGAGAATGCGGGATCAACCTTTTGGCTTAATGCCTTCGCAAACTGAACAATCTCCTTAGGATGCTTCATTTTAAAGGCAAAACCTATTCTCGCTTCACGAAAAAGCCATTGCGACAGCTCCTCACAATCTGCTGGTTTACAAGCTCGCGCCTTTAGATCTTCCATAAACAGGCAACGAAAACAGGGGAGTTCCACGCTCGTAGCTTCTGTTTCTTCATATAAAGGTTTTTTTCTCCGGATAGAGAAAAATTTAGATACTTCTCCCAAAGGGGCGTCTTCTTCGGTTAAATATTCTTAAGCGAGAAAAAAAGGGAAAGTAAAGTTATAGTCAGTACCATTTGGTCGGGTTGTGGGAGGTCTGGTCACGTTCCGTCCTGTTGAAAGTGGTAACGTATCGTCGAGTACGGTAACGTGAAATCATTTCATGTGCTGTGACATCCAGTAGGGGTGCATGCCGTGTTGTAGTATCGTGTCAGGTAAGGTTTTTGAGGTTCAGTGCCGTGCTGTAACGTCGTATCGTGTTTGATCCAGAGCGGTATGGGCGGATGGCGTACCGTAAAGTCGCGTTTAGTCAAATTCCATGTAGTCGAATGTTAGTTCACTTCTTTCAAGTCTACTTCTTTCATGTCTATTAGCTTCACTCTTCCGCCGAAGGCTCGAGGGTTGGCACCTAGGCCTCTTATTGGAGATTCACCGATGTCGGTGAGGAACTTTTTCAGGTCCTCTGCTGTCTTTATCTTGCATCCCCTGAATGGAAATCGGAATTTTGGCACTTTGAATGTGGCTCCTGGAACAATAGCTTCGTAGGTGTTTAACCCAGTTTTGACCTTGAGTTTCACCTGCTTTACCTCAGGTTCCTTTAAGAACTCACCGCAACTCGTCGCAACATGATAGTGCACAGCGACCATGTCCCAGAGACGTTGGTTGTCTCTTATCCAGCCATATATCCAGTTCGCGGGAATGATGATTTTTTCACCCCGTCTCGTTAGCTCGGTTTCCCTTTCTTCTCCTTCAGCACTAGGTCGTCCTCCGAGCATCATGTCTACTGTTTCAAAGGTTAACTCGAATGTGTGGTAGTTTCCCCACTCAGGCAGCGGCTCCACCATTGGTTGCCCTTCCTTAAACCTTATGTTCAATGTCTTCAACTCGGTTGCCATTTCGGCATTGGTTGTCTTCTTCAAGATGGCCATAATTCCAGAGGCATACCATGGAGGGATATCAGAAAGGCGCCAGACCTCAACTTCTCCTCTTGTTACTATGGTGATTACCTTGGCAGCTTTGAACCGGTATAGATAGCGCAGAAGCGTTGTCTCGTCCATTTCGACGTTTTCATGTTCTTTCAAGTAATCCAAGATTTCTTCTCTTGTACCTTCTTTGAGTTCTTTCACAACCTTGAAAACGAGCACTTCGGTTTTTGGATCATATTTCAGATATTTCATTCTATCACCCCTATTTTATTATGTGTGGTTATGCCCCACTTCTCTCACGTTGACCATTGAGGCGGGGGCTAGTCATTATTGTCCTTGGTTAATTTAAAAAACCTTCGGTTAAACTTTATTAACGGAAACCTTTTTATGTCATACTACTACACTCTGTTGAAATGGAACTAATCCCAGAGGAGGATTTTGAAGAAAAATGAGTGACCTATCACAGAGGATTAAAGAAAAAATCAAATGCTGTGCCTGTGGTGGCAGCCTAGTCGACAGTAAGGGGCTCAACATAATGTGCCTAATGAAAGAAGCAGAATGGCCACATCCAACATGGGGTAATGTTATCCTCGGTGTCTACGGTTTTGCTTCAGCCATCCTCTGCGATGATTGCCTCAAAAAAAGGAAGAAGGCTAAGTGGGCTATTGAGTGGGACCAGAAAACTCTGGAAACCAAGTATCATCCAGTCGAAAAATTGAAGGACGTTCCTAAAGAAATCTTCTCTCCCTTAGACGAGCTTGAACCCGGGAGGCATGGTGTAGCTGGTTAAGTATCCCATGGGAATAAAAGGCTGCCATAAATGCACCGGGCAGGATACGTGCTCCACAGAAGAGAAAAGAAACTGGACTATTCCTTGTCCAGGCTTCAATAAAGTGCCAAAAAAACCTGCACTAAGTGTGGGGTAAAGGGGTAAAAAGTGAAAAACCGTTTTGTAGGCATCCTTAAGGTTACTTTTCCAGATGGATATGAAGAAATGTGTGCTGTGCGCGAAAAGTCCAGTAAGGGAGAAACCCACTTTATTGATACCATTCAGCAGAATCTTCAAATCATTCTATCCAACATTGAACGTGGGAATGTTAAAGTTTCCTACATGGGAGACTTCGCTGGGGACATCTATAACGGTCTTTTAAAAGCAGGTGCAGATAAGGAAAAACTTTCAATCAAGGTGATAAGATGAGAAAGCCTGAAAAATGTCCTAAGTGTGGTTCTGGTGATATTGGGCGCCTAGACAATGTTGGCTCACCCTGGGCTGGCTCTATTGAATCCGATGAAGAATATGAGGACCTCGGTGGACGCTGGTATTGCGTAACGTGTGGATGGGGCGAAGACGACTCAATTTTCCCAAAATGTATAGCCTGCCAACGACCCCTCAAAACCAAAGAAGACAGAGAATTCGCTGAAAACCAATGCAACCATCCCGGCGTACTTGGAACAATCTGTCCACAATGCTACGGGAAAGAATGTGAAGAGTACCCTGAAACACCTTGGGAAGACCCGATCAGCGGAGAAGTCGATTATGAAGCGATGGCTGAAGATCTGGACGTTGATACGGGTGAATGGACTGAGGAAGAAGAGGAGGAATTATACTTCTAGGGAGAACTAACCGAAATGGTTGAAAAAAGTAAGATGTGGGAAAAAATTGAGAAATGGAATATGCGACGTATGATAGCTCAAATTCGCGGAGATAAAAAAGATGAAAGATATGCTATAGTTAATCTTAATCGCTATTTGCGAAAGCTCCACTTACCAGAAGCTTCGGTTAATGGGAGTTAGAAGATGGGTGTGGTCTAATGAGTAAGCCTCAAAAAAGGTCTTTAGATGTTATATGTGATATTGTAACAGAGGAACTAAAAGCATCTGAGAAAAGAATGAGCAGACTAGGAGTGGACTGCAAAAAATTATTTGCCGTTTCCCATGAGTTTAACGAGGATGAGTTAAGGAAGGCAGTACAACTTACCCTGAAACTTATAGCTGAACATAACTTAGCTTTGGCCATGCGGCAATTTCTGTTTTGGTTAGTCAAAGAAAAGCCTGAGAACATTCGTGAAGCCCTCCGTCACTATATCACATAGGAGTTAGAAGCCGTGAAAGTTTGTCATTTAATTCTTAAGTACAAATACTATGATGATATTAAGGCTGGACAAAAGGACACTGAGTACCGGGAGAACACAGAATATTGGCGAAGGCGAATTCTTGGAGCTAATTCAGATGGTAGCGACCAAGCAACTCGTGTAACTCTTCATAGAGGCTACACTTCCGAAACCATGACATTTGAAATCGACTACCTTGTAGTGCCAAAACCAGAAGAAGTCGATAAAAAAATCGAGATTCATCTTAATTTAGGAGGATAAGAGATATGGATTGGAAGAGCTTTTTGGAAGAAGTTAGGCGGGAACCAAAGAATTTTGCTAAAGCAGTGGTTGACCACCTCAACCCTCCCAAATATGTCATTGAAGAGCTGAGGAAATTCACTTGGATGTGTCATTTTTGCTGGAAACCACAAGTAGATGTATGTTGCTTATGCCGTCGAGGAATTTGTGAGGAACACATGGCGAAGAAACTCATCGGGCCGAAGACAGAATTGGAGTGGTATTTCTGTCCAGACTGTGTGAAGACCACTGATGAGAAAGAAATCTTAGAGAAAGTTAGAACGGAGGATGAAGAATTTTGGCTTGAAGATAAAGAGGAGTTGACTAAATGAGTGAAATCGAGTTTGTAGCTGAGGTCAAAGCAAACTGGACTTTTATACGAAGGTGGTTAGGAGCCTTTACGGGCACGTCTTATTCTCTTTGGAGAAGCCCAGATGGAAGATTCGAAGTTGGAATCCACGAAGCAGACAACGAAATCATCGGAATCCTCGACACCACAACCCAACTAATGCTAATTCCTGCAAGAGACATTCTTCGCATTTTAAAAAAGGTAGTAGCTGAAGGAGTTAGAAGTTAATGTCTGATAAAGAACTGGGAACTGTTAAACTGATACGTTGTCCCATAGATACTCAGTGTGGAGGCTGCGGAGACCCTATACCTTTTGGAGCATGGGCTTACTATGACCCTCGATCCGGTGAGGCCGTATGTCCCGAATGTGGAGTGGAGAGAGGATGGACGTCAAAAGAAAGAATTAAGCAACTCATTAAAAGCCTCGAGATCCGAGAGGACCTCAAGGTATTAAAAGAAGAAGTGAAAACTCAGACAGACGCGCTAATGCTCCTGAGAAAACAAATAGATCTACACCGGCTTGGTGAAAGAGACTTAGAACTCGAAAAACAAATTATCGAGTTAATGAACACGGTTGACGGCTATCTAAAACAGTGCGGTACACCAAAGGAAAAAGAAGCCTTAGAGAAAGTATTCGACATCATACGTGAAACCCAAGAACTACAGAAAGAAGTTAGGGAGCAGGTGCAAAATCGCTTATTTGTACTCGAGAGGAAGGAAGCGGCTGCCAGAAAAAAGAGGCAAAAAGCCCTCGCTTAATAGGAGAAGATAGCTTATGAAAGTAGAGCTGACCAAAAAGCTTGCGATACCCGGACATGTATTTATGCTGGAACTGAAAAATCGGAAAGCATTGATTCGGGACATAAGTAATGCAGAAGCTGATATACTCGATGGGAACCCCTGTGGGAAAACCATAGGGTTCTACAAAGACATTGTTTCGGTGACTATAATTTCAAGCAATGGTGCTTGGCTTGCGAGTTTCAGGGAGGGGAGTGCAAGGGTTACAAGAATTAGTCTTAGGGGGTGTCCTCATGGTAAGGTTTTGGAGGCAATTTCAGATGATCCAAGCAGACTAATCCACGTGGTTGTACCTGTGCCTTCATCAAATCAATTTTCATCCGAAGAGGTAGCCTAAATGTTTGATGAGGATGCTATGGAGTTTCTGGATGCTTTAGGCGCCGGCACCAGACATGTTTACCAGCCTGGTTTAGAAGCCTTCTTAACCTTCTACCGGTCGGCAGGCTACGGAAAATCGCTGTCAGACTTTTTGAATGCTGTTGAGGAAGATATGAAGCTTCCTCGACGTCAGAGAAAGAGAATTGCGAGGAATGTTTTCAAGGAGTTCGTGAGGTTCTGCGAGGAAAAGAAGTACACGCCAAAAACTGTTAGAACCTACGTTAGCGCGGTTCAATCCTTCGCTGGTTACTACGACATTAAACTCAGCACCCGGTACGTGGATCTTCCCAGCTCACTTCCTGTAAGCCGCAAGTTTCCCTGGACCCTAGACACGGTAGCGGAATTCATCGGCATGATGGAGGATCCTGAGTATAAAAGCATAGCTGTAACAATATTCCAATCTGGGCTAGGCATCTCAGATATCTTGGCCTTGATCTACGAGGATATCAAATATGAGTATGAGAATAGAATAACTCCTCTCTGCTTTGACCTTGCCAGGATAAAAACAGACGTACCCTTCATGAGCTTTATCGGGGAATGGGGCGTATCTTTACTTAGGGAAAATCTTACCGGACGAAAACTGAAACTTCGAGATCCACTTTTTACGATTTCCGCAAGATCTATTGACAAGTACTTTGAGAAGCTCGCCAAAAAGTTTGTTGGAGAATACACCGGCAATAACCCCTGCCGCCCACACACCCTGAGAGCAGCCTTCCGAACCATCCTTGGAGATGCCGGTGCGGAGGACCAAATAGTTGAATTCTGGATGGGACACAAACTACCTGAACAACAGAGAGTCTACCACAGCAGAACACGCGACGGCTGGAGAACCCTCTACCAAAAATACGAGAGCTACCTAACACCTGAGGGATTAAAATGGTAAAAGTTACGGAATGGCTCAAGCCAGGTCCTCTAACGTGTCCTAAATGTGGAAGAATCTTGGAAGACGAAAGAGGTCCTTGCGTTCCAGTTGTGACCTTACTTTACAGTGAACCCAAAACTGATAGCGTTGGAGATTGGATAAAAGCTGGATTCGACCAGTTCTACGCTTGCCCATGTGGGCATGAAGAATTTCTAATGGGATTCGGGAGAGAGGAATCGAGGAAACCGGTGAGAAGAGTTGTGACAGGCGTGGTATTTAGCATAGAACCGGTAGGTAGCAATAATGAGTGAAAAGAAACAGCGCAGCTTGACGGCTGGAGAGCATTATACGAGAAATATTAAAAATATTTAACACCTAGTAGTGTTGCGCGCGCATAATCAGGATATAAGGTTAGGAAGGATAGACGTGAAAAATCTAGATGAAAAAGAGAGTTTCTTAACTTTGAAAGTGAATGAAGAATATGAGAAGTTGCTTCCGAAACTTCCAACAGAAGAATATGAAGCATTAAAGAAATCTATTAAAGAAGACGGGCAACATTATCTGATAACCGTTAATCCTAATGGTATAATATTGGATGGACACCATCGATTCAAAATTTGCAACGAATTAGGGATACAACCAAAATACGAAGTGAAGTTCTTTAAGAATCCTCTGCTAGAAAAGAAGTTTGTTATTGAGTCAAATTTGAAGAGACGACATTTAAATAAGTTCCAAAGGGCTAAGCTCATACTTCCGCTATTGGAAATAGAAAAGGCATTGGCAAAAGAGAGGCAGGGAGAACGAACAGATGTAACATCTGCGAAATATTTCGCAGATGTGGCACCAAAGAGAAAGAGGAAACCGTTGACACCCGAACAGAAGGAAGCTCGCAGAGCCAAGGCGAAACTTAAAAAGGAAGAGCAGAAGAAAGCTGGCATTATCCCGAAGGAACCTACTAGGGCTACGGCGATAGTAGCTAAAAAGGGGGCATTATCAGACAGAACATTAGAAAAGGCTAAAGAGATTTTGGAAAAGGGTTCGGAGGAACTTAAGCAGAAAGTTGAGAACAACGAGATGAGTATATCTTATGCTCATATGATCATAAAACGAAATGAAAGGAAGGTTAATCAGCCTCCTTTGCCAAGTGGAGAGTTCAACGTGATCTATGCGGACCCTCCTTGGGAATATTATCTCCCCTTAAGGGGCGCACCTGAAACACACTATCCAACCATGACGACAGAGAAAATCTGCGAGCTGAAGGTTCCCGCATCGAAGGACGCTATTCTTTTTCTATGGGCCACCAACCCCAAACTCGAAGACGCGCTTAAGGTGATAAAGGCTTGGGGATTCGAGTATAAGACCAACATGGTTTGGGTTAAGGCTGTTACTTCAAAGGACGACCAGATTATAAAAAACCAGATCGGTACGGGCTACTACTTCAGAGGGCAACATGAGTTATTACTTGTAGCTAAAAAGGGGAATATTTCTCCACCTGATGAACCCGACAGGTGTACTTCAGTATTGATTGTGCCGCGGGAGGAGCACAGCAGAAAACCAGATGTTGTTTATGAAATTATAGAGAATATGTACCCGAATGGAAAATATTTGGAACTGTTCGCTACAAGTGAGAGAAAGGGATGGGTTGCTTGGGGGAACAAACTTGACTCTTGAAGAATATTTTCAGGGGTTCCTTAAGCTTGAAGATGAGGCTATGCCCCACGTTGTTGAGTGGATACAACAAAAGTTTCGGTTTAAACTGATACGTGATGTTCATAAGGACCCAGCTTTTTACGCTAGGGATATCGACCTTATTATGGAAGATTTGGATCGAGTCATGCCTTCTCCACTTTTCATAGAAGTCAAGATCCGGAACCAACTCTATGAGGACATCCTCATTGAAACTAAGAAAAACGTCGAACAGAATAAGCCAGGGTGGATTTGGACAAGTGAAGCCCAACTCTTAGCCTATGTCTTCTATGTTGACGGGAATCTTCTCTCGAGACCAAGATATCTCATGCACTTACCGACTTTAAGAGAGTGGTTCCGTCAAAACCAGAGTAGATATCAAGCTATGCTGGCTCCTAACCCACCCCAAAACCCAGTGTATCATACAGAATTTTATTCCATTCCTCTGCGAGACATTCCGGAGAAAATCTTTGTATTGAGACTTATGCCCTGATGGGATTATCTATGGAAGTTGTTCTTAAACCTAGAACTCCAACCCTGCCTTCAACGTGGGGTTTCATAAGGACACGCCTTCTCCTTACAAGAGGAGACTATACCTACCGAGTCTGGAAAGAGTTCTCCAAATACCTTATCGAAGAGTTTGGACAGAGGCCGCCTACATACGCCTCCTTCGCAAAGTACTGGTGGATCCTCAAGCGCCTGGGCCTGATCGAACCTGTTGGAAGACCAAGACAGGGGCCTCGAGGCGGGAAACCCAGACAATTCTACAGAGTTGTTCCAGGTAAAGAAGCTGAGGACCTGTGGCCCGACAACCCTCAAGCTGAACTCTATGGAGAAGCTGTGAGGCTTGGAAGGAGAAGATACCGAAGAAGGGTCCTGAAGGTTCCTCCTAAAAGACCAGGAAGACCTAGAAGAGGAGAATGAATTTTGGGGCGTGACGAGAAACACCGAAGGAGAAGGAGAAAGCAACGTCGATGGGAGGAAGACGGAAGGAATGAGGGATAGAAGGGATAAATCATTCTCTTAATTTTTTTTTAAAATTTTTTTAAAAAGTAAAACAAACTAATTAGTTTGTTCGCGTTCGGTTAATCTGAATTAACCGAAACATTTAAATTTAAGTGTGCTTTTGGCGTATTTGTGCGTCATGTTAAAACGTGGCGCACAACATGGGCAGAAAGGAGTAAACCGATAGCTGAAGATTCAAACCATTATAAGCGGTTTGAAGGGCAGTAGTGCTTAACGGCGAAGGGTTTAACTCGATAAGGGTTTGGTGTTCCCGACAAAAACGCCACGCAGTACGCACGAAAACCGTAAAGCTGTGTTATAATGGTTTAAGCTGTCTAAACGTGTCGTATTTGCTCTTTTCTGTGCTGTGCCATATCGGAAAGGGTTAAAGTGTGCCGATATGGGTTAAGGCTGTGCGCCCTACACTTCAGCCTTAAGCAAACCGTTAAGGTTTGAGTGCATAGGAAGGGTTTTACTAAAACACTTTGAAGGAAATAAAGCCCTTAAAAATTGATTATCCTAATGGCTTCTCTAAACCGATGGCTTCAAGATTTGAGGGTTGATTATGCTATATCTCGCTGTTTGCCGTTGCTGTAACTTCCTAATGGTAGCCAGTGACGTAGGCCTAATTAAAGAGCTTATCTCCGACCACGCCGAAGGATCCCACAAGTTAGCTGTGCCTCTATTCGTTTCAGACACTCCGATAAAGGACTTCGAGGAACTTGCCAACATAGTGAGGATAAGAAACCGTACTGATATTCTGATGCTGAGACAGTCAGTCAAATCTCCGCAATTCTGGAACGCCTTCAGGAATCAGCTCAAGTTAGCGAAAGCTAAACCTCAACCTTCCCCTTATTTCTGAAACAGCCATCGGGGAGATTAAGCCTTTCTGAAATCCTGACGGGAAACTGAGGGGTTAGTTTCCACATTAAAAGGAGAAAAGTGTTTTGTCAGCAAAAACTAAACAGACAACGAAACCTGTACCCGTAGAAGTCGATAGACAAGCCTTACAAGAGGCTTTCGTAGAGCTGGTTGGCGAGAGATGGGGCTACTATGTAGCTCGCAGAGTTACCCAGCAAGAGATGACGACAGCCACAAAAGACCAAGCCAAAACTATGCGTGATTTAGCGAAGGCAGTGAACACGGCAATCGAGGAATACATAGCCAACGCTTCCGACGATCTGAGAACCCAAATTCTCAACGGAAGGAAGGCAGTAGCCGATGCCAAGAAAACCGTCAAGACAGCACGAGCCCCCTTCCAGAAGAAAATGACTCCTCTTGCGAAGGCTGTGCGTTACATGGATAATGTGGCGATTCCTGACTCCCTAAAAGAGTTGGGACACCCTATCCAGCCACGCTTCAGTCTATCCGACTGGGTACAGACTGCCATAGCTCCAAAGCCCAAAAAGTAGGCTTTCAGCGATTCCCTTCCATCTTCCTCCTTTTTTCTGTTTCCTGCTTAAGTCGTGCAGTTCGCCTGCCGACGGCATGGAAAGGCAACCTCGACGTTTTCTCCCGTCAAGACAGAACAAGGCTACGTTATGTGGGTTCTCTAAAAGTTGAGAGGATACACCTGACCTGCTCTAAATGGGGTTGTGAAACTCCAGCCTTGTCCAGATTAGAGTTCAGGTTGCAGATTACTCTCGCTGGAGATAAGCCCATGCATGGAAAGGTTTGACGGGAAGTAAGATGGGTTTTTGCGTCTCTGACCAGCGACGCTTTTCCTTTCTTTCAGCCTTCCCTCAAACCTATCTAGGCTGGAGATAACCCACGTCAAAGACAAGATGTTAGCCTATGAAGTCCAAAGGGCTGACTTTCGGGAAGACCGCCGAGCTGTGGGACAGCTCAACGCCCCTGTGAAGTCCGAAAGTCAGATAACCGATTAGTAAGAGTATTCACCTTTTGGGAGTAAAAGCCCATAGGTTATGATGCTCATCCTAGTTAGGCAATTGGCGGGGGAGCCCTATAACTAGAATTTAGGTCGTAAAAGACAAAACAGAAGCCTCGATACATCTAACCGTATAACCTAGAACTTCACCCCCAATTCATAGGTTCTAGGCTTCTCATTGAGTAGGTTAGATGCGACCAGCTATGTGGAGAGATCCTCGTAGCAGGAAGAGGGGCGGACGAGACTAGCATCTTAACACTGCTAAAAGTCGTTTGGGGTGAAGGTATGCCCGACGTCATATACTGCAACAGTTTTGAAGTTAGCCACACCAAAGAAGTCTTCTGTATGATCTTTAAGTTCCAGAAGCCTGACGGAACGGAGATCCCAATCTACGTAGTAATGAACCCTCAAGGATGCAAAACCATCTTAAACGTCACAACAGCAGAGATGGCTACCTACGAAACCGAATACGGCAAGGTAGAACCTTGGAACGCGCCGAAGAATACAGGTACTCCCAACAGCAAGAATCACACACCAATATACACTTAGTTCCCCCTTTTTCTCTTTGGGGTGAAAAAAATGTCCGAGCAAACACTAAGGGAACTTTATGAGGTTGAAAGAACGCTTAGTTTCATCTTGCAATCCTTCACACATATAAGTGGACTTGTTCAGAGCAACGATTCTTTGAAAGCCGTAGTTCACGACCTCACAGACGCAAGAGACCAGCTTAGAGAAATCATGTGTTCAATGGGATGGAAAGCACAGTTTTAACTTCCCTTTTTCTTTTCGGGGTGCAAATTGGCTAAAGAGAAACCAATCGTTATGCTATGTCAAGACGGGGACTTGAAAGACCTTAAACGTCAAGGCGTGGCAGCCGAGGAGAAATGGGACGGCACAAGGGTCAAAATCCACAAGAAGAACGGCATAGTCACGCTGATAAACAGGCATGGGATCGACTACACTCACAGACTCACAGAATTAGTCGACGCAGCCAAAGCGATGAAAGGAGACTTCACCATAGACACAGAGGCCGTTTACATTAACCCTGCGACTAAAGAAGTGGAATTCACTCCATCTCAGAGACGGTGCAGCACCCAAGACTGGGCTAAACAATACGTTCTTCGGAGACAATATCCGATCACTGCTGAAGCCTTCGACGTTACGGAACTCTACGGATTAGATGTCACTAAGCAGCCGTTTCTTGCGAGAAAAAAGTTACTCTTTGAACTGTTGGAAGGGGCACCACTCGAGATACAATATACTCCATACACCTTTGAATTGGAGAAGGCTTGGGAAGACGTAGTTCGAAGAGGAGCCGAGGGCCTGATACTCAAAGACATTAACTCTCCCTACGAATACGACCGTTCATGTAAATGGCTTAAACTGAAGAACTGGAAATTACAAATCGTCGACATCGTAGGCTACACACCCGGAAAGAATGCGAGATCCAGCTTCTTCGGTGCATTGGTACTGAGCAGAGACAAAAAGTTTGTAGGCTGTGTCGGCTCAGGATTCAACGACTGGGAACTTAGACAACTCAAAGATCTATTCAGCGTGGCACCAAAAATCCCTAAACCTTTTGACCTAGAAGAAGACTACACGGCATTGGACATCAAACTGAAAGTCGAGGTCAAATACTACAAACACACCGAAGTTAATATAATGCGGTTCCCCGTTTTCTCAAGAATCATCTCCTAACCTCCCATCTTTTTTGGGGTGAAACATTGAGTTATGACGAATCCC
>Ga0315309_1001646_pt1 | contig 13303 bp, 14 predicted proteins | sample TDP4_MG_FD_203080 | JGI IMG/M metagenome (GOLD analysis project Ga0315309, IMG submission 203080) | Freshwater sediment microbial communities from Lake Towuti, South Sulawesi, Indonesia - TDP4 | ecosystem: Environmental > Aquatic > Freshwater > Lake > Sediment | place: Indonesia: South Sulawesi...
TGTCCATTGTCTTCGCTCCCACGTCCATAAATACGTCCCTCCTTAACTGTTGGTTCAAAAGGTTTTGTAACAGTCCAAAGAGACTCTTCTCCTGGAGAAACTACGTCTAGATGTGTTATTATCCAAAGTTTTTCAGCATTGTTTTCTCCATAGGAGTAGGCTACAATATTTGGTTCATTTTCAGAGAAAATCCTTTGATTTTGCATAGGCATCACTAATTAACGATTTAAAATTAGTTGTTGACTTGTAATTTTAACGTTTTCTTGACAAATAGGAAAATGGCAGGGAATTTGGCGATCGCTAACTTAATTCTTGAAGGGCCCTCAATCTCTTGACTATGTTAGGATGAGTTGAGAAAATTTCGATGATCCTGTCTATAGTTGTTACATCCTTTGACAGAATTTCTTGGACTAGTTTTTGGTCACTTGCCGCCGTCATTGTTGATATTGCCATCGAATCTATATCTGCACGGTCTGGGTCCGCAATGAACAAAGCTTTAAAAGCGTTTAGATTTTGCTTTTCCTTTCTGATTCTTTTCATATTCCTAGTTGTATGAACTATTTTTGCTAGACCTTCAGAAAGCTTCCGTGGACCATCTTCAACTATTAGAGCGCTGTGGCTGTCAGCGTAATATTCACGTAAGCGGCTTAAATAGAGTATAAACATGTTTAATATCCATGAGAAAGCCATAAAACCTATACCCAATAATGCAGATCCACCGTTGCCTTCCCTTCTTTGTCCGCTATACATGGATGAGAGCATGAATGAATAGCCTATGTAATATAATAATGCCGGTAACAGTGAGACAAACATCATTATTTGTACATCCTTATGTTTTAAGTGTCCAAGCTCATGCCCAATAACCGCCTCAACTTCTCCGCTTTCCAGCGTTTTCAAAAGACCGCTTGTGACTGCTACGCGGTTTCCAGCTATGGGTGAACCATAAGCAAACGCGTTTGGAATTGGAATTTGTGCAAGCATCAGCTTAGGCTTTTTCAATCCACTTTTTTCACTAAGATTTTCGACTATCTCATGCAGTTTCGGGTTTTCATTTTCAGGCAACTCGCGTGCGCTATAAAGAGCATCAATAATATAGGGCGATATTAGCCATTGAAGAATGTTGAAGGCCACCACTAAAACGCCTAAGGTTATTATGTCTAAAGAGCCGACTAGGCTTAGGATTACTGTGAAAACTAGCGTAGATAAGCCTATTATTACGGCTAAGGTGCCAAACATGGACATACGAAGTCTCCAGATATTCATGTTAAACCCTCAATTATTGCTCACGAAGAAACGGTAACTTATATCTTTTACTATGGAAATCTGCTCCGATGCATTAAAGCTTTTTGCGGACAAAGTAGTTTTAAATGATTCTTTAGCTAACATAGTATTTATGGATACTCTTGTTGACGATATTGGAAGTTTTCCATTACCACAATATGTGAATAGAGGATTATTTGATAAGGCATATGTCCTTGCAAGGGAAGCAATAATCAGTGGAAAAGATATTAGAAAAGACGTATTCTTGCTGAACAATTTTTATCGAGTTGTAATAGATTCTTTTAAGAAAAAAATTGACGCAGGCTTAGATGTTGTTAACTATCCGCAACATTATGAGATGTATGGACAGTTTACGGATGCCATTCACAAAGCCATGGATAAAGGCACATATATAGTTGATGAAAAGCACGCGATAATACCAGAAGTAAATGTGATTAATCATGAAGCCAAACTGCTCTTTGAAGAAACTGGAAAAAAGGTCCCGCTTCGGGTAAGTGTTACTGGGCCCATGGAGTTATATCTGAAAGAAGTTGGTGCCACACCTTACAAAGACATTCTATTAATGTTTGCAGAAACTGTAAAGCGATTTGCAAAAAACTCGATTTTGAGTTCTAAATATGTCAAAACCGAAGTGGTATCACTTGATGAGCCGAGCTTTGGATTTCAAGACATATCTGCCGATAAAGACATAATTTTAGAGGTTCTGGAAAAAGCCTTTGGTTTTAACGGCATAGTAAAGCAGATCCATCTTCATTCTTCGTCTAGAATTGCAGACATATTGGATGTGAGAAACCTTAATGTATTATCATTTGAATGTGCAGCATCTCCCAAAAACATCGGAGCAGTTTCAAGAAAAATGCTGGAGAAGGCGGACAAGCAAATAAGAGTTGGCATATCAAGAACAGACATAAATTCAATTATGTCAGAACTATATGAAAGAGGCATAACCAAACCAGAAGCAGGTCAATTGGTTGAGAGCGAAGAGATTATACGAAAAAGATTTGTAACAGCTAAAGAAAAATTCGGACAAAGAATGGCTTTTACAGGGCCTGATTGCGGCTTGGGAGGCTGGCCAACGCAAGAGGCTGCTCAACTTCTTTTGAAGAGAACAGTGAACGTTGTAAAATCTGCAGAAACTGACCTCTAAATCATAACTTCTTGTTAAGTCTAACTAAGATAATGAAAAGTTTCATAAAGGATTTTAACTAACAATACCTTATGAAGCAAGAAAAGCTTGTCAAACTACTTTTCGAACTTATTAGGAATTCGAAACGAAGCGACAGAGACATAGCAAAAGCATTGCATATTTCCCAACCAACAGTAACCCGGTTAAGAAGGACTCTAGAAAAGGAAGCAATAGGACAGTACACTATAATTCCTAATCTTTCTTACTTGGGCTTTGATTTAGCAGCCTTCACGTTTTTCCGATCAAAGGAACTTGTGCACCCTCTTTGGGAGGAAGGAAAGAAATGGGCAGAGCAGCAACCAAATGTTGTTTTTGTAAGCACTGGTCAAGGAGCAGATTCAGACGCGCTTATGGTTTCAGTGCATAAGGATTACGCGAATTTTGTGAAATTTTACCATGTTTTTAGAAGAGACTGGGGCAAATACCTCGAGGATTTCAAAGTCTTTCTCATAAGCATATCAGGAAGTGTTATAATGAAGAAATTTACATTCAACTATCTGATAAGCGCATACAAGAAAGAAACCAGCGAATAGACAATTATTTTTTCCTACACTTCTTTTCTTTCTCTTTCAAGGCTTCAAATAATGCGTGAAAAATTGTGTAACGCCCCGAAGGGGGAGGAGAATTTTCATCATTGTTATCTTTTTTTGTCAAAGCTTTCTCCGAGAGCATATAATTTGCAAGTTATATCAACTATATTTCAGTTAGCGACATATGATGAAAGAATGAACTATCGTTCTAATTTTACGATTTGATATTTGTTGAACTTAGACGTTTTAATACTCTTAAGGCAATAAGAGTAATCCATTTACTAGGGTTGCCCTTTGCTTCTATGTTAGTTTGCATTCTTCCAATAGGGGCGCTTTCCAAAATCCATCTTCCATTGCTTTGTCGTTTCTGCAAAATAATTTCTACTGCATCTTTTAGACGTTCATCCTTCACATAGCCAAGCTTGGTTAAAACATCTAATCCCCTTAAGATGTTGTATCCATAAAACCAAGGAAAACTCGATTTCAACCAAGACTGGTTAATCACTTCATAACCGTGATGATCAGCCTTGAATAAATGGTGCATGAGCAAAAATTCAGCGCCTTTTTCAATGGTTTCCTTCATTTCTTCCGTTCGATTTTCCTTCTTTAATTCTGAAAAGGCTTCCAAGGGGCAGATTGTTCCGTAAAAACAGCCATGCGTATCTTTAACGTGTGTTCTCCAGTTTGGACAGAGCCATCCGCCGTCTTTGTTTTGAATCTTTACAAGCCACTCTAAAGCCTTCCTTACTCTCGGGTCATTTGCATATCCTATTCTAATTAATGCTACAGTCATGTTGCCAGTAAGACACGAATATTGATGCTCAAAAACCATAGACAACATCCACTCGTTGGACGAAGGCAACTCCTTTCCATTTTGACGCAACCGGTCATATTCTTTCAATGCTAGTTCAGAAGTGTAACTCGAAAAGCCGCCTTCATCCAATTGAAACTGGAAAATATATTCGCAAGCGTTTCTGACTTTTTCATTGGTTTTATCCATGCCCAGCTGACCAAGAGTCATTATTTGCCAATAAGAAGACTTGTATTTGGGATGATAAGGATTCGCTGGTTCTTCCCAGTATCCTTTTGAGTCTTGCTTCTCTAGTATTTTCCTCGCAACTTTTGATTCTGAAATAGCCCGTTTCGCAGCCACAACTTGAAAATCATTTTCACCTTTGCCAAGAATGTCGCGCAGTGTAAAATAACGGACGGAAGGATTCGTTTCCTCCAGAAGCCAATCCAGCGTACTTTGTTTTAAAACATGCGACCAATCAAACATGCGTTATCGCCTTTAGATTTGACATTTGTAATTGTTGGCGGGCCCGCCGGGAATTGAACCCGGGACCTACGGGTTAAGAGCCTCAACCTAACCCCGCGCAGCGGTTAGTCCGCCGCTCTGGCCTTACTGAGCTACGGGCCCTCTTTTCGTGAATTATGCATTTCATTCGGCTTTAATAAATTTAGCTTTATAGTATACTGTTGGTTTTCGAAACTCTTTCTGCTGATAATTTATCATACCAAAATAGATTTGCGCAACTGCAAAAGTTTTAAGTATTGATGCCAAATTTCGTTGTGAGGTTAATACTTTGGGTGAGATTGTCTTCATCGGGCTTGGTTTATACGACGAAATGGGAGTAAGTTTACGTGGTCTAGAAGAGGTTAAAACTGCAGAAGCCACTTTTATAGAGCTTTACACAAGTTTTATGACAAATTTTTCGATAAAACGCTTTGAGGAGATTTCTGGAAAAAGGCTTCAGATTGTTTCAAGAAGAGAGCTTGAAGAAGAGAATGGAGAAGTTGTTTTAAAAGCTGCTGAAAAAGGTAAAGCTATTCTGCTTGTTCCAGGCGATCCGCTTATAGCTACGACACATGTTTCCCTGAGAATACGGGCTGAAAAGCTTGGAATAAAAACTCACATAGTTAACGGAGCCTCTATACTTTCTGCTGTCATTGGTTTGTCGGGTTTACACAACTACAAATTTGGAAAGAGCGTGACAATACCTTTTCCAGACGAAACTTCAGCTGAAACTCCGTATAACGTTATAGAACAAAACAGAAATCTTGGGCTCCATACTCTCTGCCTGCTAGACATAAAAGCGGAGGAGAAACGTTACATGCACATTTGCGAAAGCCTAGAATCTCTTTTGAATATTGAAGAGAAAAGGAAAAATGGGGTGGTTACCATGAATACACTTGTTGTAGGAGTAGCTAGGGCTGGAAGCACCAATCCAACTGTGAAGGCTGACTTTGTAAAGAATTTGTTGGATTTTGATTTTGGAGAACCGCCCTGCAGCATTATTTTTCCTGGTAAGCTTCATTTTATGGAAGTCGAAGCTCTAATAGTATTTGCTGGTGCTCCAGAAACGTTGAGGAAGGATGTTGAATAAGTTTGGAAAAACTTGTTTCGAAGTATATAGCTTCTGCTGAGCATGTCTTTGGTGAAATAGAGATCAGTGAAAATTCTACAAAGATTGATGCAAGTGAGGTCAAGAAAGTGATAGGGTTTGCCAAAGCCTATTTAGAGGATGCCAAATATTACAGGGATAAGAATAAATTTGAGGTAAGCTTGGCTTCTGTCGCTTATTGCGAGGGCTTACTAGACGCATTAAAACTGTTGGGATCAGTGAAATTCGAATGGCCAATAAAAAGGAAGGTGAAAAGAGGAAAATAGTTTTGGCTTCAGGCGTATTTGACTTACTGCACCTTGGACATGTAAAGTTTTTAGAGGAAGCAAAAAAAGCTGGCGGACAAAGCGTTGAACTAATAGTTATCGTAGCCCGAGACAACACAGTGGAAAAGAGAAAAGGCAAGAAACCTATCATGCCCGAAAGTCAGCGACGAGCCCTTGTCGAATCATTAAAAGTTGTGGATGAAGCCGTTCTCGGTTATGAAGAATTTGACATTGGAAAGGTTCTACAGAGGATAAAGCCAGACATTATTGCTGTTGGATACGATCAAGGCGGCATGGAACAAGATGTAAAAAACTACGTGAAAGAAAAAGGATTAAAAGTGGAAATCGTGAAAATTAGCAAGTTTGGAAAGGATGAGTTAGACAGTTCCTCAAAGATAAAACAGAAAATTATTGAGCATTTCAGAAGATGAACCATTTGTTTAAGAGTTCTAAAAGGTTTATGCCAACCTGCATAATTATTGCTTTAAACATAATCGTATATTGTTACACTTCATGGCTCAGTGGAAACCTTATTCAGATAAGTGACTATGTTCTTTTTCATTATGGTCAAGTTAACTATTTTGTTATATATTATGGATGGTATTGGCAGCTTTTTACAGCCATGTTTGTCCACGTCAACATTATGCATCTTCTAGGTAACATGCTCTTTCTGCTTATTTTTGGGTTAAGAGCTGAAGATTTATTTGCTATTCATGAATACCTTCTTATCTACTTCTTAAGTGGGTTAGCTGGAAACTTGCTGACACTCCTTCTTGGGTTTGATATGGTTTCGGCTGGAGCTTCCGGCGCTATCTTCGGAGTGTTCGGAGCATGTACTATCTATGTTAGACGTGCAATCGGGCAGTCAATAATAGGTGCGTTAATGTATGCTGTATTTTTATTGGTGATTAGTTCAGGTCCGACCGTGAATAATTTGGCTCATCTTGGCGGCCTAGCTGTTGGACTATTGATTGGTTATGTGATGGCTGTAACACGAAAATTCAAAGTAATGCATGAGTATAAGTATTCCTTCTCTGCTGGAAGTTAAAATTATGGAAGCGTCAAAACTTCCACCTTCACTTTATGTCCATCTTTCAGTTTAAGATGTTTCCGCAGAAAAATAGGAGCAATAATCTCAATCACAGAAGCATCATAATGACTTCTTAGAGCTAAAACCAAGGCGCCTTTCACTTGATTTTCTATTATGGCTGGATAACACTTCACAGGTCCAAAAGTGCGGTTTTCGTTTCTAAAACCTTCAATTTCAATCGCTGAATAGGCTTCAAGCTCTGAGCGGGTGTTAACGTCATAATCAGTTGTAAGTTTCAGGTTAAGCGTGCCAGGGTAAGGTTCAAAGCCCAATTTCTCCATAAACTGTTTCCTATACCGTTCTTTTGATATATAGTAGGCTCCTTCACCTAATCCCGTAAAGAGTACGCCTTCTAAAGTTATCGAGGGAGGGTATGCAGCTTCCATTAAAAAGCGCAAGTTTGAATAAAGTTTTTTCAGTTCTTTAATGCCAGCATCAGTGATTTTTATGAGACAGCCTTCAGGTGTTATAGTTCGCTTAATCCACCCTTTATTATCCAATTCGATCAGATAACGTGAAGCTGTTTGCTGGGAAGCCTCCAACTTTCCAGCTAAATACTCTGTGGAAATCTTGGCTGTTCTTCGATGTGCTCCCATTTCAGCTAACTTTAAGAGCGTAAAAACATGACGATATTCATGCTTTTCACTCATTTCAAAGCCTCATTCCGTCTATTTAGAAGGTAATGAATTGCATATTTAAGTGGCTCGAAAATTGCTTACAAAGCTTAAGCTTCATAGCAGGTTGTATTTGCTTGTACGAATATATCTCGCAAGTCATGAATGTGTGTTGAAACTTGCATGTTGTTTGCGGAGGTTGTAACGATAAAGGATATGTGATATGTGCTGTTACCGTAATCCATTATGGAAAGGTTATTTGATGAATCAATAGGTACCCAGCTTCCGAAGCTTTCGTAAAATAAGGTCATGTTCTTGGCAAGGGCAGGCTTTCCTTCGTTATACACGTTACATGTTAAGTTCACCAGTTTTTCATTTCCGTCAAGTTTAGTATAATAGCCATTAATTGCAATAGCCGTTATTATGTTAAGAGCATAGTTTAATGTCACGTTCTCTGCTATGCCATAAACTTTTAATGTAATAGTTGCATAAGCGCTTGAAATTCCCATGTCGCTTGTGTTCCATGAAAACCATATGCCAGCATCATAATTTGAATCGCTAAGCGGAGCAAAGGCTAAATGGCAGATTCCAAAATGATTTGATCTTCTTAAAACTTGTGAAAGCCTATTCAGATTGTTTGTTAAAGCTGTTTTTTCGCCTCCGTTTGAGATGTTTGCAAGTGAACCTAACACGGTGTTTTTTGTGGTTTGCTTTAAAGCGAGAACAAAATTGTTTATGGATGACCCATGAACGCTATTTGTTTCCTTGCTAAGTTCATAGACGTAAATTGTTGTTGAAGAAATTAGTAAAGCTATGGCTAAAGCAGCAATTATAAGGAGCTGCCCTGAACTGTTTCCCTTAAGCTTTCTTTCGCACTTTTTCATGTAGCTACCGCCAAATGCAAGTGAATTATATAGCAGCAAAAAACTGTGCCTTGACTTGCACAAATATACTCTGTGAAGGCTATTTGTTGACTGCTAAAGCCTCCGTTAGAGATAACTTCAGTATTAATTTGCTGCATTTGTTCATTGTAAATTGTTAAGTTAAAACATACGCCTGCTGGTAGAATGATGTTAAGAGCATCCCGTATAGCAGTCCAGTTTCCATCTTCTATAAATTTACCGAGGTTTCCATCAGAATCCAATTTCACAAGAGCTTGCAGTCCCATCGAGGCCAAATCCTCATGTCTTGTTATGGTTTGCGTTATTGTGAGATTCGCGGAAATGGCAAAAGAAGAAAAAATTATTAGTACTGCAAAAAAGGCTTCGATTGTTCTAATTTGCCCCTTATTTTCTTTATTCATTCTTCTGGGCCTCCAACCCAAACTGTGCATTCATAAAGGGCTAAATTTATCGTAACAATATACGTGTTGGCAAAAACGTTTGAGAGAGTAGTTAAACCCTCGAAGTTTACGCCCGTCCGAAGAGGTATCTGTGGATACGCAGCCCACTCAGTAAAGAAAACTGTTGAGTTCCACCCAGTTACAACAATTAATGTTGGGCTCGAATCTAGAAAATGTGATAGGTTATATGTAATGGACTGATTACTGCTTGAAGTTTGTGCTAGAGTTGAGTTGTAATTAATAGTCAGAGCATAAGCCTTTGACAAATTTATTCCTGAATAAACAAGAGACGCATTTAAAGTATAGTTCAGTGGACTGAGCCTTAGAAAAGTGCCTTTTTGTTTGGGTTCAACTGAATTATGCGCGAAGGCGTAGACTCCGAAAGACATGATTTTCGCATTGCAAATAGCTTTTGCAAAAGTAACAAGAAGGGCAGGTCCATTAACATCGTTTGAAAGGGTTATATTGAGATAAATTCGGCCATCAGAAACATGAACGTAGCTTGTTTCCAAATAGTTTTCCGCAACAACGTAAAATTTCAATTCTGCTCGAACTGGAACTCCGTGCTTTTCGGTTAATATTTGGAACTCATAAATTGTCTCATTTGGAAATGCATAAGTTGCGGTTAGGTTTATGGCAACTTCGAAGATTGGTTTTATCTCGATACTAAAGGATATGTCTGACATTTTAAGAGCGGTGAATATTTGTGCATAACTTATAGCGTAGAGATTTTCGCTGTTTAGCCTTGAAACCTTGTCTATATCCAACTCGTATGGGTTGTCTGAATCCGCTTTGGCTAAACCGAATGTTTCTGGGATTTTTTGGGAGTTTTGTCCCCAATTTGATAATGTTCCATCATTTAGGAGGAGATATGTCGAGATTTCTTTATACTTTTCAGCGATACTATTGTTAACTGTGTTATTTATGTGTGGGTATAGAAGCTTTGAAGTGGTAGCCATGGCTGAAAGTACGAGAAGAACCATTAATGAACACGCAAAGAATGTGTCAACGGATATCGCAGGCATTTTGATGTACTCTCCATTTCTTTTATGCCGTTTAGTTAGACGACAGCGCCATACATGCCACCTAGGAAGTTTTGTGAAAGAATAAGCGAGACATAAGCTGTAAGCACGAGCATCACTGAATATTTAAAGCCAGCAGCAAATGTGCCCTCATTTACTTTACCTACAAAGAATCCTGATAGCCAGCACTGCAATATTATGCCTGTGGAGAAGAGGTTAATTTGAGCTTGCATTACTTCAAGCGGCAAGGCTGCTGATCCTGGAAGAGATATTTGTGTTAAAGCGTAAACTGTCATGGCAACCATTGTTGTTGTTAGGGCTATGAGAACGCTCCATATAAAAGCCAAGATTACATAAGGTTTTAAAAGTGACTTCTTGTTCACCTCAACATCTTTTTGCTTTTCGCTGTAATCCGTCAATATTTCTAGTGCAGCAGCTGAACCACCGCCAATTTTGATGGTTTCAACAAGTATCAGAAAGTTCACAAGCACAGGCCATGTCTGAATTTTTTGTTTGACGTTTCTGAATATTTTTTTGAGGGAGACACCCCATTCCATTTGACTTCTGATGAGATTTAATGTCTCAGAAAATTTGCCATACCCCGCGCGTTTTGTGGCATGAATTATGCTTTTTTCTGGTGAAAGCCCAATTTTTCTGGCCTCTGTTACATCTCTAAGGAAGCTTGGCATTGAGCTTTCTGCGTCGGAGTTGATTTTGGCTATTTTCATGTAGACTAGTGCGGAAGGAATCGAAACTGCTAGAAGACAAACAGTAACGACCATCGGGAATATTTGAGCACTTTTTAGGTATTGAAGTTGTGGCAAGAAATATAGGAGGGTTACGAAGCTTGAAATGACAATTAATGGTAATATGAGAGCGTAATAAGGCTGATTAACCCCTACTAGGTTGCTTTTTCTCTCCACATGCGCAATAACCATGAAAGATATCGAAATCAAAGGGGTCACAAGGAATATGAGGATACATACAATTGATGAATCTATTCCTGGCGTTCCACTTATTTTCATGGGTTCAAAAACCGAGGTAGTCGCAAATACTATGAATAATATGTAGGAGCAAAGGGTTACTATCAGCATTACTGCGTATGCTTCGACCAAAGTGCCGAGTCTTTCAATCGAACGAATGGCAGCTGCGCTTTGAACTTCAAAGATTGAGCGTAACTTGCTTTTTAGAAAGTTAACTACATTTCCGCCGCTTCTGACAGACGAGACGTAGCCCAAAAGGAATTCTCGGTAATTCTTTGATTTTGTTTTTCCAGCCCGCTTATACATAACAGTTAAAGGGTCGTAGCCTAAAACTTCCACTTGCCTAACAATTTCGCGAGCCTCTCTTTGGGATGTCGGCAGTAGGTCTATTTCGCATAGTTTTTTCCAACTTTCGTAAATTGTTACTCCACTTGCTGCCAGCAAGGTGAAAAGAAGCGCAGCAAAGGGCAGTTCATGGTTAATTTCGCCCGTATCTTCTTTGGTGTAAAGGTTTAATATCCACCCAAATGTTTTTGGTCTTTTAATTTGCATCTGCAAGATTTTCACCACTTCGGTTTTTCCAAAAATTCTTTCTGGAAAAGCTGTGGGTTATTGTAGTATTTGCTAAGGACTTTGTTCACGCTTTTGTAGTCGCGTATGTTATGCTCAACCATGTGGATGAGCACTTGTTTACGATATTCTAGTTCGTCTACTAGTTTTTCGATTGGGATGTCGAGGCTTGCTGACATTTTCTTTAAAAGATAGCTTTCAGTCAAGTTTTCTTGGAAAGTGTCTGTGGATGGGTTCCAACTGAAAATTTCTTGGAAATTGTTAGCATCTTTTATTTCTGAAATGGTTATGAATTTTCTGCTTGACAATCTTTTTCCGTGTTCTAGAAAGACTGGTGTTCTGACGTGTTTTACATTTATTACGCAGTTCATTAGTGGAATTATGGACGGTGGAATGTTCATAGGCGGCTGTGTAAGCCTTTTGATGGATGTGTCAACATCTTCAGCGTGTAAAGTGCATAAGCCTCCATGTCCTGTTGCAAGTGCCTGAAACAGCACGTAGGCTTCTTCACCACGGACTTCGCCTACGATTATGAGATCTGGACGATGCCTTACAGCCGATTTAATTAAATCATAAAGGGTAATTTCTCCTTCTCCTTCAACTCCAAAGCCTGAACGCGCAATTGAGGATGTCCAATTTTCATGCGGCAGATTTATTTCGGCAACTTCCTCAACCGAAATTATCTTGTGGCTTGGTCGTATGAGACATGCAATCGCGTTTAGAGCTGTTGTTTTTCCTGCACCAGTTGCTCCGATAATCATTACTGACATTTTGTTCTCCATTAGAAGCCACAAATAAGCAGCTATGCTCTCATTTATGGTTTCATTTTCGATCAAGTCAATTATTGTGAAAGGATCTTTGCGGAACTTTCTTATCGTAAATGATGTTCCAGAAGGTGTTGTCTCTTTTCCAAAGGAGACGGCTAAACGATGTTTTTCTGGTAGGGTGACGTCAACTATTGGAAAAGCGATGCTTACATGTTTTCCAGCCTTATGTACGACACGCATTATGAAGTCGTCGAGTTCCTGCTCATCTCGAAAAACTATGTTAGTTTTTATGTTCTCATATTTCCTATGCCATAAAAATATCGGTTTGTTAACTCCGCTACATCCAATGTCTTCAACATAATCATCGTATACTAATGGATCTATTTTTCCATAGCCAACTATGTCCCTCTCCAAATAGTAAAGTATTTTGCGCATCCCAACAGGAGAAATTCCGGCAAAAATTTTCTGATGATTAGAAAGTATTAGTGGCATTTGCCTTCTAAAAGATTCAGCGAGAGTTTCTTCGCCTTCTGGAGCTTGAAGCTCATATTCAAGGATATTTCTTAGTCTAAAATAGCCTTCTCGCTCTTCTTTTGTTAATGGGAGTTCGTCAAGAACGTAAAGATATTCTAAAGTTTCCTCGTTTTGGACGATTGCCGCATAAGAAAAAGGCGGCTTTAGCGGGTAATATTCAGCCTCCACGTAGCCCTCTGGAACACGCCATCTTTTAACATCTAAAAACTCGATTAATTCTCCTTCTTCCTTCATCATCGCTTGAAAATCTTCTTTTTGACCTTTTTCCTTATGTAATTTTAAACCAAACTTCATGATAATCACCTTTCACTGGAGCCTGTAAGCCGGATTTGTGGAACACCAGCAATCAAATAACATCTCAAGCAGGCTGCTTCATAACCTCCGATGTAGTAACCCTTTGCTGAGGCTTCTTTTGGAAGGTAAATGCGCAGTTCTGCTTCTTCTATTGGGATGTTTCCAAACCCGCCTTCCAACCATACCCTTGTAGAATCGTTGCGAAGTTGAAACCAATATTGCTTGTTGCCTATTGCTGCGGGCATTTGAAGGTAGGCTTCGGCTGTAGCGTTTGTGGTTAACGTAAGTGTCAGCAATTCAGTGCTTTTAGCTGCTAAATAGTCCATCAGATTTTTCAATTGCTTAGTCTCTGATGTAGCACGCAAAGCATTGGCATAAGCCATGAAAGAAAAGAATAGAAGACTGCTGACAGCTATTAA
>Ga0315309_1001649_pt1 | contig 13299 bp, 12 predicted proteins | sample TDP4_MG_FD_203080 | JGI IMG/M metagenome (GOLD analysis project Ga0315309, IMG submission 203080) | Freshwater sediment microbial communities from Lake Towuti, South Sulawesi, Indonesia - TDP4 | ecosystem: Environmental > Aquatic > Freshwater > Lake > Sediment | place: Indonesia: South Sulawesi...
TGGCCAACAGGCTGCTGAAGGACTCCACGCCGATGCTCGAGATGTATTTCGCCTTCCCCTTCGCCGTGGATGACCCCCAGATCAAATTCGAGGCCAGCGGCTCCCTGATCACCCCGCTGGAGGACCAAATCCCCGGATCCAACACCGACTACTATCCGGTGCAGCACTGGGCCAACGTGCAGGGCGCGGGCTTCGGGGTCACGCTGTCCAGCATCGAGGCCCATCTCTTGGAGTTCGGCGGCCTATGGCAGGGATCTTTATCCGGCGCCCATCACGGCGTCGCCTATCCCGGATATGGGCACGAATTCCTGAAGCCCGGCGACATCAGGAAGGGCCACATCTACTCCTATGTCATGAACACGAACTTCAGGACCAACTTCCAGCCCATCCAGGTCTCGGACATGCTCTTCCGCTACTCCTTCACCAGCCACAGGGAGGGCTGGGCCCAAGGGGGATCCGCGCAATTCGGCTGGGAGGCTCAGAACCCGCTCATGTCCGTATACGTCAGGGGTGTACAGGACGGGACGCTGCCCCAGTCGAAGAGCTTCTGCCAAATCGATAAGCCCAATGTCATGCTCCTGAACATGAAAGCCGCGGAGGACGGTGATGGCATCATCCTCAGGCTCATGGAGACCAGGGGAACCGATATGCCGTTGACCATAACGCTTCCCTTCGTGGATATCTCCATGGCCTATCTCACCAACCCCGTGGAGGAGAATGAGCGACTGCTGAGGCACGATCGGAATGCCGTGGCCCTGGAGATCAAGGCCCTCAGCATAGCGACCGTACGGATACGGCCCGATTCTCCCCCTCAACCGCTGGACCCATTGCGGTAACTCCGTCCCTCCCCATCTATGACATCAGTAGCTGTGATTGACCCATTCATCCAAATTTCAAAGGGGATTTTTACCACTACAAATGTTGGAAATGAGAAATCGTAAGGCCGTAGATGGAACATGATGATAGTTCTCGTCAAGGCCTTCGGTGTAGCTACTGTAAGGATGAAATACTAGAATCGAGGCATTTAGGTAACTTCTCAGCTAGGCCTTACCCATAGCTACTGCAGAGGTCGAATTTACAAGGTTGGGTGATGAGGCGTATGCACGTTCTCAAGCGCAAGTACTTCCTCCAAGGAGGATATGGCGTACTCTTCATTCAGTCGGATCTCTCGGACGATATTGGCAGCTTTTTTCCTTATCTCCCGCGATGAGAGCGCTTGGCCTATGGTTTGCACTCGACCTTCATATTCCTCAATGGTGCCGACCGATGCGAAGAGGTCCCAAAATGCCATCATGTTGGCGTTGGATCGGTCATAGCCCTTGGCTGCCGCCTCGATCGCTTCCCTCTGTTCTCCCGAGAAACCACCAAAGCCCAGTGCGCACCTCCTCAGGAATGCTGCTGCCGCCTTGCGAAATGTGGGGCCGCCAAGGCACTCCATCGCATACCACCAGTCCTCCCTTCCGATCTCCGCCCAAGTCCTCTTGCGGCCTGCATGCTCGAACTGCTCCCCATCTTGTTTTTCCTTATGATCGTGGAAGAAGGCTTTGGCGGCTCACGAGCACCATTATAAGATGGACTGTAGAGTGGGCGAAGGGACTGCGGTTTGAACAGCCGTGAACGCGTGATCCGAGCTATAGAGTTCGACCTTCCCGATTGGATTCCCATCACCAACGCAGCCCTGCCGGCTTCATTTCTGAAATACGGCGAGCGGTTGAGGAGGATATTCACCCAATATCCCAGCGACTTCGGGCCCCGCTACGTTCCCTCCACCTATCCCTACAGATCGTACTTCATGGGGAGGGAGGGGACATACGTGGATGAGTGGGGCTGCGAGTGGTCCATGCTCCGTCGTGGCATCATGGGGCAGGTGAAGGGACATCCCCTCGCGGATTGGCAAGCCCTGGCGACCTATCGCCTCCCCCAATTCCCGGAGGAAAAATATGCGGTTGGTGATGGCGGTAATCTCTTCGAGAGGATGCAATGGTTGCGGGGATACGAAAACCTGATGGTGGACCTAGTAACTCGGCGCAAAGAGATCTATGTGATGAGGGACATGATCGTGGATTACAATTTGGGATTGATAAGCAGGTCACTCGAGTGCGGTGTCGATGGGATAGGTTTTGCCGATGATTGGGGGACGCAGAGGGGCCTCATGATCAATCCCCAACTCTGGAGGGAATTCTTCAAGCCAGCCTACAGGAGGATGTTCGACGAGGTTCGAAAAGCTGGCAAACACATCTTCTTTCACAGCGATGGATACATCATGGATATAATTCCCGACCTGATCGAACTGGGCGTAGACGTCCTCTCGGAGGCAGAGCTTCAGGTCAACGGCATCGATGCGCTCGCAAGCCAATTCGGTGGGAGGATCTGTTTTCTGGGCAACCTAGATACGCAGTCGATCCTGCCCTTCGGTAGCACGGACGATGTTAGGGAGCACGCGATGCACGCGATTCGGGAGTTGGGCAGTTATGATGGGGGGTTCATCGGCGACTTCGAAGTCCATCCAGATATACCTTTGCGTAATGTCATGGCGGCCTTCGAGGCATTTACGAGATACGGAAGGTATCCACTGGCCTGATTGGGAACCGTGAGGCTCATGAGAAAAATGGTTATTGGCCCCTACTCCTCAGCAATTCCTTGGCGGAATCCATTATGATTTCGGCAACATTCGGGCTGAATGGATAGATGCCGTAAACCTTTCGTATGGTGGTTTCATAGGCGCGGATCTCGTACGCCTCCCTAGTGGGGATATACCCGATACAGCCATTTGCGTACCCGATTATGAATGTATGATCAGACGGCGAAATCCCCTTTATCCCCAATCCGATATCGACGTAAACCTCTCCCGGAATGCCGACCACCGTCAGGTTGTTGATACCGATTGCCTGAAGCTCAATTGAAGCGTGCTTTTCCGGTCGTCCCTTCTCAACTTCCTTCAACGCGTCCTCTGCCCACTCGATATCGAGCCTAGCGTTCTGCACGGCGATGTTGAAGCCGATATCATCTCGATGGGATGGCCTGTTTTTCATCAGCCTCTTGAGTTCATCGGTGCCCTTCTGGCGCATCCTTTTCAGCGCCCTCTTGCTCGGGAGCTTTCCGAGTGATATCCTAACGTTCTTCGTCTTGGCCCACAGGTCGGCGTTTGGCGTCGTCCGTATCCGTTCCGCAACGCTAAGCGCTTCACAGCCCAAGATCGTGCCGTTTCTCTCCGCATAGGCGATGTTATTGGTGCTGCCTACAGGATTGATGTCCCCTCCGGCTCCATTCGTGTATAGCACGCAGACCTCCCCCTTGATCCCTCTGATTGCCCTCCTTGCATAGCCGGGGAAGTCGGCAGATACCAGGTTGCCGTAACTATGTAGGTTCACTGGATGACAGCTGAAATTGATGAGGACGGCCATCATGTCCCCGTTTTGGCGGTCGATCCTGAGCACTCCGACCTCCGGGTCTATCGACCCCCCTTTCCAAATTCTATTAAAGCTGATGGAGTCCGTGAGTCCTTTGCCGAAACCGATTTTTGATGGAACAAGGTTCCCGGAAGCCCAAACCGCTGCCCCTATCAACTTCCTCTCGCAACACCTCACGTATTCCCTATCCATTTTCCCCCATTGTCGCAGGAACATCGTAGCCGGTCCGGAATGTGTATGGGAACTGCAGAGCAGGATGTGGTCCTTATCGACCCCGGTTTCGGCCTTGATGGCCCCGCGGACATCGTTAACGATCTCAGTGTCAAGGCCTATGAGATCCGTGGTGATTATGATGACCTTCTCATCGCCGTTATCTAGAGACAGCGAATGGGCATAGAGTTCATCTAGTACTCCGCGGATCTTCCCGAAACCATAACCGGATAGCTCCAGTCCCCATGGCGGAGTTATGTTTACGCTAGCTACTCCCGCCTTTAATTGATTCATGTCAGGGCATTCACTCAGTCTTCTAAACAAACATGAAAGAGCATATAACATCATCTTTCATCGGATGGGACGATCGCAAAGAGGAGCTAGGGATTAGTTTGAGCAAGCTGGCAATCGACGGCGGGGAAGCGGTCAGGAGGACGCAATTTCCCGAGAGGAAAACCTATGGGATAGAGGAGGCCCAACAGGTCATCGAGGCGCTGAACTCCCAGGACCTCTTCTTCGCCACCGCGAAGAAGGTCTACAAATTCCTCAACGGGTTCAAGGAACTATATGGCGTAAAGCACGCGACGGCATCCACCTCCGGTACCTCGGCCATCCACGTGGCCCTCGGCGCCCTGAACCTCGAACCGGGAGACGAGGTCATAACGACCCCGATAAGCGACATGGGGACCGTGGCCCCGATCCTACTACAGAATTGCATCCCGGTCTTCGCGGACGTGGGGCTGGACACGTGCAACCTCGACCCCGACGATGTCGAGAGGAGGATAACGGATAGGACGAGGGCCCTGATAGTCGTGCATTGCTGGGGCCAGCCCGCGGACATGGACCGCTTCCTGGCGATAGCGAGGCGGCATGACCTGAAGATCATCGAGGACTGCGCGCAGGCCCATCTCGCATACTACAAGGGTCGGCTGGCAGGCACGATCGGCGACCTGGGGGCATTCAGCCTTCAGCAGTCGAAGCACATGACGTGCGGGGACGGCGGCATCACAATCACGAACGATGACGAGCTCGGCAGGAGGGCGGCCCTCTTCGTGGATAAGGGCTGCGACTGGACGGAGGACAGGCGCTATCGGCTGACGTACTCCTTCCTCGCCCCGTGCTACCGGATGACCGAGCTTCAGGGCGCCGTGCTTCTGGCCCAACTTGGGAAGTTGAAGTGGGTGGTCGAGAGGCGGCAGGAGCTCGGCGATCGGCTCACGAGGTTGCTGGGCGACGTCGAAGGGGTGCACCCCCCGAGTCGCACGGCGGACGTCGACCACAGATACTGGGGTTATCCGCTCAGGATAGACAAAGGGGCGGGGCTCTCCCGGGACGAATTCGTCAAGGCGATCTCCGCCGAAGGAATACCCGCGGGGAGCGCGTGGCCGGGCAAGCCGCTCTACCTCTACGAAATGCTGCAGAGGCACATCACTTATGGGACGTCGGGTTATCCGTTCACCGCAAAGGAAGGCAGGATGATCGACTACTACGAGGGGATGTGCCCGAATGCGGAACGCGTGGAGATGGAGATGTGCACGATCTCCATAAACGAATTCTACTCGGAACAGGACATCGACGACATCTCCGAGGCCGTCCACAAGGTCGCCGAACTCCTGCCCAGGCATTAGGGGATGTGGCTCCGATGGATAAGCTCGAGAGGTTCATGACCGCCGTCAGGCTGAAGACGCCCGACATGGTGCCCATCTCCCCCCTGATAGATGCCAGGTTCGCCAACAAGGTGCTCGGGAGGACCGGCTGGGAGCCGGTCTTCGAACTTCACCAGAAGATCGGAACAATTCACTTCCGAGGGCCCCTTGGGGTCGGGGTGATCGCATCGCTTCCGGAAGGATGGGAACATGGGGGCGAGGCCATCAGCGAAGGTGGCACAAGGGTGGTAACGGAGGACTTCATCAGGACCCCGGAGGGCACCATCAGGGGCAAGACCGTCCTAGGGTTCAATCCGAAGGATCCGACTATATCGACGCGCATCGAGCCGCTCGTCAAGAGCAGGGAGGATTGGGAGATATTTCGATCATACTATGAGAAATGGCACGAGTCAGCAGAGGGCCCAGAATTTGGGGAGATGGTGAAATGCGTGAGGACGATGGGCCGAGACGGGGTCCCGAGCACGGGCATAAGCTGCGTGTTCGCCCATTTGGGAGAGGCCCGAACCATGGAGAAGCTGATTTCGGACATACAGCGATGGCCCGATGAGATGTTGGAGGTGTGCAAGACGATGCAGAAGGTCATAGACAAATATGTGGAATCGTTCCTCGCGTCCCCGTCCCCCATCCTCTACTACGACATCTGTTGGGCGACGGGCGCCGACCTGAGTCCGAGGCTTTTCAATATGTTCGTTAAGCCCGACATAGAACGCGTGGTCAAACTAGTGAGGGAGCGGAGTGACAAGTACGTCGGATTCTACACGCTGGGCAGGATACGGCGCCACCTCAAGACGATGGTCGATACGGGAACGCACTTCATCGAGACATTTGAGCAGAACCAAGGGGACATAACCCTCAGGGAGGCGAAGGAGGAGTATGGGGGGAAGACGTGTTTGATGGGGAACTTCGACAGCGTCGTCCTCGCCTTCGGAAGCAGGGCGGAGGCCGAGAGGGAGGCGATGCGATGCCTCTCGGAGGGGATGGAGGGCGGGGGATACGTGATGGTCACGGGCGACGAGGTGCCGGTCGACGCGAAGATCGAGAACCTTCGCGCGATGGTGGATGTGGTGGAGGAGCACGGCAGATATAAGTGACGATCGGTCCAGTTGGACTCTTACGAGAGGTTTATTCGCACATTAGAGTTTGAGGAGCCAGATCGGACCCCGATCTTCGACTCCTTCCACAACGTAAGCATCGTTAGGGCTGCCGGTGGCACGGGCTCCCCTGAGGAGGTAATCCCGCGAGCCTATAGGGCATTCGGCATGGACATATCATTCCAGGGGATCTGGGATCTCGTGGAGGATCGCGCGCCCGAGAGGATCTGGGAAGACAGGGATTATGGGAACATAACCTTCGATAGGCCATTCAGGTACAGGTACATGAGCTGGGGCCAATGTGGCGAACATTCCGAAGGCCTGATCGATAGGCCCTACAAGGACCTCGACGATTTAGGGGACATGAGGATGGAGCTGCGCCATACGGAGGACGATCTCATCGGGATATACGCCTCTCATTATAAGTTCTGCAAGGGCGCCTATGACAAATTCGGCGTAGTAACGATAGGATGTGGCGCGCCCATAATCGACTCGATCCCACGCATGCTGGGGTGGAGCCTCTACTCTCGGGCCATCCAACGTGCCAAACACACGATCACCAGGATAATGGACCTGAGGATGATCGAAGCCCGTGCGAACGTCAGAGGCTATGTTGAGGCTGATGCCGGGCCTGCATACCTTGTGGCTGAAGACATCGCAGACAAGCACGGGCTGATGCACCCCATGCAATTCATGAGGGAGGAATGGCTTCCGAGGATGAAGGAGGTAATCCGTCCTGCGATAAAGGCAGGCGTGATAGTCGTCTATCACAGCGAGGGGAACACGGAGGCCATCCTCCCCGATCTCATAGGCGCGAAGATAAGGGGACTGAATCCACTTGAGCCATTCTCCATGGACCTTTCGCGGATAAAGGAAAAGTTCGGGGATCGACTGGTGCTGACTGGAGGCATAGACAATGGTTACTTACTTCAGAATGGCACGCGAGATGATGTCATACGCGAAACCAGGGAATGCATAAGAAAGGCAGCTCCGGGATCTGGTTATTGTCCTGGATCGAGTGGGGAATTGAATCCAAACACCCCCATTGAGAACGCCGCCGCCATGTACGACACCATCAGGGAATATGGGCGCTATCCTATTGGCTAAGCGTACGATGGATTCAAAGGCCATTCATCCGTCCTGCCCTTCGGTCTTCGAATTTTGTACAAGCGTTATATAAAGCAAAGTAAGCCATCGTTAGGCGCCATTAGTCGGGGAATCCTATGGGCATTCTATATGAAAACATATGTGCCATCTATCGATTTGTTAGACTGACATTAAGGCGAAGCATGAACTATGCCCAATGATCGAAGGACGATAGATGGTCTGCCAAGTCTCGTTTGGGGCGGCGTCGGGAAGGAAGTCATAATGGACGATCAAGCAACGGACGACCTCATGATGGTAATAATATCGACTTAGGAACGGTTATTATCGATTCTCGCCAATAGAGACTCAATGACCCTGATGGCCTGTTCCTCCAACTCCCTGCACCTGAGCAGCTGATCGGCCAGTATCCTGCGGACAGAAGGATCTGCAAACTTCTTCGCGCCCTCGTTGTTTTGTTTCACGTATTGCTCCCAAAGTCCGCTGTGCTCCGCCTCCCGCTGCCAGAGGTCCGCGGCCTTCTCCAGGTCTGCGGCGATGTCGGGCTCCTCCTTGGCCACCCTCCTCAAAACACTCGCTGCTGTCTTGCGCTCGTCAGGCATTACGAGGGAATCGAGGTATGAGGTGAACCTCTCCCATATGGCCGGCATGCCCAACCCCTCGAAGCTGTCGTTGGCGAGTTGGTTGGCCCACGCCACATATGCTTGTAGCCCGCTGTGGTCGCCTTTGACTAGGGGCGTGCGCGCAATTCTGACTGCAAACCTCAGGGCATCGATGCAGAGCTGACGCATGGGTGGGATGGCCTTCTTGTCGCCGACGAGGAGATAGCCTTGGGTGTCTTTGAACCAGTCGCCCTTCATGAAGTATCCGTTGGGATCCTTCTTGACCTGTGGGTTATCCTGGAAGTAGCTCCATCCGAGGAGCGTCTCCCCCCGATCGTCGTAACCCGCGACGATGCACCACTCGGGCACATCGATGACGCCGATCGCCAACACGGGAATCCCCTTGTCGATGCTCGAGACGATCTCGGCCTTCGCGGCCGCCTCATCGACAGGAGCGCCGGTGATGTAGGCCGAATTCCGAGCCCTGGCCTTCACTCCGAAATTGTCGACACCGCCACACATCCGGATCGTATATCCTCGACCAACGGCGTTCATGCCCCTGTGGATGGGTTCAAACGGGTTTTCGCACATGGTCAGGATATCGGAGTTCCCGGGAGACCACCCATCCTTCCATGTCAGGCGAAAAGCCGCCCCGGAGGTGAACATGATGTATTCGTAGTCCACCTGTGTACCCAGGAAATTCATCACCGATTCCAGCGTCGCACTGAAGGTGGTGCATTTCGCGAAGCCGCTGAATTGATATCCTACCTTGGGCACGCCTTCAAGGACCTTCCTGCTCGGCTTGGGGGAGGAAACCACTGGGCTTCAAGCTATCTTCATGATTTTGTTTCACTTAAATTTAACGGTCATCGTTTTCAGCAGATCCCGCAGATATCGCTGGATTCATGCGTTCAGCGATGACAGAGAGGCCAAATGGTAAAAATCGCTCCTGATGTCTTTCGGTCCCGGGCTCGAGTTCATTGAGGGGGGGTCCACTATCGGGCCTGGGATTTTCCCAGAGGCCGCGTATGGTGAGGCCCTCGGCAATGAGGCCATTGATGATGTCCGACAAGAGGTGATGGAATTCGCTGAATGATACCCCCCTGGTGAAGTTCAGCTTTTTGTCCTCGGTCTCCAATATGGTGCCGCGGATGTATGGCTCCGTGATGTATAGGGTGTATCCCCTGCCATCCCATCCCTTCATCTCGGCCATCTGCAGGAGTGGGACGCAGTAATCCGCAAAATAGAGCCCGCCTTGTTTGAGCACGCGCGCCACTCCGGAATATACCTCGCGCAGGTTCGGGACGAAGAGGATGGATATGGGCTGATAGACGCGATCGAAAAATGCCCCTGCGAGCATGGATATGTCCCTCATATCCCCTTGTATCGTGGTCACCTCATATCCGTAATGTCGGGCGACATTCCGATCGCTGTCCAATTGTTCAGGAGATAGATCGAGCACGGTGACATCGGCGCCGAGGAGGGAGAACACCGCGGATTGCTGACCCCCTCCGCCAGCAAGGCATAGGATCTTCTTACCCTGAACGTTCCCCATCATCATCCTATCGATTGGGTCGTCACAATAGGGCTTCGGTAAAACGGATGTCCTGCCCTCCCTATAGGCGCGGTACGCCTCTACATCTAGATCGAACCATGGCTTGGTGAAAAATGCACCTTCTTTGATCTCCTGCCTTATTATCTCCAGTTGCCTTCTGGCGATCTCATCTTTGATAAGCATACTTATTCTTCATCCTCCTGCATCTTTAATATATTTGCATTTCCAACCTCATTATTGCCTCATCGGTTTAGGGATGAACCTATCGGGCTATTAAGGTATCATTCAAGATGTATCCAGATTGATAGATTTCTTTATAAGAGCAAGGGGCTGAAATCAATAACAGGATATAAAGGATGGACCTCGACATACAGACGGTTTCCATCATCATGGCTTCCATTGGCGTGTTATCAGGGGTCATTTATTCCATCATAGATATTCGACATCGGAGCAAATTAAGACAGGCGGAGAGCCTGATCCGACTATCCCCATGGTTCAATATAAATGCAAAGGATATGCAGGAAATGATAACTAAAGTCTGTTCAATCGAATGCGAGAACTATCACGACTATCTTGAAAAATATTCGGATAAACCGGAGCACATGATGTTAAGGATCCTCGGCAACTATTTCGAGGGGATCGGCATCCTGGTCGCCAAAAAGCTGGTAGAAGTGGATATCGTGCACGATTTCTGGGGCGACATCATTCAGTCGTCATGGGAGCAAATCAAGCCATTGATAGTGGAAATGAGAAAGGAGACAGACCAACCCAACATGTTTAAGTTTTGGGAATATCTTTACGAGGAAATGAAGAAGAGGGAACAATGACAGTAAAGACCTTTGATGGAGTCCCGATCATTTCTTGGACAACTAAGGGAAAAGTCTGGATCGACCCAAAGAGGGAACTTGATTACGACATACGACAAGGCGCTCCATTGAGGAGGTACCCAACGTCTGCCATCATGTGCTATCAAGGAGACATGATCAAACTAGCCATCGAAAGGTTTCACGCGAGAAAAGCAGATAGGTTCCTCGGTAGCGACTTCTATGAGATCATCCATAAGGGAACGAGAATCGGCATAATTAGGTCGGGCGTAGGCGCTCCCGTGGCCGCCCTCATCTTGGAGCGATTGATCGTCCGTGGAGTAAAGCGGGTCATAAACGCTGGGATAGCGGGTTCCTTGCAATATTTGGGGATTCGTCCAGGAGACTTGGTATTATGCACTAAGGCCATCAGAAACGAAGGCACGTCATATCACTATCAGAGGCCCTCCAAATACTCATACCCATCGAAATCCATCTCAAAACTGATAGAAAGCACGCTCAGGGAAGATGAAATACCTTATCGTAAAGGACCGACCATTTCGATCGACGGCCCCTATCAATATACGATCAAGGAATGTTTGAGATTGAGGAAGGAGGGCGTGCTTACTTCCGATATGGAGGCTTCAGCGGTCTTTGCCGTGGCCAAATTCAGGAAGGTAAAGGCGGCATCGATATTCACGATATCGGATCTGGCGACGAAGGACTTTGAGTGGAACCCACAGTTTCACTCCAGGGAACTGAAAATTGGATTTAGGAACCTCTTCAAAGTCTGCGTTGAAGCATTGGCAAGATGATGATAGGTCAGCTGTAGTCGTTGAAGCTCTTATTATCACATATTCACTCAATACCCTATTGAAATAGTTTCTTTCCGGGCGAGGTGCTGTCGTCATTGCGAGATGCCTCGAAGTGGTCAAGGGGGAGTCGTCGCGATCCGCGATGGGAACATCGAGGGATCCCTCCTTGGGGGCACGTTCTTTAAATTCATGGGCCAACGCTCCATCTACGTGACCGAGTTGTTGCACACCTCATTCATCGTTGGCCACTAGGAAATTAAATAAGTGGAATAAATTAAAGAAAGTGGTGTTCAGCTGGTGAGTTCATGAGGAACGATGAATGCATTAAGAGATCGCGCACGACCACACGCAAAAGGAAATGATCTACATTGATAGCCTTCCCTCGATCCGTCATTACGCTCCTCTGCCCTTTCCAGTGGAGGTAAGAAGCACTGCACTTTCCTATTCTCCCTCGAGAAGGAAGACTCGATAGTGTAAATACCTTCTAGCTTGTATAAATGCCCGATAGCGGCATTAAAAGGCCTAAAATCGGCTTAGAGACCAGGTCATATTTAGTAAGATATAAATTAATGCATTTACAATGCATTAATTATTGTTAAGGTCATCACGATAGGTGAGGACGCATACGTCCGCCTAAAGAAACTGAAGAGGCAAGGAGATTCATTCACAGACGTCATAATGAGGTTGACCACTGGGCGAGGTGACTTGACCCGGCACGCCGGGAAGTGGAAAGACATGACCGACAAAGAGGAGAGGGAGTTATTCGAGGCGCTTCGGGTGGCATGGTTAAAGTGGCAGATCGAATCATCCTAGACACCACCTTTCTAATCCACCTCCTGAGGGGGCAATCCGATGCAATTGCCAAAGCTAAGGAATTAAATGAAAAGGGTTACGAAGCATGTATAACTTCCGTGAACGTCTTTGAGCTCTATATCGGTGCGTACAGGTCCGAGAAACCCATCAAGGCAAGAGATGTAGCTAATCTCGTCGCTGATCTGCGGATCCTTAACGTGGGCGAAAATGAAGCCAAAGCATCGGCGAAGATCGTCACGAACCTCCTTGCAGAAGGCAAGGCAATCGACATGCGCGGCGCCCTGATCGCAGGGACGATGTTAGGCCACAAATGCAATAAAATCGTCACCAGGAATGTTGGACACTTTACCCATATAAATGAGATAGAAGTCATTTCCTATTGAAAAGGCATGAAACACTTCTACACTTAAGTTGCCGGATTCTACTCTATAGGATGGCAAGAATGGGGATGTGGCTGACAGCCGGACGAATTCTTTTTGCCCTTGTCTCAAGCATCATCATAGTGATGGCGGGAGGAGGGCCGACGTTCATTTCCAGACCTGTTGGGTCTGCCTATCTAGTCCTATGGATCTCTTATTGGGTGGTACAGGCCTCTCGGCAACGAGGACAACCTTCCGAATACGATAGGAGACAACGCTCGGTCTATCTGGCTGGAATTGTCTACTTACCAATCCTCATCATAATTCCGCCTTGGGAGTACGTTACCTTCTCAGAGCCGATTCCGAGGGATGGACCACTCGCCTGGTTCGGGTTGGCTCTGTTCGCGTTGGGAATTATCTTGCTGGCGTCCGCCATGAAGACGCTCGGGGGCCTCTATACTTCTTATCTTGGGATCCAGCCCTTGCACCATCTCGTCATGAATGGTCCGTACAAGTTCATTCGCCATCCGGGCTATCTGGGTGAAATCATGAGCATGTTTGGCGTTGGCGTTTCCCTCAGTAGCGTTGTGGGAGTGGGTTTGGCAATAGCAAGCGTACTGTTAGTCTCGATACGCCTCAGACACGAGGAGGAGATGCTAATGGCCGAGTTTGGCGATGAATATAAAAATTACGCTAAGAGGACAAAGCGATTGATTCCGTTCATCTATTGAGACTTATGAATCACGATCATGAACTCATATGTGATGGAGACAACCTCAAAAAAAATGAGCGAGGAATTAATTTACCTAATCCAATTCAAAGAATAAAAGACCTGCAACTCTCAACATGCAACTCTCAGCAAGTTCCATG
>Ga0315309_1001651_pt1 | contig 13298 bp, 9 predicted proteins | sample TDP4_MG_FD_203080 | JGI IMG/M metagenome (GOLD analysis project Ga0315309, IMG submission 203080) | Freshwater sediment microbial communities from Lake Towuti, South Sulawesi, Indonesia - TDP4 | ecosystem: Environmental > Aquatic > Freshwater > Lake > Sediment | place: Indonesia: South Sulawesi...
CCTTTCCGAGTTGAGAGGAGACCAGCAATTCGATCTCGCCATCGTTGTCGATGTCACCGGCGGCTTGGTCGTGATATTTCTTGAAGCCCGTCTCTATGATGCGCCTGGGCCACTGCCCCCTTGGGTCGTCGGGATTTTCGAACCAGTAGAGCTCGTTGCCGTAGTACGGCTGGCCTCCGACGATGTCCAAACGGCCGTCGCCGTTGACGTCGACGACGACGCCCCCCGCCTCCAGATTCGCCCTTGCCAACACGCGCCTCTTCCAATCGGGATGCTCATACCATGCGATGGTGCCCTCCGAGGACCCGTCGATGACATAGTTGCCGATTACGACGTCCTCGAACCCGTCCCCATTCAGATCCCCTACCAAACACACCGAATGGTGGGTGCCGATCGGACTCGGATCGATAACGGCATGCCGGAACTTCGGAATGCCCTTGCCTGACATATGTGATTGCGATTCGATTTCGCACACACTATATGTGCCTTATCAATTCAGGGGTAGGTCCAAGAGATCATCTTCGTTTGAGATCAAGTCTAAGCTCGAACTCCATCTTGCTTTTTTTCGGATAGCTGCTGCTTGCTAGTTTTCTCCTGTTCACCTGAAGTCCCTCAGGTCCTCGTTGAATGGAAGTGCCAAGATGGCGTCCACTAGCCGCTTGGCCTGTTCATAGCTCCTCGTCCTATGGTCCAGTAGGATCCTGTCAAGCAAGGCGCTTTTGTCGCGGGTTAAAAAGGCCTCGAGCCCCTGTTCCATCGGCATTACCAGCGTCCTGAGGATGTGCAGCGTCAGGTGCCTGGGCAAATTCCCGACATGGACGGCCTGAACGCCTCGAGCGCTGACCACTCCGGGCACCTCGACCACCACATCCTCGCCGAAGCCTCCCAGCGCTCCCCCGTTCGGGACATTGACCTGAAAGCACCCGCGGTTGTCGTTAACGAGTGCGTCGATGATCGGCACGTGCTGTTCCCCGCTCGCCACTGGCTGAAATTCCTTCGATACGAGGGCCGAGGGATCCGAGTGCAATTTGTATATCTCGTCCATCCGCCGCTCCAGGCCGCTCAAGTAGTGCCCCCACCCGATCTCCGAATCGAACCCACCGTACTTGTTAAACCACCTCTTCTTCGTCTCGAGGTCGGTGTGGTGCCACCAAGCACCGGCATATCGTGGCGTGTCCCCGATAGGGAACAGCCCGAACATCTTGTAAAGGCTCACGGCAGCGGGGGACATCTGGACGTCCGTGGCGTCCCCATCCCAAAGCCTCCAGTACTCCTCTGACTTCTTGGCCACCCAATCGTCTATCAGCGGGTAGGCGTCCTTGCCCCTGTGGAGGAAATGCGTCATCCAGATGCAGTGGTTCACGCCCGGAGCTTGGAAGCTGACCCCCTCTGGATCGACCCCTATGACGCGGGCTACGTGATAGGCTCCGTAATGGCCGTGGCACAGTCCTATTGTCTTGGTCCTGGTCTCCCTCGTGATGAGCGTGCAACCATCGAAGACGGGGTTCGAGGCCTGGATGAGCCACGCGTCGCGGCATATGTCCCCCACATCTCTTGCGACGCCAAGCACAAGTCCCAGCTGGTGCATGTAGGCTCCGAAGTTCATGCCGCGGTAATAGCCGCACCCCTCCCCGATCCTACGCTCCTCTTCCTCATTGTAATGGCCTCCGATGAGAGCCGTGTTGATGACGAAATCGGCATCCCTGAGTGCCTCCTTCCTCTCCATCGTCTTCACGAACCGTAGTTCCGCCTTCGTTTCACGCGCATACCTCGTCGCGAGGCCATAAATTGCGTCGAGCCTTGACGCGTCGACATCCATGAAGCAGATGGTGCTGCCCTTCAGGCTCTCCCTCAGGCACAGGTCCCTCACAAGGGACATCGAGAATTCGGCACTACCGGCCCCGATGATGGCTACCTTTACTTCGGTCAATCCATAGCCCCCAATGAATCCGACCCAACTGCCATTGAGCGGGTATTAAAGCGAGATCGAGGTCACCCCCCATTAAACCGTCGGCTTGGGATCGAATCGCCCCATTGCCGCGGCCGACGCGTTGATGCCATGGAAAGGTTCACATAGGGTGTCATCCAGCTAAGGCCGAGTGATCTTCGTTGGTGGTTCGAATCGGGATGATAGGTTGTGGTGGCATGAACTCGGCCCACATGGAGGGCCTGAGCAAAATCCAAGAGGCAAAGATGGTGGCGTTCGCCGACGTGGTGGAGGAGAGGGCGCGTGGTTGCGCGAATAAATTTTCAGGTAAATCCTACAGGGATTATCATGAGATGCTAGAGGATGAGGAGCTGGACGCATGCTACATAGCCATTCCGCCATTTGCGCACACCGACCAGGAGCTGCTCTGCTCAAAGGAGAAGATACCGTTCTTCGTGGAGAAGCCGGTGGCGTTGACGATGAAGAAGGCAAAGGAAGTGCAGAGGAGCATAGCGAGATCGGGCATAATCACTCAGGTCGGATACGTGATGAGGTTCTACGATGGCCTTCAGAGTGTGAGGCAGATCCTTAAGGAACGAGGGGGGAAGATCGGCCTGATAGAGATGGTGCGCCTGGGGGGGATCGCGGGGGATGAGAACTTCTGGTGGCGGAGGAAGGAACTCAGTGGTGGCCAACTCGTTGAACAGTCGACGCATCAGGTGGACATGGCGCGATGGATGGTGGGCGACGTCTCGACCGTATACGCGAAGTTCGGCAGGCAGCTCAACGGAGACCTCCCGAACTTCACGATCGAAGACGTTTCATCCGTCATCATGAAATTCAAGAACGGCGCGATCGGCGTTCTGACGAGCTCATGCGCGACGCAAAAGGCGGGAGGGGTGGGGCACTTCACGGTGCTCGCGAAGAACGTGGAGCTCATCTCGAACCGCGGCTACAAGGTCGTCGAGAGCGGAAACGTCACGGAATTCAGGGACACCGTTGATGCCGTCCTCGAGGAGGACAAGCACTTCGTCGGCTGCGTTCAAAGCGGAAAGAAGACGGCGGTGCCATATGTCGAGGGATTGAGGACGCTTGAGGTGACGCTGGCGGCGGTCGAATCGGCCAGGACCGGAAGGGAGATCAAGTTACCGCTGTAAATACCGTATTCGTTCATTGCAATCCGTCACAATCTGCTGTACATGCGTATAGCGTTGCCTTAGTCTGCCAACGCCGTTCAAACGAAGGGCGCAAGGAACAGCTTAGTTTTTATCTCCCCACGCGGTGCGAAAGGCCCAGATCTTGAGTCAAAGGCCCACCGCGATCGATGTCGCCGCACTCCTCTCACTCATCGCTGGGAGCCTGCTGCTGATGCTCTACCCGCCTCAGACGGAACGCACGGCGACTTACGTCATAATTCACGAATTGACGGTCGAGAACAGGGGCGCGGAACCCTACGATACAGAAGGCCTGAGCCTTGAGGTGGCCCTCAATACCACCACCCAGAGGGGGCGCGTCGTCAACTCCACCCCTGGTTTGTATTGGCACCTCGATGCCGAAGGGAATCCCTGTGTGTCGTTCTCCGAGGCGGTGATTCAGCCGGGTCACTCGCTCACGGCGATGTTGGAGATGGAGGTCGTCGTGACCGTGCCGAGGGGCCAACGGGATGCCGAACCGGAGGCCGTCTCGATGATACCGGCTGAGCTCGTCGAGAGATACTGCGGGGAGGATGGCCCATTCCTCGTGAATGACCCCGAACTCCGGTCCCTCGCGCATTCGATACAGGGGAAGGTCGGTTCGGATGACGTGTTGAAGGTAGTGTTGGCCCTTGTCGACTGGATAGATGGAAACGTGATGTACCGGACGCATCTGCCCCCGCTGTATCCCGACGAGGTGCTGCGGAAGAGGAGCGGGGACTGCGATGAGAAGGCAAACCTACTGATAACGCTCTGCAGGATATTGGGCATTCCCGCATATCTCCAAGCCGGGCTTGCGGTGAAGAGCAACATGACCATTAACGAGTTGGACGGCCACTACCGCAGCGAGGGCCTCGTCGGGCACGCATGGGCGATCGTATACGTGCCCCCCTGGGGGTGGACGCCCATCGACCTCACGTATTACATGGCGTCGTCAGATCCGACCTCCCACATAACGACATCGGCTTGGTCGCTGGGGCTCGTGGTCCAAACGGCGAACATCGCGGACACCGACTACATCGCGGATTCGAGGAAATGGGTCGACGGCCTTTATGGGCGCGACATCTATGAAGTCGAAAGCTATGGGCTGACGACCATGGGGAGCGAGACGCGGACGGAATATCCCGTTAACTTCATCATCGGCATCGTGCTCGCGTGCTCCGGCATGATGGCCACGGCCTTCACGGCGGTCTACAGGAGCGCGCATAGAGAGGTACGTGCGTGATCGCGATGGCGCCCAGCGGCCCGAGGGCATTGTGGAACGAGAAGTTTAGGCCATCGAGGTTGCAGGAGATACTCGGTCAGGATGAGGCCATGGCCGCACTCAGGGCCTTCGTCGAGAAGGGGGCGGTTCCGGATCTCCTGCTCCTCGGTCCGCCGGGGACGGCGAAGACGACGAGCGCCCTCTGCCTCGCCTCGGAGCTTTACGGCGGCGATCTCGGTGCCCACTTCCTGGAGATGGATTCGGGCGAGAAGGAGGCCATCGCGACCATCAAGGAGTTCGCGAACTCGAGGCCGGTCCAAGGGGGAATCCCATTCAAGGTCGTGCTGTTGCGCCAACTCGACGCCATCGGAAATGACGCGCAACAATCGCTGAGGAGGATGGTGGAGGGATCGGTGCCGACGTGTAGGTTCATATTCACCGCCCACCACAAGGACCGGGTCATCGGCGCTCTACGATCAAGGTGTACGATCCTGCTCTTCAGGCCGTATCCGACCAAGGCCCTCCAGTCCCACATCGCCAAGATCTTGGAGGGTGAGGGCATCAAGTACGACGCCCCCGGCCTCAGGCGGATCGCCGAACACGCAGATGGCAATCTTCGGCAGGCCATCGACTTGGCCCAGACCGTTGCCATGGCCAAGGGCAAGGTAACGGCGATCGCCGTGTATCAGATAACCGAGTGCCTCTATCCTCAGGACGTGAAGTCGTTATACGAACTCGCAAGCGGCGGGGATTTCGAGGGATCCAGGAGGAGGCTGAGGGAGCTCCTGGTCGTGCCTGGGTACTCGGGCCCAGAGGTATTGGGTCAGCTGCAGAGGGAGATATTGAAGTCGGAACTCGATGGCGATGAAAAGGGGCAACTCGTGGACTTCGCGGCCGAGGCCGACATGCGAATCGCGCAAGGGGGAGAGGCCGAGGTTCAGATAAGCGCGTTACTGGCGAGATTGGCGTCCCATGGGAGGGGTTCGGTCCCGCGAAGGCCACACAGGCGCCAGACCCCCGAGGGATGACGACTCGGACTACCTTGAGTCAATCTTCTTTGACCGTGAGGCTTATGATGATTCGGTGTGAACGCGCTCGTGCCTGGATGGCATAACATGAACAGGGATACGGTGGTGCTGAGGTGCGCGTGTGGCGAGAGGCTGGTCGCAAAGGCCTGCCGCCACATCGATGCCGCTTCGCAACCCAGACTCGGGGAGCAGCTCCTACGGGGGGAGCTCAACGCGGCCAAGTGTCCAAAATGCGGAAAGGCCAACTATTTGGACGAACCCCTCATCTACTCCGACTCGAGGAGGAGAATAAGGGTCCTCCCGAGGTCCTGGAGGGGCCGAGCGCCCCGCGCTTCCGGCGTCTTCGAGAAGAACGAGGATCGATGGACCAGGACCTTCTATGGGCTCGATGCCCTCCTCAGCTTCATCGCAGCCGAAGGGAACGCGCCAAGGGAATATGGCGATAGGGTCGCGGACGAAGCCCAGATGATAGCGGACATGTACTACGCGGTGGGGGAGGGCAGATGTAGGTGCGGGGAACTTCTCAAGGTTGAGAGGGAATTCATCGTGCATTATCCGGGCCAAGGTTGGGTCGCCATCGTGAGGGCCAGGTGCGTCGGATGTGGCGAGGCGAAGGGCTTCTCCTTCCCGATCCACAACGTCCACGATGAACTCGGGAAAGATGCGGCAAAGGTCACGATCAAAATTAGGGCCTAGTCCAGCTGCCCGTCAATCGGATCTAGGTAGCATCGCGCCATCCGTGATGGAATAACTTCATATCAGAGCAGGCAGGGGTTGTTTCAGAACGGCCATGGGGGTCGCCTTAGCCGGAAGGGCCGGACTGACCTGGAGATCGATGCTCGCCCTCCTCTTCTCACTGACCCTCGTGGAGCCGATGATGATCTACAGCTACCTGGTCACGGGCGCGTCCCTGCCACTTCAGGTTGGCTGGTGGCCGTGGATAGTCGTACTCGTGTGGTCCGAGGTCTCGAGGTTCGCGGGCAATCCGCTCAGTAAACAGGAGCTCTTCATAATCCTCTCATTCCAGTGGATCGCCTCACTCTACGCGCTCTTCTTCTTGGAGCCGATACAGAACATGTATCGGGCGTACAGCGCCGAATCACAGGCACTCGGCGTGGCCCAATACGTACCGAGTTGGTGGGTGCCCCCCGCGAAGGACGCCGCGAGGTTGATGGCCCGGGGGTGGGTGTACTTCGATCCGGCGTGGACCGTGCCGATAACGGTATACCTCCTCACCCTCGTCTTCAACCTCATCGCCACCGTGTCCCTCGGCTACCTCACCTACATCATCTACGTCAGGATGCAGAGGCTCGATTTCCCGTTCGCAAGGGCGCAGGCCGAGGCCGTATTGACTTTGGCCCAACACGAGCCGAAGGGAATGAGGGTCTTCATGATCGCGGCCCTCATTGGGATCTTGGTGAATTTCGCCTCGAGCTTCGGCCCATTCTTCCTGGGCTCATATGTGGCTGGCACCAATCCCTGGGTGGTCGCAGCCCCCACCGTCCTGCCCCAACAGACTTTCGACATGACCCCCTATTTGGCCCATCTCTACCCTGGCGTCGCTTTCGCGTTGACCGTGGACGGCCCGATGTTCGCCTCCGGCTTCATCCTGCCGATGTGGGTGTGCGTGGTGCAGTTCGCGGGCGCCTTCGCCTACTACTGCCTTGGGACATACCTCATAACCTCGATGAAGCTTTGGCCCCAGGAGAGCCAATACAACGTCTCGTGGTCGCTCCCGACCCTCGTCGAGAGGGCACAGATCCATTTCTACACGAGCACGACGATCGGCCTGTCATTGGCGGCGACCTTCATACCCCTGGCGGTGCATTGGAGGAGGCTGGTCGGCGCTTTCAGCGGCATCAAGATGGGCGAGGCCGAGAGCCCGGCGGCCAAGGTCCTCCTCGGCACGTTCCTGGGCTCCAGCATTGGGTCGGTTCTGTTGATCAACTACCTGACGGGATTCCCGGTGTGGCTGTTGGCGATCTTCACAATCGGGGGATCGTTCTTCTCGACGTTCCTCTCGGCCAACAGCGCCGGCATAACCTTCGCGGGCTTCTCGATAACATGGTTGCCCCAATTCATGATCTACAACAGCAACTGGTCTGACAAGTCGGTCTGGTTCGCGCCGATCTCCATGTATTCGGGAGGCGCGGAGATAGCGATGGCCTTCAAGCAGGCGGACATCCTCGAGGCCAACCACAGAGAATACGTGAAAACATACGTCATGCTCGTCGTCATGGGTTTGGTGAGCAGCCTCGTCTTCATAACTTACTTATGGAACCTCTCGCCCATTCCTTCGGGGGCATATCCCGCCACCGTGGTGATCTGGCCGGTGCAGGCGAACATCTGGGCGAGACAACAGCTGTGGACGTGGTCGGGCTACATCTTCAAACCCGACAAGGTGCTGTACTCGTTCCTCGTGGGAACGGCCGTTTACCTGGTGAGCGACTTCGTCCTTCACAAGCCGGGGATCCTGATATGCTTCATCGCGGGCACTATACCCTCGATCGGAATCGTCGGCTCTACATCACAGCTCCTTGGCGCGATAATGGGCAGGATCGTAGTGAGGCCCCTTGCGAGCACAAGGCGGGAGGCCTTCTCGATCGTCCGGTGGGCGCCGAACATGTACATCGGAACTGCCCTCGGCTGGGGGATGATGGAGACGATCAGGGTACTGCTAATCTCAATGGCGAAGGCGATGTGGTTGCTTCCCTATTAGCGATTAAGATTTTAATCAACATATGTTATAGTGGAAATTGAAGTGGAAACCCTTATCTGTCTTCCCTCCCGTTTTTCGAGCATGCTGGGAAGAAGGCCGATCGCCATCTCCTTGCTGCTTCTCAGCGCGTTGCCGTTGGCGGGAGTAGTATGGGCGATCGAAGTGCTGGACGTGCCATGGCGTCCAACTCCTGGGATGGATGGCATAATCGGGGACGCCGAATATCCCGCCCCCTCGCTTGTGTCTCACTGCAGCCTCTATCTTTGTCAGGACACGAACTTCCTGTATGTTGCCGTGGCCATCCCCGATCCCACGTATAATGCGAGCGATGGCATCACGATCTGCATTGGGACGGAGCCCCCATCGCCCGAGAGGACTCCGAGAGTGGACGACTACACGATGACGTTGAGCAGGAGCGGCGCGTTCACCACGACTGGGTTCACGTCGTACAAATATGCGACAACCACGGATTCGGGCGGGTGGGGGTTCGAGGTCGCGATAGGCCTGCCTGAGCTCGAGACCACGCCAGGCCAATACAAGAGCTTGGGCTTCGCCCTGTTCATCAAGGACGATGGTAAGGAGGTGGCGCGCTGGCCCGATGATGCCGACCAGGAGAGCCCGAAGACCTGGGGGGTGCTCTCCTCGAGTTACTTCTGGGGCACCGTCGATCTGCAACCCCAATCCCTGACGCTTAGCAACCAGAGGCCCACTACGGGCGAGGATGTGACGCTCTCCTTTGCGTACACGAACGAGGGGAGTTCGCCGATCTCCGGCGCCCAGATAGGGTTCTACGTCGACGGCGTCCACATCGCGACGGTCGGCGACGCGCGCGTCATCGAGGTCTCCGAATTGTACATCGTGAGCGCCATCTGGAGGGCGACGGCCGGCAACCACACCATCAGCGCGATACTCGATCCCCTCAACGACATACGCGAGACAAGGGAGGACAACAACGAGCTCTCGTACAGGCTCTCGACTTACTCCGTTCGGTTGACGGTGAAGGCGCAGGAAGGGGCGAACGTGACCGTCGATGGGAACACGACGACGGTGGGCTCAAGCAAGGAGGTAGTGTTCAACGTCAACCTCGGCGAGGTCGAGGTCAAGGCACAGGGAGTGATCTTCAAGGGCGATACAAGGTACGTCCTTAGGGGATGGAAGATGGACGGCAATGAGAGCACGAACAGCACGATATCGATCGACGTAACGGGGGATGAGCAGCAGGTGGAAGCGATCTACGGCATGGAATTCAGGGTCAGGATGTCCTTCCTCGACAGCAAGGGCTTCAACATCACAAAGCCGAGCAGGATCTTTTTCATGGCACCCAATGGGTCGTTGATTACACTGAACGGCACTTACGATGTATGGCTGCAGAGGGGCACCATTAGGATGTACAACGTGATCTGGTCATCCGTCGACGTAGTTCCGAGCGACTCAACCTACACCATATTATATCCTGGATGGTTGACGATACGTTGTAGGATATACGACGCGACCGTCGTCTTGAGGGATTTCCTCGACTTTCCCGTCGCGGGCGCGAACGTCACGCTGGTATTGCCGAACACGACGAGGGTCTGGCTCCTGACGGACTCCAATGGCGAGGCGCACTTCACCCAAATCCCAGCCGGAAGGCTGAGCGGCAGTGTCTCAAGTTATGGCATCACGTATATACGGGAGCAGGACCTGACTGCCGATTCAGTCATACAATTGTCCTTGGCGATCTCCGTGAACACGATCTGGTTCCTCATCGCGATTTCAGTCGGCGCGGTCTCGGGCCTTCTCTATCTGCTCTGGAGGAGGGAAAGGGCCAAGCTGAGGATGCCGCCTCCGCCACTGCCTCCGCCTCCTGAGCAGGACGATGGCATTTTCGCAGGTCCCAATGGTAGGCGTTGAACGCCTAATGCTCATTGAATATGAATTGGGTTCAATCAGGGCCAATCCATAACGAAGGCCCTAATTACGTCGTTCCGTGGGCCCTGCGCCACCAGAGGAATAACGCCGCGATGGCCGTCAAAGCGAAGAGGATCCAATACTTCGAAAGGTAGTATAGCGACTGGTACTTGGCGAAGGCCCTTCCACGCAGATGGTATTCCAGCCAGTCCAGCGTCCTGGCGACCACGATGTCCAGCGGAACGTCGTGGCCGGAATCATACCAGTAGATCTCCTTTGGCTCCTTCGCCCTCTCGTATAACAGCTGACCGCTTTCCGCGGGCACTATGTCGTCGAACTTGCCGTTGTGCATCATGAGGGGCCTGGGGGAGATTGCGTCGATGAAGTTGATGGGATCCACCGGATCCATCGCCTCCTGGACCGTTCCATATGATATGTTATTGGCCTCGAGATAGTCCCTTATCTCGGGAAGCGCCAAGTGCTGGCTCCTCTGGACCATCAGGGTCATGTTGCCCCCGCCCACAACCAGGACGCATGCCCTGAGGCGAGGCTCCACTCCCCCCAATATGGCCCCGATCAGCGCCCCCATGCTGCCGCCGACCAAGGCGAGCCTCGAATTATCGATGTCCCCTCGGGTCTCGAGATAGTCCAGGGCCCTCCTGGCATCTATCACCGTCTGTATGAAGCCGTCCCTCGTCCTCGTCATGTTCGCGGAGTAGAGCTCCGCGCCGGCCCTTCGCCTCTCGCCGTGATATTGGACGTCAATCGCGATGACCGCATATCGCGCATCGGCCGCGATCGCCGCAAGGTCCAACATGTCCTCCTTCTCGCCGCCGTAGCCGTGGAGGAACAGGATGCATGGGAACGGCCCGTCGTCGCCCTTTGGGACCGAGATGAGGGCGGGAACCCTCTCGCCGTTCACGCTATCGTAAAGGACCTTCATGACGAAGTATCTGTCGGCCTCCTGGAAGATCCCCTCATCGGCATTCAGCGGGGTGGATGGATCGTATTGATAGTAGGAGCTGAAATCGGAGCCACTTGAGGGGGGGATGGCCGATGTGAGGGTGAGGAGTAGCAGGAACGCCGGAAGGCTCGAATATCTTAGCATCGCACCGGCCTCATGGCTTCCAAGGCCCAATGCTGTCGATCTTACCAATAAATCTTGACTTCAGAATCCGATATTTATGGTAGATACGGTTAAGAATAATGTTCTCGCGAAGTAAGGGTGTAAATGCCTACGTTACGATCACGACGAGATACCCGAAAGGGGTATGGTGGAGCTACCCCCCTAAACGCATGAGGAGGTTCCGAAACGAGCAAGGGAGGACGACCGGTCTCAGAAGGCCTTGGCAAGGAGGAGCGCGGGGATCCGCATGACCCCTCCACCAAGTTCTCCGACCTGCTCAAGTTGCCGTGGGTGAAGTCCTCCCTGGTCCTCGGGGCGATTGTAGCGGTGATCGGGATAATAATGCTCTTCTTCTTGAAATCCATCAACGTAGGGAGCACTTGGTATGTCTCGGATGCAAGGGCCTTCGTAGCCAACTATGGCCTCGTTGGCATCTTCCTGATAACCATCCTCGCTGGGACGCTCATCCCGATGGGAAGCCCGGCCCTTGTGGTTGCAGCGGCACTCCTCGGATTGCCGAAGATACCGCTGATCTTGGCCTCGACGAGCGGATTTACCGTCGGCATGATGGCCAACTACGCCATAGCCTACTATCTGGGAAGGCCGTTCGTGACGAAGAGGATATCGGAAGGGAGATTCATGGAGATAACGCGCCTGTGGAGCAGGTTCGGCTGGATCCTCTACACGATCTTCGGGCTAATCCCGGTGCTGCCTGTGGAGCTCTTGTCTCTCATCTGCGGGATGGTGAAGGCGCGTCTGGGGACCTTCCTGATACTGACGTTCACATCAAGGCTCATAATCTTCACGATATTGGCCTACTTCGGGGAATTGGCTAGCTTCTGGCTCGGCACAGCATAGGCCATCGAAAAGTGGAGCCGTACACCCTCGATCTCATCCTTTGTTTAAAACACGACCATCTAGCAATCATGTCATCCTTTTCAAATCTTAATTGAGTCAAGGTATGTAGAGACACTTTATACGGCATAGATCCCAAATACTTTGAAATCTGGGAGGCATTTTTTGGAAGGAACGAAGATCGGGCCATCATGATGATTGTAATCTTGCCCTGATAATCCATATATTCGATCTGTATTTAGCTCGAAGGGGTACAAGAGGCCATGAAAGGAGAACCAGTTTTTCCGATAAGGGTAAGTGATAATGGGAGGTATTTCGAGGATCAGCACAATGTTCCCTTCTTCTGGTTGGGCAATACCCAATGGCAGATCTTCCGTGAATATTCTATAGAGGAGGCCAAGCTCATTCTCGAAAATGTGAAGGGCAAGGGGTTTAGCGTCGTCCAGGCGATGCTCTTGGGCGTTGAAGGGCCCATTCACCCAAACGTTAATGGCGAAATGCCTTGGATCGATAACGATCCCACGTCGCCGAATAAGGCGTATTTCGAGAACGTGGATTCAGTCATGTGGCTGGCTAATGATATCGGCATGGTTATCTCGATGACGCTCTACCACCGCAGGTTCGGGACCTACATGAATTCCAAGAACGCCCGCCAATGGGCGAGGTGGGTCGCCAGACGGTATGGTGATTTCCCAAACATAATCTGGTCGATGACGCCCGTTGCCGACCAGGAGTATGTACCCATCCTCGAGGAGCTGGCTGCAGGCCTTCGGGAAGGAGACGGCGGACGCCACGTCATCACCTTCAAACCCGATCCGGCACCATACTCGTCCAGCTTCATTCACGACAAGAGCTGGCTAGCATTCAATCAAATTCAGACCTGGAAGGACGTCCGCTTGATCTATCCGATGGTGACGAATGATTACAACTTAAAGCCTGTGAAGCCCGTCGTGATGGCTGAAGGGGCCTACGAGGGAGGCACCGAGTACGGATTCGAAGTGAGCCCGCTCTGGATTCGAAGGCAGGCCTATTACTCGTATTTGGCCGGGGGCCATCACAGCTACGGGCACAACGACAGTTGGCGCGTGCTCCCGACGTGGAAGGATGCCCTGGACGCGCCGGGCGCCCGCCAGATGGGGGTCCTGAAGGGGGCGCTCACGGATCGGGAGGAATGGTGGAGGCTCGTCCCCGATCAGTCGATCCTGAAGCGCGGCGGCCAAACAGATGGAGATGTGCTCAACTTGGCGGCCCGTCATGAAGGTGGCAGATGGATCATGGCCTATCTGGCCAGCAAGGCGTCGTTCTCCATCGATTTGGGCAAAATCACGGGCGGAAGGGAGGCGAATGCATTTTGGATCG
>Ga0315309_1001653_pt1 | contig 13285 bp, 13 predicted proteins | sample TDP4_MG_FD_203080 | JGI IMG/M metagenome (GOLD analysis project Ga0315309, IMG submission 203080) | Freshwater sediment microbial communities from Lake Towuti, South Sulawesi, Indonesia - TDP4 | ecosystem: Environmental > Aquatic > Freshwater > Lake > Sediment | place: Indonesia: South Sulawesi...
CTCGCACTAGCCGTGTGCTTCGCAGGCGTCGCACTCTACAGACGACCCAAACGCACCAAAGAAAAAACCTATAACTTTTTTTTTCTAGGATTTGACTAAAACAAAATTGCTTCCCATATTAATCGCTATGAAATAACAATCATCATCACGGTGAGAATATGCGTCTTCCTCTATCTCCTTGGGACATTGCCCTCTGGATTGCCTTCGCCGCCATCGTCCTACTCATCACATCTGAGCTTCTTTCTCCCTACTACGGACGAATAGGCCTCGTCATAGAAAAAAAGAACATAAGACGCGTGGCACTCATCCTTGGAATACTCTTCCTAGCCAGCGTCACACTACAAATTTATGGAATGATAATGTTCCCATAATTTACATTCAATGCGACAAGACCTTTCCAAAACTACTATTATTCCGAAACGAGGCACTCCAAAAAATGGAATCTTCGCATCTTAGCTTTCTATATAGCAAGATCGCTCTAAGCATAAAAGTCGCCGCCATACTGATTATAGTTCTGGCAATTTATTATCAAGACCTTACCCTGATAGCAAACGAAGCCACACAAAACGAAGTAATGAGCTACATATTAGCAATACCTATACTGTTCATTTACATCCTCTACAGAAAACGAAAAATGATAAGAGCTGCAATCTCATTCGAAACCCTCAGAACCAGCAAAGAAGCAGCAGCCTCTTCCAATCAGATCACAGGCGCTGTGCTGTATAAGAAACCCCCAGCCTATTTCAATCAAATCGTAGGGACCTTGGTCTGCCTCACAGCTTTCTTACTCTACTGGCACGGGTCATACACTTTCTACCCACTCGAATACCACATGATTTCGCTTCCGATTTTCATCTCGGGAATCATACTCGCGATGTTCAATACAGAAACTCTCAAAGCTCTAGCTTTTCCAATAGCCCTACTAATCTTCCTCACACCTCCACCACTAGAAATTCTCAACGCCCTAGGCTCAACTCTCTCAACAATAAGCTCAGAATCCGCCTATACAATCTTGAAAGTCATAGGCTTGCCAGTGACCCTTACCGCTCAGTATGGAAACCCCGTTATAATGCTAACAAAACCAAACAGCTCTCCAATTGCCTTCACTGTCGACGTAGCCTGCGCAGGCCTTTACTCCCTCATCGGATTCACAGTCTTCGCCACCTTTATAGCATACATCACAAAAGCAAAATTTCCCAAAAAAGCCATGATATTCCTCGCAGGCATCCCTCTAATGTTCACACTAAACATCGCTCGCGTGATCATTATCGTAGTCATTGGTAACCAATATGGAAAGGAAACAGCCTTCCAAGCCTTTCATCTACTGGGCGGCTGGAGCCTTATCCTCATAGGATCCATTTTACTAACAACCATGTCAGAAAAAATCTTCAAAATCCAGCTCTTCACTACAAAACAAAAAACAACACCTTGCAACTGCTGCAGCCCAAACCAAAGCCCAAGACCAAATTTCTGCATTGGCTGCGGAAGACTCCTAAATCTGACAAACATAAAACTTACCAAACGAGACTCTGGCAAAATATTCGTCCTTGTTTTAAGCGCAATCTTAATCTTAAATATCCAAGTTCCCGTCTTCGCCCTAACCGAAGGGCCTGTGAAACTTAACATCCAAACATTAAGCGGCGAACAAACTACCAAAAAAATGCTTCCCGAAATACCGGGATACACAATAATGTTCTACCACCGAGACAAGATATTCGAAGAACAGGCCAAACAAGACGCATCGCTGATCTATACTTATTATTCTAACGACACATCAAAGAAGACAATATGGGCAGTTATAGAATTAGCCAAAACACGCGCATCCATGCACCCATGGGAAGTCTGCCTTATCACATGGCAAATAGCCCATGGATACCAACCGCAAGTCAGGGAGTTAGGGCAGAGGGACATCCACGTGCTAGAAAATCCTCCCATAACAGCTCGCTTCTTTTCATTCAAGGACCTCAGATCAGATCTAATCCAAGTAATTTTATACTGGTACGAAAGCTCGTTCTTCAACACAGGCTCAAGCATGGAAAGAGAATACACAAAAATAAGCTTCGTCGCCTTTGCCAAAACCCCAGAAGATGTCCCATCCGTTGAAGATCAACTCCTACCATTTGGAAAAGCTATGGTCGACCATTGGCTACCCATCAAGAGTTGGTCTCTGGTGGCTCTGCTTATTTCACAGAACGGAATGGTCCTCATAGCAATAACAATGACCGTGTTAGCCTTGGCGTTAACATATCAAACAATCAAAAACCAAAAACAAAAAAACCTCAACCTCAAAGCCTACAACAAACTCGTCTCTGAACAAGAGAAACTAATCCTACAAGCTGTTCACAAAGCAGCAGAGGAGAGCAAATCAACTGGTAACGCTATAGCCAAAGTCTACCAAAAACTCACAGGAAAAAACATCGAAACAAAACTTCTACTGGAAGAACTTGGCCGAGCAGAGGAAGCCGGTTTTATGAAACGAGACATAGGTAGCCAAGATGACGAACCAGTCTTAGTATGGAAAACACAAATACCTTTCTTCAAACCCTCTGAGCTTCCAAACCTACTTGGAAGACTTTCGCATATCTCATTTAAAAGCAAACAACTAAAAACAATTTAACTCACAATCAATGATTTTAAAGAGTCGACTAATCATGACAAACTCAACCGAAATCAAAAATTACTCGACCAAAACAGAAGCCGACATTCAGGCTTTAATCAAGAGGATCGAACAACTTGAAACCGAAAAAGAAGCATTAAGGCTCCAACTCTGGAAAACCAAGCGAAAACCGCCAGGAATCATCGGCTATGCTGTTTTGTTCGTCGGCGCAGTCGCCTTAATAATCTCCATCGTACACTCTTCTACCATCCTAGCTCTAATAGGCTTAGGTCTCAGTTTCTGGGGCATTCTGTTTCTCTACGCCAAACCCGTCCAATATATGAAAGCTGGTCTTATAGACTCCACAGCCATAGCCTCCCTAACAACGATCGACCGTGTATTAGCTGACCTAAACTACCATGGCAATGGCATATACCTCCCACCAACACACCTCAAAGACTTCAAAAGCGGAACAGTATTCGTCCCATCAAAAAAAGCGACACAAATCCCCGGCGCGGAACAACTCTCTAAAGAGAACGTGTTCCTAAAAAACCCCGAAGGGTTGTGCTTGGTCCCATCTGGGCTCGGCCTTACAAACCTCTACGAAACCGAACTAGGAAAAGACTTCGCCAAAGTCGACCTCGACTACCTACAAAGAAACCTGCCCAAGCTATTAATCGAAGGCTTAGAAATCGTCGAAGACTTCGAGATGAACATAAGGGGCAGTCAAATCCACATCAAAATTGAAGGATCAGCCTACGCCGAGTTCTGCAACAAGTTAAGAGAATTCTCAAACATATGCGGAACCTTCGGCTGTCCCCTTTGCAGCTCCATCGCATGTGCCCTCACCAGAACCACAGGCAAACCAATACTCGTGGAAAAAACCGTTCACTCACCAGACGGTAAAACACTCGAAATCTACTTACGAATACTTTGAAGAAGAAAATTTTTTTGATTAGGCACTGTATTAAGACGCACGTGAGATCAAGTAAGAGCTATAGAAAACTGACGTCAACTTTTCCATACGATTTAATATGGCACAATTTACGTCTCTAATTAATGGACTCGGGTCAGTAATGCGCACAAACCACCCTCTTCTAGTTGCACTGGTTTTGCTAACGTTTAGCCTAGCGGTTATAGTACCCGGAGGCCACACTGAACCATACCCAATCCTAGTAGGAAAGGGCATCTTGTACACATACGAAAATCCAGAAAGAACCATAGAAGTACAGAAAGACCCTTCTGAAAACTACGGAGTATTACCCAGCAAAACATACTACTTCAACATAACTGGCATAACAGAATTTGACAGCACGTATATTCTCGTTCTGGCCAACTACACAGCTGATACTTCAAAATACATTGTTAAGGTCATCAACAGAACATACGTAGAGTCCCCGCCGTCAAATATAGGATTTAATTGGACAATCCCCGATCTACCCATCACAACCTCAATAAACTTCATGTACGGACCTAAAGCCGATCTCAACCTAGACGGAGCAGTAAGCATGGTCGATCTATCCTTGGTCAGTGCACACTGGTATCCAGGTCCACCTATAGGACCGTTAGCCTATGATCCAGACTACGACATCGATGGAAACGGAGCAATCAACATGTTAGAAGTTTCAACAGTGAGCGCCTGCTGGACAGGACCACCAAGAGGGCCATCGGGTAGTGACTGGTGCTACGCCAAGAAAGCTGTAGCCCCCAACCCGAGACTTTTGCTGGTCATTCCAGAAGTTTTTCTAGGGTCAATCGGTGCCATCGTAGCCTTGTTCTCAGGGGTGGGAATTAAGAAATTTGCCCGAAGAAAAAGAACGTTAAACCCCTGACCCCGCACTTTACAGAACAGCCCAATTTCGAGAAGCGATGCAACTACTAGAAATCACTGACACTAAAATCTCTTTTTACTACTGAACAAAACCAAGCCGTGAGTAGCAGGTTAATCGCATGCTCTCCTTGAGAATAATGGTTCAGACCAGCCAACTCCGACCAGCAAATAAAACATGCAGCAGAAACGAATAAACCAGAAACGTTAAACAAACTCATTCAACTATTGGAAAGAAATGTGTGGGTACAATAAAACTCTGAGTGAGTGAAAAACAACGTTCATTGTTGGACACGTGGCTCTCGGCTACTTAACAGGCAAAGCTTCTTCCAAATTCCTAAATACAGACATGAATATTCCTTTAATTCTAATAGCGTCAATCCTTTAAGACATCGACCTCCTCCTAGAACCAGTGTTAAAACATGGAGGACCAACCCACTCGCTAATACTGTTCACCACGTCTTTCCACTTTCCTTTTTAGTTTGGAAGAAAAAAAGCGTTCCATACTTCGCAGCGACAGCCTCACACTCACTCATAGGCGACTATCTAACACGCCCAAGCAAAGGTCTAGGTGTACAACTGTTCTTTCCACTAACGTCAAGCTGATATGCCGCGGTTTCGAAGCCACAAATGTCATTTTCATTTGCTTGGAATTAATACTCTTCACGGCTTTCATGGCTCTCATGCTTAAAACAAGAGACATAAATGCTAGTCAAACACCACCCATCTAACCTATTATTAGCGATACCGGTCTCAACGGCTCTGCTCCCCGTTTTCATTGAATTCTCCTACCCGTACCCACAGAACTGGTTGCTCCTCACCTCATCTTAATTGTTCTATTGACGCTTTCCATTCTCGCCGAGGTGAAACACGCCGCAAAGTCCAACCTCCATTAATGCGCCTAACTAACCCAAGGTCGACAAACAGAGACAAACTTTAACGCTGCACCCTTCCCCAATGCACAAATCGGCTTGTCATTCAGCAGGAAACCACAAACAAAGAACCTGCGGCAAGCCGATTCCAATCGGAGATACAGGAATTAGATGCTTTTTCAAACAAGAAAATAAGTATCTATAATCACCATCTCAAAACACCAAAAAAGCGCAATAAAACCCAAAAACACACATATCAAACCCGAACAAATTGCCATTAAATCACTTAGAAATCACCTACAAAACACCCCAAACTCAACCCAAACAAAAGCCAAAACAACCCGAACGCAAAAACAAAACCCAAAATACAAACAACCACAAAAACCCACAGAATGAAAAAATCCACACAAAAACTTCAGAAAGCCTTCCTGACACTGACGACAAGAGACATGGCACTGCTGGTTAAACGTGGCGCAGGTCGCAGGTTCAAATCCTACCTGGCCCACTAATATCGTAAACTGTGTTTTGGTACACCTTCCTTAGAACCGTCATTAGTTATGGTTTTGCTCTCTATGATTGCCAATACTTCTACCTGTTGTTCCAAGCAATTTTCAAAGGTTCTTCTAAGGTTTAATTAGCCATGAGCCAAAGAACACTCTTTGCTACTTTGTCAAGGCTAGGGAGATGACTTCTGGTTCCTTTTCTGGTTTTTTCAATTTTTTCACAAGGTCTATGACGGTGGATTCTAACCTTTCCATAGCTTCATTAAGAATTTTAAGTTGTTCTGCAAGCGTTTGCATGCGCTCTTCTTGATTTTTAAGTTGTTGTTCGAGTATTTTTGACCTTTCCTCTAATGAGATCAGTTGGTCTTCTAATTCTGTTTTTTTCTTCTGCAGGTTTTCAATGTCATTCCATAAGGTCAAATTATTTCCACCGCGCTCTTTTCTGTGCCATTAAGAAGATAATTAGGTTATGAAGAAAGAATCTTCATTGGAAATTAACAAGCGCTAGAATATCCATCATCAAGTAGACCAGTCTACCATAAGTTTAATAGGCAACTATGGATATGTTGGGTGTATAAGAATTAGGATTCGATGAAAAGCGAAAACTAGTTCTAATCAACGCAATAATGGAGGTGCAAATTCGATGTCTTATAGAAGAGAACCACGTGAGATGCACAAGGCTACCTGCGCTGACTGCGGTCAAGAATGCGAAGTTCCGTTCAAACCAGACCCCAGCAGACCAGTCTACTGCCGAGAGTGTTGGGCGAAGAGAAGACCAGCAAGAAGGTCACGCTACTAGGTTTCCCAAAGTCTAGACTTCTCAAGTGCGACGAACCTTAGAATTCTTCATCCTTATCTTTTTCAATTTTTTCTGGAACAAATTTATTGAGCAGATTCATGCATCGATCAAGGTTGACTCTGTCTAGAATGAACGCGTACCTTCCCTTCGATGTGACAAGCTCAATGTCATGCATTAACTCAGGGAGTGTGGGAATGAGAAAACGCATACCCCACTCGTATCTTTCAAACGTACCATGTGTGACCTTTACAAGGTCTAAATAGGAAACCTCAAAATTTTTCTTGTTCACGGTTAAAACCTCGTCTGGAGCAAGCTTCTTAACCCTAACCCTCCTTCTGTGACGAACCAAAAAATCGGTTACTGCGAGTACAGAACTCACAGCAACCACAGCAACCAAGCCTGCCAAAAACAAAATCAACTCTCTTAAAAACAAGCCACTAAACGTGACAACAGCCGAAATCACAACTGCTACGACTAGTTTGGAGCTAATTCCTTCAATTATCCCCACAACAATTCTTTTTTGAGTGAGAAACAAGACGCAAGGCTTGACGACGCCGTATTCTTCAGGCATCGAACTGCGAGCATCAAACATTTCCACAACTTTTTCAGCCATTCTTTTCCGTCACCTACATACGTGACGAGAATAGCATATACGCTAGCATCTAAATAAAATGCCTTGCGACACTTCAGAAAACTTAAAAACAAACCCATCGTTCTTGTTTGATAACGTGTTGCGCCGAGGTAGCTCAGCCTGGGAGAGCACCCGGCTGAAGACCGGGTTGTCGCCGGTTCAAATCTGGCCCTCGGCACCACAATTCGAGTAGAAGCCTTAGCATCGAACAAAGCGGCTCTTGCGTTCTACGAAAAATGTGGCTTCGAACCATATTATATTTCTCTGGAGAAGAATCTGCAAAAAGGCTAGAGACATGGATAATGCTTGTCAAGGTTCCCTTTCCGACCACGGGTGCCGCTCTTCACTGGATTTTTTAGAATAGAAAATAGACAAGCAACGCCACTGCGAATGTTATGAGAAATGAAGGAATAATAAGTCTGTAAACTTTTCTCATTGAACATTTGAAATAATCCACTGTGAACGCTAAGCATAGGTGTGAAGGCACGATCACGTAGCCTAGATAAGCACTGATGTAAAGCGTTGCTGCGGTTTTAGGCGAAAAAGTCAACATTCCAGCTAAGATTGAAACATTTATGGCTACTCCTCCTGAAGGCGAACCCGTTATGAATCCTAAAACAGCGGGGACAACTGTTAACAATAAAATGATGTCTATGCTTCCATTGATTACAAGCGTCTTAAAAATTTCAGAAATCCCTGTGGCAATTGTTACGTTTTTCAGTAGAAATGCGCCGTAAGCCGCAAGCGTGACTCCATAAATCTCCCAACTTTTTAGAGGCTTTGCTAAAACGTGGAGGCTCGGCTTTGAAATCATAATTAGAACCATCAGGCCCACGAGCGTGGCTAGGAACACGTCGAAGCCTATGCCAGCTAAACCAAGACCTGCTGCGTCTAAAACAGCGACCACCATGATCGTTGCGAGAATCGGCGAGAAAGCCATCAAAAAATGTTTTAGATTCGAGTTTAAGTTTGAGCTTTTCTTCGAGTCTAGGCTTTCTTCTTTCTTCACAACAGAAACTTTCCAAAAACTAATGAGATACCCAACAACTACCATGACAACAACCACTGGAATCTGACGAATAATTATTAATGGTATAGCTATTCCTGTGAGTGCAGCGGTTATTATGAGAACTTGACTTAACGGATAAACGGGGAAAATCGTGTGTCTAAACCATATGTTTACATACGCTTTCTTTTCTGGTTTCAGTCCAAGTTTCTCCGTCTGAGAATCCACAAGCGGTGCCGACATTAATGCTCCACCAGCGACTGGAAGAAACCCTATGACCGCTGGAAGTACACTTGAGACTATTTTTGGGTTCTTAATTATTCTGCTTGCGCTTTCACTCAAAGTGTTAATGACCCTTGTTTCTTTGTAAAGTTGGCTCAGCAGCATTATTCCAAAGGTTGCAAGCACAACTGCAATTGTGAGCAACTCAGTTGTTGTTTTGTAAACTACTGTTGGAATGCTCTGCCAATCAAGTGAAAGTAAAGCCAGAAGCAAAGCTGTAGCGTTCAAAGTTACTCCAATGTTCACACGTTTATACAGCATTATTCCGAGAAAACAGAACGAAACAATAAGCGCTACAGATGGATTAACCAACCCCAAACCGATAAACTTCCCTTCTCCATACTATTAGAAAAACACAATAATCACTTCAACTCTTTAAACCTTAGCTACCATGCTTTGTCCAGATTTTGGGTTTTGGAATTGACGAAGGAAGGTTGAGGAACTTGATAAAGAATTTTAGGAACATGCAAGCCAAGGAATGGGCATTAGGATGTTTTGCTTGGGAATATCTTTCAATTAAGGAGTTGAGCATCAACCTTGAAAAGATGGCGCCTAGAAGTAAGTCAGAACCTCATGTACATAAAACCTCAAGACAGGTCTTTTTCATCATCAAAGGTGAAGCACGTTTTTATTTGGCAGACAAAGAACATGCCCTTAAACTCTTTGATGGAATTGAGGTTCCACCAAACCAAAAACATTGGATAGTGAACGCATCAGACGAGGAACTTCTGTTCCTTCTCGTATCGTCACCAAGAACAGAGGACGATGCACCTGAAAGATAGTCAAAACTGAGCATAACTAGAGTTCTAAAGCCATGCGAACTAGATCAATGTATTTACCATTTCTGTAGATGCCTTTGGGAATTCTGCCGACTTCTCTGAAACCCATTTTCTTATATAACGCCTTGGCTGTCTGGTTGGTGTCTTGGACGCTTAGCACGAGTATTTTTAACCCTGCTTTTTTGGAGTTTTCTATTAGTTTTTGCATGATTTTTGTGCCTATTCCGATTCCTCTGTAGCCTGACTTTATTGCTATTCCTAAATATCCCACGTGACTCATGAATCCGCTTCTCTTTTCAACCTCAGAGTTGGCTATCATTTTGCCGTCTACTTCTGCCAATACATCAATTATTTCCCTTTTGTCAATACGCGCAAGCCTGCTCCCAAGCCATTCTGCCTCTTCATCTCTTGACACCTTGGTGTCTCGCAGAATTTCGGCACCTTCTTCGACTAACGAATTGATAAACTCGATACAGTCATCTAGGTCTTCCCACCTGATTGATCTGAGAACAACTTTTCTTCCATCCTTTGCAACAAACGTTTCGTATGTCTTAGATGCTTTTGTCTTCATCAGAATGCGCCATTCCCAAGTCAGTTTAAGAAAAAATATTTGGTTGTCTTATTAAACTTGTATCCTTTTTCACAGATAGAGCATTAACGTTTTCAATATTTATTGGAAAATCATAAAGTTTACTTGTCATGTCCTTTAGATTCTGACGAGAAGTGACAGAATGTGTTAGGTTTCTCTTACTACCTACACGAAAAAGCTGAGGAGTCTCGACACAACGAGTCCGTTGGCTTTTTGATAGCCATCTTAGGCTCTGTCTTTTTGATCGGCGGAATAATACAAACACTCGTGACCGTGCAAAGACCGCAATGGTTCCTAATATTTCCTTACCAACTGGGTTCTTCACCCTACGATTTCTTGGGCTTGGCTTTCACACTTCTAGGAGTTATTCTGTTTCTCGGAGGGATTGTTTTGGGTGTTTATTACGCGTCGCAGAGGTCTTGGTATTTCAATGCGTTGAAAGAAAGTTACAGAATCGAAGAAGAAAAACTTAGGGCGCAGGGCGAGCGCAATCAACCCAAACTCTCAGCAGTAGGGACGACATCCCTCGTTGACTTTCTTGAATCAAGGCCAGATTTAGAAAAATCGGTTAGATAGAAGGCACAAGACGTTTAGAAAAAACAAAACTGGTCAGAGAGGGCAAATAGCTTACTCTCTTTTTCGTTGATTATTCTGTTCATAACGCACTAGTAGAACTGGCGCCAAGCAAAGTATGGAAGCTAGGTGTGATGATAACTAGTAAGTTAAGCGCTATTTTTCAACTGAAGCTAGCTCAAACTTGCTGTGGTTTGTCTTCAGTTGTTGTCTGAGGCTGTTCCTCGGGCACTCCAATAAGAATAGGTGTCTCCTCACTTTTCTCTGGAGTCTCTTGCTCCGTTTCTGTTGTAGGCGTCGTGGTTTCTGTTGTTTCTGGCTGCACTTCTTCAGGTGGTTTTGACTCTTGTTCTTTCTGTTCCTCTGCTTCTTCAGCCTGTGCTGTTTCTGGTTGTTCTGGTTGGGGTGTAGCTTCTATCACTGTTTGGGTTTCTTCTGGTTTCGTCTCTACTTCTTCAGCGGGCTTTTCTTGTTCCTTATATTCTTCAACCTTTTCAGTGGGTTTCGTTTCTACTTCTATGATTTCTTCTTTTGGTGGTTCTGGTTTTGTCGGTTCCAGTTGTGACTCTGAGATTTCTGATTTCAAGGCTTCTTTTCGTCCGTATATAAAGACGTAAAATTGGAAGGCTATCGCAGTGATGATGTTAAACCAACCCATTCCAAACACAATTGTTGTCATTGTCCAGTAAGGAACAGCCCACCTGTAGCTGAATTCAAGACCGTATCTGTAAAGTTCTCCATGAACCATTCCGTCTATCTTAAAAGTCGAAATCATTGAGATCAACGATGAAACAGCAATAAGCACAAGAACTAACGAAACTATGCTTACAGTGTTGGGCTTCATCCAAGCACAATCCTTTACACCTTACAAAGAATTAAAAGCCAATTAAACTTGTGTCTTAACAATAATTAGTTCAAATAAAGATGATTTAGCTATGAGACAAACAAGAAAGGATAAAGCTTAACCAAAAACACTTTTTAACTTCAAGGTGATGATAAAGAACAATGGTTCTCAGAGCGGCCGTAGTCTAGCCTGGTCTAGGACATCAGCCTGCCACGCTGACGACCCGGGTCCAAATCCCGGCGGCCGCACCACAACCTAACTTTCTATTCATCTTTTAATCATGTTGTTCTAACCTGTAGGGCTATATTCCTCTGTCAACTTCCTTATATTCGGGGGTTGATGAGGCAAAGACTGCTTTCTTGATCCTTTCTCTCTCAAAAAAACGAAACCCCCTTCTTTTTGTCTTCAGTGCCATGCTTAATCACATCAAGAGGCAATTTTTTAATTTACCAACGTCTTCTCATGTAAGCAAATAGTCTTCGCAACAGAAGTTCAGTACGCAAAAGAGAGGATGGTTAAAGTTGAAGCTAATCTACGTGGTCGTTGACGGCATGGGCGACCTTCCAATTAGAGAACTTGGAAACGAAACTCCATTGGGCGCTGCCGAGACACCAAACATGGACCATCTAGCCAGAAACGGAAAAACTGGTCTAATGTACACTGTTGGTAAAGGAATAGCGCCTGAGAGCGACGTTGCTGTCATATCCATTTTGGGCTACGACCCTTTCAAGTACTCAACTGGTAGAGGTGTACTCGAAGCAGTAGGCGCAGGCATGCCGATGAAAAACGGCGACCTCGCCCTGCGCTGCAACTTCGCTACGCTTGGCCGTGGCAGAGAAATAGTTGACCGCAGAGCTGGAAGAGACTTAACATTAGAAGAGGCGAGGATGCTGAGTCGAGCTATAAACAAAAATGTGAGACTAGAAACTTATCCAGCCAGCTTTGAGTTTAAGAGCACCATTGGGCACCGAGCTGTCTTAGTTATCAAAAGTCGAAGTAAACCGCTCTCAAGCAAAATTTCAAACACGGACCCAGCCTATTCCAGAGTGGAAAACCTTGGCGTGGCTGAAACAAAAGTTGAAATGCTTGTCAAAAAGTGTAAACCCTTGGATGACAGTGAGGAAGCCAAGGTTTCAGCAGCGCTTGTGAACGAGTTCGTAGAAAAATCACACGAAGTTTTGGATGAGCACGAGGTAAACAATAGGCGCGTTGCAGAGGGCAAATTGAAGGCAAATATGATACTCACTCGCGACGCCGGACACCTTTTACCTAACTTCTTCAACATCAACGAGAAATACAGTGTGCGCTTTGCTTGTCTCGCCGACATGCCTGTTGAGAGGGGCATATCTCAGCTGGCTGGCATGCATCTTGTTGACCTTCCTCCTCCGTCCATTGACCTTAAACGTGACTGTTTGTTGCGCGTTAGAAAATTGCTTGAGCTTTTACGCTCATATGACAGCTTCTACGTCCACATCAAAGGTCCTGACGAACCGGCTCACGACGGAAAGTCTCAGCTGAAGTCTCAGATGATAGCCACAATTGACAAGCACTTCTTTGGAGAACTCTTACCGAGAATAAACCTACGCAACTGCGTTATCTGTGTAACAGCTGACCATTCTACTCCTTGCAAGTTGAGGGCGCACAGCGACGATCCGGTTCCGCTGTTAATCTCTGGCAACGGAATTGAAGGCGACAAGGTTGAGAAATTTTCTGAAAAGGCATGCAAGAGGGGAGGTCTGGGCGTTTTGGAGCACGGTTCAGAGCTTATGCCTAGGCTGATGGTTTTTCTCAAACGAAAAGGCTAAAATCTTTTGGACAGCTTAATGTTCACTTTGGTCAAAGGAGTCTTGGTTCATTATGGCTGGAATGGTTTTGGTTCGAGATGTCATGAGCAAAAATCTTAGGGTGGTTAGACGTGACACAAGCGTCCAAGAGATTGTGGCTACTATGAACAAGTTTGACATAAGCAGCGTCATAGTCGTT
>Ga0315309_1001654_pt1 | contig 13271 bp, 23 predicted proteins | sample TDP4_MG_FD_203080 | JGI IMG/M metagenome (GOLD analysis project Ga0315309, IMG submission 203080) | Freshwater sediment microbial communities from Lake Towuti, South Sulawesi, Indonesia - TDP4 | ecosystem: Environmental > Aquatic > Freshwater > Lake > Sediment | place: Indonesia: South Sulawesi...
GGCCGAAGTCCTTTAAGGTTCTTAGGGCCAGCCCTTTCCGCCGTCGATCCCGGTTCAAATCCCGGCTCCATTCTCCTGAAGGTGTCGTTTACGCTGAGGATTAGCGCCTTTAGGGCGTTTTCGCAGACCTGGCTTATGTTTAAGCCTAATTCTATGGCTCTTTTCTTGATTTCTCGGTCGATGTAGATGCCGGTTCGTTCCTTTTTCCCCATGGTCGTCACCTTGGGGTCCTCTATGTAGAACATTTGTCGATCAAGGTATTTAAGTCATACTGTCCGACGGGCTCACTTGAAGGTTTGGAGGTGAACAAGCTGGCCGTAAAAAAGAAGACCGTCGCGTTTGATCCCGACGTCTACCAGGCCGTGCTCAACTATCAGATAGGCCTCATAAAGACGCACGGCAGGCCGGTGAGCTTCAGCGAGGCGCTGAACGCGCTGTTGAAGGCCGCCTTAGAAGACGTGTGTGGGCTGAGTAGCCTGGAGGAGGTGGAAGCGTGTTAGGGTGGGTTCAGCTGCTTCCCGTGGTGGCCGCAGCCATCGACCTGGCGGTGTGGATCCGGCTGCGAAGGAGGCGCCGCAGCCGTGAGTGAGCGCAAGCCCTTCATAGGGTCGAAGACGGTTTGGTTCATCTCTGAGCTCATAGTGGCCCACACGGACCTCGAGCTGCTGAGACACCTGAGAGGCGACCACGAGATCAAGGTTCCCGAGACCCTCATCGCTGCTTGCGAGAAAAGGATTGCTAACTTGGAGCAGGCCTTCACCGAATACCGAACCGCGAAGAAGAAGGAGGAGGCTGAGAAGCGTGGGTGACCAAGAGATCCTGGAAGAGTTTAAGGCTCATGGCATAACGAACCGTCGGACTCAGCGGGCGCTCCTGGCCCTGGTGAACCCCGACAAGGCGCCGAAGTGGATCATCGAGCGGTGGCAGAAGCTGAGGATCCTGGACGAGCAGCGGAGAATCGTCCTCGGAAGAGGCGAGAGCATAGAGGACTTAACCCTATGGGTCATCTTCGCCGGCGTGTGGGAAGGGGACATCGAAAGGGTTTCACCGTAGAGGGGAAGAGAGGCTACGAGCATGAGGAGGTTTTGCTGGGTCCACGGCCCCTACGAAGAAAAGTATGTGGGGCAGCCTTGCCCTAAGTGTCCTCGGCCGCCCCGCCTCGTGGTGGATAAGAGGCTGAGAACATGAGGTGTCCTAAATGCGGCAGAATTTTGGAGATGGATCCTGATGGAGGCTGGTGCCGCTTTTGCGAGGAATACTTCCCCATGGATATCCTGCTGGAACGAATGGAAGAGGAAGAGTGAGAGGCTACGAGCATGAGGTGTCCCGTCTGTGGATCCATGAACGTGGGCCCCATAGACAACCTTTCGACCTCTAAAAGCGTAGTTTGGGGCTGCCGCACCTGCGGGACCCGGTGGCGCATCCTATGAAGAGGGTTACGCTGAGGTGCGGCTGCGTCGTCGAGGGGGATCCCCCTAACGTGCGCCGGATATGGCTCTGTAAGAGGCACAGCCTCGAGGAGAAGGCGAAAGGCCGGCCTCTAATCGAGGGCCAGATAATGAAGGTGGGAGGTGACGTGCATGAGTGAGATCCCTGAGTGTCGATTTAGAGAGGGCCGGGGTCCCCAAGTCTACTGTCACCGCTTCGACGAGGAGATCCCCCTTCGGTTCTGTGACCGCTGCGGAGCAGCTCAAGCATGAAATCACTTTCAGTGACCTCTCTATCCGCCTTAAAGGGTCGTTACGCCGATGAATTTAAGCCGGCCTGAGAGGATAGGGGGTCCAGGTTAGATGAAGCCTCGAGACTCCATCGTCTACAAGAGGTGCAAGGCGCTCATCGACGTCTTGGTAGACCTGGGCTTTGAAAAGATCTCGTGGCATGACCTCACCTATTTTATCAAGAGACACGTCGGCGGAGACCCCAGAACCCTCAACAAATACCGTGAAGCCCTGGTGGACTTCGGATTCTTGGAGCCCTTGAAGGGAACCCTGAGGAACCCCATCTTCCGGATCCTTGGATACCCGCGACCTGTTCAGAGGAAGCTGACTGAGCTGGCCGAGGAAAATAAATGAGTGTGTGCGTGCAGAGGGGATGCTCGCAGCTGAGAGGATGCTATAGCTTCCATACGGGTAAATAAATAATAATAATAATACCCGAGACGCACACACACACACATTTTTTCTGCGGAGCGCATGGGCAGCACACAAATCTGAAGGGAAGCCGTGGGGGCTCGTGAGGAGAACCGGCCGGCCGTGATCTTGCGAGGCACATGAAGGGAGCCCGCTGATGGTTTTCATCGAGGTCACCATGAAGGTGGCCAAGCACAAGGTGGCTCCCACCTACCTCTGCGTGAGGATCCACTTCCTGGCCGACGACAGCCACTTCCACCTCTCCAGGGTCCAGCTGCCGAACGGAAGGGTCTCCGTGGCCAACTACATGCCCTTGGACGACGAGGTGGCTGAGCTGGTGGATAAGCGCCTTGAGGCTCCGAATCCGGAGGATCTCCTGGAGAAGCTAAACAGGGTCCTTCGCAGGCACGGCCTCCAGATCAAGATCGCTCGGAAGGTTGAGGACTTCATGTGAGAGAACCCTCTCAGCCGGTTCCGGTGATGACTATGTCGAAGCTGAAGGTGGTGACGCCGGCGACGTCAGGGCTTATCGTCAGAGTTAAGATAACTGAGGCGACGTCTCCGGGGTTCAAATCCAGGCCGGCGTAGTCCCAGCTCAGCGTCATGTAGATCGCGGCTTCCGGCGGCTGCCAGTTTACGGTGGACAAGCCGAGGGTAACCGGCACGTTAGACTCGTTTCTGATATAAGCTGTCTTGGCTTTTGAGCCTCCGGGGTCCAGGGTTCCCCAGTCGATGGAGGTCACGCGCGTGACGCAGCTGGCCTCCTCGTAGACTCCGACACCCATGGACTTGACGGTGGCCCGGTTCGCGATCGTAACCCTGAACTGCTGGGCTGCGAAGGATGCGCTCCACCCTGCCAGGACCAGGATCACGAGGAGGCAGGCGAGGCGCCTCAAGTCTTCACGGCACCTCCTCCGCCTTCTTTTCTTTCGCTCGAAAGATCTTGGCCAGAGCCTTCACGTGCTCCTCGGCCTCAGCCTTCTCCTTCTCCTCAGCCATGACTACGCAGCCTTCTTTTTACCCAGCTTTTTCACGTAGGCCCGCTCTATGAAGAGGCCCGCGGCCTCCTCCACCACCAGGATCTCACGCACGGCCTCCTCAAACGGTGGCTTCGTGGGGATATCCTTGAGATAACAGTCTTGGTAGTGGGTGAGCAGCTCCTTCTTGTGGCTGCGCTCGCGATCCTTAAGCGCGTCGGCTATGTGATATTCAACGAACTCCGGCGGATATCCGAGCTCGGCGAGGTCAGCTCGAGCCGTTTCCTCGTCGGTGAAGCCGCCGCTGAGGTCGGCCTTGATGTTGTCGCGCAGCTTATTGATCTCTGTGGCCACCTGCTGCTTCGCGTAGGCCTCAGCCACCAGGGGAGCCCACTCCGGATCCATCCCATCCTTCACCAGCAGCTCCTCGATGGTCTCAACTGGGACGAGGCCGTGCCTGAAGAGCCAGCGGGTGTCGATTCTGCCCGGCAGATCCCAGATGAGCTTGGCAGCCAGGTCCCTGTCGCTGGTCTTGACGCCTGGCCTGGGCTCCGGCTTGTAGTCGTGCAGCTTCAGGAAAACCTTTAGCTCGTCGTCGTCGATGAAGCCTCGATGCCTGGCCCTCCGGACCTCACCCAGGGGCAGTAGGATCCAGTGCATCTCATAAAAGAACCTGGGCCAGGGGTCGTAGTAGCCCTGCATGGGCATATAGCGGTAGAAGTCCTCGAGCGTGATGACCTCGCGCACCATCATGGTGATGAGGTCTCCGGGTCCAGGGATCTGCTTGATCAGCTCCTCGTAGCCTGGGATGAAGTCTTCGCGGATGCCGGTGACTCTGAGGGCTCCCCTGAAAGCCTCGACGCTAACCTTTTGACGCCACACCATCCGGTTGAGCTCCATGACCACGGGGATCCCCGCGGCGTCCTGTTGATACATGGCCGCGAACTCTGCGCCGTAGCCCTGGAAGGTCATGTTCTCAAGGTAGGCGGCTCCGTCCATCAGCCCCTTGGCTCGGAACCTGGCCAGATGAGACGCCTCTGGGATGCTGGGTAGATACATCTGGTTGAAGCGGTAGCGGAGGGGCGTGATGACTCCGCTCCAGATCGGCGCAGCCAGCATGGGCCCGATCATGGCCGGCATCTGAAAGCTGTAGAGGAGGTCGCTCATCATGTCTCGTAGCCCAGGGTTCTTTATGGGGTGAGCCATCTCCACGGCCACGCAGGCTCCCTGAGCCCCCAAGTAGGCGCCGATGTTCAGAGCCACCACTCCGGCGGCGGACACGAGCAAGGTGGCCAGAGGAGGTGGCGAGGATCCTGGAGAGGGCACCAGGTCGATGAGGCGATCCATGAGGGTTTTGCCGTAGACTTCGGCTCGGCCGGCGATCTCCTCCTCTGGGCTTCCTGGCATGATGGCCTTGATGGCGGCGTCCATGACCCCCGCGATCATGGAGGTTAAAGGAGGCATGATCGCCGCCTTCACGGCCTCGAAGGCGCCCACGACCATCTCACTAATCCACTTCAGCGACTTCAGCAGCCACTCCCAGAAGCCACGCGTGCCCTCATAGATCCATCCTGCGAAGGGGTTACGTGTCGTGGCCTTGGGATCATAGTAGAGGGCCATCTGTGGGCTTCCAGCCTTGATCTCGGCGCCGAGCATCCGGAAAAACTCGGTCCAAACATAAACCAGCGGAGCTTTCAGGGTCTCGGCGAGGCCAGACAAAGCCTTGGCGACGGCGTCAGCCGCGCTGGTGAAGGCTCCGTCGAACATGGTTTTCACGGATCGGCCGAGGCTGTCGAGGTCGCTGCCTATCCTGTTCCTAAGGTCCCCGATATAGCCGGAGACCTCCCCGGTGACGAGGTCCCAGCCTCGGCTTAGGCTACCCACAGGATCCTTGAAAAAAGCGATGAGCTGCCCTCGAACCGTGTCAGCCAGGGTCTTCACGAAGCTGAGGCCTTCCCTGATCCAGGGTGGCAGGATCATCCACACCCGATCTGCGAGACCGGCCAGAGTGCCAACGGGATCCTTAAAGAAGCTCCAGACCTGGCTCCAGGCCTGCTGAGCCAGGTTGCCGAGGAACTCGAGGCCTCGACGGATCCAGTAGGGTAGGTAATCCCAGACCCTCTCGGCGGCGTAACTCGCGGCCCTCCATACCGAGCTGAGAAGGTTCTCAAACCACCGCTGGACCCCGTCCAGCGGCCACGGCCACCCGGTCACGGCCTACACCTTAAAAGACTCCGGCTTAACGGGCAGACGCCTCTCGATGTCCTCTCTGATCAGCTTCTTCTCCAGCTCCGGCGTCCACTTCTCCCTGGGGATGCTGATGGTGTTCGGCACCAGGCCAGCTGCCACGTAGGTGACGAGGCGTGTTTCGACCTCAACCCCTATCTTGGGGTAGGTTTTGACGTCGTCCCTGGCGATCACGGTCACGTCATACTCTTCCCTTTTAGCCACTCGGCTGCTCCTCCTTAATATGCTCCTTAATCATGCGCTGACCCATCTCACGGAAGTAGTCAGCGAAAATGCAGCGGTGATCGCTGCTCTGGGCGTGTAGAAGCAGAGCCATGAACCGCTCGGCGTCAGCCGTCGGAGGCATCATGGCCTCTCCTTTCCTACGACTCGACATGCACCTTCACCTCCACCACGACTATACAATATATTGAGGGGCTCAGCTGAATACAAAACCAGAGCGGGACCTTAGAAGGGTCCTATTCCTTCTTAACGAGCTTTCTCTGAGCTGCGAGGGCTATGAAGAACTCGAGGCCGGCGGCGATCCCAGCGGCCAGGAGGCCGGTTCGCCAGTCGGCTAAGAGGCCGGCTGCTCCCACGCCTGCCAAGGTCGTGAAGAACCCTAAGCCTGCCATTATTCCGGCGTTGATGACCTGGTCTCTCAAGTTGTTAGGGGGATCCCTCATGTTGAGGACTTGGTCGCGTCTCAGCTTCCTTAAACCTCCAGAGGGCTGTGATGGAGACGAGGTTCAGGCCGAGCAGGCCGGCCAGCATCAGTATCTCCTCGTGGAGTATGCGGGTGTTGGGCTCCACCAGGATCACGCGGCCACACCACAAAACCTGAAGGGTAACCCGCAACAAGACAAGGATCAAGGCTGTGGAGAGGATCAGCGAGAACAGGCAGCAGATCTTCTTCAGCATGGTCCGGATTCCCAGTCGGCTTCGTCGTTAATTTTTCGTTACCGGTTTTTAAAAGGTTTATGAATGGTTCCTCCACCTTCAGCCAGGCCCCTCACTCTAATACGCATACATGAGACACAGCTCATAGTAGACGAGCCTGGCCCTGAGCCTGGCGCTGGCCGTGAGCTCAAGCCTATACATCCCATACTTCAGGGCCTCAAAATACTGGCTTAGGTCCAGGATCAGGTCGCTCTCACCGGTGAGAATCACCCCGAAGTCCTTGACCAGCTGGTTGTCCGGGTCGTAGAGCTTGGCGCTGAGCGTGCGGCCTGTGATGGCTTCCTCGTAGATGCCGAAGTCGATGGGATGCGTGTGGTTTGGCAGACTCACGTCGTGGGTGTGAGCTGCTGCCTCCTCATAGGTGTGAAGATCTCTACCAGAAACGTCCACAGCCAAGTCGATGCGACGCAGATATCCAAACTCGTCATAGGCCCGGAACTCGTTTAGACTCCATCCTCCAGGCGTCTCGTCCAGCCAGTCAAACATCTTATGTCGGTGTGCACCCGCCGCCACACTTGTGACCACCTGAGCTCCTCCGGCAGCCGCTGCCTTGCTATACGCTCGGAACTTCTCAGCGTAGACGTGGAGCTTCATTATCCTGACCTTGAAGGTCTCCTCGGGGATCCAGACGTAGCTCACGTATCCGTGCTCAGCGTCCAGGTTCTCGGCGTCCTGCCAAGTGTTCTTAACCGAGACGTAGGCGGCCTCCACGTTGTCGGGGAGATCCAGGAACTCGGGGGCTCCGGCGAGGACCCTGTGGTCGATGAGGTCGGGTATCTTCCGCATCAACAGACGAGGCACGGCTGAGTCCAAGAGGCCCAGCTGCTCCGTGACCGTCTGCTTGAGGCCTCTGCGGGGCACCGTGGAGTCGAGGAGCCCGAGGGATTCCAGGATCGGCTGCTTGAGGTCAGCTCTCTTAGCCACCGAGTCCACCATTCCCAGCGATTCCATGATGGTGACGCGGATCGGAAAGGCCACGAAGTCCAGGAGCCCCAGCTTCTCAGCCACAGTTAAGTGGAGGGTTCCGGGTGCGACCGCGCTGTCGATCATGCCCAGCTTCTCGGTGACGGCCTGCTTAAGGTCGGCTCTCTTGGCCACGGAGTCCACCATTCCGAGGACTTCGCTGATGGTTTGATAGTGGGCGACGCCCTCCTGCAGGTTGAGGTTTTCTTCATATCCACTCATCGCCCTGCCACTCAGGTTAGCGTCAACGCTCCGACAACCGAAAACGTATCGGAAGTCTGTCTTGGCGTGAAGGTCAAGCTGGAGGGTTTCTATCAGGCTCGTTCTCGCTGCATCCGAGTAGATGTAACAGTAGAGCCTTCCATACGTTCCTATGCTTTCATCTCTCTTTATCTTTAGGTAATACGTCGTGTTATTCGAAAAAAGGGTGGTTGATATGTCCATGTATTCGACGTTGCCGTGTCGTTCGATCAATCCGATTCTGAGTGTTCCAGGATCTACTCCATACTGTATGAAAAAAACGTCAAAGGTCTCTGCCTCTCCGATGCGATGAGTCTTGGTGTTTCCCAGCGACCAAACGTCGTATTGACAGTTTTCACCGCTACGGGCTGTGCATCTGATGTCAATTAGATGCTCAAAATCTCCATCAAAATGGTCTACCCCTTTGTCTTTCACCACATAGGCGACCTCGTCGATGCTGATGTTCGTAACCGTTACTCGACTCGCCGTCTTCGATATGTGACCGAGAGGATCCTCTTCCTCGTAGGTCGTGAAGTCCTCGTAAACCAATTAGGCTCCCTGCTTCATCTGGCACTTAGCCGTGACCTCAAGGGTGTCGCCGGCGTCCCAGTCCACCGTCTTAGCCGTGAAGACCTTGCGGAACAACATGACTCCGGCCGTCAGCGCCGTGAACACTCCGGCCTCGGCGATGTTGTGAGAGCCTGAGAGCGTGTCGGCGCTGCTGAAAGTGGTGACCAGCTGAGCCGTGTCGTTCGTGAACACCGTCGTCACGCGGGTGCCGACTCCGGCCTTCCTCTTCACCGGAGCCTGCAGATCCGTGTGGTCCGGAGACTCCGCCACGGTGCTGGTTCCGATGCCTATGAAGTCGAAGGCCGTGCCTCCCACGTCCAGCAGGATCAAGCCGGCCACCTGAGCCATGCCGGTCTTGGCCATGCTCTGGCTGCGGCCCTCCTTCGCGGTGTCGATCTTCCACTTGACGCTGCCGTCCTTGCGCCTACACACCAGAATCATTTGATCCGCTAAGCCGAGCTCCTCCTTCTCCTCTCCCAAACCTATCCCTCCTTTAAAATCCAATCAGTTTCCTCATGAGTTGAGTGAAGTTATACTGGACCATCCAGGGCCTGGCAGCCGGCAGATCCTCCGTGACCACGCGCAGCCGGATGGTGTGCTCGAACATGGTCAGGGGCCCACAGCCCTTGAAGATCAGCGTGATTATGCGCTCGGGCATGGTCCAGTCTGGCTCGAAGCCGATCACGTATTTGTTGGCTCGGAACCAGGATCCGGCCTCCACTGGCCACAGCTGCCTGATCCCGTAATAGATGGCTGTGCCGACGAGGTAGTGGCAGCCTGCCGGGTAGTCAACCTCCACCTTGACGACGACTTCGCCCTCGATCTCCAGCTCCACGCTGGCCGGTTGATCCTCAGGCGTCAGCGCCGGGATCGTCAAGCTGGTCTCGTAGGGGCCGGCCACTCAGGGTCCCCTCCACCGGGTGAGAGGATCAAGCCCCTGCGAAGCCCAAGAGCAGCTTGAGGCTCTTACCTGCTTGAGCCGTGTTCGTCAAAAGTAGGTGCGTGGTCTTCCAGGCAAACTCGTCTCCGTTGGTCACCTCGGCCTGGCTGAGCTCGATCTTGGTCCCGTCGTAGAAGACGAAGGTCAGGGTGAACTCTCCGGCTCCCTTGTCCAGAACGTAGACGCCGCAGAGGTCGGTTCCTATCTCGATGCGGTCCCTGGCCTCGTCCAGCCTCAGCGCCAGCTTCTCAGCCTTCCCGGCGCGCTTCAGAATCACCGGCACAGTCTAAGGCTCCCAGGCCTCGAACACTATAAGAAAGTCCTTGGATGCGCCCTCTCCGTTCTTGAGGGTGAAGGCCAGGGTTTCGCCGTCGTTGAGCGCGAAGTCGAGGATCGGCGTCTTCTGCACGTCCTCTCCCAGCACGTTGCAGGGGACGACCGCGTGGGTGTGGACCCGCTCCTTAATCTTCAGGTAGAGGGTGCTCTTCCTCGGGACCGTGCCGCCTTTCTCTATGACGTGGACCCTCTTGATCTTGAGGTTCTCGTCTGCTCGCCAGGTGTCCTCGTAGGTTCCTCCATCCGCCAAGCTGAGTTTCTCGAAGGTCTTATGATACTTGAATCCTGCCATGTGTGGTCAGCCTCCTGGCGGCGCCTAAAGATACTCCGTCTCGTCCCAGAGCCAAACTTCCACCTTGGCCTCTTCACCGGCTCCGGTGGTTATGTCGGCTCCGCTGATGTTCACGGCGTCGATCTTCAGGTTCACGCCGGGGTTCAGGGAGATGGGCATCTCCTCCATGCTGAAGGCCCGGATGATGCTGCCCACGACGTAGGGGTGGCCTCTACAAGTGTCGATGCCCAGGGGCGCCTTCGCAGAGTCTATGACGTCCAGGGGCGCGTCGTTGATCTTGAACCTGACGCTGACGTTTCCGGATTCCTTGCTCGCGATCACTCCGGTGCGCGTGAGGACCATGAAGCGGTTGAACTTGTGCTTTTCGCCTGCTGGGCAGGTGTAGTTTAGAACGTTATACGCTGCGCCGGCCGCCCAGGTGGCGCTGGCTCCGATGCCTCCTATGCTGTGCTGGTAGGTGAGGAACCTCTTAGCCTGCTCGCTGAAGCGGGCCAGGTCCCTTGTGGCCTCCACCTCTCCAGGCGCGAGCTCAAGGATCCTGCCGATGGCCCTCAGCCCCTTACCACTCGTGCCCTCCAACTCGAAGGGCTTGTCCCGTGGAATAACGATGAACAGGTCTTCGAGGTCTACGGGCCTCTCAGGCGCGAGCTCATAGAGGACGTCCCTCGCCAGTCGCCTGATGAGGCTGAGACACGGGGCCCCTGCCACCTTCAGCGTTATCTTGGCGGTGTCGGTGGTGCCCACCGACTCGACGACGTAATACTTGTCCGGCTCCGACCGATAGAGGGTCCCAACCTTAAAGAACTTATCCAGGACGTAGGTCTTAGGCAAACACTCACTCTCCTAACTTGTTTTGAGGTCTGAGCAGCGTTTTCAAGGGGGGCTGCTCAGCTACTTTCCTTTCCAGACAGCTTTAAGGGCTGCCAAGCCACGGATGGTCTCAGCCGACTTGGTGATACGCTCCTCAAGGGTCTCCACAGCCTTCGGGTCGATCTTCGTCAGGAGGTTCACAAGCTCAGGCTGGAAGGTGTTGATGAACTTCGCCACCTTGGCCTCACGCTTGGTCACCGCGCCGACCAGGATGTCTGCGCCTATGTTCTTGGCGTATGGATACCAGTTGTCGATGGTGAGGGGATCCAAGGCCTTCTTTCGGCGGCCCGCGTCGATGGCCGCCTTCGTCATAGCGGCGTATCTTTTCTCAGCCGCGTCGCTCTTACCGGCCTCGATGGGATCCTTCTTCGGATAAGCTATGCCCAGCAAATAGTTTGTCCTGCCCACGCTCGAGAGGGTTTTAATCTGCTTCTCACGCCAGTCCTCAGGCTTGAGAACACGCTGAACCGTGGCCCTCGAAATTTCAGCTGCCATACTCAACATTCCTCCAAATTTTCAACATACTTAAGAGGGAGGAAAGGAATAGAAAACGCGAGCGGGACCGTGTGAGGGACCGAACGTGAGAAAACAGCCCGTCAAGGTTTATTTAAGCAGAGAGGAGCTGGAGATGCTGGACCGTGCGTGTCACGCTTCAGGCAAGGACCGCTCAGCCTACATCGCAGCCATGGTTCAGGAGCGCCTACATCAGCTCAACCTGGTCAGGGAGGCCGTCCACAGTGGGAAAAATGTATCGAATCGTCCATGAGCGCATGCTTCTCGAGTATCTGCTGCGCACGTATCCCCCGGGATCCTGGCGCACGAACGTCAGGCTGGGCATGCCACACCCTGAAGTCGCCCGAGTGGCGCTGACGCCGGAGGAGACGCGCATGCTCATGATAACGCTGCCCATGGCCGACGCCGTGGTGACGCTGCGGGACCGCGTGGACATCTTAGAGTGCCTGGTCCGGCCCGAATGGTGGAAGATCACCCAGCTCAAGGTCTACGGCCGACTGTTTCCCATGACCCCTGAATACTACGACCATCGGGAGAAGCCCATCAGGCTGGTGCTGCTCACGGCCATCCTCAACCCCTTCATGGAGTGGCTCGCCAGAGACGAAGGCATCTCGGTGGTGCTCTATCGACCCATATGGATCGACCCCTACTACGGCAGCCTCAGACCACGTCAGGTCACAGCGCCTAAGGTCGCCCTGCCAGAGAGAGGAGAATGAAAGTAATGACATTATATAATGACCATGAGAGAGTCACGGTGACCCCCTCGCCTGCATTTACAATTTTTTTTGAAACCAAACAAAACACAAATTCGGAGGAGAGGGGGAGATAGAATCATGGTTGTGGCCGTGAAGAGGTTGGAGGGTCCTATGGAGTTCCTGGATATCCCTCACTGTGAGAGTGCCGTTTTGAAGCCGGTTAGCTGGGAGTTTGGGCTTGCGGCTACTCACGCGCCTTGGGAGGCTCCTGGAGTGGTTAAGGACCGTGAGGTTTTGAGGATTCACGTGCGTCCGGAGGACAAGCCGCTCTTTCCACACTACTGGGATCTGGGACAGAAGACTCTGGTGCCTCAGGTGATGGCGCTTCTAACCGCCGGCATACCGGAGGGATACGGTGTCAGGATCCACGCGGTGGGCACAGCGCCTAAGAAGCGTTTTGAGGTGAGCCTGGTCCCGGTTTAGCCCTGCTGGCGCTCCATCTCTTCCCGCATGATGCGTCGGATTTGGGCGCGTAGTTTGTCGTCTTCGATGACCACGGGCCTCTCCGGCAGGGGGGTCCCAGCTGGTGGAGGAAGAGGTGGGGAGGGGGTCGGTGGAGGCTGCGTGCGCTCTTGGCCGGGTGGAAAGACGGGCTTCTGGAGGGCGTCCCAGGCTCTGGCTCGCTGGTAGATCCCGAAAATTGCTTGCATCCCCTCGTCGCCGGTTCCGAACTGGCTGGTCACGTATTTAGCGAGCTCATAGCATCCGGTGCATATCGAGGGCAGGTGGATCTCTTCTCTGGGGACCATGCCGCCGTGTATCAAACACTGACCGTATTTCACGAGGCGCTCGGGCTCCGGTGGAGGAGGAGGAACCGGGACACCCGTGGTCTCGCTCTTGGCGCGTGCCGCCTCATACTCGGTCAGCCGGTTGTTCACGTAGTTGTGCATGACCCCGGTGTTCCAGCCCAGGTCCATGGCGGCGGTCAGGGCTGCGTCGGCCTCGTTCAGATCAGGCAGCCGGAGGGCCTCCCGGATGTGCGTGACGAGGAGCCGCCCGTCCTTGAGGGCGTCCTGGTAGACCGGAGGCAGCTTCTGCAGGCCATGCATGAAGCGCACCCAGTCCTTGGTGTGGCCTGTGGCGGCTGCGATGTCGTCCTCGCTCATGCCGGACTCCAGCGCCTTAGAGATGGCGAAGCTGGAGCCCATGGGATCCTGCTCGCCCCTGGCCACGTTCATGAGGAGGTTCACCATGCTGGCGTCCTTGTCGTCCAGGTGGAGCACCTTGACTTCGACGTCGATGGCGCCTTTTTCCATGAGCTCCTTGAGCCGGCTCTCACCATCCACAAGCTCGTAGCGGCCATCCGGCAGCGGCCGGACCAGGATGTCGCTGAGCTGCCCATACTTGCCTAAGCTGGCTCGGAGGAAGGCCCTCTGCTCCTCTGTGTAGCGGGCTCTGGCCCTCTCGTCGGGGACCACGATCTTGTCCACGGGAACCTTCATGGCTCACTCTTCCTTCCAGGCTTCAGGGTGTTCACTCACTTCCTTGTAGAATTTGGGG
>Ga0315309_1001655_pt1 | contig 13245 bp, 8 predicted proteins | sample TDP4_MG_FD_203080 | JGI IMG/M metagenome (GOLD analysis project Ga0315309, IMG submission 203080) | Freshwater sediment microbial communities from Lake Towuti, South Sulawesi, Indonesia - TDP4 | ecosystem: Environmental > Aquatic > Freshwater > Lake > Sediment | place: Indonesia: South Sulawesi...
CCTAGGTGAAGCCATTAACGGAGAGGTACCCAAGTGGCTGAAGGGGCGGGTTTGCTAAACCTGTAGTAGGTCGAATGGCCTAGCGTGAGTTCGAATCTCACCCTCTCCGTTTGATTCACAGGGGAGATTCGAAGCCCGCGAACGCCGACCTCGTGGGAGGAAGAGCGAAGGATGAGCGGAAGAGAGCGGGCAGCCGCAGGAGCGAGGGAGGAAGGGGAGAGCGACGAGGTTCGAATCCCTTTTTACCTGATTGATTTAGAGGAAGGATTCGAAGCGAACGAGTGCCGAGGTCATCCGAGGAAAAGCGCGGAGCGCGGCAACGAGTGAGCGGGCTCTGAGGCTCTGGGAGTTAAGGGAAGAGCCGAAGAGATCTTACCCTCTCCGTTAGATACACAGGAGAGGTCGCTGGAGCGACGAATAAGGAGCTCCGTGATAGCGACGGGCGTGAGATGGTGAGCGCCCCGGGGTCCGAAGGACCGAAGCACACGAAAAGGCGACATTACTTGGAAAAGTTAGAAAATGGAAAAAAAGGCTTGACAAATATGGGTGGATTATTTATAATTAAGATTTGGGAAAACGGGAAACCTCATAAAGGTCGAAGACAGTAGGTCTCCGCTTCGGCGGGTTAAATGTCGCCTACCGAGATCAGATAAGTGCAAAAAAACTTCTCTGTCTTGGGGAAGTTTTTTTATGTCTTGAAAAGCCAAATTTTATACTTATTTCTTTCAGTTTGGGGGGAGAAATGGCGCGGAAGGAGAAGGAAGCTTTTGTAAATGATCTTACGGATAGACTCAAGAAGAATAATAATTTCATCTTGGCCGATTATAAGGGATTGAATGTGGAGGAAATGACCGATTTGAGACGCAAGATGAGCCAAATGGGTTGCGAGTTCAGAGTGGTAAAGAATACTCTGGCCCGTTTGGCTATGAAGAACCTCAATTTGGAGAGTTTGATAGAATACCTTCGCGGGCCTACGGCCATTGCCCTGGAAAAAACGGATATCGTTGCTGCGACAAGAGCTATTGTGGACTTTTCTCGTGACCACCAGAATCTAAAAATTAAGGCGGGTTTTTTAGAAGGTCAGGTTGTACTTCCTCAGCAAGTGGAATCTTTGGCTAAGTTGCCGGCGAAAGAAGTCCTGGTCGCTCGATTATGCCAGATTCTTCAGCGACCTATTTCCCGGTTCTATGGAGTGCTTCTGGGATTGATGAGAGACTTCGTTTTTATTTTGGATGTGATTAGAAAGAAAAAATCAGAGTGTTGATTTGTAAAGGAGGAATAGGAGATGACAACGGGGAAGAAGAAGGATGAGATTATTCAGACAATTGAAAAGATGAGTGTGCTTGAATTGTCTGAGCTGGTAAAAGCTCTGGAAGAGAAGTTTGGAGTCAGTGCTGCCGCTGTTGCTCCAGTAGCGGTAGCGGCTGGACCTGCACAGGAAGTTTCCCAGGCGGAGGAAAAGACCGAATTCAGCGTTATCTTGACGAAACCCGGAGAGAAGAAGATCCAGGTAATAAAGGTCGTACGTGAGCTTACCGGTCTGGGCTTGAAAGAAGCAAAAGACCTGGTTGATGGCACACCGAAGCCGCTGAAAGAAGGAATAGACAAGACTACGGCAGAAGAAATCAAAAATAAGCTGAAGGAAATTGGAGCGGAAGTAGAAATTAAATAAGGGTAGAAGCGTCTGTGGAATTGTTGGGAGTTACCAGACAAGGAGGTTGGTTGAGTTGGCAAAGAAAATAGACTTCGCACGAATTCCCTCAATTATGAATATTCCCAATCTCATTGAGGTACAGAAAAATTCTTTTGAAGAATTCTTGCAGAGGGATGTGCCGCCAGAAAAAAGGAAACGGCAAGGTCTTCAGGCGGCTTTCTTGGATATCTTTCCTATTGAGAATGTCGATCAAACGATGAAGTTGGAATTTGAATGGGAAGAGAAGGGGCGAAAGGGCGGGGGGTACATCCTGGAAGAGCCCAAGTACGATAAGATGGAGGCGATAAACAAGGACACGACCTATTCTATGCCATTAAAGATAAGAGTTAGATTGGAAATCAAGAAAGGAACACGGAAAAAACCAATCATTAAAGAGCAATCGGTTTATCTGTGTAATCTTCCTTGTATGACCGATATGGGAACTTTCATCATTAATGGCGCCGAGCGCGTAGTGGTGAACCAGTTGCACCGGTCCCCGGGAGTCATATTTGAAGAAGACCAGGAGCCGGGAACCAAGAAGATAAAGATATCGTCTTATGGGAAAAGGCTCTATGTAGCCAGCATCATACCCTATAGGGGAGCTTGGGTGGAGTTCGAATTCGATAGCAATAATGTACTTTTTGTTAAGATTGATAAGAAGAGAAAATTTCCGGCAACAGAACTCTTGAAGGCGTTGGGGTTGGAAACTAATGAACAGATTTTGCCCGTATTTTATGACACGGAGACAATCCAACTGAAATCGGGTAACGCAGATGATGTGCAAAAAAGTGTTTCAGCCTTATCGGGGAGGATTCTCGCTTCTGATGTAGTAGAGGAAAAGACCGGGGAGATATTGGTAGAGGCTAATGAGCAGATTGGTCTGGATTTAGTAAGGAAAATTATTAGTTCAGGGGTGGGCAAAGTCGAGGTCTTGAAATTTGATCCAACTGTTAATGACGTAACTGTCCACGAAACATTGAAAAGGGACAAAATGAAATCACAAGCCCAGGCTATCTTGGATATATTTCGTAGGTTGCGGGCGCAGGAATATATTACTGAAGAATCGGCAGTTACATTTTTTGATACGTTGCTGTTCAAGACGAAAAAGTATGACTTATCCAAAGTTGGACGCTATAAAGTAAACAGAAAACTCTCTGTTGTGCTGGAGAAGATGCCGGCTGAATTGCCTCCGCAGGTACAGGAGATTATTTGCAGCAGCAATTACTATTTTGGAACAAAGGACAGCAAGAGATTGGAAATTCCCCCGGAGACAAAGCGGACTCTATGCTTGCAGGACATTTTGGCGACAATGAAGTACCTTATAAACTTGAACAACGGAACGGGTGGGGAAGTGGACGATATTGATCATCTCGGTAATCGTCGTGTCCGTTCGGTGGGTGAGCTTTTGGAGAACCAGATAAGAATAGGGCTTTCTCACATGGCCCGTCTGGTTAGAGAAAGAATGAACATGCAAAGTAATGAAGCGATAACTCCGCGGGATATAATCAATACTGCTCCAGTTGTAGGAGTTATTCGGAAATTTTTTGGCACCAGCCAGCTATCGCAATTCATGGATCAGACAAATCCTCTCGCAGAGCTTACCCATAAGAGAAGGCTTTCGGCGTTGGGTCCGGGCGGACTGAACCGCAAAAGGGCCGGTTTTGAAGTGCGTGATGTTCACCATTCCCATTATGGTCGGATATGCCCCATTGAGACCCCGGAGGGTCCCAACATAGGTTTGATTACCAGTCTATCACTTTACGCGCGGACCAATAAGTATGGGCTTATTGAGACGCCTTACCGAAAGGTAGTCAAGGGAAGAGTGACTGACCAGATTGAGTATCTCACTGCTGACCAAGAAGATGAGTATGTAATTGCTCAGGCAAATGCTCCTATGGATGAGGAAGGCAGATTTAAGGAAGATCTCGTGGCCACGCGTTGTCGCGGTGATTTTTCTCTGGTTTCGCCAAAGGAGATAGATTTTATGGACATTTCACCCAAACAGCTTGTGGGTGCCTCGGCTGGTTTAATTCCCTTCTTGGAACATGACGACGCTAATCGTGCCTTGATGGGCTCAAATATGCAGAGGCAGGCGGTTCCTCTCCTCACCTGCGAGCAACCGCTGGTTGTTACGGGCATTGAGGAAGCCGTAGCGCGGGACTCCGGGGTGGTGGTGACCGCGCGTCGGCCGGGTCGGGTGGAGAGCGTAAGTGCGGATCAGATTATAGTCTGGTGTGGCGAAGAAGGTAAAACTAAAGAGGGGACTGTCGATATCTACTATCTGAAGAAGTACAAACGGAGTAACCAGGATACATGTATAAATCAAGTCCCCATTGTTAAGGTCGGCGACCATGTCCGGAAGGGCCAAGTAATCGCCGACGGCCCGGCTACCTGTAACGGCGAACTTGCTCTGGGCAGAAATGTTTTGGTGGCTTTCGTATCTTGGGGTGGATACAATTTTGAAGATGCGATACTAATTAACGAAAGGTTGGTCAAAGACGACATTTTTACTTCAATTCATGTTCAAGAATTTGAAGTCGATGCTCGAGATTTGACCATAGGTTCGGAGGAGATAACTCGAGATATTCCTAACGTGGGAGAAGATGCGTTAAAGAATCTGGACGAGAATGGTATAGTCCATATTGGAGCTTATGTATATCCTGGAGATATCCTTGTAGGCAAGGTTACTCCCAAGGGCGAAACCAGAGCTACTCCCGAGGAGAGGTTGCTCAGGGTGATTTTTGGCAAGAAAGCCGAAGAAGTTCAGGATGCTTCCTTGAGGGTTCCTCCCGGCGTGGAGGGCAAGGTACTCGATGTGCAGATGTTCACCCGCAAGGGTAAGATTTCCAAGGATAGAGAAGTAAAGATTCTAAAAGACATTGACCAGAAATATAATAAATTGATTTCCAGTCTGAAGCAAAAGAGAAAGAAGATACTGGCCACTGACAAGAAGTTGACTAAAGAAGAGATAGGCCGAATTGATAGCTTGACTGAATTTCAGATCGAAGAGCTAAAGAAGAATAAGAGAAAAGCACAAGAGAGTCTCCGTCAAGGGGATGACCTGCCGGTTACGGTCAATAAAGTGGTGAAGGTTTTCATCGTAAGTAAGAGGAAGGTGTCGGCAGGTGACAAGTTAGCGGGTCGGCATGGAAATAAAGGTGTCGTGTCACGCATACTACCTGTCGAGGATATGCCCTATTTGCCGGATGGGACTCCAGTTGATATAGTGTTGAACCCTTTGAGCATTCCTTCCCGTATGAACGTAGGGCAGATCCTGGAGGCAATGCTCGGTTGGGCTGCCCAGGAGTTGGGCGTGCAGATGGTTTCTCCCATCTTCGATGGAGCAAAGGAAGAAGAAATTAGGGATAAGTTGAAAGAAGCGGGACTCCCTGAGGAAGGCAAGATTACCGTCTACGACGGGCTGACAGGCGAGCCTATGGAGGAGAAAGTCACGGTGGGATATATGTACATGATGAAGCTGGCCCATTTGGTAGAAGATAAGATTCATGCTCGTTCTATCGGTCCTTACTCTCTAATTACTCGACAGCCCTTGGGCGGGAAAGCACAGTTCGGCGGCCAGAGGTTCGGGGAAATGGAAGTCTGGGCAGTAGAGGGTTACGGCGCAGCTTATACCTTGAAGGAATTTCTGACCATGAAAAGCGACGATGTCACTGGTCGCACCAAGATGTATGAAGCGATTGTGAAAGGAGAACAGATAGAAGAAGCAGGAGTTCCCGAATCGTTTAAAGTGCTGGTAAAGGAGCTTCAGGCTCTGGGTCTCAGTGTGGAACTCGAAAAATAGAGGTGAGGCGAATTGGTTAAGAAGGCGAGAATAAGAAAAATTGAAAAGTTAGACTACACTGATTTTAAGTCAATACGGCTACGTCTAGCTTCCCCAGAACAGGTGAGAAGCTGGTCTTGTGGCGAAGTCAAGAAGCCGGAAACGATCAACTACCGTACTTTTAAACCCGAATGGGATGGTCTATTTTGCGAAAGAATTTTTGGCCCAGTGAAGGATTATGAATGTAGTTGTGGGAAATATAAGTGGTCCAAACATAAAGGGATTATCTGTGACCGTTGTGGAGTTGAAGTTACAGAATCCAAGGTGAGAAGGGAAAGAATGGGCCATATAGAATTGGCAGTGCCGGTTGCCCATATCTGGTTCTTAAGAAAGCCTCCTTCACGAATCGGCATGCTTTTGAATATGAAGCTGGGTGATTTGGAAAGAATTATATACTACGCTTCTTACGTAGTAATTGACCCGGGGAAAGTGCCTGGCTTATACAAGAAGCAGCTACTTTCACAGGAAGAACACGATAGGTTTAAAACAGAACATGGCGAGAAGGCATTCAAGGCAGACATAGGAGCAGCAGCAATAAAGATTTTGCTTAAAGAAGTAGATTTATCTAAGATGGCTCAGGATTTGAGGTCAAGAATAAAGGAAGAGATAGCGCAAACCACGCGGACAAGGATGGTGAAACAGCTGAGGATAATCGATGGCTTTATTAAGTCGGGGAATAAACCGGAATGGATGATCCTCGACTGCATTCCCGTGATTCCACCTGACCTTAGACCCTTAGTTCCTTTGGAAGGGGGAAGATTTGCCTCTTCCGATTTGAACGACTTATATAGGAGGATAATTAACCGGAACAACAGGTTAAAGCATATTGAGAATCTCAAGGCCCCGGCAGTGATGATTCATTCGGAGAAACGATTGCTTCAGGAGGCTGTGGATGCTCTTTTCGAAAATGGGGCCCGAGGTAAGACAGTCAATGGTCCAGGCAATCGGCCGCTGAAGTCTCTCTCGGATATTCTTAAGGGGAAACAGGGGCGCTTCCGCCAGAATTTGCTTGGTAAGAGGGTCGACTATTCTGGCCGGTCTGTCATTGTCGTTGGCCCGCACCTGAAAATGCAGCAGTGTGGCTTGCCCAAAGAGATGGCTCTGGAACTATTTAAGCCGTTTATTCTGAACGAACTAATTGCTCAGGGATACGTCTCGACTTTGAAGAGCGCCAAGAAGGAACTGGAAAAAAGGACACCCGTAGTTTTCGACATTCTGGAAAAGGTAATCACTGACCACCCTGTTTTGCTCAACAGAGCTCCCACACTTCACCGGTTAGGAATCCAGGCCTTTCAGCCAGTTTTGGTCGAAGGTAAAGCAATTCAGTTACATCCTTTGGTCTGTGCAGCGTTCAATGCCGATTTTGACGGCGACCAGATGGCAGTCCATGTGCCGTTGTCCACTGAGGCAGTCATGGAAGCAAAGGTGCTAATGTCTGCGGCGAACAATATCCTTTCTCCCGCTAATGGGCAGTCGATTGTAACACCCACTCAGGACATAGTCTTAGGATGTTGCTATTTGACTAAAGAGAAGAAAGGAGTAAAGGGAGAGGGTCGAATATTTGTCAACGAAGATGAAGTTGCGGTAGCCTACGAGGAAGGTGAGGTTGACCTTCACGCCCGGATAAAAGTTAAAGGAATCAATCAAATTAGAGAAAGAGATGATTGGCAACGGGAGGACTTGGTTAATCCTGACAGGTGGCAGGACTATACAACTGTGGGCAGGATTCTATTTAACCAGGTTTTGCCCGAGGAACTTCGCTTTGTAAATATGGTAATTGACAAGAAGGGACTGGCAGAACTGATCCAGAAATGTTTCCACCAACTTGGCAACTACAGGACATTGGCTCTCTTAGACGAAATAAAAGCACTAGGCTTTAGGTATGTTACTAAATCTGGAATTACCATCTCTATTGAAGATATGAGAACGCCTGAGATAAAGGAACAGTTATTGGAATCGGCCCGAACTCAGGTGAAGAAGATCGAATCAAATTACAGGCAGGGTCTAATTACTGAAGCGGAAAGATATAATAGTATTATCGATATCTGGACTGCTGTGACCAATAGGATAGCCGATACTATGTTCGTAGAGTTGAAAAACCAGGGCCTGGAGACGGCGAAAAGAGGTCAGCCTAAGTTCAATTCCATATACCTTATGGCTGAATCTGGAGCACGAGGTTCAGTTCAGCAGATTAGACAGCTTGCTGGTATGCGGGGCCTGATGGCAAGGCCGGAAAAGAGAATCACTGGCAAGGTAGGAGAGATTATTGAGTCTCCCATTGAGTCCAATTTTAGAGAGGGGCTGACAGTTCTGGAATACTTCATATCCACTCACGGGGGGCGCAAGGGCTTAGCCGATACAGCCCTGAAGACCGCCGATGCGGGATACCTCACGCGCCGGCTGATCGATGTTGCTCACAACATAGTAATCTGCGAAGAAGACTGTGGCACAATGAATGGTGTGCGCGTGAGTGAATTAAAGGAAGGAGATGAGCTTATAGAGTCTTTGAGCGAGCGAATTACGGGACGCATTAGCATTGATAAGGTGGCTCACCCCTTAACTGATGAAATCCTTGTGGAAGCGGGAGAGACGATTACACCGGAGATAGCCAAAAAAATCCAGGAGGCTGAGATCGAACGCATTAGAATTCGTTCAGTCTTAACCTGTGAGTCTTTAGAGGGCATCTGCTCCAAGTGTTATGGCATAGATCTTACGACCGGAAGGCTGGCTGAGATTGGCCTAGCTTCTGGTATCGTGGCTGCGCAGTCAATAGGCGAGCCGGGGACGCAGTTGACTCTTAGGACTTTTCATATCGGAGGGACTGCTACTGGGCCTGTGAAAAAATCATCTATTTTAGCTAAAGACGATGGAATACTTAAGTTCCATAATATTCGGACTATAAAGAATGAGCAGGAACAGCTCATTGTGGTCAGTCGTAATGCGGAGATAAGCATCAAGCCTCTAAAGGGACAGATTAAAGAACAGTATCAGGCAGTTCCCTATGGTGCACGGTTGAAAACGAAAGAGAATAAAAAAGTCAGGAAAGGAGAACTTTTGGCGGAGTGGGACCCCTATTCCATGCCAATTATCTCTGAGGTTTCTGGCAAGATCCGATTGGAAGATATTATTGATGGCGTAAGCCTGCATGAGGAAATAAACCGCAATACAGGCCTGAAGGAAAGGGTAATTATTCCCTACCGTTCTGAGAAGTTGAGACCGCGGATAGAAATACTTGATAAGAATCGGAAGAAATTGGCGACCTATCTCTTACCTGTAGATACACACCTTGTAGTGGAAGACACAGGGGAAGTCTCTCAGGGAGATGTTCTGGCCAAGATTCCCCAGGTTGACTACAAGCCGCGTGATATCACGGGCGGACTACCGAGAATATCGGACCTATTTGAAGCCAGGAATCCGAGGAACAGTGCAGTGGTATCTGAGATTAGTGGTATGGTAAAACTGGGTACTACTAAGAAGGGAGGATTTAAGGTAACTGTAATACCTGACGTGGGAGAGTCTAAGGAATACCCGATACCCCCAGACCGTCACCTGGTTGTCTATGAGGGAGATAGGGTAGCGGAGGCAGCTCCTCTAACCGATGGTCCAATCAACCCGCGTGACATCCTCAGGGTAAAAGGAGATAAAGAAGCGCAGGAATACTTGGTCAACGAGATACAAGAGGTGTATCGATTACAAGGGGTGAGAATTAACGACAAGCACATTGAAGTCATCGTGCGCCAGATGCTGTCCAATGTTCGCATTGAAGACAGTGGAAGTAGTGACTTTCTTGTGGGTGAGACCGTTAAGAAAGCTAAAGTTATAGAAGAAAATAAGAAAATTAGGGCCAAGCGGGGCAAGCCAATTCAATACCGTCCGGTTCTTTTAGGGATAACTAAGGCTGCTCTTTCCAGCGATAGCTTCATCTCGGCTGCCAGTTTTCAGGAGACGACGCGGGTACTGACAAATGCCAGTCTTTCTGGTGAGAGTGATAATTTGCAAGGATTGAAAGAGAATGTGATAATTGGAAGGTTAATTCCTGCCGGAACAGGAATGAATCAGTATCAGAAGATGTTGGAAGTATGAGCTTGAAAGCATAAAACCCCGGGTAGAATTGGGAAGACAGCAGAAAAGTTCTTTGAGATGGAAGGGGGCGAAGCGCGGGACTAAATATGCCTACGGTTAATCAGTTGGTGAGAAAAGGTCGGATAAAGATCCGAAAGAAAATAAAGACACCCGCCTTAGGCGGGTGTTCTCAAAAGAGAGGGGTGTGTCTAAGAGTCTATACTACTACACCCAAGAAGCCGAATTCGGCACTGCGCAAGGTTGCCCGGGTGAAACTGAGTAATGGTATGGAAGTAACTGCCTATATACCCGGAATAGGCCACAATTTGCAAGAGCATTCTATTGTCTTGATACGCGGAGGAAGGGTAAAGGACTTGCCCGGAGTTCGCTACCACGTTGTGCGCGGCACCTTAGATACTGCCGGGGTGACTGACAGGAAAAAGGGGCGGTCTCGCTACGGCACGAAGAAAGTGAAGACAGCAGCACCAGCGGCAACTTAAATAGGGACAGCGATCATTATTGGAAGCTCTCTAGAAGTATCTTTTGCTAAACGATTTGGATTTGGTATATTGAAAGGAATGTGGGGAGAGCACAGGTCCGACAGGGCTCCGAAATCCGACGGAGGCGTCGGACTCCTTCGGAGCAGATTCAAGATAGTGAAACCTTGTGCGGAAGGGATGACAAGGAGCGAAGCGGCCGCTCCGATTTATCGGAGAGCACAGGTCCGACAGGACTCCGAAACCCCACGGAGGTGTCGGACTCCTTCGGAGCAGATTCAAGATAGTGAAACCTTGTGCGGAAGGGATGACAAGGAGCGAAGCGACTGCAATTAGGGGAAACGAAGAGTTTCCCCTATTGAGCACAGGCTGATTCACATAGGGAGGGATAACACTTGCCAAGAAAGGGAAAAGTAAGAAGAAGAGAGATAGAGGTAGATTATGTATATAATAGTCCCCTTGTAGCCAGGTTCATAAACAAGTTACTGTTAAGAGGGAAAAAAAGAGTAGCTGAAAAAATTATTTATGAGGCTCTGGAAACTGCGGGAAAGAAGCTCAATCTTCCCCCAATTGATGCATTTAATAAGGCTCTCAGTAATGCGAAGCCTGTGTTAGAGGTAAAAGCGAGGAGGGTGGGTGGGGCCACCTATCAGGTTCCAGTAGAGGTGAGACCCGACCGGTCCATTGACCTGGGAATGCGCTGGATAATCCAGTTTGCCAGACAACGGAAGGGCAAGCCCATGTCCGAAAAACTGGCTGAGGAGATAGTTGCTGCGGCAAATAGTGAAGGCTTGGCGGTGAAAAAGAAGGAAGACCTTCATAAGATGGCTGAGGCCAACCGGGCTTTTGCTCATTATCGCTGGTAAGGGAAGAAGGGTATGTTCGACCATGCCAAGAGATTTTCCATTGGAAAAAGTGAGGAATATAGGAATTGTCGCCCATATTGATGCTGGCAAAACTACGATTACTGAGAGGATTCTGTATTATACTGGAAAGATTTACAAAATGGGTGAGGTGCATGAAGGTACGGCAACAATGGACTGGATGGAGCAGGAGCAGGAACGAGGTATTACAATTACCTCGGCAGCTACTACCTGCCACTGGCGAGATTGCCGTATCAATATCATTGATACGCCGGGACATGTTGACTTTACTGTGGAAGTGGAAAGGTCTTTGAGAGTCCTGGATGGATGCATAGTGGTTTTCTGCGGAGTGGAAGGCGTTGAGCCCCAGTCAGAGACAGTGTGGCGACAGGCGGATAGGTATGGCGTTCCCCGGATAACCTTTGTCAATAAGATGGACCGCGTGGGAAGCGACTTCTTCTGGGTAGTGGATCGTATGAAGGAAAGGTTAGGGACAAGAGCTTATCCAGTGCAAATACCGCTTGGCAAGGAGGAGAATTTCAGGGGAGTAATCGACCTGATCAGAATGAAGGCCCGGATATACCAGGGGGAAGACTTGGGAGTTACTTATGATGAAGTGGATATCCCGGAAGAATTTCTTCCCTCAGCAAAGAAGTACCGGGAAGAGCTCCTGGAAGCTCTATCTGAGATGGATGATAAGTTACTGGATAAGTATCTTCACGGCAAAAAGATAGAGACAGAAGAGATAATCACAGTCCTGCGTCAAGCGACGCTTGCAGCCAGGATAGTGCCTGTTTTCTGTGGTTCGGCGCTAAAAAATAAGGGAGTTCAGATGCTTTTGGACGGCGTAGTAGATTTTCTGCCTTCGCCAGAAGATTTGCCGGCCATATCAGGTGTAAATCCCCGGACGCAAAAGGAGGAAAAGAGAGAACCCAGCGATGAAGATGAGTTCTGCGCCTTAGCGTTTAAGATAATGGCCGACCCTTATGTGGGAAAATTAGCTTTTGTTCGCGTCTATTCCGGGTCTCTAAGGGCAGGGTCCTATGTATATAATGCTTCCAAGGATACGAAGGAGAGGGTATCCCGTATTCTGCGAATGCATGCTAATCACAGAGAAGATATCGGGAAGGTGTACGCTGGTGATATAGCCGGAATCGTGGGGCTTAAGTATACTATTACCGGAGACACCCTCTGCGTTCAGCATCGGCCGATAGTTTTGGAGCCCATGCACTTTCCTGAACCGGTTGTTTTCCTGGCTATTGAGCCGAAAACTAAAAGTGATGAGGAAAAATTGGTAACGACTTTAAATGCTTTGGCCACTGAAGACCCGACCTTCAAAGTAAAGGTCAATCCTGAGACGGGGCAGACAATAATTTCCGGGATGGGAGAACTGCATCTGGAAGTTCTCGTCGATCGTATGTTGAGGGAATTCAGAGTCGAGGCAAATGTTGGTAAGCCACAAGTAGCCTATAAGGAGACTATTACTCAACCTTTTACCCAGGAGGGGAAATATATTAAGCAGACAGGCGGTCACGGACAGTATGGGCATGTCCTCCTGGAAGTGGCGCCCAGAGAAAGGGGCTTCGGATTCCGGTTCAGGGATAAAGTGAGGGAAGGGAGAATTCCCAAGGAATACATCTCTTCAGTGGAGAAGGGGGTCCGTGAAGCGATGGAAGCTGGCGTGCTGGCTGGATATCCAGTGGTCGACATCGAAGTAACATTAGTCGACGGTAGTTTCCACGAAGTTGATTCATCTGACCTGGCATTCAAGAACGCTAGCGCCATTGCTTTCCATGAGGGAATGAAGAAGGCCTCTCCTATTCTATTGGAACCTGTGGTTAAGTTACAGGTCGTGGTGCCGGAAAACTATTTGGGGGACGTACTCGATGACCTTAACGTTCGCCGCACAAAGATAACAAAGATGGATAGACGAAGTCAAATGGCAATAGTAAATGGTTTTGCGCCTCTGGCAGAGATGTTCGGGTATGCCACAAGTTTGAGGTCCTTAAGCCAAGGCCGTGCAACATATAGTATGGAGCCCTCGCATTATGAGGAAGTTCCGGAAGAGCTAGCAAAAGAAATTATTGAGGGAGTCTAGTCACAGGAAAGAGCCTAGAAGTTGATAAGTTTAGAGTTTCACCCGACTTATCAACGAAATTGGAAGGAGGTTATTATGGCAAAAGAGAAATTTGTGCGAACCAAGCCACACGTAAATGTGGGGACAATTGGACATGTAGACCATGGGAAGACTACGCTGACTGCGGCAATTCTACTGTGTCTATCGAAGGT
>Ga0315309_1001656_pt1 | contig 13240 bp, 11 predicted proteins | sample TDP4_MG_FD_203080 | JGI IMG/M metagenome (GOLD analysis project Ga0315309, IMG submission 203080) | Freshwater sediment microbial communities from Lake Towuti, South Sulawesi, Indonesia - TDP4 | ecosystem: Environmental > Aquatic > Freshwater > Lake > Sediment | place: Indonesia: South Sulawesi...
CCGAGGTCTGGACGACCTCCTCGGAGTTCGCGTGTCAAGCTTCGTCGGTTTGACTCCGCATCACATAGGCTCCCAGGTTCCGCCCGGGCCGTCGTGGGGCTTTTCCTCTGCATGCTATGTCAACGAGTCGGACAGTGCCCTAGGCCTGGGGCTACCGACGTGATCATAGCCAGTCCTTCAAGGGCGACTCTCCGCCAAGATCCGGGCCGGATTCGGGGGCACGTCATCAGCATCTCATTGATCATCTGTCTGTTGGGCCCCCCGTTCGCAGACTCTCTACGCGGACTCGCGACGGGATCCCCGACTGCACAGCAGAACGCAGGTCGCCATTGTGGGCTCGGATCGAGCTAGACGCCTCCGCAAGGAACCGAATCATCCTCGCTGGCAAAGTGATCTGCTATTCGTAGTTTTGACTCCTAGGTTTCTCGCCGCCTCGGACAATTTGTCATCGTCTGTGACAAGCACCTTCTTTGATCTCTTCGCCTCAGACAGATAGGCGGCATCGTAGAATGTTATGCCAAGCATCCCGGCTAAGTCGAGTATGGCTCTTCCCGTCTCATTGTCTTCGAGCCAGGCAACATCCATCGTTCGAAGCACGGCGAAGATGGCCTCAAGCAGTCTGAACCCCTCTTCCCGCGACATCCTCTTCGCTAGGAAGCACTCTTTCCACAGAGCGTTTCCCGTCTCATAGTAGGCTAGAGATACCGTCGATTGCTCTGCGAGGATCTCCGAAGCCTTCCCGCGAAGCTCCCTCACCAGGAGAATAACGCTATTCGCATCGAATACAAGAGCCTGGTTTTTCAACGAGACTCCCTGCCCGCACGGACGGCCTGCACTATCTCCTCGGGCGGAATCCTTCGGAGGATATCCCCCGCTTCGTCAAGTAGACCGCGGAGCCTCTCCTTCTCCAACCGTTCTACCTCCCTCTCCAGACTTCGGCGCACGAAGGCGCTCACGTTCACCTCCAGCTTGGAGAGCCTCTTCTTGAGATCTGCAGGGATCTTGGCGGTAATGGTGACCTGTCCACCCATTGGTATCACCAATTCGGTGATACCGTATCCGTATATAAATTTTACAGGGTTGCGTGTCGGGGTCGTGCGAGGTAGCGCTCCTTTGGCCCCTTGGATGTGCTAGCTGATCCGTGCAGGAACGGCAGGCACCGGGCGTACTCTTCTCGCGTCCATACATTGGCTTGAACCTGAGTCAGGTGCCCTGGGAGTCGTTTGAGGTAGGCCGCGTACCTCGTTATGCAGCCTGGACGTAAGACTTATGGGATCGCCGAACCGCGAAGGCCCTGGTGGAGCAGCGATGAAGATAACGGGTGTGAAGACCTGCTTCCTTGATCCGACCCTCCTCGTCAAACTTGAGACGGATGACGGGCTCGTTGGATGGGGTGAGTGCAGCCCCATGAACGGCCGCGTCATCGAGGCCCACATCAGGTACTCACTTGCGCCAATCGTCAAGGGAAGGGACCCCTTCGATGTTGAGGCCATCGTGGAGGACATGTTCGTCAGGACCTACAAGATTGCCGGCCAGTGCCAGGCCATGGCGGCAAGCGGGATCGATATCGCCCTGTGGGACATCATGGGCAAGGCCCTGGGCGTGCCGATCTACAAGCTGCTCGGCGGGGCCTACCGAAGGAAGATCCGCATGTACGCGTCGAGCATGCGCCGCGACATCGCGCCCAAGGACGAGGCGGATCGGCTGGCATCCCTTGTGCAGGAGAAGGGCTTCACGGCCGTCAAGGTGAGGGTGGGAGGGAAGTTCGGCTTCGATCAGGATGCCTCGCCGGGGAGGAGCCTTGCTGTGGTGGGTGAGGTTCGGAAGAGGCTCGGCGACGGTGTTGAGATTATGGTGGACGCGAATAGCTGCTACACGGCGCCGAGGGCGATCCAGCTGGGGAGGCGCCTTGAGGAGCATGGGATCTTCCACCTCGAGGAGCCCTGCCCGTACACCGACCTGGAGTCAACCGCGAAGGTCGCTGCGGCCCTGGACGTTCCCATCGCCGGAGGGGAACAGGATTGGGATCTGCGTCGCTTCAGGCAGATGATGGCGATGGGGGCCGTCGACATCGTTCAGCCCGATCTCATCAAGGCCGGTGGGTTCTCGGTGTGCAAGAAGGTGGCGGCCATGGCCGAGTCCTTCGGCCTTGTGTGTACGCCCCATCAAACGCAGCCCTTGGGGACTGTGGCCAATCTCCATTTCGCGGCCTCGACGCCCTGCTGTCGCTACTCACAGGAGTACAACATAGAGCCACATCCCTGGGCGGCCAGGCTCTTCAAGGAACCTCCGGAGGTCGTGGATGGATACATCGCCGTTCCCGAAGGGCCCGGGCTAGGCGTGGAGATAAACGAGAGGATCCTCCGACACAGGGCGCAGTCCTGATGTCCTCAACTGTAGCATGTCGGTGCGGATGGCACTGCCTCCGGTGTCTTCTCGTCGTCAGAGGACTCGTGCGTGTCTTGTTATGCTGGCTTCCCTGTACAGCCGTCTCTTGATCATTAGCCAATGAAGGGTGAGCCCTGAGATCAACGCGACTGAGGTGACGGCCGTCCACTCGGTGAGGTATACCCACGTCAGCGCCCTCCTTCTCAACCTAGCCCCCCGCTCCCAGATCTCCATCAGCGATTGCATTGCTTGCGTCATCGAATCCATGGCGGACGCGTACTCCTGGGCTATGTACTGTTGCTCCGCACGCTCGACCAGCGGCTCCAGCCCCGCGATCTCCTCCACGAGGGGCTGCGCGTTGGCGCCGAACCTCTCGACGAAGTCCATGAAGTTGGTGACGGTTTCGACCTGCGTCCTGAAGAGCCTGAAGGAGTCCCTTGCCGAGTGGACAAGCGGCACATCGGTAACAAGCTTCTTGCCTGCACCAAGGTACATCATGTTGAACCACATGTCCATGCCGAAGTCGTTGTCGCTCCAGCCGACCTCGTACCTGCTCCAGAAGGGGTATCTGGGGGCATCGGCGATGGACCATGTGAGCCCGCTGCCGTAGCGCCATGAAAGCACCCAAGGATAGACCTCCTCCTCAAGATGCATCCAGCCCCAGATCGTGCATCCAGTCTGGGGGACCATGATCCTGCCGGAGGACCCCCTCCACTTCTCGATTCCAAATGGAAGGAAGGGGGTGAACACCGGATCCGAGAGGTTCCGGTTCAACCTGACCCGGAACTCCCCGAGGTTGGGGGCGTCCCCCGGGCCGAACAGGGCTGCCGTTGCGTCCGCGTCGCAAGGAAACGCTTCGGATATCGTACTCTCCGCCCATGGGACATACATCAGCGTGCTCTTGCCCATCATCCCTCCCGTGTCCGCCATCGCGCATGTCCCGCCGTCCCGGATAGCCTCAACCATCCAGTCGATCTGGGTGCCGGAGTACATGGTGACAACGATCGAGGAGAAGAGCATGACCTCGTAGCTGCGCAGATCATCGACGGACCGGGGGAAGTATATCCTGATGAAGCGCCTAATCTCGTCTTGGAAGGCCTCGCCGTGGCTGTCCTCCCAGCTCCCCTTGTACAGCCTCGACGGCACGACGGAGAAGACGGTTCCCGGTTCGGTGGAAAGCCAGTCCGAGAGGGGGTTGATGTTCCGGTCCACCACGCCCATCAGCAGCACCTTCAGCCCGTGCGAGGATGGGGCCTCCTGTGCCAATGCCCCGATCGCGACCATGCTCACCAGCGTCGACGCGATGAGTGGAAGGGATAGTGACCGATTCATCATCGTCACACTGGACGAGCCCGCCACTGATCTTAAACCTTCCGACGCATCATCCAGTGGTCGGCAATGTACGGCGAGGTGACGCGGAGCAGCATTCTCCGTTGGAGGAGCATTTCCCCCGCCAGAACTATCCTTCCGTAATCATTCCTCCCGCTGGTTCTATTCACAATGACAACCTCTGCACGTGCCCATCCCCTGATCATCTGGAGGTCCAATACCTCCATTGCCCCTTCAGAGATCAGCGTGCAATGCCTGGGCCTCTGGACCCTCACCTGCAGATCAGTTCAAATGAATTGACGCCAACATCCACCCTGCTCTCGAAGGTGACGTAGGTACCCTCCCCCAGTTTCCCGATCTTGCAGGGAAGCGCCTCGCCAACCCCTCTGGTGGCTTTGCAGGTTGTGGCGGAATCTTCGACAAGGACCCTGAAGTCCGCAGAACCGGAATACGTCGTCTCGATGGACAATCTCCTGAAGCCGCCCCCGACTTCCACGGCCATGTCAAATCCGTGCATGCCCAACTGGCAGCACACTCTGCCCGAGTGCCTCAGTGACGGGTGGACGCTGATCCTCCCGTTGGGGTAGTCCGCATCCAGGCCGAAGAGGCCCTCCACCAGGGCGCGTTGATAGGGGGCGGCGGTGAAGCAGTAGTGGAAGGCCCCTTTGCCCGCCCCCCTCTGATCGTCCTCGTAGTACTCGTGGAAGCCTCCATCCCGGATGGCCGCCTCTGCCTCCCCCCGCAGGACCTTGAGCGCCATTTCAGGATAGCCGAGCCTGAATAGGGCTATGGCATACAAGCCCGCGAACGCCGGCCACGCGTCACCGTTCCAGTAGTTGCCGCCGTTGAAGATGCTGTTGTGCCATCCGTCAGGGTATGGCGGCTCCACCGATTGGCCGTAGAGGGCCAGTCCGCCGTCGGCTCTCTCTATCTCCCCCAGCAGTCTCGCTGTCTTCTGCAGGCTGTCGGGGACATCGAAGAAGAGCAACAGCATGTTGCCAGCGACGTGGAAGCGGTCATCCTCGGCTATGCCGTAGGCCGGGGAACTCCTGTTCGTGGTCGGGTTGCAGAATAGCTTTGTCTCGTAACGGCCGTGTTTCCCGTTCCACAGGTGGGCGTTGATCCCCTCCCTCATCCTCTCAGCTGCTTCCCCGTATCTCTTGGCGTCAGCATTCTGACCAATCGCCCCCGCCATCTGGCTGAACCTCTCGAACGTCATGTAGCAGAAGCCGTTGTTGTACGTCAGGGCGGAGCTCCCCGGGACGGCATGGTCTACGCACACGTCGCCCAGACCGTATGTGGACCTGAACAGGCCCGTCTTCGCGTCGAGTCCCCGCTCCCTGTACACAACGTAGGTCCGCATGACATCGTAGTACTTCGCCATGTAGCGGGCGTCGGCGAACAGCTTCCAGTATCTGTGCATCGCCTCGATGAAGAAGAAGCCAGGCCCGACCTCGTCCCGATGGTTCTTCCTCGGGACATATGCCAGGTCGAACATCCCCCCGTAGTCCATATCGTAATCTCCCATGTGCCCGTGGTGCGTGCTGATGTACCAGGCTACCGGGATGTTGCCAGCATTTGCCCCCGCCTTCTCCTGGAGGCGCGAGAAGAACGGGATCACCCCCATGGACCCCGGCGTCTCAGAGTAAAGGTACTTCTCCGACTCCTCGACGCCTGTCCAATAGACGATCCCATCGACAAAGGCCCAGAGGGAGTCAGCCAGCCAGACCCCGTCACCGTAGCCGATCGCAGCCGGCGGAACCCCGAGGCAGCCGCCGCGATTCTGGCCCATGCACATCCTGATGTCCGACTTGGCGATCTCGTTCGCCTCATCCAAGGCAGGATCATATGTGACCTTCAGGTCGGGCATCCTCAGTCTCCGAGGTGCGTTGCAGAAAGACCGCTGGACTGATTAATTCGTGTCCGGCATTTGCGCCGGATCCCGAACACACGGCCTCTCCCAGTCCGATGGATCTGGCGGAAATGCCGATTTGACAGTGATTTTGGTTATTCGGCGGCCATTTCCTTGGCCTTCGGTCCCATCTCTGATTGATTGCGGCGGATATCCACTACTGGCGTGCGAAGTGCTCACTGTTGAGGATTTGAGCATTGGGATCACGATTTGCATGACACAAGTTGCTGGACTACTGGTGACACCTCAACGACCCCACTGCTGGGCACCCGCCCGCACCTCTGCTTGAGCTGACTTGGCGGCCTGGGAACGGGTGGCTGGCTTCGTTGTGCCAGACGCGCTGGCTCTTTCCGATATGTCCTCACTGAAGGAATTCCACGTTGTCCAGATCCCTAGGGCCTTGCCCCCCGTCAGGAACCTCAGGTTGTGCTTTGGCGACAGGAGGTATCCCATGGCGTTCGCGTACGGGCATTGCCATGTCCTCCTTCCTTGGCTTCAACCTCAGGCTATGGGGGCCTGCAACACCAACTATTTCAGCGGGCAAGGCGATGGCAATGTCAGGAGGCTACCGAGGTGTTGATGGCAGATACCCCAATTGTGAATCGCCGTTATGATGCGCACCCGATCAGGAGGCATGCCGTCAGCATCTCATTGCTCGTGTGTCTGATGTGCCCGCTGCTCGTGCACGCGGCAGCCGAGATCCCCAAGGTGTACTACTTGGGCGACTGCAAGCCGGCCACGAGCCCTATCAACATCGTGGCCGACGATCCCGCCTTGGACGTTGTGGCGGTGCCGGCCGTGGTGGGCAGCGTCTGGTGGACCGCAAAGGAGGTCGCCCGTGCCTTGAGGTTGTACATGCCCAAGAACTACGAGCAACTGGTTGAGAAGAAGGTGCTCATCCTGCTCAGCGACGTGAAGGCCGAGAACCTGCCTGGCTGGTACATAGACTGGTTCTCGAAGGCGGTAAAGGACGATGGCAATTCGCTGATGATGTTCGGGGGCGTGTCATCCTTCGGGGGCCAGGCCCTGTCCCCCTCGACCTGGGACCAGACCAGCGTGGCCGAGATCCTTCCGGTGGGCTTGATCCGTGAGGCCACCGGGCCAGGCCCTTGGAAGCCCGTGATAACTTCATTCGATGATCCTTTGGTATCGGCGTTTCCGTGGATCACCTGTCCTGTGTTTTACGGCTACAACAGGGTGACGGCAAAACACGGCGCAGAACTCCTTGCCAAGACCAGCAACACCGGCGACCCCTTCATGGTCATCTGGGACGTCGGCCCGGGCCGCAGCTTCGCTTTCTGCACCGACTGGACGCCCGACTGGGGCAAGTCCTTCCAGCTCTGGGAACACTACATCGACTTCTGCGTCTACTCGATATACCACACCATGGGCAGGACGATACCGGAGAACCTTGAGCTCGTGCATGTCATCAGATCCGAGATGCTGGAGAACCGGGTGCGAACCGACATCCTGATCTCGCTGCTTGCCTTCATCGACGGCATGGGGGGCAGGGTCCTGCCGCTGGAAAACCGGATGAGGGACGCGGGCGGGATCCGTCGGGAGGCCGATGAGCAGTACGTGCTCCAGGACTATGAAGCTTCCCTGAACACGATCAAGGACGCGAACCTCGAGCTTGAGGACATAGAGCGTGCGGCCGTCAAGGCCAAAGCAGCGGCAATGACCTGGGTCTGGGCGGTGGAGTGGATGGTGGTGACAGCGACCCTGATGATAGCCGGGATGGTTGTGTGGACACTGATGGTCAGGAGGGGCTTGTACCGAGAGGTTGGCACAACAAGAAGTCTGTGAAGTCCGGGTCAAGATTCGGTGGTTGATGGCCTGCATGCACCCTTGCGGGGCCTTGGCTCAACGAGAGCGAACGAGTCGGATGGAGATCACTTCCACCCATATCAGTGTGACTCCCATGGACAGCGTCTGATGGGCAGCCTTCCACAGGACACATGCTTTGTTGACGTTCTGCCCATATAACTCCTCCGAATGAGGGAATGAGGGAATGAGGGTAACCGTCACGATCGCCATTGCTGCGAGCACATCGCTGGCGACCGGATATCATGGGTTCCAATCACGTTCGGCGTGCCTAGCGATCGCCCTGCATCCCATCCGCCTATACCGAAGAGATATATGGAGATGGGCGTCAGACTGACGACGATGAGGATCATCCTGCCCGGAGTCCTTTCGATCTTCGTTGTCCTCGTCGCACTCAATTCCATGGATCCGGCAGTCGGGAAGGTCGATCCGACCTACGGCCACATACGGATCCTCTGCATAGGTGAGTCCTACTATCCGGAAACGCCGCTGCCGATCATCCTCCGGGCCGATCCCAGGATCAGGTACTACCCCATCCCGGCCTCCTTCAGCATCAGGCTGGGGAGAAAGGAGGACGTACTGAAGCTGATGCGGCAGTACATGCCCCGCACCTACGGGCGCCTCGTCGACATCTGTGATGTGATCCTGATGTCCGACTTCGAGGTCGATGTGTTGACGGATGAACAGCTTGAGTGGATGGAGGAGTGCGTGGGCCAGGGCGGGATCGGCATTGGCAAGTATGAGATGAACTGGGATCCAACCTACTTCAAGACCTTTGACCTGTTCGTTGCGTCCGCCCTCTACCGAGTCTTCCCAACGGACCTTCTGCCCGGGAGGTCAATCCCAAGGCCGCTGGATGGGATATACCCGGTCTCCCTGCCAGACACCGGCCGGCCCCATCCCATGCTGGATCTGCCGGAGATAAGGAACTACAAGCTTCTAGGCCCAGGTGATTATGGCTACGAGATCCCAAGGCCGGGAGCCACTGTGGTGGCCAGGTTCAGGCCCAAGGGCGAGGACGCGATGGTCGTCTGGACCTACGGTAATGGCCGGTCACTGGCCTCCCTTCCAGGGCTTGACAAGATAGATGGCGCTTCCCTTGTGCAGTGGCCGTACGCGGTCGATTTCTGGACAAACCAGGTCTGGTACCTCGCCGCCCTCGAGATACCCAAGGATGTCGGGGTCCTACATCAGCTCAGGGAGATGTCGCTGGGCTACATCTCGGCCAGGCTTCTGGCGACCTCCGTGATCGAGTTCGCCGAGAAGTTCGGGGCCTCCACCCAGCCTGTCTATGAGGAACTGGCCCAGGTCGACACGATCAAGGCGGAGGCGGATCGGCTTTACCTTGAGGGGAGCTACCAAGAGAGCCTTGAGATGATGGAGGGAGCCTTCGACGGGCTTGGGAAGGTGTCCAAGGACTCGATGAGGATGAGGGAGAAGGCCCTCTTCTGGATATATCTGGTCGAGTGGTTCGTCGTCACGGGGACATCGATGGTTGCCGGTTTTGCGCTTTGGAGCCTGATGGTCAGAAGGAGGCTCTACCGGGAGGTCGCGCTGACGAGGCTCCGTTGATCACGCTGATACGCTCGGCTTCCGTGAAGGTAGCTCACACCGTCGCACGCAAGCGTCTGCTGCGCCTTGTCAGGTGCTCCGCGCTCAGCGGAGTGAGACCTCCAGTCCCTGGTCGTCGATGATCACGTTTACGCTCTCACGGAAGTTCCCCGGATCGCGCACGTACGTCAAGTAGTCCGCGAGCTGGCCTGCATGGTTGACGGAATTGTGGGCAAGCACGATTGTCCCCCGGTGGATGGAGTGCTCCGCTGCCTGGACCAGATCCAGGTACACCGATTTGCCTTTGCCGCCGTGTCCATCGGCGTCGAGGTAGAGGAGATCGACAGGTCCGTCGTGGTGGCGGAGCCATGATACCCCGTCCTCCGCGATGATCTCGGCCAGGCCACGCTTGTCGATCCTGGCGAGGTTGCGGCGTGCGCGCTCCGCCTCCTCGGGGCGGATCTCCAACCCGACGAGGCGACGCGCCTTGTAACACGACCCCGGGCCCACCGCTGCGCCCGCGTTCGAAATGAAGGTGTAGCCGCAGAAGATCCCGACGGCGATCATGACCTGCGGTCGGGCGATGGCGTTGATGGCGTAGAGCAGGCGCTGCATGCGCGGGTTGATGGCGGTCCACGGGATCTCGAAGCTCTCCCACACAGCCCGGCGGTGGGCGAGCATCTTGCGCTTGTCATAGTTGCCGTGGGGCAGGATGGCGGCGTCAACAAGCGCCGACAGCGCGCCGTCCACGACTTCGATCTCGCGGTCGGCAGGCTCCGTCGTCCGGCGAGCATCCCGCAAGTCGGCCACGTAGCTCTTCCATCCATCGACCTCATAGACGCGGGCCATGTTTCTCGTCAACCTCCGGGTCGATCAACTACTCGCAATGTCTCCTTCAGCTACTGGGCTGTCCTCGTGACGCGGACCTCTCTGTACAGGCGTCTCTTGACCATCAGCGTGTAGAGCGTGAGGCCGCCCAGGATGAGGGTGCCGCTCACCGCTGACCATTCAGTGAGGTAGACCCACATGAGGGCCCTCTCCTTGATCCTGATGGCCTGCTCGTTCAGCTCTGACAGCCTGTCGATCATGGCGTTGATCTGATTGTAGGAGGCCTCGTAGTCGCCATCCTGATAGCTGACCTGGGCCACCTCCTTGCCGCGGTCCACGTCCGCCATCGTCCTCTCGAGCTCGACCGTGCTGGCGCCGAACCGGTCGGCAAACTCAAGCAGAACAAGCATCAGCTTCTTCTCGATCGAATAGCGGAAGAACGCGCTCCTCAGGTTGTGGATCAGCCTCACGCTGGGCGGAAGGGGCTTTCCGACCGAGTAGTAGAGCATGTTGAGGATAATGTCTCCCCCATATTCGTTCCCGCCAGGCGGGTTGAACCACTGTTCATCCACGTCCACCCCGATCACCCAGGTCAGGGCGTCCTTGTCCCCGTACTCCCAGGAGATTACGTAGGGCTCATCGGTGAACCCCACGACGCGCTCCTTCCTGGCCCAGGCCCAGACCGTGCTTCCCAGCTCGGGGTGTATCGCCCTCGTGTCGTCCCCGATGAACCTCTCGATCCCAACCTCCAGAAAGGGCGTGAGGACGGGCGGGTTGCCTTCCTGAACCACGACGCGGTAGGCCAGCTTCTCGGCCGGCTCGAAGGAAGGGGCGAAATCATGTGGATAGACCTTGGAGAACTCGGTATTCACGATCGTGGAGTACCCGTCGTTGTCGGGAAAGAGAGTCAGCATGCTCGATACCCCGAGCTCGATCGAGCGCTTGAACATGGCCATCTCCCTGTCGCTGAACCACATCCGCGGCTCCACCAACAGGAGGACGTCGTAGGCATCCAGGAGCCTCTCGAGCGTCCGGGGCGTGTAGATCCGGGTTATCTTCCTCGACGCCTCGTCGCTCATGACGTCGCCAACGTTGGTTGGCAGCTCCTGCCACTGCACGGCGAAGTCAGCTGACAGCCAGATCAGTATGGGTGATTCGCCATGGCTTGTGTCCCCGATGCACAGGGCCCCTATCTTTCCGGTCGCGTTGTAGTGGGGCGTCTTTGCAGGGCAGATGGACAGACACGCGAAGGCGGTCAGCAAGACAAGCCCGGTTTTGGCGCTGGGTCCGGGCTGAGTGGATCTCATGGCATATCTCGACCGAGCCCTGTTGGTGCCTCGGCTTGGATTGGCCGCATTTCAAGGTTTCCAGGTGCAGCAGGTGCAGCAGGTGCAGAAGCGCGGCTGGATGCCAGTGCCTCAGGAGTAGGGAGGATTCGAGGCCCGGGGTTCGCCCTCGAACTCCAGTTCAACGAGGCAAGACTCAACATCACTCATACCCGTAGTGTACCATGCATAGGTACCTGATTGGTCATAGGAGAACTGGGTCAGAATCAGAGTACGGAGAATACAAGATGGTCCGCCTGCGCCGTTTCGTCGAGTTCCCGTACTACCCAACAAACTCTGTAGCGTTGGTGGTTGGCGTATTCCAAGATCGTGCGGAAGTGCCGCAACACAGTACTGGTCTCTATGACTGCCCTTTTCATCCGAGATCTGTCAGGCCTTTCACTCAGTCACATCTGTCGTCTTGCCCTCCGTCACAGTTACCGTTACAATCGCCGATCTGGACAAGTCTCAGGAGGGAGGGGGTAGAGAGACGGCTTTAAGCCAAGATGAACGATGCCGCCTTGGGCACAGTGACTCTGGAGAGCTGGCCCGGCACTAGGTCGGCCTGATCGTGTGATTGCGTGATTGTGTGATTGCGTGATTGTGTGATTGTGAAGCGGGCGTACAGAACGGAGCTGGATCCAAACAACAAGCAGCGAACCCTGCTATCCAGAAGTGCAGGAACGGCCAGATTCGCGTGGAACTGGGGACTGCAGAGACGGATCGAGGAGTATCGGGTAACCGGCAGATCTAGCAATGCCATTGCTCAACATAGGCAGCTCAACGGCTACAAGAAGGCTTTCTTCCCGTGGATGTACCAGGTCTCCAAGTGCTGTGCACAGGAAGCCCTCAGGGATCTGGACAGGGCATACAAGAACTTCTTTGAAGGGAGAGCCGGATTCCCAAGATTCAAATCCAAGAAACGGGGGGCCGGCTCGTTCAGACTGACTGGTAGAATCAGGGTTTTCCAGGATAGGATTCAGCTTCCGCGCCTGGGCAAGATAAGGCTCAAGGAGAAGGGATACATCCCCACCGATGGTCACATGCTCTCGGCCACGGTGTCGGAGAGGGCGGGGAGATGGTTCGTCTCGGTGGCGGTGGAGGAAGGGATACAGGTCCTGAAGAACGATGGACCGGTGGCAGGGGTGGACCTCGGTCTAGTGCGTATGGCCACGGTGTCGGACGGCACCGTGTTCGAGAATCCGAAAGCTCTCAACAGGCACGAACGCAGACTCAAACGTCTCCAGCGCTCCGTCTCCCGCAGACAGAAAGGCTCCATCAACAGGGCCAAGGCGAGGCTCAGGCTCGCCAGGCTCTACCTCAGGATCGCCAACGTTCGCAGAGACGCGCTCCACAAGGCCACCATTTGGCTGGCGAGAACCAAGTCGGCCATAGTGGTCGAGGACCTCAACGTCAAGGGCATACGCAAGAACCACCGCATAGCCGGGTCGATGAGCGACGCGGGCATGTACGAGTTCAGGCGGCAGCTGGAGTACAAGACCGTTTGGTACGGGTCTAGGTTGATCGTGGCCGACAGGTTCTATGCCTCGACCAAAGCCTGCTCGGCCTGCGGTCATGCCCAGAACATCGCCCTGTCCGAGAGGACCTATAGATGCGCCGCGTGCGGTTTGGAGATTGATCGTGACCTGAACGCGGCTCTGAATCTGGAGAAGGTCGCCGCCAGTTCGGCGGAGACCGTAAACGCCTGTTTGAGGCGGGAGGTTCATGCATCTCCCACGGTGGAGGTGCAGGTGCCCGCCCATGATGCAGGAATCGAACACCATTTGGGAGCTGTCCTAAATGGGTAAGTTTCGAGGAACGGATCATCATGTCGTACCAGAATGTCGATTCGGCCGTGGTGCACAGCTCGCGCACCTGGGCGTGCGCCTGCTCAACCATCGGCAGGTACATGGAGTCCGGCTTCCTGGGTTGGTGGGGCAGCACGCCCAGGAATCGCCAGTCAACAAGCGAGTATCAGACTCCTCCTATTCGTATGTGCGCCGCCCGGCAGGCCTTGACGAGCTCGACTATCAGATCCCTGCCCGCGGCCGTCCTTGCCGCGTTGAAATCCGATGCCTCGCTG
>Ga0315309_1001657_pt1 | contig 13239 bp, 8 predicted proteins | sample TDP4_MG_FD_203080 | JGI IMG/M metagenome (GOLD analysis project Ga0315309, IMG submission 203080) | Freshwater sediment microbial communities from Lake Towuti, South Sulawesi, Indonesia - TDP4 | ecosystem: Environmental > Aquatic > Freshwater > Lake > Sediment | place: Indonesia: South Sulawesi...
GAGGCCAAATCCATAGGGGCATATATCCCATCCGAAGCGAATCCAGGCATAAATTCAGTCGTAGTAACTGTAGATGATATTTCAAGCAATAGCATTAATTTCACAGTTTTTGCCTCTATCCCTCCCGAAGAACCTCAGCCTCCCTCAGCCCCTCAAAATCTCACGGCCACCCCAGGCAACACAATTGTCACCCTGCGCTGGGATGCCTCATCTATGGCCACTGGATACAGGGTCTATATGGGAAGCCCAGACTGTACGAGCCTCGCCTTTATCACAAGTACAACCGGGACAAGCGTGCAGGTCACAGGTTTGACCAATGGGACCCAATACTGCTTTGTGGTTAGGGCTTTCAACGCTGATGGAGAAAGCGCAAATTCCAATCAGGCCACAGCCACTCCTGTGGCCCCTCTGATTCCCGATCCACCCACCAACCTCACGGCCGTGGCAGGATTCAGCATTGTGACCCTCAACTGGCAGGCCTCCACTGGGGCCGATGGCTACAATGTCTATATGGGGAGCCCGGACTGCACGAGCGTAAGTTTCTTCACAACCACAACCGGCACCACTGTCCAGGTAACAGGTCTGTCCAACGGAACCCAGTATTGTTTTGTTGTGCGAGCCTATAACGCCATTGGCACGAGCGGGAATTCCAACCAGGCATTAGCCACTCCCTCGGCCTCTGCCCCATCTGCTCCTTCGCTCTTAGGAGCTACTCCATCAACAACCTCTATCATCCTCACGTGGTCAACAGTACCTGCGGCTACAGGTTACAACGTCTATATGGGAACAAGATCGGGGAGCTATAGCTATGCGGGATCGACCTCGACCACCACAGCCACTACTTTCACGGTTTCAGGGTTAAGCGAGGTGACGATCTACTACTTTGTTGTCACCGCCACAAATTCTTCCGGTGAAAGTATATTCTCCAATGAGCTAATAATAGGGACTTCGTGTCCAACATGCTCAAGACTCAACACCAATTATGTTTATGTCATTAATGCCTTTCCTGCTCCAGGCACAATCCTCACAACAACATCAGCAAATAATTTCTCTCTTGCTACCTGTTACACACTGACAGATAACACAGGGACCATTTTCATGGGACTCTTTACCGATCCCCTGGCCCTGACTACCTGCAATCCTTCCTTAGCGTTTGCAATCACCTCGCAAACTATTTCCATGGGCAGCGGCACGGTTTTGCTTTCAATAGACTCTGTATCTATTCCTCCAGCAGCAACATGGATGTATGTGGGTATATGTGTTTCAAACAGTACCAATGCCATTGTGGCGAGGGATACTGTGCCATATCAAATCGATAGCGGGGATTATATCAGGATAACTTCCTCATCGCCTGCTGATGGAGCGGTAACATATCCCGGAACACAGACAATAACAATCAACGCCTCATATAATCTCGCTTCGTCTCCTTCCACAAACATTGCATTGACTATCGTTGACCAGAATGCCACCGTTCTGTGCAACCAATGCAACTCTCAATCGGTTACACAAGGTTCAGGCACCGTCACTCTCATTGCCGATATAAATATTCCTCTAACATCAACCATTGTTTATGCTGTGGCTGTATTTACGAGCAACAACATTGATGATGTTGTGTCCTTCCCAATACTCACACTGGCGCAATGTGGAGCAGGTCAGTATGTCGTTTCCAACCCTGCCTATTCTTGGGATACCATAGCAGACCCTGGAAACGGGACCCAGATTTATGGAACCGGCATTGACGATGCTTCCTCATCCATTAAACTTCCTTTCACATTTAGTTTCTATTGCCTTTCTACATCAACGGTGGCGGTGAGCACCAATGGCCTCCTTAGTTTCGCTGGCCTTAACGCAAATTGGGGCAATGTCCCATTCCCATCCACTGATCCCAGCGCACAGGGAGTAACAACTCCCTACTGGGACGACCTCACCACATTTGACACAACCTCAGAGATTCGCTGGGGTGTCGCGGGCACTGCACCCAATCGCCGTGCAGTCATTACCTGGACAAACATGCGCTACTGCTGCGGCGCTCCCGGCACGCCTGCTGGCACATTCCAGGCCATTCTATATGAAGGAACGAACCAGATACTCTTCCAGTATCAAGCCATTGATCCCTCTTTGGGAAGCCCTACAGTCGGGTTGAATTGGGGGGATGGAATTCTGTACAACAGCATTGATCCCGGTTCCCTTACGGCTGGCACGGCAATACTTTTTCAAATACTACCTCTGTGAGTCTGACCATTACCCAGGATACAACCGTTAGTTTCTTCGCCGTTGATACTATCGGAAATATTGAGAGCCCCTTCCATACATGTTCGTTCCAGGTTGTCCAGGAATACGATGAGAACTTCACAACTCAACAATATGATGACATCACAGCGACAACTGCGGACTGGAATACAGCCCTGGGAGAACTCCTCCTGAAGCGTCTGACGCCGGTCCTGGCCGGTCAGTTCACAACTTCAAATCCCTCACAGGATGTAGCTATCTCAGGAAGCAATGCTATCCTTGCTGATCAGGCCGGAGGGCTCAAGATCTTCGATATCTCTGATCCTATCCAGCCCAATCTCATAGCCACATATCCGACCCCTGACTCTTTTTGGTCAGTGACGGTTTCAGGGAACTATGCCTATGTGGGGAGCTCAAGCGGTCTTGATGTGCTGAATATTTCCAACCCAGCCTCACCACAGCTTGTGGGAGAGATCAATGTGGGGAATCCCTTCAGCACTTATGTCCAGGATGTGGAGGTATCAGGGGATTACGCCCTTCTCGCAGACCAGGACCAAGGACTCATCGTTGTCGGCCTCACGGTCATCGGAAGCCCCAGGATACTGACCGCTGTGGACCTCCTCCCAAGCGATGCCAGGGGTGTGGACATCTCAGGGAACTATGCCCTTGTGGCTGATGGGACGAGCGGGCTCAAGATCGTGGACATCAATATTTCAGACCCCACATTCGCCCAGCTCAAGAGCGCCTACACCACTGCAGGGGTGGCCAATGCCGTGGCGGTGTCAGGCAGGTATGCCTTCGTGGGCCTGACCAACGGCTCCATCCAGGCCGTGGACATCTCCAATCCCCTGTTCCCTGTGGCTGCGGGCAATCCCCTCCAGATCTCCACCTTCCCCATCACCAGGATCGCCATCAGGGGAAACTATGCCTACTGCTCCGCGGCGGGAACCGAAATCCAGGTGGTGGACATCTCCTCTCCCAGCGCCATGGTATCCGTTGGCGGCCTTCAGGGGATAGGAACCTCCAACTCTGTTGATGTTTCATGCCATTACGCCTATATGGCCAATGGGACAACAGGGGCAGGAGGCCTTGCAGTGATACGGATCGGCGATCCTGTCAACCTCACTCAGGCAGGACAGATAACCGAGGCAACATTAGCTGCCAGCACTGCCGTATATGGAAGCATTGGTCTTGTTGCAGATGGCACAAACGGCCTCAAGGTCATTGACCTGACCAAACCTATTTCACCGTCCCTTATCGCTGCACTTCCTACAATGACCAATGCCGCACGCGTCTCCATCCTCGGAGGAAACGGTTTCACACAGTATGCACTCGTGGCTGATAAGGGAGGAATGTTTCATGTTGTTGACATCTCAATCCCTTCAGAGCCCTTTATTGCATCAAGCTTCACTCCCCCCGGAGCTACCAATGAAGTGAAGGACATAGAATTCTTCGGCCAAAGCACAACATCATCCCCTCCCACTGTTACCGCTGCCTACGCCCTTATTGCTCAGGGCACACAAGGGGTCAAAAGCCTGAATATTACGGACCCTCTGAATCCTTCAGTGGTAAGCACTGTCTCTACAACTAATGCCACCAGGGTTGCCATTCATGGCAACACAGCCTATGTGACAGATGGGAATGGAGGACTTAGGGTAATAGACATTTCCAATCCCAGAGCTCTTTCCCTTATACAGACCATTGCCACCACAAATGCTCAGGATCTGGTAGTGTAAGGATCTTACATCTTTCTGGCTGATATGGCTGGCGGGTTGAAAGTCTACGGGATAGATAACCCACAAAACCCTTATCTGGTAGGGACCTTTACGGAAGCCACCCAGGCCCAGGGCATCGCTGTGGCAGGGCCCTTTGCCTACGTTGCCGATGGGACCAATGGTCTCAGGGTGCTGAATGTGACATTCCCCAACAACCCGGTCCTTGTCCAGACCTTCACGACAACCCAGGCCAGGGGAGTCACCGCCTGGGGAGATTACATCCTTGTCTCTGATGGGGCCGGTGGGCTCAGGGTCATCAGGGCCTTTAAGAATCTCACGGATTACCTCCCGAACGGAACCGGACAATCCATCACGGTCAATGCCACACGGGCAGGCATCCCCTGGGCCCAATTGAGCGTCACCCAATATCTCACCTCATCAACAAGCACATCGTATTACCTGAGCAACAACGGCGGCATCACATGGGAAGCGGTGGTTCCGGGAAGCCCGTATACCTTCTTAAGTCCTGCGGGGTCTTCGCTGAAATGGAAGGCGGTCCTCTCCACATCAGACACCACAAAAAGCCCTGGGGTGGATTCCCTGAGAATTATTTATAAATTTTCGCCATGAAAAAATTATTCCCACCCATAACAATTCTTACTTTGTTTTATCTCTCCCTGGGCTGCTTCAAATTTGACAATCCCATTGATACTACCTCAAAAATAGGGACAGCGCCCATTTATTTATGAATTGATGAATGGCCAACATATTTAGGGCAATCCGGTTTATTTGCATTGGGCCAGTCTTTCAGCCATGAGGTCCCTGATCCGATAGGTTTTTTTCTGGTCACTGGTATCTTTCTTGATAATTGCCTTTATTTTCTCTGAGAGCTCCTTGTCTCCCATAACCTCCAGTATCCACTTTTCCAGGAGGGCGAAATCCATCCTGGGATATTGTTCGCAGAGAAGATTGAGGGTCTCTTCAAAGCTGTAAAGGCTTGTGGATATTGCACCCAACCTCATATGCAGCCGGTATCCGATCAGGCGGTCCTCAAAGCCGACTTCGGCAAGGATCCTCGAGGCCAGCTCCTGAGAGGGTTTTGACAGCTTTCCCATCATCCCTTTCCCAACCTCCCTTTTTTCTCCAACTCATCGGCAACACGCCCCATGCCGAGGGACTGCAAGATCCTTCTCCTGGGCCATCCTGTGCCCGGGTCCCATCCTTCAAACTCGTAGAATTTTGTCTTCCATTCCTCAAATTTTGTCCTGTCAATGTGCCTGTCATTCATGGTGATATATTTCCATTTTCCGTTTTCCCTGCCTGGGAGATAGTAGAGACCAGACCAGGAGGCAGATTTGCAGCACGGAGTCTTATAAATATACTCGGCGAATTGGACCATGTCCCTATGCCGCCCCTGCAGGCTCCAGATCGCATTGTCAAGTGTCCAAATCTTTTTGCCGATATCCATGCCGTCGGCGAAATTGTAGTTCTTTCCTGTAACTGCGTTGAGGAATTTAGGCTCTCCTTCCCCTGTGATCCCCCGCCGGTCAGGGGTGTGGGAATTTATAAAATCAGGGAAACGCATATCGCAATAGAGGACGGATTGCTTCCAGAACCGGGTGTAATGCCTGTGCCAGGCAACGAGCTTCACAATGTGCTCCGAATACATATTATTAGTGCTGTAATCAAGCATCAGGGGATCGCCCTCATATGGTATCAGTTTCTCGGAAAATATCTTTGCGACCTCTTCTGCTGAGAACGGCAGCTTTTTCCTTGTCCATATTGGAAGGGTTGCAATGAAGGTTAAGATGATAAAGTCATGCTCGTTGACATCTCTATCTCCAAGGAGGGAGCCATACCCCCATTCTAACTGGGCCCTGGGATCGTAATGATTTGGCAATCCCCACTGCGGATACGGGAGCAAACCGGTGTCTGTATCCTCTTCTAATCGTCCCCATTTCTTGGCTGCCCTGAAAAATCCTTCGGCGATATCATTGCCGATGCCCTCGCGATAGGCGATCATCCGCAATAATTTCTCCGCGAATTCAATATCTCCGATTCTGTCAAACGGAAGGTCACTTTTTATTGCCTTGCCTGGCCCCAGCACTCCCTTTTTATAGAGGTCTCTCAGATAGGGGAGTCCTACAAATAATTCAAAGGCATTTATCCCATACTTCTGGGCAAGATCAGTGGCAATGTATGAAGCGGGAGCTTCTTTGCCTCCAAAAATTCTAACTAAGAATGCCATAGCCTCATGGCCGAAACGTTCCAACAGGGATGTTATAGCGCTGACGATCAATCCGCTGTGACGCTTGAGTTCAAACTGAGAGTAAAAAGCAGTTTCCGCGCAGCTCGATTCGTTTCCTCGTCCTGTGGCATATCGTGCCCGACAGCCCGAGTGACAGCCAAGACACGCCTGGGGCCTGCTCTGTTTCGGTCTCGGCCAAAATACTATTGGTATACTGGGCATTCCAAAATATTGCGGAGCCATGGTGACATCGTCAGGCGTCATTGCGTAGTGCGTCTTTGCCCAGAGCCGGGCATCCATCAAGGCTTTCGGGTCAGCGATCTTGATGCTGCCTGTTCCCACCACGCTTATCGCTTTTAAATTTTTTGACCCCCAAACGGCCCCGAACCCACCCTGGCCTGATGCATTTCCTGCATCATGGATGAGGCAGGCAATACGGCATAAATTCTCACCTGCCGGACCTATGGCCAGGACGGCAGGCCTTTGGGTGGTCCTTCCTCCTTTGTCCGCTGCGCCTGGCACCATCCATTTCCCGTCCCCTCCGACCTCCTGCCATATCTCTTCCTGGGTCTTCCATGTGTCAAGGCCCCACAATCGCTTGGCGTCCTTGATCCGGACATCTCCGTCCCTGATGTCAATCCAGACCGGTTTATCTGCCTTCCCCTCAATGACAATCCCGTCCCAGCCGGCATACTTCAGCATGGCCCCAAATCGTCCACCGAAGTTGCTTCTCGTGAACCACTCTATGGGATAAGACTGCACTCCGATTCCCTGCAGTTCTGTCCTGCCTGATGCGCCAGGCGCCAGGGTGCCGGTCAGGGGAGATGTCATGATTGTTACAACATTTCTCGGGTCAAACCCGCTGATTGCCTTGTCCTTGACAAGGTCCCAGAAAATGGCTGATCCCATCCCATGCCCGCCCACCCAAGGTTCGTAGTCTTTGGTGTTGAGAGTGGAGATTTTTCTATCTGTCAGGTTTACACGAAGGATCTTGCCCAGGTATCCGTTCATTTTAATCCGTCGGATATCCCAATTTCTTCCAGGCCTTTCCCCTTAAATTCACCGTGTATCCTGCATCTCCTTCCTGGACAGGGATGTCTTTCGTGAACTTGATTGCATTCACCGGGCACACCGCAACACATGCTTGCTTTCCTGCCGGCCCACCCGATTCGTTCCAGAACGGTGCGTGGGAGCAGAGGTCGCATAACTGGGAGTGTTTTTCCTCGAAATTCCATATTGCCCTGCCTGGCTCGAACGGGCATGCGTTAATGCATCTCATGCAGCCGATGCACTTCTTGACATTCACCATTCTAATGTTTCCATTCTTTGTGTCGGCGTGAAGTGCGCCGGTTGGACATGCCTTGACACACGCCGGAGACACGCACTGCCTGCATTGCTCCAGGAGTATATCGCCGGGAAAACCAGCGAATGGGTTTTGAATGATCTGTATCCTGGAAAGAGAAAGGTTTTCCCTTCCTTCATGCACCAGAGAGCAGGCGAGCATACAGGTCATGCAGCCCTGACACTTTTTTGGATCAACAAGCAGGTATCCCGAGGAAGGAGGAATCCCTGAACTTTTATCTGCAGATACAACTGGTTTTTGGGGCTTCGTATTTGCCGCATGAAGAACGCCGGTTCCTATTCCGACAACCACAGCCCCGGAAATGACAAGGAAATCCCTCCGGGGAATTTTCGTATTACCAATTTTTTTCTTGCGATCTTTCAGGCTGCTCTTAGGTCTGTGCCTCCCCATATATAGTGAACTATAAATGGCTCAGCAGGGTCATGTCAACCTAACAGACCCTTGGCATTTTGATCGTCCAAAACGACGGAAGAGGGAGGAGATGTCCGTATATTGCTTCCTCTCAGGAGTTGGTATAATTTCTCTGTATGCCCATAGGCTTAATCATTCTGTTAGCCTTTATAGGATTCATCACAATCCTCACGCTCCTCCTGGGCAGAGAAGTTCTAAGTTTATGCTTCCTTTTTTTCCTCTTTATTATCGTATTGCTTGGGCTGTTTTTCGTCATCGCAGTGATGACCTTCAATTGGGAAATGGCCCTGCAGTTCTTTATTCTCATCATGTTCTTCCTCAATATAACCTTTTTCCTGGTCTATTTTATCCCTATCGGGGTCATTGGGAGAAAATTCAGCCTCCCCTTTGCCACAATTTCGATTATCCTCCTGAACATCCTCATCTATTTCATCTCCAGACCGGAAAATACCCCAAGCCTCTTAGAGGGATTAGTCCTCAAATACAATATTTTGAGCACCGTCAGTTTCTTTACTGCAATGTTTCACCATGCCAACATTTACCACATCCTCTTCAATATGCTGTTCCTATGGATCTTTGGATCGTATCTGGAAGAGCGAATAGGCTGGAAGAAACTCAGCCTTTTTTATCTTGTCTCAGGGGTAGCAGCCTCCTTGTGGCAAATGGTGTTTATGATTGTGACCATGTCAGAGTCATGGATGATGTCCGTTCAATTAGGGACTTCCGGGGCCATCTCCGGGATTATGGGGGTATTCTTAATGAGATGCAGGCATACCAAGATTCGATTTATTCCGAATCCGTTCATTGTGCATCTGGTCGGGTTCCCAAGGCTCAACTCAGATCTTTTTGTTGCCTTCTCCTTCCTCACCGAGCTCATCGTGGCTTTTTTTGGCGGAGGTGGAAAATTATATACGGGCATTAGGCTCGCTGCCCACATCACAGGATTCTTAATCGGTATTGCCCTTACAAGGTCCAAAGAGATGAAAGACGATGCATTCGTGGAAGGGCTCTATAACAGTGCTCTGGAAGGCATCCAATATGGGAATAAGGACATGAGAGTGGTTGAGGAGAATTTTCTGGAGGTTATAAAACAGAGGCCGAATTTCGCAGAGCCGTATCTTCATCTTGCGAGGCTCTTCTCTGCGGAGGAGGTAGCCAGTGAGGATGGGTTTGGGCGAATGCCTGAGCCCAAGGGGAGATATTACTACGAAAAGGCAATACAGCTTTATTCCAAAAGCTCATGGAAATTTGCAGGAGAACTCTTTGGGGAATATTTCAGGAAATACCTTCAGCCGTTGGAGGATAAAAAACTCCATATAAAAGCCTCCAAGGAGCTGATCAAGCTGAAAAACTACAACTTAGCCGAGCGAGCCCTTGAGGCGCTTACCAAAAGCTCAAAGGAGAAAGACCCAATCATTGAGGAGGCATATCTCTTAAGGGGGAAGCTCCTTGATGAAATACTCGATTTGCGGCAGCCGGCCATTTATGTCTATGATGAATTCTTGAAAAGGTTCCCTCACTCCCAGTTCAGAGAAAAAGTTATAGAGCGATTGAAGAGGATGGGTGTGGAGGTGATGGCCTGAAATTAATAAGGAGCCGCCAATTTACTTTTTCTTAAATAAATACGAGCAAGGACTATTTTCGACCCATCTATTAATACGGAGTTTCCAGTCGGGATCTTCATCGAAGGCCAATTTAGTAACATATTTTCTAACCTCAGAAATATCTTCTGCTGAAAGATAAATAGTTCCACAACTTATTTTATCATCAATGCCAGTAGGCATTATCTCCACGATAATATTAAGCCTTCTTATCTGTGGATAAGAACGAGGAGATTCATATATTCTGTCTAAAATATCATATACTACACGCTCCAATGTGAAGCTCCGAAGGGCAGTAAATTTAGTTTCTCCCCAAACATCATCATCCGAAACTCCAGTATTTATTTTTATATTTGGCGGTTCAAGAGTTACACCAAACTTTTCACTTGCTTTCGTAAAGAGACTTAAAACAAATACCAAAATAATTAAAGCGGACAAAGATGCGAGATATGTTACAAATCTAACTGGCCGCCCCTTCTTAAGGAAGTTCTCCTTTATCATGATGACAAGACCCACATAAGTGAGGGCAAAGAAAATGCAAAATCTAATGGTGGATTGCCATAGGCTGGAGAGGGCCATAATTAGACCACAAACAAGGAGCACCAGGCCAATTATCTCTTTTTTCCTCATCGCTCCAGAGGAGGGTTTAAATAAGCCTCTTTACACTGTATATTGTAACAGGATTTTTCAGACCCTTTACGGTTACATCTCCACGAGGATCAACCTCTACAATGTCTCTTATCTCTCCGTATGTTGAGTTGCTTATAATTATCTCCCCGGGCTTTGCAAATTCCTGGAGCCGTGCAGACAGATTTACCTGTGTCCCGATGACCGTATAGTCCATGTGTTCGGAGGGCCCAATGCTGCCAACCGTGACATACCCGGTGTTAATGCCAATGCCAATTGCTATGGGCTTCCTTCCTTTTTGAGACCATAGTGAGTGAAGCTCTTCCACCCGCTTCTGCATGTCAATGGCCATTCTAACAGCCCTTTCAGCATGATTTTCAAAATAGACCGGATTGCCGAAGAAGATCATGATCCCGTCCCCGATGAATTTGTCCAATGTCCCATCATATTTATGGATGATGGGGAGCATTTCGGAAAAATAATCGTTGAGTGTCTCCACTACCTCCTCTGGTTCCAATTCATCTGAAAGGGAAGTAAAACCGCGTATATCTGAAAAGACCACTGTCAGCTTCTTCCGCGATGTTTTAAGCTCCACACCCTTGCCCCCGTCCATCACAGCCTGCGCAACCTTTGGGGACAAGTATCTTTCCAACCTTTTCATGCCTTCGATCTTCTCAATCTGCTCCTTTACCTTGTCCTCAAGAATCTTGCTGTAAGATTCAAGCTCTACATTTTTCTGCTGGATCTCTTTCTCCATGCCCTTCTGTCTTAAGAGTGTCCGGATTCGTGCCAGGAGTTCCTTGGAGTTGAACGGCTTCACTATGTAGTCATCTGCACCAAATTCAAGCCCTTCTATCTTCATCGCAAGCTCTGCCTTGGCTGTCAGCAAGATCACGGGGGTGTGCCTGGTCTCAGGATTCATTTTTATCTCTCTGCAGAGCTGATACCCGTCCTTTCTCGGCATCATTACATCTGAGATCACAAGGTCCGGGGATGCCTGTTTCACCTTTTCAATACCTTCAACCCCATCGCAGGCTGTCAGGACACTGTAGGAGTCCTTGAGTAAAAAACTGATGAATTTTATTACATCAGGGTTATCCTCAACGATCAATATAGTATGTTCTTTGACAATCTCCTTCTTCTCTTCCCGCTCTTTTTTGGTCTCAATGTCAGACATGGCCAGGATGGTTCTGTCCTTTATACGATAATCGCTTTCATCCGCAGCCTCACGGATTGCTTTTTTGTCTTCAATATGTGCCGTGCCCTTTTTAAGCTCCACTGTAAAGGTTGACCCCATGCCCAGCTCGCTCTGAACAGATATATTCCCTTTGTGGAGATCCACCAGTTCCTTGGCAAGGGCGAGCCCGATACCCGTTCCCTCATGCTCCCTGGATGCAGAGCCATCAACCTGGACAAATCGGTCAAATATCTTTTTGAGGTGAGACTCTGGTATTCCTATGCCAGTATCGCTGACTATCAACTGAACAGCCCCAGGGGCCTCTTCTATCTTTACCTTTACCTTTCCTCCTTCTCGAGTGAATTTGAATGCATTGGAAAGGAGATTGAGAATCACCCTCTCTATCTTTTCTCTGTCAATGTATATCCTTGGGACGCTTGCCTTTGCTTCAAAGGAAAGCTGTATCTTCATGCGGTCAGCCATAGAGCTGACCGAGCTTACAATATATTTTACGAACCAGATAATGTCCGTAGGCTCAAACACCATTGTCATCTTTCCCGCCTCAATCTTTGAGAAATCCAGCAGGTCATTTATGAGCCGATAAAGCCTGAGCGAGTTGCGATACATTGCATCAATATGTTCGGTCTGGGATTCATCAAACTTGCCAAGCTCCCCTGCGAGCATAAGCTCCAGGGGCGCCATGATCATCGTCAGCGGTGTTCTGAACTCGTGGCTGACATTGGCAAAGAAGCGGGTCTTGATCTCGTCAAGCTCCTGCAGTTTATGGAGCGTGACCTCAAGGCCGACCTTATCCCTCAGCTCCTTCACCATTGTGTTGAGGTTCCTCACAAGCATTCCAACCTCATCGTCTGTTACAACCTTTATTTCTCCTGAAAGATCACCCTTTCCAACCCCTCGCATTACATTCACCATAGAGCCGATTGGTCTGGATATGTCTCCCGAGATAAAGAATGCAACTATGGCTGAAAACAGAAGTGTCACAATAGCAAGGGCAAGGGTCACGGTTTTTACACGAGATACAGACCCCGCATAATCTTTCCAGGGATAATACTCTACCAGGAATAATCCACCTTCCTTGAGCCGCGCAAAGGTTATAACATCATTGGATTTCTTATCTATGTATGCCCCTTTCGTATCATTCAGGATGGCCTTGAGTGAATCACCGGTAATCTGTCCCTGGGCCTGGCCTGCTATCGTCCTCCCATCACGGTTTATGACAAAGGCTGTGGCGGAAATACCCAATTTCAATTCCCTCAGCATGGCATCAATCTCTGCCATATGGGCCTGAGGAGAGGGCATCTCGTCAATATTTCTTGCGATCTCTATTACATGTTGAACCCCCATATTTGAAATGTTGGTTCCGAGGATGTTTACCGAATTGGAATAGTTCCACACCCCGGCAAAGGTCAGGGAAAATATAATGAGAACCCCAAAGGCTCCGAGCAGTTTGGAGCGGATGCTTACCCTTACTGGCTTATCTTCTTCCTGTTTAACAAGGTGTTTTTTCTTTGTGGCTTTGTTCATATATCAACATTATAAGAGCAATGTATCATGTTTTTCAAGAAATCCGCCTATGATCCTCTTGATGAGGTAATAATAAAGGAGGGAAAGGGCAAGATAAAAGCTAATCGCTGAGATTGAACTAAGGAGTGTTTGACTTGCAAGACTTGGATTGATGAAATAATTTATATATACAGCCCAAAAGAAAACACCTGTTAAGGATAAAATAAAGAAAATTATTCCAGACTTTATGGGGAAGGAAGGGAAATCTGTCTCCAGCCAGTTTTCAAATTCCTCCTTTTCGATATGATCAGCTCCTGCACCCCACAGACATATAAAGAGTGTGA
>Ga0315309_1001658_pt1 | contig 13238 bp, 14 predicted proteins | sample TDP4_MG_FD_203080 | JGI IMG/M metagenome (GOLD analysis project Ga0315309, IMG submission 203080) | Freshwater sediment microbial communities from Lake Towuti, South Sulawesi, Indonesia - TDP4 | ecosystem: Environmental > Aquatic > Freshwater > Lake > Sediment | place: Indonesia: South Sulawesi...
TGGACGCTTAGCAGTTATGAGTTGAGTTAGTTTTTCTTCGGGTTTATAATGCTTGGCAACGTATTGAAGGGGTACGGCTGTCATCAAAATGTTGTAGAATGGAGAATAGAAGAGGTAATGCGGATAATCCTTTTCAAGCGAATTGAAGGTTTCCAGTAAACTAGGAATGGTGTAATCTCGTAGCACTCGCTTGAATCGCCATATGCCCTTTCCCCAGCTTCCAAGCCTAGCTGGAACATACTTTAGATACGAGATAACTCTATTTGGCGGATGGTAGGGTCCAACAACGCAGAAGAAAAAACCTTCCTTAGTTCGCAAGAAGTCACGGTCTCTAAACTTACGCATCATTATTACCTAACTTTACTACCTAACTTTACTACCTAATTGTGCTGCACCTAAGCTTGTCTGAACAAACCCTTATGTTGCGGATATGAGCTATAAAAGTTCACCTAAAGGCGACAACCTTAAAGAACTGATATGCCAAAGAGAAGGCTTAACTCTAAAAAAGTAGGTGGCAAAAGTCAAATTCTCAAAGTCGTTCACAGTTAAAGGAAACATTGAAAAAGTGTTCGAGTTGAGCGAGCTATGCCTTTCGGATATGAAATTTAGAGTGGAAAGAAGTGTCAGACCAACATTGTTAGTTCTAGGAAGAGGAAACTTTTCGGGTTCGCTGTCCAGTTTTAATATTGATAACGTAAAAACAGTGTTAACAATCTCACTCTCACAGAAGGAAGAAAATGTGCACGTGAGGTGTGATTATGAAACGCGCTACGGAAGATTAATCACACCGAGTGATGAGTCAACGCTTAAAAATGAAGTGACGAAACTGAAAAACTTCCTTCAGACAACACTGCAAGAATAGCAAACACCTCAAGGTGCTTTAATGACAACATGGGTTCCTAAGGACGGCGACGCATTCCTAACAAGAGAAAACTTCATCTTCTACACCTTCGGCTACGAACACCCTCCGGAACGAGTCTCAGCCTTTCTAAAATACATTCCAGCTAAGCTTCAGCCTTATTTTTCACTGCGTTTCCTCAAAAGACGCTGGAAACTAGGCTCAGTCGAGCTTGTGCGACCAGAAAAGCTTTATAGCGCCAAAAACTTTCGAAAACTGATAGAAGTCTTTCGCAGAGACTTTCCAGAGTACGTTCACTTTTGTCCATTCCGCCAAAAAGAGCTGGTGAGCCCACCAAAAGGTCTCATTAAGACTGTTTATGTTCCCAATCAATGCTTAGAGACACTTTTTAAAAAGAAGCGGCGTGACAACCTGCAAGAATTGGCATTGGAAACAATGAATTTGTTGTCAGTTGAGTCTAAAGTGCCTGCGGAAGATTTTGGGTTGCACGGTTCTATCGCTCTGAACATGCACTCGGTTGAGTCTGACATCGACTTGGTTGTTTATGGTGTGGAAAATTTTCGCAGGGTGGAAGCCTCAGTCAATAGACTGTTTAAAGAGGGCGAATTGGACGCCGCTAGAAAAAATCGTGGAGAGTTCAAGGGTAAGGTGTTTGTTTACAACGCTGTGAGAAAACTGGAGGAGATCAAGGTCAAATATGGAGACTATCAGTATTTTCCAATGTCTCCCATCGCTTTTCGCTGCAAGATTGAAGACGACAGTGAAGCTGTGTTCCGCCCATCTGTCTATCAGATCAGCGGTTATCGACCCCTTAACCCAGTTTCGAGACTTGAAAAGGCTGAGACTCCGAGGTCTGTAATGTCTATGATTGGTTGTTTTCGAAATGTGGCTAGAGAAGGCGCAGGAATCGAAGTTTCTGGTGTACTAGAGCGAGTGGAACACCTGAAAACTGGCAAAGTAGACTATCAGGTGGTCGTGGGCTCCGGAACCAGCGAGGAAGAATACATTTGTCAAGTTACAAGTTAAGGGACAGAGACGCTGTCTTGACCAGAGAGGGCTTGGTCTTTAGAGTTTACGGTTGTTCTCACCCGCCGAAAGCCTTCGTTTGTGACGTTGAATATGCGCCAGCGTCAGTATTCAAGTCTGAAGATCCAAGAGCCTTTCGCCAGAAAGAAAAGCAGATCTATTACAAGTTTTATTCTGACCAGGGCTTACGGTTTGTGCGCGAGAAGTATCCGCAATACACGGTTTGGTATGCCCCTCTCCAGACTCGCCTTGTGGGTCTTCATTTAAACCAAATCAGAGAGATTAGAAAACCAGACAAAACGTTTCAAGAGTTGTTAAAAAAACAGCCTTGTGACAACCTTCTCCAAGCTCTAAAAACACTTTCCAACGTGATTCTTGGACGCGCTGGGCTGTCTGAGACTGATTTGGGAGTTTTTGGTTCGTTGCTTCACGGTTTCTATCATCCTCAATTCTCTGATCTCGACCTCGTATTATACGGGGGAGAAAAGCTCAGAAGGTTGAGGGAAACTTTAGAAACTCTGTACAAGGAGCGGTCTTCTCACCTGCGAAACGAGTTTGAAACCGAAGAGGCTGTGAAGGAAAAAGTCAAAAGCTGGAGATTTGTCAACTACAGCCCAAAAGAGTACTGTTGGCACCAACGGAGAAAAACAATCTACGCAATTTTTCAAGATGAAAATAGTGGTAGGTTCATCAAGACCGAGTTTGAACCCGTGAAAGAATGGAGCGAAATCCACAACGAGTACGATTCAAGAACACGAATCTTGAAAAAGGGCTGGGTGAAGGCGGTTGCCCGCATAACAGATGATTGTGAAGCGTCCTTCATGCCTTCAATTTATCAAGTAGAAATCAACAGAATCTTAGAGGGCGTGAAAGTAGATGACATTCAACGAATCGTCTCTTATGTAGAAGAGTTCAGAATGCAGGCAGAGAGAGACGAAGAAGTCTATGTAGAGGGCAACCTTGAGCAAGTAATCACACCAGCAAAAACGTTTCACCAAATCACATTAACCTATGGACCTCGATACTACAAACAAGTTTTGAAAGTTACTAGGCTTTCTTCATGAGAATCATGTAGTCTGAAACATTGTTTCCCAACAGCAATCTAAAAAACTCTTTTTCCCCGTCTCTTCGCACCCTTTCAATCTTGCCCTGTGCCATCACGAACTCACCGTGTCTCGCTTGTTCACAAAATCTGCCACGAAAAGAAACTATTTCTTGAATCAACCCCACTTTTGGACCTTCAACAATTTCCACATTGTCGATTTTGTAGTGGCACGGGGTGAAAATCATCTGGGAGTCGTCTATCACTGCTGCTTTGATTTTGGCGTATCCTACGGGTTGATAGTGAAATGTGCCATAGTTCTCTTGGATTTCGCTCCATTCTTTCACACAACGGATGAAGTAGTCACGACCCTTAAATCTGCCCTGCAAAACCTTCCTTGACTCTGTTCGAACAAAATCTTCGAATTCCATGGCGGTGTCCTTCGAACGAAAATCGAATAGGTGCCTCAACTCTTTCGTGCTGTAGGATTTGACTTGGCTATCTTTGTCGTTCACTAGGGTTTTAAGAGTGCCATAGACATTGTAGCAATTTTGTGACCCGTAAACAATAAGGTCAATGTCTGAATTGGGCGTGTGCAGCCCAACAAGCAACGAACCTGAGATTCCGAGCGCGTTCCACGAAAGGTCAGCCTTTTTCCTTAACAGTTCTGCAAATTGCAAGGCTGTTGTTTCAAGCTGGGTCGGTTGTCTTTTCTGGCGAAGTTTTCGCAAGTGGTCGACTGGTTTACAATGGCACTTTATTGCTGCGATTGGAACCTCGCAGAGCCACTCGTTGAAAACTCGGTCATAAACCAGATAAAGTGGAAACTTTTCCTGAAGCAACTCGTATCTTTCGTGAAGAGGATAGACCTTGCGATAGGCTACGCCCTCTCTTTTCCTGTCACCTTTCGGGTCAGGCATGAAACGAATAAAGGCAATGATTCTTCCAGGAGGATGAACCAAACCTTTAACGTCGAAGATGTTGCCATCGAAGGTTTCGATGAGGTCGCCTTCTCGAGCCTTCAAGTGCTTCACAAACGCTGTTACGTAATTTTATTAAAAAATCCAACAATCGACTCTTTAATCTGTATGAGATTACTAGACTCCAAAGCCTTAACTAATGGCACAGCGATGACTGTTACAATTATAGATTGTATAATTCTAATGGCTGGGTAAATGAACGGGCTAACAACAAAAGCCACACGAACATCTTGTAGAGGTAAAGAGAAAATTCCTTCATAAACAATTGGAACTGCAAAGATGTTTGCACCCCACATGTTGTCAGCTTGATTTCCAATGAACGCCAACAAAAAGTAGAAAAGCGGCTGTGATTTCAAGGATTTGAATTTAGCGAGTTTTACAACTGGAAATATCAAAGCCAAAGCTATGATTTTGTCCCATGTCGTGGCGAGGCCTACATACCAAAACTCTGAAATCGGTTGTGATGGTGGCAGAAACCAAAACACAACGATTAGAGAAGCTAGAACCACAAATGCGTACTTCCACTTTTTGTAGAAAATGAACCCCACAACCAAGGCGTTTAATGGCGGAGACAACAGAAAAGGCAAGCCATACGATATTCCTCCACTGGGGGGAAGCACCCATGCTACAAGCGCTCCTAAGAAAGCAGTTAAAAAACCTAAGTATGGTCCCAATAATAGACCGAAAATTGATGCTATTAATGCTTCAAGTTTAATGGTTATTTCGGGAACACCAACAGCAGGGATGAAAGGAGATATGAGGGATGCCACGTAATAGAGTGCGGCAAATATAGCCATTAGAGCAATGTTTTTGGTCGTCAGCTTCATTTTTAATTCTCCATAAGAGAGGTGCTGTGTAATTTTTTACACAAGGTCTATTTAAATTAGACGCATAATGATATGAGACAACGGAGTTTGGATCGTTATGGCCTCCAAAATGTCTAAAGACATACCAGAATATGTTTCAGAATGCTTGCAACTCGCTGTTCTGTTGGAAGTGAGCGCTTATCCCAAGCCTGGCAACGTGCATAGAACCGCAGACTTTGAAGGAACGCGATACGAGCATTTTTTGGCTTCAGCTGTTGCATTGAATCCTCACTTCAGACACGCTGCGAAACAAGGTGTTTTAGTGCATTCTGGAAATGTTGGTTTAGACAGAGTTGGTGTTGGAAATATAATCAAAGAAGCAGTTATAGACATAACCTCTTGGCAACATGGTGGAAACACTGTTTTGGGTTCGATTATTCTGCTCGTGCCAGTCGCCGTCGCAGCTGGAATAACCCTTGCTGAAGGAAGGTTTTCAATTAGTAGACTTAGGAGAAACATAAAGTCTGTTTGTGAATCAACCACTCCAGAAGACGCTTTGAAACTCTATGAAGCTATTAACATTGCTCAACCCGGTGGACTTGGCAAGGCGCCCAAACTCGACGTGACAGACGACGCATCAAGAAAGAAAATCGCAGAAGAGAAAGTCACACTCTACGAAGTTTTCAAAATCTCTGCACCTTGGGACTCCATCTCTTCAGAATGGATCAATGAATATCATATCACATTCAACATTGGCTATCCATACTTTATTCAACAACTAGCAGAAACAAAAGACATCAACACAGCAACTGTGCACACATTTCTCAAGATTCTATCCCAAGTGTCTGACACACTCATCGCAAGGAAAGCAGGAACACCCACGGCTAAACAAGTATCTACCCAAGCCAAAACGGTACTAGACGCAGGCGGTCTAACAACCGAAAAAGGAAGAAACCTGCTTCTTCAATTCGACACAAAACTGCGCGCCTCCGCTAATCAACTCAACCCAGGAACAACAGCCGATCTAACATCAACAGTCTTAGCATTGGCAATCCTAAACAGATACCGCCCATAAAATCCATCAAACCCATCAAGAAAAGAGCCACATCAAAACATCAAACAACCAGTCACCTCATATTTGGAGCCTATTTGACTCCTAATAGAGGGCTCTAGACCCCCCTCTAGGCGTCTCTCTCTGTTTCTCACTCACTAAGTATCACTTTCTATTTGGATCCTAATAGAGGGGCTAGGTCAACTGAGCGCACACACACGTAAAAAATTGAACACAACTGTCACGCTTAATATCTAGTCCAAACACTCATAAAACACAAACAAAAACAAAGGTGGACTGAAAACATCAGCACACAAATGCCCATAATCGCCGTCGTAGGAAGCAAACAATCCGGCAAAACAACAACCCTAGAAACCTTGATACAAGGACTAACCAAAAAAGGATACAGAGTCGCCACAGCAAAACACATACACGAAACCAAGTTCACCATAGACACTCGAAAAAAGGACACATGGCGACACGCCCAAGCCGGAGCAAAAACAATACTGAGCGTAGCACCAAACGAGTTAACAATTATCAAAAAAGTCGACACCACAAAATACAACTTGAGCACACTTGTTGAACAGTGCGAAAAAGAAGCCGACATCCTAATTCTTGAAGGCTTCAGAAAACTGGTCGCAAAAAACCTATCAGTACCCAAAGTTGTAACCGTGAAAACCGTAAAAGAGGTCTCTGAAACCTCAGAATATTTTAAACCCATACTAGTCTTTGCGACTTCTGCTGAAGTAAAAGTAGAAGGCCTCAAAATCCCCAAAATCAACGTACTCAAAGAACCACAAAAACTGATAGAAATTCTTGACAAAAGAGTAGGACCAATCATAAAGAGGAGAAGAGCACTCAAAGGAACAACCAATATCCAAGTGAACGAAAAAACTCTGCCGCTAAACCCGTTTGTCAAAAATTTTATCCGAAGCGTCGTTTTATCAATGGTTTCAACTTTAAAGGGAGCAACAATCCAAGGAGAAGAAAACGTTTCCATAAAGATTGAAAACGGCGCAAAGAGGTCAAAATGAAACTAAAGATAGAACGAAAAAGTTAACTTTTAATAATTATCCACAATTCGTACAAGTTAAATATTCTCTAATTTGAAACCTAAAAGGAGTAGGTGACAACATGGCAAGCGAGAACGAAGCCTTTTGGGCTGGAATGGCTGTAGCCATTGTCATGTTAGCAAGTGGATTTTCAATGCTCTTCATAGAACCATACATCGGATTCGGCGCGGTCGTCTTATCCATGGGGGTTATGACTATGATGTTGTCTTTGATGGTTAGAGTACTAATAATTCAGATCCAAAGATGGATGGATTATAACGCAAGAATCGAAGAAACAGTTGCAACTATTCTTTCTCTGAGGCAAGCATACTCACACCCGTCCTCAGAGCCAGAAAAAGTGAACAAGGCTCAAGAGGAACAAATTGAAACCACAGCAACCTGAAAGGCCCCCTCAAAATTATTCAGATATAGAAGATTTTTTCATAACACTCTTAAACCTATTACATAAACTATAAATTAAGAGAGAGAAAGGAGACCACTCTCCAAATTTTCGTGAATCTATTTAGGATACTAAACCAAAAAATAGCCAGAGGGACTGGGGGCCTCAAGTTTTTTGGGGTTTAAAGAGGCTGCTGAGAGAGAAAGGAGTTTATTTTTTCACAAAATAAACTGGCAGACCTCTCCAAACCTCTCCAATCTTGAGGCAAAGTCTCCTCTACTACTCGACCTGTGCCTTTTCCTAGCACTTTTTGTACGTCTCCTGTTACAAGGAGAACTTGAATTACAGAGCCTTAAAGGCTTCAAACCATCTGTTGTAAGACGCAACCATATCCAGTGAAACGCTAGGTTTTCTCGCTTCTAGGATGCCTCTAAAGTCATCCATGCAAATCGCTCTCGGCTGAGCCTGCTTGTCCTTGGCCTGCCCAGACTCGAAGAATTCGCCAACAACCGAGAGGTGTGCTGATTGAGCAACGTCTCTTATGTCACTGCCCGAAAAGCCTTCAGCCATTCGACTCAAGCTGTAGAGGTCCATGTCTGGCGACAAAGTCAGATGGCTAGTATAGAGTTTGAACATGTGCAAGCGTGCATTATAGTCGGGTAGAGGAACCAAAATACGTTTCTGAAAGCGCCTGATAAACGGCCAGTCTAGGTCCCAGGGTTTGTTGGTAGCTCCGATAACGTAAGCGTGAATATTCTTACCTTTGTCGATGACGCCGTCCATTTCCTTCAGAAACTGATTGCGCACACGCACCTCGCCACCCACTTCGCTTGAGTGTTTTCCAATAAGCGAGTCCAATTCGTCGATGAAAACAATGGCAGGCCGCCCTTCTGTTGCTGACTTCCTAACAGACGCAAACAACGCGGCAACATTTTTCTCCGCCTCGCCCAGCCACTTTGACATTATAGACGCTGCGTCTACGGAGACGAAAGACGCGTCGATTTCGGTGGCAACAGCCGCAGCCAGAAGAGTCTTTCCACAACCAGGTGGTCCAAAGAGCAGTATACCTCTGGGCCATCCGAGTGGGAATAGGTCTGGTCTCTGAACCGGATAGACAATGGCTTCCTTGATGGCCTTCTTAGCCTGCTCTAACCCTACAACTTCATCCCATTTCACGTTGGGTTTCTCTTTGAGGATCAGCTCGTCGAAAGAAGCCTTTCTGGCACCCTCAGACGGTGGTGTCGCAGCTTGCTCTTCAGTTGGCTTTTCTTCACCTGTTTGCGGTTGTGGTTCAAATGAGCCGCTGACTCCTTGTATTGCCCTGATTCTCTCTTGATACGCCATGGCTCGTTGGATGTATACTTTGTTCAAGCCGTAATCAGGATACAATTGAACCAGTTTTAGCAGAGTTTCAATTGCCTTCTGATACATCGTGATAGCCATTCCCTTGGAGCCTTGCTTATCCAATCGAACGGCTTCAATGGCGTAATTAGTCGCGGCTTTTTCTAACTCTGAAGATGCACTCAAAACTTTCACCTCTGAATCACAATTTTTCGTTTCCTGCCCAAATTTTCTAGTGCCTGCTCGACCTCGACGTGTGGAACGTTTAGTTCAAGCGCGCACTGGTTAACGTCGATTTCACCCTTGTTCTTGGCATAGTCTAAAATGACGTCTTCTAATGAAGACTGGCGCTGGATTGTGAAGGAAACACGCTTAAGCTCTACGTCTTTATACGTCACATGGGACTCCGATTCTCCTTGTTCCGCGGGTTGCGTAATTTCGGAACAAGTGGCTGTGAGTGCAATCATCTGTTTCTTTACATTTTCCCGAGTTTCAACCTTTTCTTCAGCGATAGAAACAGGAGGAGCAGGAAGTTGCTCTGTGAGCTTTTCTTCAAGAACGGCTGAAACCTCTCTCAAAATTTCTTCACTTGCTTCCGTTTTCGCTGTGATTGGCGCTATTGCCTCAGGTGAGTTGAATTTCGTCACGGCCAAGGTTTCACTTATGCTGTTATTCACCTTTTCCAGTTCTTGCGCAACATCGGGCATCACGTTGACAAGATTTTCCGTTATAACGTGCAAGCTTCTAAGCGCAGGCTTCAAGTCAGCCATTATTTCCGAAACTTCTTTAATTGTTTCAAGTCTCAAGATGATACGTTCAAGCGCGAGTTGACATTGAGTCACCATGCTGAGCAATTTTCTAACTTCAGCTAATTCGTTGGCACATATTGCTGCCCGTTCTGGGCGTTTCCCTTTGATTTCCCTCACACAAGATTCAAAGAGAACCCTGTCTCTCTCGCGCAGACGAACAGTAGCCTGCTCAAGTTTTAAGCGTTGAACCCTTAGTTTACGGACTGAATGAAAAATGGTTTCCCCTATTGGTTGTGGAGGCTGGAATAACTTAATCAAGTGTTCGTGCCTCCACGCTCCCATGGGCCTCGAGTTAACTCGAGCCTAAGAGCCCGTCTTTGTCGCACTTTTCACGTGGACAACTACAGGGGGTTCTGGAAGCGCCGGAGAAGGAGCGGAACTTGTCAGGGTTTCTTTTCCTGCTGGTGTTTGTGTATCCCCGAGGAGTAAGTTTGACAGCTGATTTCGCATGGATTCTAAGTCGTTCTTTTCATTGTTGGTTTGTTTAAATCCATCTTTTATCATGTTCATCGCTGTTTGGTAGGCGTTTTCGTCTATTCTGCCGATTTCGCGTTCTATCTCCAAGTGGATAAGGGCTGAATTTAGTTCTCGAATCTGTTGGTTACATTTTGCAATCTGCTTATCTATATTGTCCATAGTGGCTTGAGCGTCTGTTTTGAGCTGGTTCAGGGCGCCTTCAAAGTTTTTGTGAAGTTCGCTGAACATTTCGGACGGAACCTTCTTTTTGTCAACGAGTTCGCTCAGAGCTTGGTCCTTTCGCCAGATCAATGGAATTTCGTCGCACAGTGTCTTGACTCTGATCTTTATTGAGGGTGATAGAGTCACATCTTCACCGTCTACATTGAACTGTTCGCTTGGGTAGCGCAGAAATTCGCCGTCGCCGTGTTCCACGAAGACTCCGCTTACTCGACCGTTGGGACTGACAGCGAAGGATGCTATTTTGCCGACTTGTCTTCCGTACTCGTCTTTCACAGGTTTGCCGATGTACAGAAAAAAGTTGGAAGGCTTGGACATGTTTTTCACCAGTTCATATTCATAGTTTACATCAAGGCTACGTCTGAGTCCCTGGTGTAGGAGTCTTCTCGCCTAGGCTTGGCATTCCTGCGGGTAGCTCTGGAAACTTTTCTTTGATTCTCTGTTCGGCTACGGTGGCTGCTTCGTTCAGGATTTTTTGTGCGTCGTCGTTTGCTGTCTCGAAGTTGATGGTTAAGCCTGTGCTTTGTCCAGCGTCTATTATTATTCCGCTGAGTAGGTTTCCGATTTGTCCTAGTTCTCTCTCGGCTTCTGGAAAGATGCTTGCCATTCCGTTTCTGACTGTGCGTAACACTCCGACTGCTGGAGCCAGTGTAGTGACTACGTCGCCGAGTTCTGAAACTGTCTTTAGTCTGAGGACTATTTGTTCTAATGCTAGGCGGGCGTGCATTATCATTTTTTCCATTTTGCGTATCTCAGCTAGTTCGTTGGCGAAGACGCTCGCGCGCGGCATGTCGTGTTTTGTGTAGGCTTCAACGATTCGAACGAAGATTGATTTGTCGCGCTCGGTGAATCTGTCTGTGGCCTGATCAAGTCTCTGAACCTGGAGTTCGATGCGTCTGATTGCAAAGTCAAGTCGTGGCTTCAGAGGTCCTGGAGGCCTCACAGCCTCTTTGACCCTCGTGCCTATCGGTGCCTGTGTCTCTCTTTCTTCCCACTTTTTTGAGAATCTTTCGGACATGTTTATTTTCCTCCAGAAGCATTGCTCAAGAAAAGCGTATTATTACATTGTTAACATGCTGGAAATATTGACGTATATACGTGGCAGTATAGCCTTGTCTCTGCTTTGCCTTGTTCTTTAATTATTTGTACGCAAAGAGTCTGAGGCTAATTTGGGTGGTTAAACATAATTGTGTAGGTTAGACTGAAAAGGGAGTTTTATGTGTAGTATTTTGCAAGGTGAATCTGAATGAATGAAAGACTAAAAATGATAGCTACCTTCGGTTGCTTGGGGTTCATTGCAGGGATTGTTGCTAACTTCACTGGCAAATTCGTAATTCCGTGGCTTAGCCAGATTGTGCTTCCAACGGTTGGCGTTGACTGGATCTTGTCTGGTATTGCAGGTGCTTTGATTACGGTTGGGCTAGTGACGGCTTGGGCTTATATGAGTCCTGGAGAAACTTAGTCTTCCAGTTGACTCTCGCTTTTCTTTTCTGTTGCAATAGTGTTAGTTGTGTGACTTTTTTTGTATTTTGAGTGTGTGAGTTGAGAAACATTTTTTGTGTTTGTGTGTGTGCACAGCTGACCTAGCCCCTCTATTAGAAAGTGATACCTAGTGAGAGATAGAGAGACGGGTAGAGGGGGGTCTATACCCTCTATTAGGATCCAAATAGGCGCCCTCAAAAATAGGTTTCAACGTTCTTGTTTTAGGGTATACAAGGAGAGCACCGAGAAAACTGTGAAGAAGATCCCTGACGCAGCGAATATGGGCATATATCCTAAGGATTGGGCGACAAATCCGGCACCCAACACGGAAGTGAACTCAGCAAGTCTCACAGGTATGTGGAGCAATCCTATATCTACAGAGACAGTTACTCTATTGTCCGTGGCTCTAGCAATTATAGACTCGAAGAAGCCTAGTCCAAGGCCACTTGCGACAGCCAGTAATAAGAAGAGCGCAGGAAAGTAGAAGCTTGAGCTTGCCAACAAAAATGTTGCAAACAAGGCGATTAGACTCTGAACAGCAACTCGCCCAATTTCCAAGGGTATCTTTAAGGTACAGATTGCCACCAAGAAAGAAATCATATTGAAAAGCATAAAGGCCGTCCCTATGGAAATATAACCATATCCTAGTTCTTGAGACATAAAAACTGGCAGAAGCAACGCTTCAAGAGGATATAGCGCAAGGCTATAGAATAACATAGCAAATGAAATAAGCCAAAATGTTTTACTCCTACCTCTTGGATCGAGCAAGGCGATTGCATTTAGAAACTTTGGCTTTGAATTCCTTTTATCGGTGCGCCAAAGCAGCGCAGCAGGAATCCCTATGATGGATGACGCTATCATCAAAATGCCCAGCGTAAATGAAAACCCCATGTAAGCAATCCCTAGGCCTGATACTGCGCTACCGATAGCAAAGGACAACGCTATGACAGCAGATATTCTTGTCGCTTCCTTTCCTTTTTGTTTGGGTGACAATGAAAAGACTGCAGTTCGATTCACTGCCCAATAGGAAGATTCCTTCACTGCTTCAACGATCTTTCCAAGAAGAAAGACCAAAGTGGAGTTTGCGAGAAAATATATTGTAGTCGAAAAAAGAGTTCCGGGCCAGTTCAATAGGATAAAGAAAGGAGCCCATCCCAGCTGATCTGCAAGTGCGGCAAACAATAACCGAACAAAAAGGAATACTAGAGGAAGAATAGATATTATGAAGCCAATCTCTGCCAAGTTGACGTTTCTCTCCAAAAGCAACAATGGGATTGTTAATGCAAGTCCTCCTGATACGAAATAGTTGAGGAATGTTATTGCAACTACTCTCTTCATCTATCCTTCCGCCAACATACAGTGGAGTGGCATGGACCCTATTTTTGATTTGCCGCTATATCTGCTTCTTGTGAAGATAAACCCAGAGCATACGGATAACTTTGTAAACAATTTGAAGAATCTACCAGAGAATCCTGCTACAGGCGTAACACTGTACTACACCTACAATGTCTTTTTCGCAGCTGCTTAAATCGTTTTTTTCATTCGGTGCAGGTGTTATGTTTGCTGTGGGGTTTTGTGGTTACTGTTTCCTTGTTAGCAAACTCAACATAGATGATTATGACCTAAAGGTTGGAAGGATTCTTAGAAACAGGTCAATTCATAGACAGCAATCGTGACAGCCTTATTCAATTTGA
>Ga0315309_1001659_pt1 | contig 13234 bp, 12 predicted proteins | sample TDP4_MG_FD_203080 | JGI IMG/M metagenome (GOLD analysis project Ga0315309, IMG submission 203080) | Freshwater sediment microbial communities from Lake Towuti, South Sulawesi, Indonesia - TDP4 | ecosystem: Environmental > Aquatic > Freshwater > Lake > Sediment | place: Indonesia: South Sulawesi...
CAACCGCTCATAGAAGAGTGGTTAGATATGTTTGTACTGCAATAAGCGCTGTAAGGGGTCAACTGCTCAAAACAATACTGGACATGCATAGAGCGTCAGACACACTTCCATCAAAGGATACGGAGATGGAAGAGCTAGGCTTCGACGTGGAGAAGGCGGCAGATGACTTTAAACGGGTCATTCTAGCTTCCGGTAGGAAAGCTGTCGGAAACTAGCTGCGCATGCTCAGGTATCAGAGGCTCTTTGAGAAATTCATAGAGATGCCGTACTTCTTCTACTCTGAACAGGACATGCATGCCTACCTCTACCACAAGTTGATCTCAGGTAAGCTTGGAGAATTCTTTGTGGAGGCTCATTTCGGCGACAGGAGTGTATTGCTGCACAAGGAATACCCTACGTTACGGATATATCCTGGAGGAAGAAGGGGGCACTTTGACCTAGCTATAATTGACCCGGAATATGCTTCTGAAAGCCACCGGCGGATCCAATTCGGAGAGCCTCCCTATTCTAGACACAAGAGTATCCATTTAAATTTCTGTGTTTGAAAACATAAGATAGGTGTCAACCTTTTGGCGGTCCCTGAAAGGAGAGTTCAGATAGAGCTATGGCGCTTCTTGAAGGGGGCCGTTGAAAAGAAGATTATGTTCAATGACATTGAGTTCTTTGATGTTAAGTATGAGGAGCCGAGCGTTGACGGACGCCCGGACTTAGTGGTTTACGCGCGTGAGAGAGGGAAAGAGTTTCCAATATTGGTCATAGAAACTAAACGAAAGGTTCCATATGTGGATAGAAAGTTCGATCCTTTCAGTAAGGATGTGATAGGTCAAGCTGAGAAGTATGCGACATGGCTGGGGGCTCCATATTTTGCAACATGCAACGGTGAAATTCTAGTCCTCTTCGAGACCTTTAAGATTGGAGTTCCGTTGCCGCAAAGAAAGATGAAGGATTACAGAGTCAGTTTCGATGAGTCGTTTGTGAGGACACTACTCGAAGAGGTAGGCAAGTTTAGGACAGGGGTCGGCAAGTGGCTTCCTCTCGATGATGTATTCCTTCAAAGGCTGAGATACTTTCATAGATTCCTTACCCCTTTCATTCAGTCCGCGTTGGCTCAGAAGCTTAGCGATGATAGGGACTTTAGGGAAAGATATACTGTTTGGCTTAGATCTCAACTATTCGAGCTTTCACCCGAAATGAATGAGAAGATAGCTCAAGAAGCAGCTTACCTCTTAATGAACAAGATTGCGTTTTACAAGACACTTGAAACGTTTATCCCATACCTGACCAAACTCGGGAAAGTTGAAACCGAAAATGGCAGAGAGTTCTCAACTAAACTGCGAGAGTATTTTGACACGGTAGTATCGAAGGTGGACTATGAACCAATATTCAGACGATCTGACATATTTGATGAAATTCAGTTGCCTACCCGATTGGTGCCGGTTCTAAATGACTTTATTGAAGAATTGGGCACTTACAATTTGGCAAGCATCCAAAGCGATGTTCTAGGACGAGTGTATGAGGAGCTCATACCTGTAGATGAGAGACATCAGTTAGGGCAGTATTACACGCCGCCCCCGATAGTTGAACTAATAACGGAAATGTGTGTTCGATCGCCAAACGATAAAGTCCTAGACCCGGGTTGCGGAAGTGGAGGCTTTCTCGTCAAGGGGTATTATAAGCTCAAGGAACTAAAAAAGAAGGAGAACCCTCTTGTTTCTGACGCGACTTTACACAAACAACTTCTTGGGCAACTATACGGCATAGACATAAATCAGTTTCCAGCATCTCTATCAGCCATTAACCTAGCAGTCCGAAATTTGAAGGTCAAAAGCGATACCATAAGCATTGTCGTTAGTGATTTCTTCAAGATAGATCCTTCGATGCCATTGTTTCCAAAAGAAGGCTTTGATGCCGTGGTCACGAATCCACCATACACACGACAGGAAGAAATGGAATACAAAGACCAAATTAGAGAAAAAGCACTAACCTACTCGGATGGCTCCAAGATTCAGCTGGATGCCAGAGCAGGAATCTACGCATACTTCTTTACTCACGGTGCAAAATTTCTAAAGAATCATAGCATGATGGGACAAATAACCTCAGACACATGGCTTGATGTAGGCTTCGGCAAAGACTTGAAACAGTTCTTTCTTGAACACTTCAAAATACATAGCATAATATGGTATGATGTAAGAGCCTTTGAGAAAGCGCTTGTCGGAACATGCATAACTACCCTTGAAAAGGAAGACGAATCAAAGATGGATAGAGAGAACAATGTTGTCAAGTTTGTTAGAATAAAGAAAGCCATGCCCACAGTGGAAATAATAAGAACGATCGAGACCGCAAAAGAAGACTTTGAAGATGAGCGCATTGGAGTAACATTAAAGAAACAAAAGGAACTCAAACCAAAAGACAAATGGGGAATATTCCTCAGAGCCCCTACAATATACTTCAAGCTCTTGTCAAATCCTGGAATGAGAAAGCTTGGAGAAATCGCAGAGGTTAAAAGGGGTCATACAACTGGGGCAAACGAATTCTTCTATCTTGATAAAGAAAAGATTAGGCTTTGGGGTATAGAGAAGCAATTTCTCGAACCTATTATTACCTCTCCAAAAGGCATTCAAATAGAATTGACCAGTAAGGACATTTCAGAATGGCTTCTGACCGTTCATGAATCAAAAGAGGAACTATCTAACCAGAATGTTTTGAAATACATAGAGCATGGTGAAAATGTTGAGGCGAGAGTGAGGGGTGGAAAGGATAAGGGCAAAGTCATCAAAGGATATCAGAATCTTTCTACATCAAAAGCAAGAAATATTTGGTATAGCCTGACTAGAAGAGAACCTGCTCCACTTCTTTTTTCATGCAAAATATGGGAAAGATTGATTGTAGCAGTTAACAAGGCAAAAGCACAAGCAGACAAAGCCTTCTATGAGATTAGACCCAAAAGCACTAAACACATCGATGTTCTTGCTGGAATTCTCAACTCTTCTCTAACTGCGCTATTAGCAGAACTACATGGTAGATTCTATGGTGGTGGAGTGCTTGAACTGGAAATCTACGAATGTAAAGACCTGCCAGTTTTGGAACCCGAGAGGCTGTCAAAAAAAGAGAGGCAGAGAATTGAAACTGCTTTTTCTAGGATTTGTGAGGCTCAGAATAAAGGCGATGAGAAGTTAGCGCAAGAAGCAAGAACGGAGCTTGATTATGCAGTTTTTGATGTTTTCAAACTGAAGGAAAATGAGCGTAAACAAGTGTATGAAGGTTTAGAGGCTCTTAGAAGAATGAGGCTTCAGAGAAAAGAGGTTGATGTTCTTGTCGAGACTGCTGAAAAATGGAAGCCTACTATGAAGAAAGAGGAGACAACTAAAGAAAAGCCTTCAAAGAGGCTCGAATTTTGGATGAAAGACTAGCTTTGTGTATTCTTTCCGATAGAGTACGACTGGAGAGGCCTTTGTCACTTTATCAACTTCGGTAGTTCTGCTTCGCTTACCGTCTTCAGGGCTATTTGCCTCTTCCTTTTTCTGTGACTATTGTATCTCCTTCTCTAGACAGAGAACAATCGATAGAAGTGGCTTTTGCATATTGATAAAACGAAGATGGAACAAGCGATTACGCGAACATTCATTATTTGAAAGATAATAGTTGAATTATTCTACTACAATTCATTAATTGTATAGTCGGACAGACACTCGTTCGCTTTCAGGAATGGTTTCGGAGATCGAAGAGCGTTGCCCGGGAATAACTCTAGGCGGCTGCCTTGCGGGGTGTTGTACAAGGTAGAAGAGAAAAAAGAAGCGAGACCTCCAAATGGGTACGTTTTCCTATGCAGCAATTGGACCGAAAAAGAGTGTCTCGAGAAGAAACTGTTTGGATCGCCAAAGTCGCATGGCGATCGAGTTTCTCAAGTCAAGAAGGGCGACATCCTCTTTCTGTTCAATTACCGGAAGAACCGTTTGCATGGAGTCTTCGAGGCGGTAGGCGATGGCATGATGGACATAGAGCCGTATGCTTTTGACGGCTCCTTTCCAGCTCAAGTTCGCGTAAGATGGAAGATGAGATGCCCTCCGCTCGACAAACCAGCACTTCTACCCCTAATCAAGAGGGGATGGATAAAAGTGAGCAGGAGGGGCATACTTCTCTTCCCAGATAGGCTGGGGCCAAAGTTCATTGATGAGCTCTGGAGGCTCTTCCTAGAGGTCCCGCCAGTATCACGCGCCAAGACGGGGCTGGTCGGCTACAAGGCAAAGGACGGACATATCACAAAGTCTTATAGCGAGAGGTATCTAGACGACTGGCTTCATGAACATCTTCCATACAAGCACGAATACAACTGCCCCGTGAAACGAGCCAAACGAGAGGTCTTATGCGACTGGTACATCCCCAAAATCGACTTGCACATCGAGTACTGGGAGAAGACAGGTTGGCGAGCGACTAGTGCTATAGAGCTCAAGCGAAAGTTTTACGAAGACCATTCACTCAGAGCTATCGACATCTATGAGGACGATCTACACCTCGCAGACCGCATCATCCCGGCAAGAATCAGAGAAGTCGCACCGGAATGCAAACTCAGAAATCTCGCGAAGAATGAGACAGCCTAGCTCAACGCATGTGTTGAGTGATAGTATTCATGAGTCTGCTGAATGAGTATGCGTCTCGAGTCGTATATTGCCTAGGGAGGCTTGGCAGGAAGTTCATTCGATACCCGCATCTCTTCTATACCGAATCTGATATGCACTGCTACCTATACTACCTCCTCTATGCTGGAAGAACCTTCAAAGGCTTGACTGAAACTGCGAATGGGAGGAAGACAATTCTACTCCACAAAGAACTGCCAACCATAGGAACATACACTAGAAACAGCCAAGGCCTACTCGTTCCCTCTGAGAAGGGAGCCAGAGGACACTTTGACATAGCAATCATAAACAGGCTTCACTCAAAAAGATACGACATGAAACATCAGAGAGCTCTGATAGCTGTAGAGCTCGGACTTGATGAAGACATCACACACTTTAAGAATGATCTAGTGAAGCTCACCGACGCTAGAAACGATGTGAAGCAAGGATTCATCGCACACTTCGCTAGAGAAAAAACCATACTCGACGAGGGACTTCTAGCGATGAAGGATCTGTTGACCGCCAACCGACAGGTCAGATCACTTATCATAGACCGGCCTGGAAGAAGGGTTAATGTCCACAACAGACTACGAATAGCAGCAGAAGAAGAGCAGCATTCCCATATCTGACATGTCTGGTTGGTTTTAGGGAATAGTTATGCTGCTCTGTCATAGATGTGGAAAGGAACTTGCCAGCGAAGCTAGATTTTGCTGGGCGTGCGCCGCACCAGTCTCCGCGCCGATTTCTCCGCTTCCCAAGATCCCAGCGATGCCGGTAGTGCCAGTAGAGTCGGTGTACGTCAGACCTATCCTTGTAGCTCGAGCCAACCCAATGACCATTGAGGATTTGAGGCGAGCATATCGGTCTAAGATCGAAAGCATTCAACAGAGACTCAACGAGTTGAGAGCTGTATGGGACAAGAGCGACGAGGGCATCTTTGCTGGGCTTTGCTACTGCATTCTCTTGGCAGGGAGAAGTGCTGAAGCAACCCTCCCGATCGTTGTTGGGTTGGAGAAGAATATGTTGCTCTTTCAAGGATCAAACCAGGAGATTGAGGCGTATTTGAATAAACAGGGCTACGCTTTCGTGGAAAGATCCAAATACATCGTAAACTGGCGTTACAGGTTCAGCAATCAAGGATCTCTAAGAATAAAGAGTCTTCTGGAAAGAAAGTTCGGGACGGCGAACGGTTGGAATATTTTTGGGATAAGAGAATACTTAGCCTCTCAACACAACGGGGTAGGCTGGAAGGTAGCAAGTCAATTCCTTAGAAACGTTGGGATCGGCTTGGGCCACGATCTAGCGCTCCTAGATCGACACATCCAGAGAGAATTAAAGAAGTTTGGATACATACCTAAAGTGGTCCCAGCTCTAAACAAGACTAAATATCTAGAATATGAGCGTAGAATGCAGGACCTAGCAAGAGATAGCGGGATTCCGATGGATGACCTAGATCTGCTGATATGGTCTAATATAACGGGCAAGATAATGAAGTAGACTCATACAAACTTGATTTGAAGAATCGCTGAATTAGAGCGCAAGCACAAGTCCCACCACGTCCGTTCATTTGGAAAGACCTGCCACACGCTTTTCAAACTTGGGTCCAGCTGCCCCTACCGAATCAAGATGAAGATGGCAAAGCTGGGTCTTGACGTCGCGAGGATCTGCTTTCAACTTCTCGCACAGTACTTTTACAGTCTGATTTGCCTCTTCAGGTGTGAACGATCTCTGGTAGAGGCGTTGAAGTCCTTTCTTTTCGCCTGCGTCCACATGTAGATCCTTGTATGGCCTGAGAGGGAATATGCCCCAAGTGTCGACGTATTTCAGAAAGTCACACGTCGAAAGCCTTCCAAAAGTTATTACTGATGTAGATATTAGTGAATATGCTGAGTCCCATGCCAAATAGTAGTCTTCTTCATCCTCCAAGATACGTTTAAACATTATCTCCTGCGATCCGCCGCCGAAATCATCTATCAATTTTATGTAGGTGCGAAAAGCTTCCGGAGTTCTTTCTTTTTGTCTCCACCTATGAAGTCCAAAATTTAGCGATTCGTAGTTTGACAAGAAATACAACCTAAAGCTCTCAAGATTCTTGTGGACGGAATCGAAATCCCAAACGCCACTACCATCCACCTTATGATAGAGACTCAATGTTGAGTCATAGTCATTCGTACATGCAAAAAGAAACGCTATCCAAATTGCATCCTCTTTCTTCCCGAGGCAGTTGTATCTCATTGCAAGGTGTGGAACAGGATGCAACATCACGTCACGAATTCCAAAGTATCCAAAAAGTCTTTTCATGAAGCGTAGTTCACTGCGTGAAAGGTTCATTCTCTCAGGGTCCATAGGATTAACTGCGCACGCTCATTAAGAAAAGAGTAGCGATCGCGCGAAAGATGAAACATCCTAAAATAGGCGTATCGTCCACGATATAATGGTTGGCGGCTCAACCTTCCGGTGCAATGTTTTGAGGACACGCAAATGTCCGTCTGCGGTCCGTAAGCTACCGGTATCTCGGAAACCGCACATACCTCGAAGCGATCGAAAGATTGCCTCAGACTATCGACCGAGAATTAGCGGTGATGAGAAGCCTGATATTTGTACTTATTCGGTCGAGAATAATCAGAGATCAATACGCTACTGGTGTAAATGGGACCATGATGGCCCTAATCAAGTGGACGACTGGGAACCTATGTTCGTCAAAACAAACAGAAAGGGACGAATAACGCGAATTCGATCAAGAGCTCATTGGACATGGGTAATTTGGGAAAAACCCGAATTGAAGGACGGCCATGTTCAGGTCGACTTCGTTAGTGGATACCATACTCCGATCATCAAGTCTCGGAGCCTTAAGGTGACTGGCTCATTAGAGGATCAAGCTATTGGAAGGGCAACTCTCTGGCTTGCACAGAACTACCGAGCACTTACGAGAGCGCGCAAGTATACGGATGTTCAGTTTCAGAAAGGAGGACCGCCGCCAGGTTCAGAAGCGCTGAAAGGAGTTGAAAGCAACTGAATTCTTTTGAGAGTACCCAGATCGAGGAACTCGTGAAAAAGGTATCGGGAAAGCTCGAAGCTATCTGCACAGTTAGAGACAAAGAAGGCCTTCTCGTTAATCTTTCCGCTTTACTATCTGAGTTCGTCTCCTTGACTTCGACTGCCGAAGGAGCCCCAAGGCAATTGTTCGACGAGTTTGTGAACAACCTTAGAGAGATCGTGAACAGGGTTCAGACTGATAAGGGTTTCCTGTTGGAAAAGGAGATTAACAGACTGAAGATCCTGGCCATAACGTTTGAAACTAAAGCCGAAAGCTTTCTTATTACCAAGGATCTGTCTGAAAAGCAGTTCGCAGATTTGGTGAAACTCTCAGAAAGCGCTTATTTTCCGGAAATATTCTTTATACTCAAACGGAGAACAGAAGCCTCTTTGGAAGATATTTCCCGGGACTTGAATGTCAAAGAACAACGGATGACGCGTGCGTTTCTTAAGAGACTAACCAAGGCCGGGTTCATTTCGACAAGAAACAACTCTTATTCTCTTACTGAAAATGGGATGAAACAGCTTCGTATACTTGAGAATACTCGAATCTTGGCATCGATGGAAAACGTCTCGCCTCTAGCCAATACCCGAAGGTAGTCGGATGTCTGAGATCTTTGAGCGCTTCACTAGCATTGAGATTCTTAGACTCTTCCTTCATGGGCTGTTCTTTGTTTTTCCACTCACTCTCTTTCCTAGGTTAGCAGGTACTCTCGGATCAGTTGGATTTATCACTCTAGTGGTCTTCTCCGGCGCTATTCTGTACGCATCTCCAGTTGATGCGGCGTTTCGAGTCTTCAGGGATTACAAGGCTGGCATAGACAATTTCATCGAGAAAACTGTGGGAATTGACCGCTCGAAGTTGAAATGCGACTTCCGATCTCTATATGACATTGTATTCTATCAAAGACTTGGTCCGGCCCTAAGAACCAGAATCCATTTCATGGTTTCGCTCTACTACTTTTACTCAAGAACATTTGCGGCATGTGTCTTTTATCTGGTCTTCTCTGTTTGCTGGCTTATTTTACTGAGCGGATTCATATCAAGTACAGTGTCGTGGTTGCCCGGTCTCTTGGAAGAAGACGTTACTAGTTTGAATGCAAAACTTTCGATCATAGTCATTTTCGCAGCCTGTACCTCTGCGTTTAGCTTCGTCTATGCACGTAACACGTTACGCTCAGTTGTCTCCCTTGAAACTGCAGTCATCATCACCTACAGAGAAGATTTGAAGAAGATCGCCGATCTTGCTGTGAAATCCCATTTGTAACTCAGATACGTCTAATAAAATTGACATCGAAATGCCCCCAAGCATTTACTGGGAGTATCGGTCACATCGCTTATTAAGGGATAGTGTTGCTATATGTTCTAGCTAGGGAAATCACGTGATCTACGAGATGAAAGAGCTCTGCTTGGAGATCACGAATCGTTGCCCAATGAACTGTATGCACTGCTCGGGCAATTGGAACATAGCCCCCGCGGCAGATCTAGATCCTCAAATAATCTCCAAGATCATTGATGGTTTCGTGCAGCTTGGCGGCAAGCTGCTGGAGGTCTCCGGAGGCGAGCCGCTTCTACATGATAGACTATACTGGATTTTGTCTTATGCCAAATCGCATAATCTCGAAGTCAGGTTGTACACTTCTGGAACCGGCAAAGATTCCCCGATCAGTCTCTCTGAAACAGATGCCCTAAAGGATGCAGGCGTGGACAAAGTGATTTTCAGTCTTCAAGGTGCGACAGCTAGAACGCATGATACAATAACTCGCTACCCAGGGAGTTTTGAGACGACATTAAGGGGCATCGTGAGTATGAAATCACGCGGAATTTGGACTGGCATTCATTTCGTTCCTATGAAGCCGAATGTGAATGAGCTCAAGGAATTGGTCAAACTCTGTTCGTCATTAAAAGTTGACGAGATAGGGATTCTTCGATTCGTAGCTCAAGGCAACGGTAGAATTAATAGAGCAAAGCTCGAACTCTCTAATGGTGAATTTGTCAAGCTTCTTCAAGACATTCTCGATCTAAGAAAGAAGTTTCCGGGCGTGAACATTAGAACGGGATGCCCTCTCAATTTTGCAGCGCTCATAAGTCATGGCCCAGCGGAGCCCTGCAAAGTCGGGAAGTCTACTTGTGTCGTGAAGCCAAACGGGGATGTCATGCCATGCCCAGCTTTCAAACAAGACAGCACGCGAGTTATGGGGAATGTTCTAAGAGAAACATTAGCTAAGATTTGGAAAGGATCTGCAGGATGGGAAGAGTTTCGAGAGTTCGACTATAGACAGTTGAACGAACCGTGCAGCTCGTGTGAGAAGCTTCCAAGTTGCGCTGGTAGATGTGCGGCGCAACGGATCCTGAACCTTGGAAATATCTATTCAGCACCTGATCCGATGTGCCCCTTATTCAACTTCAAAGGATCTCAACTTGCATCAAGAATCTTTTGAAGTGAAAGTTTCGGAGATGAATAGGATTATTGATGATTGAGAATTGTCTGATTTCAGATAGACATCTAGTAGACTATCTGAAGAAGAAATTGGACGACATAAAGTTCATAGGGTTTTCAAAGAGTCTCCAAACCAAAGAATTGGTTAAAGGATTGAGTGGGGAAATTGCTCTCGAGCCAAGAGATAAATTGTTGGATATTTGGAAAAATCTCTTGGGAGACGCCATAGTTTTCCTTAAGGGCAAGGATGAGCGGGAAACGCATCATGACGAGGAAATATATGGCGTCGACAGTCTTTGTAAATATTTCGAAAAACTGCAACATTTTGAGGGCGTCTTGTTCGGAACCGTTCCATATTATAGAGACCATGTGACGCACACACTCCGCGTCTTCCTGCTTGGAGAATATGTGATAAAGGAGGCAATAGGTTTTGAGAATGTGGACAGTGATGACGCGTTTCTTGGAGAGGAGCGGAGAATAAGCGCGGATGAGAAAGAAGCGGTCTGGGCGATAATTGCTCTATGTCACGACCTTGGTTATCCTCTGGAATCAATTCGTTCACTCAGTGAAAGCGCGCGTGACATGCTCCAACAGTTCGGGAGGCTCAGTGTTCAGGAACTGACCTACGGACTATCTCCACAGTTTCATACGATCAGTGAATTTGTTCTTCGTTTTATCGGATCAAGCTTGGAAAGAACTGACAAATCAGATGAATTTGCTGTTCACGTGCAACCTAAATATTTTATAAAATTTGCAAATGCTCTCGACGAGTATGATCACGGAGTGATGAGCTGTCTTGTTCTAATGAAAAAACTTGTATACTTCCTGGAGTCAGATTTTACAACGGATAGTCTCAAATTCCTTGACGAAATGGATGCAAGACAATATCTTATTAGACGCACAATTCTCAGGGCGATTGCATCGCACGACTGCGAGGAAATCTATCATCTTAAAATTAACAATTTTCCGTTTCTACTCCTTGTCTGCGACGAGATGCAGGAATGGAGTAGACCTCGATTGGTGGATGTTTTCAGACGCAGTATTCCGAGTTCTAAGTTGACCATAAACAAGCTGGATCAGAAAAACGTCAGCTATGAGATTGAGTTCTACTGTGAAAACCCGATCGAGAGTGACATTACGGAAGACATCAAAAACTATTTTGAAAGGAAGAAACGCAAATTTATAAAAGTCCTCAGAAGTGCCGTTGGAGGCGAATATAGGGACCTCCACCTTTTCTTTAGAGTAGTAGACAAAACAACCCCAACCGTGAAGAAATACGAACTTGATCACGAGAGGCCGGATAGGGTTAAAGATGACTAGGATTATGACTTTTGAGGAGCTGCGGGGGCAGATAGCTAACTGTCTTGAATGCCCGAGTCTGGTAGCTTCTAGAAGAAGGGTTGTGCCGGGTTACGGCGATGTTCAGGCCAAAACTATGTTTATAGGCCTGTGTCCAGGCAGAAATGGTGCTGATTTGACTGGCATACCATTCACGAGAGACAGATCGGGCCAGATCTTTCAAGGTGTCATGCGTGAGCTGGGGTTTCTTGTAGGAAAACGCTTCGAGAACGCGTATGTTACAAACATAGTGAAGTGTTGTCCAAGAGACAGATTTGGACGAAACAGAACTCCAACTCAAGATGAGATTGCTTGTTGTAGGAAGTATCTGCAAGTCGAGATTGATTTGATAAGACCGAACTTTATCATAACTCTTGGACGAGCCGCTACAGAATGTGTTCTTGAAAGAAGAATCGCAAGACTTTCTGATGTTAGTTTTAACCCAATTCGGAGGCAGTATGCCACCGTGATTCCTTCATACCACCCCTCATATGTAACGCGAGGCGCTTATCCTCGAGAGAGATATTTTAGTGAGTTCGGTAAGCTAGCCACGTTGATCTGCTAGTAATACCTTTAAAGTTTAAAGTCTTGAACAGCAGCTCAAACACCAGTCGAGATCCCGGAATATTCCATTTGATAGATTCTCGTAAACGACATCGCGGGCATTATCGAATAATTAGGTTCCGGTCATCGGTGGATAAAACTTGCTGAAAAACCTACAGAGAAGAAAACAGACTCTTGCACTCCCTTAGCAGCTCGGATACCTTATGGTAGCCTTGCGGCGGTCCGTTGGAGGTTCTCGATCACATGTGCCCAACCAGATCAATCACCTTGAATCCACTCGTCTTTTTTCATCTCTCTTGCTCATGTTTCAGCTCTATTCATTATGTGGGTCTAAGCCCAAACTTTCTTTCAAGCCACTCATATTTGCCTTTGAAATCGTAGAACTCTTCGGCGCTCTTAACATCTAGAAGAGTTACCTTGTCCCTAATTTCGTGAAGTTCGCCTAGAAACTTGGTTTGAGCTTCTTTGAGTTGATCTTCCGTTGAGATCAGGAATATTTGGGACTCCCATAGGTCATGAGCATGCTTGAGCCTTAACAAGGCCGCCTCTAGGCTTCCCTTCAGGTGCACTTCGAACACGTATTTAGGTCCAATTCTAGGCGGTTTATGCCACACAGCATCGAACTCGTATCTTTCATGCCTCCACTTCTTCTCAGGTTTATATCCGATTAACTCGCCGAGAGCATAGATGGCGTCGACCATCTGATCGTGTTGAATCGATAATGGCGGTTTGGGCTTCGCTAGAACGGAAGGTTTAACATAGGCCTTCGGCAGATACTCGATAACTCTCAACGCTTTCTCCTCGCGTACTTTCATGAATCCAACTACAGCCTTCATCCTGTATCCAGCCAACTCGTTAAGTTTCGATAAAGAAAGATCAATCTCTCTAACGTCTTCTAGAAAGAATAGGTAGGGCCATGTCTTACCATCGATATCTCTCCCCCAAACACTCTCTGCCAGACGACTACCGCTCTCCACCTGCTCAGGCTCATCTGCTGAAGGATACTTGAAACCTACCTTGCCAGCGTAAATCAGCCTACCCGCATGATAAAACAGTACATAATCACCTTCATCAAGAGATGTCCAACGGTCACGAAGCGAACCCTTCAAAGCCCACAGCTTAACGACGCCAGTATCATAACTTCCAAGGATTTTCTCCCTGAGCGAAGAATCCCTAATGTCCAGTTCGTTAACATTGACGCCGTCCATTACGCTTCTTTTAATGTTCTTATAGAAACCAGGCG
>Ga0315309_1001660_pt1 | contig 13228 bp, 15 predicted proteins | sample TDP4_MG_FD_203080 | JGI IMG/M metagenome (GOLD analysis project Ga0315309, IMG submission 203080) | Freshwater sediment microbial communities from Lake Towuti, South Sulawesi, Indonesia - TDP4 | ecosystem: Environmental > Aquatic > Freshwater > Lake > Sediment | place: Indonesia: South Sulawesi...
CATGTCATACTACAGGAGCTTTGGAAAATATCGGCTTCCAGAAACAGAGAAGGCGTCAAGACAAGTTTTTTCATTGCCAGTTCATCCAGGCGTGACCCTGGAACAAATCGACTTTATAGGCGAAACGTTGTTACATCTTTTGAGATAGTTTGCAACGTTAAGGTTTATATGGAATGATTTAGGTAATATTGAACCCTCTGCTCTTGTTAGGGGTTTTGGCGAGGAGTTTGCATGCAGAAAACTAAAGTTATTATAATGGGTGCGGCTGGTAGGGACTTTCACAACTTTAACGTCTATTTCAGAAATAATGATGCAAATGAAGTCGTGGCTTTCACAGCCACGCAGATTCCAGGCATAGAAGGCAGGGTCTATCCGCCTGAGCTTGCAGGGTCGAACTATCCGAAGGGTATACCAATATATCCAGAAGAGGCAATGCCCAAACTGATAAGAGAGCATGACATCGACCAAGTTGTTTTCTCCTACAGCGACGTTTCACACGAGTATGTTATGCATAAGGTATCTATAGCATTAGCAAGTGGTGCAGACTTCCGCTTAATGGGACCAAAAACCACCATGTTGAAGGCAAAAGTTCCTGTCGTCTCCGTGGGTGCTGTCAGAACAGGCTCTGGGAAAAGTCAAACCTCACGGCAAGTCGCGAAAATTTTGAAAACAAAGGGTCTGAGGGTTGTGGCCGTTAGGCATCCGATGCCCTACGGAGATCTGAGAAAACAGGTTTGTCAGCGGTTCGCTTCTTATGAAGACTTGGATAAATATGAGTGCACGATTGAAGAAAGGGAGGAATATGAGCCGCACATCGACAATGGCGTAATTGTTTACGCCGGGGTTGACTACGAAAAAATTCTAAGAGAAGCCGAAAAAGAGGCAGATGTCATCGTTTGGGACGGCGGCAACAACGACTTACCCTTCTACAGACCTGACCTGCACATTGTTGTAGCCGACCCCCATAGAGCCGGACACGAGGTTACTTACCATCCTGGTGAGGCTAATTTGCGGATGGCAAACGTTGTAATAATAAACAAGGTTGATACGGCAGATCCGAAAAATGTGATGCAAGTGAAAGAAAATATAAGAATGGTTAATCCAAAAGCCACAATCTTAGATGCAGCCTCACCCATAACTGCTGACAAACCAGAGTTGATCACGGGAAAACGCGCATTAGTAATCGAAGATGGGCCAACTTTGACGCATGGCAACATGCCCTATGGCGCTGCAACAATCATAGCCCAGAGACTTGGAGCAAGCGAAATCGTAGACCCAAAACCCTACGCTGTAGGCTCAATAAGAGAGGCGTATAAGAAATATTCACATATAGGCGCAATTCTTCCCGCCTTGGGTTATGGTGAAAAACAGATAGCTGAGCTTAAGCAAACCATCGACCGCACGCCCTGCGATGTTGTGGTGATTGGCACACCCATCGACTTAAGAAGAGTGATGGCTATCGACAAGCCAACAGTGAGAGTGAAGTACGAACTTCAAGTGTTAGGGCCTGTCTCTCTTGAGCAGATATTGGAAGAGTTTCTTCAAAGAGGTAAAAGGTAATGAGTGGGGAAGAAGCGGAAATCTCCCGTACAAAAGTGAAATTCATAATCGAAGGATTGGGAGAGGCAGAAGGAGAGCTCGTGCGTTTCTTGGCGCCCAGAACCATAGACATGATAGTCAGGAAGCTTCCGATAGAGGGCAGAGCAGCCATTTGGAAGGAAGAGGTCTATTTTGAGACGCCGATTAAGATGGGTGAGGAGAAGGCGAAAGGCGCTGTTGAAAAGGGAACGATAGCCTTTTGGCCTATGGGAAGCGCCATATGCGTATTCTATGGGGAGTCTCAGCCTTACAGTCCGGTAAACATTCTCGGAAAGGTAACAGGTAATCTTGAACTGTTTAGTAGAGTGAAAAGTGGAACGAAGATAAGAGTGGAAAAATGTTACCGCCTATGGGGTTAGCAGTTTCTTTTTCGCGCCGAGTTTTTAGAGTGACGTACCTACCGCTCTGCAGATATTCAGGAGAGACAAATTTTTCTCTTAGGGCTTTAATTAAATCGTCTCTCCTAACCTTTCAAGGTTGTCCCATTAGAGAAACATGCTTTCGCTCCAGCTTCCTAAGAGTCTTTCACATTCTTCTTTCACTTCTTTTTTCCGGCTTTTCTTTTTCAATGTTTTAAGAAATTCTATGCGCTCTTTAACCGAACGCCTTTCGGCTTCGCCCCCATAGTACAGTTTGCCTTCAAGGTATTCCTTCATGTGATGGGCTTTTTGCACGAAAAGACTGGCGGAGTCAACTGGGTTTTTAACAGCGTATCTGTTCGCCCAAATCGCTGCTTCTGCTTCGCGGAGCTGGGTTAATCCGTCGATTTCTGTTATGTTGCGTATGTACGTCCTTAAAAAATCGTAGTAACCAGCAGTTTTAATGAGCTTGAGTGCTTGGCTTACCTTCTGTTTGAAGTTTGAGCTTCCCTTGACTCTTAATCGATGTTTATAGCCTTTATCGGTGAGCTCCTTGGCTTTTTTGACCTCTTCACTAGTATAGATTCTCTGGGGAAATCCCATGGATTCTAAACCCCTTGCAGTAACTAGAAATCAAATGTGAACAACAATGGAGTATAAATGGGAAGTTTAGTCTGGCGCCTTGTATATTTTGATGTTGTGGTTTCCGGAAACCAGCTGGACAACACCGTTTTCTTCCAGTTGCTCTAGAAAATCTTTCGCAGCGCTTATCCGTATGTTAAACCGTGAAGCCACCGTGTAAGGTGTTAAAACAGGCATCTTCTTTAATTCACCGGCAATTTTTTCACTCTTCGGATCGGGCGGAATTATGCCGGAAGGCTTCTTCTCCTTTGGTGCACCGGCTTTTTCTTTTTTCTGTCTCTCTTCCTCGTCCTTACGCACTTGCATGCGTTCCATTTGCTTCAGGCTAAGCTTCTTTTTCCCACCCATTCTTCTCAGCTTCCATCAATTGAAAAATGCTTCGTGGTTCTTTAGGTTTTCTCCTTGTTTTGCCACTCATTGAAGAACCGCATGTCTTCGTTGGCCGGAGGATTTAGGGATAGAATATAATAAGGCTTCCAAACTCTTCATAAGTGTAGAGGAAATTAAATTGCCATCAGGCGAAGACGCCAAGCAAGTTTTGCGCGAAATTGGGTTAAACACCTACGAAATCGATGCCTACTTTGCCTTGCTAAGGAGTGGACAAATGACAGCTATAGAAATCAGCAAAAAAGCAAACGTTCCCTACTCAAAAATCTACGAGGTTTTGAACTCGCTTAGGGACAAAGGATGGATCAGAAGTGTTGACGGCCGCCCAAACAAGTACTATCCAATACCGCCACTCGAAGCTCTAGCATCTGCAAGAATCAGACTCGAAGACGAGTACAAGAGCTGGGAGCAGATGATCGCCACCGAATTGCAGCCTTTATACGAGAAAAAAGAGATTGTGGAACGTCCAGACATCCTAATATTACACGGCCAACAGGCAGTTACGACTAAGCTGGAAGAGATGCTTAAAAAAGCTGCGAGAGAAATAATGATCGCAGCGCCAGAATTCACAAAAACCACAATTATACCGTCAACATTTTTCTTAGAAGCGCAGCGGAAAACCCGTGTGAACATCAGGCTTATGGTTGGAGGAAAGGCTGAAGATTGGAAGAACCTGAAAGGATTAGCCAGTATTGGCGAGTTAAGAGCCAGAGATCGAATGTTTGGTGGAGGCGTGATTGTGGACAGAAAGGAGGCTATGCTGTTTTTGGGCGAAGAGAAACCCAGTTTGGTTATATGGAGTGATCACGTGGGTTTGGTGCGGTTTGCCAGGGATTATTTCCAGTTTCTATGGGAATCTTCCAAGAAAATCAAGCTTTAAAAATAATTGTTTTCGGATTTTGAAAAAAGAAAGAAGAAATTTGGAAGTGAGCTATTTACCCATAACCTTTTTAGCGGCGATTTCAACGTCTTCGGCTTTTATGGTTTTTCTTCCCGCGTGCATGGCAAAATCTAGGGCTTCTCTGGCGATTTTTACACCTATTTCCTCTAAGGCTTTGGCCAGCTCTTTAGCTGCCGCTTCGCTCACCCTGTCTGCTCCAGCCTTTTTGCATATTCTATGCATGGGAGCTACAGCCAATTCCAAATCAGCCATAAAGACTCCTCCGTAGCCTCTTTTTCTATTTAAAGCAATATTTAACGTTTATTGTTCTATATTTGCTGAAAAACCGCCATCAACATCCGAAATCCTTTCAAATAAAGAGGAAATTATAAAAGCAAAATTCCATCTAGTTTAGCGAAAGCCGTGGTTTCAAATGAAGTTCGTTGACGCCCATATCCATCTTTCAGACGAGGAATATTCTGTGTGTGTCGATAAGATTATGGCTGAGGCTAAGGATTCCAACGTTGTTGCTCTGGTCTCAAATTCTATGGATTTGGAAACAAGTATCGAAAGCCTAAAACTGGCTGAAAAATATCCTAGAATGGTTTATGCTGCCGTTGGGCTTCACCCGTGGAACGTGAATTCCTTAACGGAAGCTGAGCTTCAAGAAACAATGGAGCTCGTTTCTAGACAGAGGCAAGACAGGGCGTTAATTGCCATTGGTGAGATAGGACTAGATAGCAAGTACGCGAAGGTGTGGAATAAGCAGCTAATGGTTTTTAATGAGATGTTGCGTTTGGCTGAAAAACTCGATTTGCCAGTCATAATCCATTCCCGCGGCACAACACCCCAAGTCGTCGAAATGCTTCCATCCTACAACATCAAAAAGGTCTTGTTGCACTGGTTCAGCAGCCCCATCAGCATATTAGGAAGAGTTGTGGAAAACGGGTACTACATTAGTGAAGGCCCTCCAGCGGCCTACTCCAATGGCATACGAGAAGTTGTCAAGAGGATACCGCTAACCGGCTTGCTGACGGAAACCGATGGGCCAGTGCGCTTTTTTAAACAACCCTTTAACGGTAAAATGACAACGCCAGCCTTCATTCCCACAGTTATTAAAGCAATAGCAGAAATCAAAAAGATAGATGTTGCAGCTGTTGCCGAGCGAATAACAAAGAATTTTGAAGAATTTTTCGGAGTAAAGTTAAATTAGTATTATTCTTTTATGAAGGTTACTCCACCTCATCATTGGGCGGTGGAAATTTCATTGTATCTTGGAGGAAAACTAAGGTTTGGGGAACGTGCGGACAGAGCAGATTAAGCGGATAGCCAAGGAGCTTATTAAACGTTTTCCGGAAAAATTCTCCGCAGATTTTGAAAACAACAAACGCACGGTGGACACGCTTATACAAGGAGCAACGACAAAGGTAAGAAACCAGATTGCTGGATACATAACACACGCCTTTGCCCAAGTACAAACGGCGCCCTCACCAAACGAAAAACTGGAAGAGAGCGAGTAACCTTATAAAACACCTTACAATCTCTTAGGCACAAGAGAAGCTGAGACAATGATGGACGAATACAGAAGGGGATGGGCGCTTCGATACCTGCGCGAAGCGAAGGCAGAGCTTGATGCCGCGAGAAGAATACCATACATGGCTCCGAGTTTGGTTTTAGAAGCCATCAGAAAAGCTCGAAACGCCATCTACTACAGCCTAGGAGACCCCTCTTTCATAGAAATCGTGATAAGGGAAGCCGCAGAAAAAACACAGGCAATAGACGACCCAGTTCTGAGATTTCTAGTAGAGATCGAAGAGATAATGCAGCAACTACTGCAGGTTGGAGAGGCAGACGGAGAAAGAGCGATGAAACAAGCAGACGACTTAGTACAACTAGCCTCGGACATAGTTGAAACCGTAACTGGAGAAAAAATAGAAGATTAAAGAAAACTATGGGTTCTTAAGAGCCTCAGATATGCGATCTAAAGCCTTCTTTATATTTTCAATAGAATTAGCGAAGGATAAACGCAGATACCCCTCACCATACTTTCCGAAGGCTGTCCCAGGCAAAACAGCCACGCCAGCGTCGTTAAGCAAATAGTCTCCGAACTTACGGGAGTCCATTCCTGTTCCCTTTGTGTTTGGGAACACGTAAAAGGCTCCGCGTGGTTTCTTGCATCTAATGCCTTCAATCTTGTTTAAGCCTGAAACTATTATTTCCCTTCTCTTCTTAAATTCGGCCACCATTTCACCTATTCCGTCCTGCGGTCCCTTTAGGGCTTCGACCCCAGCCATCTGGACAAAAGCGCAAGTGCAAGAGTTTGAGTTAATCATGAGTTGTGTAACTCTTTGGGCTAAATCCTTCCGCATCACACCGTAGCCAAGCCTCCAGCCAGTCATCGCATACGTCTTCGAAAAACCGTCCAACAAGATAGTTTTTTCCTTCATACCTGGAAGCGAAGCGATGCTTTCGTGTTCGCCTTCATAGATTATTCTGCTGTAAACTTCGTCTGAAAGTACAAATACATCTTCTCTGCCTGCAACGCAGTCGGCTATGACTTTCAAGTCTTCTCTTGTTAAAACTCCGCCAGCGGGATTCCCCGGCGAGTTCAGAATAATCATTTTTGTCTTCTTTGTTATCTTTTCTTTAACATATTCATTGTCAAGCCTAAAATCGTTCTCTTCTTTGAGCGGTAGGGGTACTGGTTTGGCTCCGACAAAGTTTATTACGGACTCGTATATTGGAAAGCCCGGGTTCGGATACATGACCTCTTCGCCTGGATTTACGCATGCAAGAATGCCAAAGAACATGATTGGCTTAGCGCCCGGTGTCACAACAACCTCTTCCGGGTCAACATTTATCGCTCTGAATTTTGAAGCGTATTCGGCGATGGCTTCTCTTAATTCAGGAATCCCAGCGGCTGGAACATAATGCGTATAACCAGAATAAAGCGCCTTTACTGCAGCCTCCTTAATGTTTTTGGGCGTGTCAAAATCCGGCTCACCAATTTCCAAATGCACAACGTCTTTACCTTGTTTTTCAAGAGCCTTCGCCCTTGCGAGTACCTCGAAGGCTGTTTCCGTCCCTAAAGTTTCCATCCTCTTCGCAAAGATAAAGCCCAATTGAATCACCTAATTTGAAATGAAGGTAAAAATTAAAAAGACATGGAGTATTTAACCATTGCAGTACAGCTAATTCTAAAACAATGTTTAAAATCGCTTTGACAACGGTCGCACTTTCATCACTTCTGGGTTAACAAGGTTTGGCGGTTTTTTTCCATCAAAGAACGCAACCAAGTTTTCCGCAACCATTTCAGCCATTTTAGAACGCGTCTCATAGCTTGCGCTCGATACGTGAGGAGCAACAACCACATTGTCAAGTTTTAGCAAAGGATTATCCACCAGTGTAGGTTCTTGCTCGAAAACGTCAAGTCCAGCGCCAGCTATTCTCCTTTCTTTTAAGGCTTCGTACAAAGCTCTCTCGTCAACAACTGGTCCACGTGAATTGTTTATCAAGTAAGCGGTTTTCTTCATCAGCTTAAGCTTCTCGGCATTAATCATATGGTAGGTTTCCTTCAGCAACGGAACATGAATGCTCACGAAATCCGATTCTTTCAAAAGCGTGTCCAAGTCAACGCGTTTTGCGCCCAGCTCTTTTTCCATTTCCGGTCTCGGAACGACATCGTAGAAGAGGATTTTCATGTCGAAACCCTTTGCTCTTCTTGCAACCGCGTAGCCGATTCTACCAGCCCCAACTACGCCTATGGTTGCACCATAAACATCTCTCCCCAACATCATGCTGGGATGCCAACTCACCTTCCATTGCTCAGTGCGAACGTACTTGTCTGCTTCAACAACACGCCTTGCAACAGCCATCAAGAGCGCCCACGCGAAATCCGCTGTCGTTTCAGTCAAAACTTCCGGCGTGTTCGTCACGTAAATGCCCCTTTTCGTGGCTTCTCGAATGTCTATGTTGTCGAAGCCGACAGCTATCTGCGCAACGATCTTCAGCTTAGGCGCAGCGTCAAAAACCTCGGCGTCTATCTTGTCGGACAAAAGCGAGGCAAGGGCGTCAACATTCCTAACTTTCTCTAATAGAATTTTTTTTGGCGGCGGAGCGTACTCAGGCCAAACCTCGGCGTCAAAGCGCTCCTTAATTATCCTCAAGCCTCTCTCTGGAAGCTCACGGGTGACATAAATCTTTGGTTTTGGCATATGAGCCCACCAAGCTCTGATTTGCGGAATTCTTTATTAACGTTAATTTATTACACTTACGCAATGAACCTCAAAGAATTAACAATGGGCTATACCGATGATAACAATAAAGAATAAGGAACAACTAGCCAAAAACGGCGAGACGAAGCTGGATCGAAAAGCGAGAACGCTTGCCCTAAAAAGTCTCGAATCTGCAATAAACGCTGCTGATCCAAAACACATAATAAAGTCAAAGATTTTGCTGAAAAATTCAACCCTCCACATAAATGGATGCTCTTTCAATTTGAAAAAATTCAAGAACGTCTATGTGATTGGCGGCGGCAAAGCAAGCGGCTCCATGGCAGAAGCCTTAGAGCATGTTCTAGGCAACCATATAACAAACGGAACTGTAAACGTCTCCCACGGCACCAAAAACAAGACAGAGATTGTAAAGCTTCATGAAGCCGGCCACCCAATTCCAGACCAAGCTGGCGTAGAAGGAACTCTTCGCATGCTGAAAATAGCGGAACAAGCAAAGGAAGATGACTTGGTTATATGTTTGATTTCGGGCGGTGGCTCAAGCCTCATGCCTTTGCCACGCCGCGAAATTTCAATAACTGACAAGAGAGAAATGACGGATGCCTTGCTGAAGTGCGGCGCAACAATAAACGAGATTAACACTGTTAGAAAGCACATTTCAGATTTTAAGGGCGGCTGGCTTGCGAAAAAGGCTTACCCAGCCACGATTCTGAACCTCATACTTTCTGATGTTGTTGGCGACCCCTTAGATTTTATCGCTTCTGGTCCAACAGTACCAGACTCAACAACCTTCAGCGACGCCATAAATGTTTTGAAAAAATATGGTTTATGGTATAAGATCCCAGCACCCGTCCGAAAGGTCTTGTCAGACGGAGAGAAGGGGCTCATTCCAGAAACTCCCAAAGCCGACAATGAAACCTTTAAGAAGGTTATCAACGTTGTTATTGGAAACAACAGACTTGCGAGCCTTGCAGCCTGTGAATCCCTCAAGTCTGAGGGTTTAAACACACTCTTGCTAACTTCAACACTAGAAGGAGAAGCCAGACACGCTGGGGTGATGTTAGCCTCCATAGCCCGTGAAGTTGCGGCGTCTAAAAATCCCATCCCAAAGCCGGCTGGCATAATTACAGGTGGAGAAACAACCGTGACCATTACTGGAGAAGGCTTGGGTGGAAGAAACCAAGAGATAGCCTTGGCAGCCGCGCAGAAACTGAACGGCGTGGATGGGGCTGTTGTGGCTTCGCTAAGCACAGATGGCGTGGATGGACCAACAGATGCCGCCGGAGCAATAGCCGACGGAAAAACGTTAACCAGGGCAGCGAAAATGGGATTGGCTCCCGAAGAATTTTTAGAGGAAAACGATTCCTACCGCTTCTTTTCAAAGCTCAGTGACCTTATTCTTACAGGGCCTACTGGTACGAATGTTAACGATGTCTCCGTGATAGTGGTCCTATAAACTTTGGGAGGCGGGATAAGATGGTTATAACCGTGAGGTTTATCGGTGCTTTCCGCGGTGTATCAGGCAAAAACAAGCTTGCCATCGCATTTAAAGGCACAGTTTCGTTAAGAGACGCTATAAAAAAAGTCGTTGAAGAACTGCCAAAACTTAAGCGAGCACTAATTGACCCGGAACTTGAAGACCCAAGGCCGAACACGCTAATACTTGTGAATGGAAAGGAAATAAGCGTTCTAAACGGTTTAGAAACCATGCTTAAAGACGGGGATGAAGTGCTTTTTGTTCCTGTGGTTCATGGAGGATAAAAGACAATGAGACTTTATGCTGTTAAAACAAGGATTATAAAAGAAGGCGACAACTTAGTTGACATAATTCTTGAATCATTAAAAGAGCAGAACTTACGGCTGGAAGACAGCGACGTATTAGCCATAACCTCAAAGATTATAGCTTATGCGGAGAACCGCCTGCTAAAATTAAGCGACGTTAAGCCGTCCAATAAGGCGAAAAAACTTGCTCAACACTTTTCTCTGCAACCAGAATTTGTAGAGCTAATTTTACGCGAAGCAGACAAAATTTATGGAGGAGTTGAAAAAGCCATTTTGACACTTAAAAAAGGGATTTTAACTGCCAATGCAGGAATAGACAACAAAAACGCACCTTTCGACTATGTGGTTTTATGGCCAAACAACACCAAAAAATGGGTGAAACATATCAGAGAAGAAATCAAACAAAGGATGGGCAAGCAAGTTGCAGTTTTAATCGTTGATAGTGGTTTGGTGCCGCTTAGAATGGGTACCACAGGTTTGGCTTTAGCTGTTGCAGGGTTTAAACCCGTAAGCGACCGTAGAAGAGAAAAGGACATCTACGGAAAGCCATTGGTTATTACAAGACATGCGGTTGCGGATGACCTAGCCTCTGCAGCTCATTTACTAATGGGTGAAGCCGCTGAAAAAACTCCTTTGGTTTTGATTAAGGATGCTCCAGTGGATTTCGATGAAGGTATTTATGGTTCCGAGAACATGGCGTTGCCTTTCAACGAATGCATCTTCATGGGGCCTTTCCTTGCTAGCTTGCATGAGTGAGAACTTGCATTAAGTTTGAAGATTTCAAAACTTTGTATAGAGCTGCTCCCATAAACGACGAAATTAACGCAATAATTATTCTTTCCACTGGATAAAGAACCGTCAAGCCTTGCCAATATATTTCCCAAGCTTTTACATTTGCTAGCAAAATAGGCCATGGAAGAACCTCAAAGGTTAAGGAACCAGCAATTTGACCAGCTAGAGTTGATGTTAAAGAGGTTATAAAGAAGGCTTGAAGGTTATTGGAATTATTGCTAGAGGCAAGGCTCTTTATTGCTGAAGATTGTAAGGGCGAAATAAGTAGGAGAAAACCAGCTATCTGAAACCACATCAATGGTGGATAAAGCCAAACAGGCCCGACAGAAGGGTAGAAGCTGAAAAGAAATAGTAGTGAGAAGTAAGTTAAGGCGCAGAGGCTTCGCTTGCCCGTGTAAAGCATACCACCGCACGAGGCTGCAACAACACCTGAAACGAAACTTGGTGGAGAGAAAGAACCAGCGAAGAATCCGATTATTCCACCTAATATTGTGGATAACATGCCTAGATACGGTCCAAGGATTATGCCCATTATTGGAGCCATTATTGCTGCCGCGGTTATGGCTTTGCCAGGTAATCCGATTATTGGAGAAATCGGTAGAAATCCAAAAACAACGTATAAAGCCGTGAAGCAGACGGTTAAGGCGATTTCCTCTGCTTCAAGTTTTTTGTTGATGTACATTTTGCGATCCTTCTGTACGCATATGGGAATTCGTTTATTTGGAATTTTTTGGCTGTTGTCTAATTTTAATTGTTTGGTGTGGCTTATGAACGAAAAACGTTACTTATAATATAAGGAAAAATACATGAAGAAGAAAACCAATAATTAGAACTGCTATGCCGAACCCAATAATTACTTTAACAACCGATTTTGGATTGAAAGACCCTTACGTGGCTGAAATGAAGGCTGTGATTCTAAGCATAAGCCCGAACGCGACGATTGTTGACGTAGCCCACGAGATAGAGAAGTTCAACATAAGAATGGGCGCATACGTTTTGGCTTCTGCATCCCCGTATTTCCCAAAGGGGACAATTCATGTGGCAGTTGTGGACCCTGGGGTGGGAACGAAAAGACGTTCCGTACTCATACAGACAAAGCAGTGTTTCTATGTTGGACCAGACAACGGCGTGTTAGCCTTAGCCGCAAAAAATCAGGGTATAAGACACGTCTACAAAATAGCAAATCCGAAGCTTATGTTGCCAAAGGTATCTAATACATTCCATGGAAGGGATGTTTTCGCGCCAGCAGCAGCCCACTTGGCAAACGGGACGCCACCAATGGAGTTTGGGCCAGAAATCGATAGCATTGTAATTCCGAGGTTCGCCAAGATTATTAAAGGAAAAGGTATGCTAGTGGGTGAAGTTTTGCACGTGAATGGCTTTGGAAATATAATCACAAATTTGGGAGAGAAGGAACTTGAATTAATGGATGTGAAAGATGCGGTTGATTTGAAGCTTAAAGACGTTAGATTAAAGCTGCCTCTTTGCAAAGCCTACGCAGAAGTTGAAACACAAAAACCGTTAGCCACAATTGGAAGCCACAGCTTCTTGGAAATCTCCATAAATCAAGGCAACGCCGCCCAAACCTTCAAAATAAAAAGTGGAGAAAAAGTCAAACTCTACCGCCCCTAAGACATAAAAGAGATTTCTTTAACACGTGTGGAGTACACTCTTATGTCTTGTGGAAGACTTGACAGTATCGCGCGCCAAAGTTGCGTTTTACCTTCTCTCGTGTTTCTTTTTCTGATAAGCTCTTGTCGTTTGATGACGCTTAGCGCGCGCTCGTGTGAAAATAGAAATTGCGGAAATCTATCTATATACCCCTTTGTATAATGTCGCTAGTATTGACTAGAAGTTGTTATCATGAGCCAGCAAGTTGAATCATCAAAGGAATCGAAATCGTCGCTTAAAACAGCGTTTCGCATCGAGAAGCAGCGGTTCAACTGGATTGATCAAGCTCGTGGCTTTGTTATGTTTCTTTTGGTGTTAATGGGATCCTTGCCAAGTGAATGGCGAGAAGCGAATGCGCTCACCTATTTCTTCCTTACACATCCACAAAATGCCGCGACTGTACAATATATGAACCTTTATGACTTGGGAGTACCGGCGTTTTTCTCCATCATCGGCTTGTTGATGGCCGTTTCCTTCAAGAAGCGCGTGGAGAGCAAGGGCAATGGTCCCGCGGTTCTTCATGCCCTCGTTCGTTGGGGATTGGTGTCCGTTGTTGGCATCTTGTTTATTATAATACCTGCCGTTTTCGAAAATAGACCGGTGGAAACGTGGTTTGGAGAGATGAAAACGATTGCACCTGGGGTTATATGGTATGTCGTGACATGGGATGTGGTCATTGCGCTAGGGTTCGTCGGGCTTGCTTGCATCCCATTCCTGTTTGTCCCGAGAAACTACCGATTAATAATATCTTATGCCATGATGAGTTTCTACCAGGTAATGATCTTCATCCCAGAGACTCACTGGAGGGATTATGCCGCCAATAGCGCACACGGCGGCATTCTTGGCGGTATCTTCGTAATGATCCCCATCACGCTCATCGCATC
>Ga0315309_1001661_pt1 | contig 13223 bp, 13 predicted proteins | sample TDP4_MG_FD_203080 | JGI IMG/M metagenome (GOLD analysis project Ga0315309, IMG submission 203080) | Freshwater sediment microbial communities from Lake Towuti, South Sulawesi, Indonesia - TDP4 | ecosystem: Environmental > Aquatic > Freshwater > Lake > Sediment | place: Indonesia: South Sulawesi...
CGCTTTAAGTATCTGTTTATTTTTCTGAACATTTTTCTCGGAAGTTCTCTCCTTTGCCATGCTCCTACATCTACATCGGAATATTTTTTCACATCTGCAGAGAAGTATCCCCTTAAAATATTCAATGCACCTCTTGGCGATTCAAAAAACTTCAAAAAACATTCCCATACAACATAAACAGGGTCATACCCAAGCGCTTTCAAACCTTTTCCGCCAAAATATAATTTTTGACCCGTCAACTTTGTTGTCCGTTGTCCGAAGGCGATAAGGTTTTCAAACGTCCTAGTTTCGTATCCCATGATCAAGGCTTTAACTAAGGGGTAGCTTTCCCAACCGTAATTGAAAGGGAAAAAATTTATCCTACGCAAAAATTTGAATCGGTATACCCTTCCAGAACCTCGAGGTGCCCGAGAAAATTCTCCTGCAACTCTTCCCGATGCTATGACGATTTTGTTATTTTTCTTCATTTGGTTAACAATTTTCTCGATATAATCATGAGGCAATAATTGTTCAGCGCCAAGTATCATAACGTATTCTAATCCATCAACCTCATCTAAAAATCTCAATCCACTGTTCATAACTTCTGCTAATTCTGGTCTTCCAACGGCACTGTATCCCCTGTCAGGATGTTGTATAACCACTGCACCATAATTCTTAGCTATCTCAGCGGTTTTATCAGACGAACCATCATCCACAACAACAACTATATCTGGTTTGCATTTTTGATTCAGCAAATGTTCAAGAGTTTTTCCAAGATATTTTTCCTCATTTCTTGCAGGAATGATTACTCCAAATTGAGCCAATCCACTACCTTCAAGCAACTATCAAAGCGAACAAGTAAGTAAAATCTTTCTCCCTGCAAACACAACATAATTCGGCATACTCTATTAAATTTTCAACAGAACAAAGCGGCTCGACCCCCATGGCTTTTCCGCAATGGTTTTGAGTGAAAAGCATGTTAATTCATGAGGTGAACAGATAAAGATGGCACACTGAGGAAGCTCGTCTTTGAGTATTGTTGTTAAAAAGAAAATATTTTTCTCGATAGCGAGTCCTCCTCAAGAGATTGAGTGGCTTAAAGACATAGACCCGTTTCTCTACATTGAAAAGTCAAAGGTTAAGGCAGACATCTTCACCTTCTGGGAAAGAGTTCCCTTTAAAAAATCTAAGATGACTTCATTTCCATTTTATGAACTAGATCAGGTAGCCGCGATCAGTTTTGTTGACTTTGATTTTTGGTGGAATAAACAGATTGGAAAGAAAACCCGAAACTTAGTCAGAAAAGCAAAGAAGAAAGGAGTTGAAATAAAAGTTTCTTCTTTAAATGACGACTTTGTCCGCGGCATTGAACGAGTTTACAATGAAACACCAATACGTCAAGGCAAACTATTTTGGCATTACGGCGAGAATTTCAATCAAATAAAGCAAGAGTACCAAGCTCTCGAAAAATATCCTCACGATTACATCTGCGCCATCTTTGAAGGTAAGATTATTGGTTTTCTGCATTTGCTTTATACAAAGGAGACAGCTCTAATAAACCAAATATTATCACTTCAAAAACACTGGGATAAAGCACCGAATAACGCGCTGATAGCCAAGGCTGTTGAATTGGCATGTTCGAAAGGCGTGCAATATTTAGTTTATGACCGTATGATTAAGGGTCCCTTAGGAGATTTCAAAAGAAACAACGGTTTTAAACAAATGTTTGTCCTACGATACTATGTGCCTTTGTCGTTTAAAGGAAAAGTCATTGTGAGTTTGAAATTACAAAGAGGATTACAAGGACTTTTACCAGAACGGCTGAAAGATTTTCTCCGTCGCATAAGAAAACTCTCAACAAAAGGCGTGCCGAAATGGGAAAGATAAATCATTTTCCATTTGACTCACTTTGGATAAGACTGGATGTCGACGAAGCCCTAGCCTTGAAAAATAAGAAAATAGCTGCTGGTCTCAACTTACTTAGAATTAAAACAGGACTACCCGTTCCATTTTTTCTGAACGCTGTAAAGGAAACAAAAAAACTCTTATCAAATTATCCCGATGTTCCCAGGATATGGTTTTTCAGATGGTTCAACTGTCCCAATGAATTTGATGAGTGCTTTGGACTGCATGTCACAACGCCTGAAACATTTGACAAGGAGTACCAAATCGTTAGGTCCAAACTCGGTGAATTCAGATACTTTACTAGGCATGGATTCTCCAAACATGCCTCAGGAAGGACCTGGAAGACCGAAGAAATACAGTTCTTTGAAAGAAAATACAACCTCAAGGACTTATCGGATTTGCCCCATTTCACGGTTGGTAAGGGCAACCTTGCCATGCTGAATTTGCCAAATCTCAACCATATACTTCTTCATCCATATCTTATCCAGAGCCACAAAGAAGAATTTGAGAAAATTCTCAATGAGATTACAAAGAGAAATCAATGAGAACCGTAAGCCGCGCGAGGAACCACTAATGTGAAAAAAGGTGTAAAATATGTCTATTAAAAATCATTTACGGATGATTCGTAGAAAATTGCAATCGAGCCCAATGCAACAAGTCTTAAGAGAATTGAGGAAGAGGAAAGTTAGTGTCAAAGATTTGGACGCACTTGAAGTCTTTGGAGGTTCTGGCGATTTTCATACAAAAGACTACGCCTTTCAAGTATCAACTTTGGAAGTATGGGAGATTGATCCAAAGTATGAAAGGTCTCTAAAGCAGAATTTGCCCATGGCAAAGGTGAAGATAACCGACTCCTATAAAGAGATAAAAAATACACTAAGAAAATACAACTTAATAGTTGTTGATAATCCAATGTCGACTTATGAGGACCATTGTGAACATTTCGATTTGTTTCCTGATATCTTTCGTGTCGCATCGGATTCAACTATTTTAATACTTAATGTCATTTCAGAAATTAATGGTGCTGCGAAGAAACAATATCCTTACTTGTTCAACGAAGAGCAGCTTGCCCGCCGTAAATTCTTCTACAAAACAAACCGCCCTGAAAAAGTGTCATTTGATGAGATGGTGGAGGCGTATAGAAACCTTGCCAAAACAAATGGTTTCAGTCTGGAATGGTATTTGTTTCAAAAACGATACACGTTTGTCTATTACCTTGTTCTTAAGATAAAGAAATCGAAGAACTGATTGTGCGGTTCCTCACATGGATAAACATCTCTGATTAGTTAACTGCTGTCGTCAAATAATGAAATTTTATGATATTCCCCTATTTTGTTTCCATCTTTTTGAGACCTGTGAAAACCAAAACAAGTCCCAATACTAACAATATTGTAGCTAACAGTGTTGCGGGTGGTTGTAATGGCACCCTTCCAAATGGAGGACCTGACGTATCAGCTAGGGATTGTCTCAAAATGGTGAAGTTGAGGAGAAAAGCTATGAACAGAGACAACATGGTGAGCATAGAACCAACGAACACTCTCCACGGCATGGGTTTTTCTCTTTTCAACAACCCAACTCCATCGAATCTTTTACAACCCTCAAGACAATCCCTTCCATAAATACTTAACGCTACCGTGCAGAATCTGTATCCTTTTTGTTGACCAAATCAATCAGACAAACGGAGTTCACTGTATCACAATGAAGAGACATGGTTTATAATTGAGTCTCAACAGAAGGCGCACTCCACATGAATATTCACTTTCTTAGAAATGCTTAAAAGTGAACAAGTCATGTGCTTACCAGATTTGAAAGGAGACACAAAACGTGTCAGAGAAACGGGAGAGCGAACGCGGACTCGCTTACGAGTGTGTTAAATGCGGAGCGAAAGTGGCTCTAGAGGAACTTGAGCTACGCGGCGGTGGAGTGAAGTGCACCTACTGTGGCTACCGTGTCTTGAGGAAGATTAGACCGCCTGTTGTTAAGCGCATAAAGACGAAGTGAAACACATTTCACAGAGAGAGCCCAGAAGACATAGGCTATAGCCTCGTCTACCGCTTGGTTAATAGACGACTACTCTGTTAGTTCACTCGACACATCGGCAAGACAAAGCAGAGCCGTGATGTCAGAAGATTTCTTTTTCACCCAGTTTTCGGAGGGCCTTGCCCTTGAGTCTTACAGTGGGAATCACAGTTCTTTCGGGCTCAGTTTCTGTGGTCTTACGCTTGACCGTTTCTCCACAAACGCCTTGAGGCAGAAGTCTCCTCTTTATGCACGTTGCGTAGCTACAGTTGGCTACTTCACAGTTTTCTTCGGTCCACTTGCACCAGACACTGTTTCCGCGAAACAGAAGTGCGTTTTTGCCGCATCGGAAGAATCTACAGTTTGGGGAACAATATTGTATTCCCGCCAAAACCTGCACAACCTCTTCGAAGACAAGTCTTTACAAGTTGTTATGCTCTATTGTTTTCGACAAATAAGGCTTTGATACGATGAGCATAATAAACTTTTCTTGAAACTGGGTTCACTTTTTTCGTTTCTGTAAGAGACCCAGAAGCCTCTTATAGGTTGAGGCTATGACGAAGGCAACAATCAAGATGAGAAGCACGACTACTGTTACAAACTGACTGGTTTCTAGAGCATATCCGCCAACCGCCACGTACCCGTCCATTTTGAACACGACATCCCTTGTCGGCCCGACCAAGTAAAGAAATTGTGTTTCACTTGGTCCCCCTGCCAAAGACACAGAGACCTGAGAATGGCCTCCGATAATGTCGTTAAAGCGAGCAACACCATCTGCTCCTGTTGTTTGGCTTTCTGTCGTTTGATAACTTGAATTATTCTTTCGCTGAAAAGCCACCGAAACGTTTGAAATGGGTTGTCCAAAATAGTCGACGACGAGCACGTTAAGAGTAATGTTATAAATTTCAATGCGAACAACGAAAGACGACTGGTTTTGTGTTAACACAATTGTAACTTCATTTACGAAGACATCGCCTTTGCATAATCTTAATCTGTATTTTCCAAAAGTAAGTGCAAGAGTAACGTTTCCGTCATTATTCGTAGTTACTGCAGGTTGTGCCGGTTCGCCTGTTCCGCTGCTCCATTCAAAAGCCTTGACGTTGAGACCTACTGCAGAGGCACCGTTAGAATCCATCACGTGAACGGACATGGTGAGCTTGGGAGCAGTTATAGTTATGTTGTTCCAGTCTTGTGTTGGCAGAGGAGGAGTCAAAGTTGTGTTGAAGAGAAAGCCATAGCGTCGTGCCTCGATGAGATAACTTATGTTGGTGAACACGTTCTGTAGCTGCACGATTCCATTAATATTTGTGGTGAAGGAAGCTGGAGGTTCCTGAATTGTCTCGTTAGCTCGTGTGGTGTAGTTATACATCAGAGTCAGGCCTACCAAGGGAATTGGAGCGCCTGTCTCGTCTTTGACGGTTAATTTGAGGTTCGAAAGTCTGACATCCAATCGTAATGTAACATCTTCTGTAACGTTCCAATCCACTGCGCCAACTTCCACATCTTTCCAAAAGGCTTTGAAAGTGTAGTTGCCCGTTTCAAGCATGAAATCGGCTTGCCCAGTTGCGTCGGTGTTATTCCACAGATTGAGATATGATGTTGTGTTCCAAACTTCAACAGTGACTCCGGCAACAGCCTGATTAGCAAGGTTTCTGACTTGAATTACACAACTGTTTCCAGGAGACGCTGACGAAAGCAGAATGCTTTCGGGAAGAACCAAAAGTGCTATCAACACCATTAATACAAGTAACAGTCTTAAGAAAACGTCTTTGACCTTGCTTTTCTTTGACAAGTTTCGAATCGACCTCATTTAGCACTTGAAATCTTGGTGAATGCACGAGTTGTGAACAAAATTAGCAATGCATGTTTTAAGCTTTGTTATTTTAAGATGTCTTCAATGCCTTCAAACAGGTTCCATTTGGGATCAAACTTTAGAAGTGTCTGCGCCTTAGAAATGTCATAAACGAACACGGGGAAATCGAATTCTCGTGCTGGCTTAAGCTCCATTGTTAGATTAGACTTCATGGCTTTTATGCACAATTCGCACACGTCCTTGATGCTTGTAGCTCTGCCCGTTCCAATATTATATGCTTGGCGAGTGTGTTCGGTTTCAAGGGCTAAACGGTTGGCTTGCACAACGTCTTTTATGTAAATGAAGTCATTTGTCTGTTTGCCGCCGAACACTACGGGTCTTTTCCCTTCACCGAGAAGTTTCAGAAATGCTCCAACGGCACCCCAGTCTTTACCTTTGCCAAAAATGTAGCCGTATCGGAGAATAACATAGGGTAATCTATCATGAAAATAGAAAATCCAGTCTTCAGCCTGCTTTTTTGTCAAACCATAAACACTATCGGGTTCTCTGGCCGCATCTTCTCGAATGGGGACTGGAACATTACGACTGTAAACAGAGCCTGTAGAACTATAAACCAGTCTTTCGGCTTTTTTCTCAATGCATATTTTGATGATGTTCAACGTTCCCTCGACGTTTATCCTCACTGCTTTTTGAGGGTCTTGACTCGCCATGTCAAATCGTGGAATCGCTGCCAGATGTAACACCTTGTCTCCTTGCTTGATGAAGCGTGCAAGGTCTTTGTCTAGAATGTCCATGGTGGCGATGGTGCAACGCTTGTTTCCTTGAAATTCAGCTTTCAATTTAGAATCGGAGATGTCTAGAGCCACTACATGGTAGCCAGCGTTGAGTAATTCTCGCACGCTGTGAAGCCCTACGAAACCGTTTGCTCCCGTTACAACAACTTTCATGCAGTTATGATCTCCACAATGAGTTTTCATCTACATTAGACAAACAGAGATATAAAATGCCCGTTATTAGTCAGCCTACCTTTTCTAAAACGCCTATTACATATGCAATATCTTCCTCAGTCACTGCTGGATGCACTGGCAAGCTTAGAACCCGTTTACAAGCATCCTCGGCTCTCGGACAAGCTGTCTTTCCATAACCCAGCTCGCGATAAAGAGGTTGACTGTAAATTGGAATTGGATAATGTACAGCCACGCCCACTCCCATCTTCTCCAAATGCTTAGCAAGATTGTCTCTTCCGATTGGAAAATCATCCTCTACTCTAACAACGTACTGATAAAAGACGTGCTTGGCTCCCTCGTGGACATGTGGAGGGACTAACCCGCGAATTTTTTGAATCCCTTTAGTTAGAATCTTTGCGTTTTCCCTTCTCTTTTTATTGAAGCCGTTAAGTTTGTGGAGTTGCATCAGTCCGATTGCTGCGCTGACTTCAGGCATGCGGTAGTTGTATCCGAGAATGACGTGGCGATACTTTTCCGTTTGCCCGTGATCAATTATGAGGCGGGCTCTTCTCGCCAGCTCGCTGTCGTTTGTTGTGATCATTCCGCCTTCACCTGTGGTCATGTTCTTTGTGGCATAGAAACTGAAGCAACCAATAGTGCCTATGCCCCCAACCTTCTGCTTTCTTAATTCAGCGCCATGAGATTGGGCTGCATCCTCAACCAAAAAGATGTTACGATCTTCAACAATCTCTTCTAACTCTGTCATTTCGGCAGGTTGCCCAAATAGGTGTGCACATATTATGGCTTTTGTTTTAGTAGTAATCTTCTCAGCGACATCTGAAGGATCAATGTTAAAAGTTTGAGGATTAATGTCTGCAAACACTGGTTTTGCTCCTTGATACAATATGCAATTGCTTGACGCCACAAAAGAGAAAGCAGGAGTGACGACTTCGTCTCCTGGACCCACTTTGAGAACCTTAAGTGCAGTGTCTAAAGCTGCGGTTCCGTTTGACAAGGCGACCGCGTGTTTCACTCCGATGTAATTGGCGAATTCCTTTTCAAAAAGTCTAATTTTCTCGCCCTGAACCAGCACGCCTGACTCGATGACTTCTCTGATAGCTTCTAATTCTTCTCTCCCTAAAAGCGGCTTCGCGATTGGTATTCTTCGCCTCAAACAGGTTTCACTCCTTCTTTTTCCATATTTTCGCAAAATCTTCTACAGGAACCCTGTATTTTTCGCCACAATAGGAACACTTCATCAAAACAAACTGGTGTTGCTGTCTCTCTTTTACCAGTTTCCTACCGCATCTGCACACGAACCCTCTAATTTCAACAGGGTTTCCATAGGCTAATGCGTGCGGTGGAACATCATTCGTTACCACACTGCCTGCCCCTATCATTGCATACTCATTTATTGTCACACCACACAAAACAACTGATCCAGCTCCTACTGAAGCCCCTTTTTTCACACGGGTCGGCAGGATTTTCCAATCAGTGCTGAAGCTTCGAGGATAGGGGTCGTTTGTGAATGTGACGTGGGGACCAACAAATACGTCGTCCTCAATTTTCACACCTTGGTAGACGTTCGCCCTGTTCTCAAGTTTCACGCGGTCTCCGATTTTCACTTCACGGTCTATATAAACAGCGTGTCCGAGTACGCAGCCCTTGCCTATTTCAGCTTTTTCCCTCACGTGAACAAAGTGCCAGATTTTCGTGCCCTCTCCTATCTTGGCTGTCTTATCCACAAACGCTGTAGGGTGAATGTAGGTACTGTTCAAAAAGCTCCTCTCAGTTTAAATGGTAATCTTAACATGTAAATAACGATTTAGTAGTTAGGCGACACTTGAATTAAGAGAGATGGAAATATGAAGTTAATGCTCATAATCGGAGCGAGACCCCAAATCATCAAGTCTGCGCCCATAATTCGTGAAGCATCAAAGAAAAGTGAAATTGAGCTTCAAATAATCCACACTGGTCAACACTACGATTTTGAGATGTCGAAAATCTTTTTTGGCGAACTCGATTTGCCCGATCCACTTGCCAATTTGGGTGTTGGTTCTGGAACACATGCTTTTCAAACTGGAAAAATGCTGATAGGATTAGAGAAGACCATAGAGAAGAGTAAGCCCAATCTAGTTTTGGTTCCAGGAGACACAAACTCGACCCTAGCTGGTGCTCTGGCAGCTGTCAAACTTCAAGTGCCAGTGGCTCATGTTGAGGCAGGCGCCCGAAGCTACGATATGCGAATGCCAGAGGAAATCAACCGCCGCTTAACCGACCACTGCTCGTCACTCTTGTTTGCACCAACAAACAACTGTGCCAAAAATCTAGGCAGTGAGGGCATTCCAAAACAGCAGATAAGATTGTCGGGTGACACTATGTATGACGCTTTGCTTCAACACATGCCCATCGCAGCTAAAAGCAACATTTTGAAAAAGCTTAGTCTTGAGAGCGAAGAATACGCTGTGTTGACGCTTCACAGACCAGAAAACGTGGACGCACAAAAAACACTGAAAAACATTATGAAAGCCATGACTCTGTTGAAAGAGTTGACTATAGTGTTTCCAGTTCACCCGAGAACAAAGCAACGGTTAGCAACAGCTGAACTGCTAAATCTAACTCAGGCTGCAGACCACATAAAACTTATTGCACCCATCGGCTACCACGACATGTTGCAACTGACCAAGCACGCCAAAATAGTTTTCACAGATTCGGGCGGTTTACAAAAGGAAGCTTTCTGGCTTCATACTCCTTGCATAACGTTGCGAGACAAAACAGAGTGGATTGAAACAACAGAACTAAATGCCAATGTTCTTGTTGGAAGCAACCCTCAAAGAATTGTTGAAGCAGCAAGAAAAATCATGGAGACGAGAAACATCAAAATCAGGCTGGAAATGTTAAAGAATCCGTTCGGCAACGGTCAAGCCTCACTTAAAATTATAGCCGAGACATTGAAAACTGGTTAACTTACCATGGCTATGAGCCTTAAATCATTCGTGTACCTTACTCTTTTCTATAACTGAAAACATACAGTTTTCCGTTACCGAATCCCTCCGGGCGGCCATAGACTTGCAGATCGTTTTCTTTAGCTTTAAATAAAATGCTGCTAAACTCTTCTGTACCTAGTCTGGGCTCACTGATAACGAAATAGGCGACTTTGGTGTTTGTGTAATTCATAGACCATAACATCCATTGTGGGGAGGGATCTCGGCTCATGTTAACAAATAGGTCATGTCCAATCTTGCTGTACTCTCTGAAGTAGTAAGCGCTAGGGTTAACGATTCCCACAATCATTTCGCCTGCAAAAATAGTCCACATATCACAGATAACAACGTATTTTTCATGTGTGTTCTCTTCGATGTATTTTACAGCTTCCAGTTCGTACCATGTTGTTTGTAAAGGAGCCATTTTGGGGTAAGCAGCGCTTAAAGAAAATGTTATCCATCCTCCTAGGAGCACAGGAATTAGGACGTTTATTGCAAGTAAGAGACCTAAGACATGTAAGAAATCACCTTTCGACAAGGTCTTTAGACTAGCAACTGTTATGGTTAGAGAAGACTTTGCCTCCAGAAAAGTCTTGAGCGAGGAAAAGACTGAAAAAATTGCGAGTGCCACAAATGGAGCGGCTATGAAGTCGCTGAAAACCCAGAGTCTTTCTTCGTTGAGTGGAAGCTCTGACATGAAGAGCTTCAGGATTCGGTAGTCGACTAAGATTATGAGAAACGCAGTGAAAAGGAAATAGATGTGTATTCGAAACTTATCATTGGGATTTCTTCTCAGACGGTACAGTTGGTATATCATCCATAGAAATGCAAGCGCAGGGCCAACAATAACGAGAAGTATAGTTTTAGGGTCAAAACCATGCACGAGTTCTCCTAAGAAAAATAGGCCAATGATTTCCTTAAAAGGTAATTCATAAAATTTGTCTAAAGTGAAAACAGCGTTTGAGGTGGAGCTAAAAAACCTCATGTAAATGAACGAAAGCGGCAGAAGACTGACACAAACTACGAATGAGACCACTAAGAAAATTCTTGCATTTATTAGCGCAGACTCTTTTTCGCCTTCATATGCTTTGAAGGCTAGGGTTAAGAAGAGAAGAGAAAAGGACATAATCCCAGTTAAATAGTGCGAAAGAAAAGAAAAGGAAGAGAAAATCAAAATCCAATACGTAGTTCTAGAATCGCCTGTAGACAGGTGCTTCAACATAAAATACAACGAGTAAAAGAAAAAGATGAACCCTAGACTGTTAGGTACTGAGATTGCTCCAAAGTATGTTGTGTATGGAAAGGCAGAGACAAGCAGACTGGCGAGAACTGAGGCTTTCTCGTCTACGCCCATGGCTTTTGCAGTCAAGAAAGAGGCAACGGGTATGAATGTTCCCCACAATACTGGAATGAAAAACAAGTGAACATAAAAAATGTCTATGCTAAACATTCGAGAAAAAATCACACTCAACGCAGCCTGCAAATTTGTTCCTCTGAACATTTCAAAGATGAACACTTGAACTGTAGCCGTCGGCCACCCACTCAGTCCATGAAGAACCTTATTGTCGAACACACGCCTGATTTGACCTAAAACAATTTGTTGCCCACTCAAGTCACCTGCTGGAAAGACAATGGAAAATAACGAATGTAATAGAAAAGAGAGAATAATTACAAGCAGTAGCTTATACGCCACTTTCTCCGAAGTCAAAAGGATAATGACCAAGAGAGAAGCGGTAGCAAAAAGCGTAGGAAAGAAGAAGGGATGCAGAGTTTCCCAAACAGTGCGAGCTTCTCCGGCGCGCGAAAGAAAAAGCAAGTAAAATGAAAGCGCAACCAGAAACAAGTAAAGAATCTCGCTTATGCGCAGAAACTTGGAGAACCCATGTTCGCTAGGCGGCATTCTTGTTCTTCACCCTTTTGCATATCAGAGAGGAAAACGAGGTTACAATGAAAAGGACTAAGGAGAGCTCTGGTACATCAAGATTGTAGATTATCATGATGAGCCAGCCCACGAAGCCTAAAAGCATGATAAGCAACAAAACTCCAAACATCAACCTAAAGAAAGCGTCCTCTTTCTCGAAAAAGGCGTGTGACAGAAATATTCCGTTGATTAAAAAATACAGAACGAAAGCCACAACGCCTAAAATTGATGACTTAAGGGTATTCAAATTTATGAAAGTTATTAGAATGGAAACATAAGAAGTTAGCGTAAAAAGAAACCTAGAGTCATCGATTATAAACTTCTCTAGTTTATGGACTTGAAATGAATCACCCATCCTTCATCACTTAGACACTCTGAATCAATATAGCAACTTGCCAAAGGTCGTTTTAAGCGTTGCCTCTGATATTTAGAGCAATTTGTGCTCAAAACCTAACATTCGTTTTAGGTGATATACTCTTTTAGAATGGAGGATACGTGAAATTTTTCTTTGCCTTAATAATTGAAGGTTTGGTACATTTAGAGGTTGTTTTGTTTGGCTTGCTGGAATAATGTATAAGTATTTGATGCGAGAAGTTTTTGTATTGAATGAATCAAAACCGCTTTTGTTTGTTGGGTGAGAGGTGGGATGAGAAGGCTACGCATTGCTGTAATCATTGTTATCTTGGCTGTTCCTTTGTGCTTTGTTCCTTTGCACGAGGCAACGGGGACTTCCGATTCGCCACCATTCACACCACATGACATCAAGGTATTAGTGGTTTCACCAGCCGACACCTACTATAAGGGCGGCCACTATTTGATTTCGGATCTTGCGAGATACGGTTTCAATGTTACTCAACATACATCTGGCGACGCTAAAGCCATCAACTATACAGCAGACTTTCAAACTTCTAACCTAGAACAATACAATGTCGTAATTTTGCACAGCACATCCCTTGCGTTTCCACCTGCAGCTGTAACGCTCGAGGAGGTCAATCATTTTGTTAATTTCGGCGGCATTCTCATAGTGATTGGGAATTCTCTATTCAGCAATGAAACAAGTGGAACGTGGTGGGACAATCTCTTCACGAGTGCTCCTATCCAAAGAATAGAACAAAGATTAGGAGTGGATTTCACAAGTTTTATGAGAGAGGTGCCCCCACCAGGAGGCGCACAATACTATCATAACAATGGAACGTTCACTTTAAAAGATACTTCGATCAAGGGATTACCGCAGAATCTAACGTACATCACAATCGAGACGATTGGGAACGTTAATAGTCAACTCGTTGTTGCCACAAGCGGCGCCAATCAAATCTACGAGTTTACAACAGAAGATAGCAAGACCACATCGGGAGTAACCTATTACAGAAACTCGACAGGAGCAATAGGAATCTATATTCAAGGCGCATACATCTACGCCACAAACCCAGCGCCAAACAAAATAAATTATTATGGGTTCACAGACATTTCGAAAAGATCAGCCCTCTTGGCTTCTTTGATTGCCTTTGCCCTTGGGAAAGACGTTGACACAATAATTAAGCCTCAACCTCTTGCAAACGTTAGACTTGACGGTGCAGGTCAATACTATTTTTCTGACTCTGAGACTGAGAAATACTTGAATGCAAGCCTCTACAATTTCAACTCTGTTATATATG
>Ga0315309_1001662_pt1 | contig 13213 bp, 27 predicted proteins | sample TDP4_MG_FD_203080 | JGI IMG/M metagenome (GOLD analysis project Ga0315309, IMG submission 203080) | Freshwater sediment microbial communities from Lake Towuti, South Sulawesi, Indonesia - TDP4 | ecosystem: Environmental > Aquatic > Freshwater > Lake > Sediment | place: Indonesia: South Sulawesi...
CTGCTCCTCTGTGTAGCGGGCTCTGGCCCTCTCGTCGGGGACCACGATCTTGTCCACGGGAACCTTCATGGCTCACTCTTCCTTCCAGGCTTCAGGGTGTTCACTCACTTCCTTGTAGAATTTGGGGATCTCCATCGACAAGAGGCCGATAAGGGTGTAGTAGATGGTGTCGTCGGATATCCCCTCAAACTGGACCTTAAAGGTGGGACAGTCTGCTGAATCCACGGTGACGACTCCGTCCTCAATCTTAATAGTGAGGGTCTTCATGCACGTCGCACCTAAGATGAAGGGGGTCAGCTGCCCTTTAAAGTGTTTTCAAAAAAAGAGGGGGGGTTAAGACAGGACCCGTAGGCCTGCCTTGTCATAGATCCGCTTCAGCTTCTCCGGAAGATAGTCCGTGTAGTGTTTAGCCAGGACAGTCTTGGGCACCCGGCCGCAGAAGGCGTCGATGTAGCGGTCCCTTACGCGGAGGTTGCCCATGGCCTCACAGAACCACTCTCGTAGGTCCTGGGGCTTCAGCTGGACTCCGGCGTCCGCCTCGGCTTGTTTCCATAGGAGGCGAAGGCGGCGGCGGTTTATGGGCAGCAGCTTGGGGCTTGAGTCTCGGCGCTCACTCATCCACCGCCTCAGCAACGCCTGAGCCTCCTCGTTAAAGAACCCTGGGAGCCGGCCCTTCGTTGAGGTGCTCTTGAGCCGGTGGGTCAGCATCCTGGCCTCCAGATCCACGTCCTCCCTGTGCAGCGCGAAGACCTCCAGGAACCTCCAGCCCGAAGTGGCGTAGAGGAGGAAGAAGCAGGCGAGCCGGAGGTCCAGCTTTATCGCTGCCTCGTAGAACTTCCGCAGCTTCTCCACGCCGGGGATCCTCTTCACCGGGATCTCCTTCCCCGGAAACTTGAAAGTGGCGACGAGGTCTCCGCGGCCGACGAAGTCCCTGAAGTAGACCTTCAGCGCCGAGAGGCTGTTCTTGTATTCGCCGGGGTTCTCACGCTTCAGGTGGAGCAGGTATTCCCTTATCACGTCTTGAGTGACGGGTCGGTCTCCGAGCCACTCCCTGAACCTCAAGAGCTGCCAGACGTGGCCGTAGACTGTGCGCGGCTCCCTCTGGAGGTCCACCTCCAGGAACTCCCGAAACTTCGTCATTCCCTCTTCATTCATGGCCTGGTGAGGACTGAGGCCTACCGGAGCAGTGGAGACAAAAGGGAATGGTGCGGCCGGCGGGATTTGAACCCGCGTCGTCGGCTCGGGAGGCCGAAGTCCTTTAAGGTTCTTAGGGCCAGCCCTTTCCGCCGTCGATCCCGGTTCAAATCCCGGCTCCATTCTCCTGAAGGTGTCGTTTACGCTGAGGATTAGCGCCTTGAGGGCGTTTTCGCAGACCTGGCTAAGGTTGAGGCCTAATTCTATGGCTCTTTTCTTGATTTCTCGGTCGATGTAGATGCCGGTTCGTTCCTTTTTCCCCATGGTCATCACCTTGGGGTCCTCTATGTAGAACATTTGTCGATCAAGGTATTTAAGTCATACTCTCCGACGGGCTCACTTGAAGGTTTGGAGGTGAACAAGCTGGCCGTAAAAAAGAAGACCGTCGCGTTTGATCCCAAGGTCTACGAGGCCGTGCTCAACTATCAAGTCGGCCTAATTAAGACGCATGGTAGGTCGGTGAGCTTCAGCGAGGCCTTGAACGCGCTGTTGAAGGCCGCGTTAGAAGATGTGGCCGGATTGAGCAGCCTGGAGGAGGTGGAAGCGTGATAGGGTGGATTCAGCTGCTGCCCCTGGTGGCCGTAGTCATCGACGTCCTGGCCTGGATTCGGCTGAGAAGGAGGAGGAAGAGGCATGCGGGTCCGTGTTGAGTTAAAGACGTGCGAGGGAGTTCAGAAGCTGGTCTTTGAGATCGACATATACGTGGAGGATGATCTGACGGCGCTCTTCGACGTCCTGGATAAGGCGCTGGAGCTGGATCATGAGATCGCCAAGTTTATGGCGGGAAGAGCGAAGGAGGCGCCGCAGCCGTGACCGAGCGCAAGCCCTTCATAGGCTCGAAGACGGTTTGGTTCATATCGGAGCTCATCCAGGCCCACACGGAGCTGACTCTGCTGCGACACCTGAGAGGCGACCACGGCACCCCGGTCCCCGAGACCATCATGGACTTCGCCGAGAAGAGGGTGAGCAGCCTGGAGCAGGCCTTCACCGAATACCGAGCTGCGAAGAAGAAGGAGGAGGCCGAGAAGCGTGGCTGAGGCTAAGGTCCTCGAGGAGTTTAAGGCGCATGGTATAACGAACCGACGGACTCAGCGGGCGCTTCTGGCGCTGCTGGACCCCGAGAAGGCTCCTAAGTGGATCATTGAGCGGTGGCAGAAGCTAAGGATCCTGGACGAGCAGCGGAGAATCGTCCTCGGAAGAGGCGAGAGCATAGAGGACCTAACCCTATGGGTCCTGTTCGCCGGCGTATGGGAAGGCGACATCGAAAGGGTTTCGCCTTAGAGGGGAAGAGAGGCTACGTGCATGAGTGAGGATCCTGAGCCCAGCGAGCTGTGGATTCGAGACTTCAAGTGGAAGGTCCGGAGCGGCCAGGTCGTTTACTGGATGCATGAGGTGACGGGCCGCATGAGGATGATTGTCCTCAAGTTTTTCAGCAGCAGCATGGACCTGACCGAGCGCGAGCTTGAGATCCTCAAGTGGTATATTGAACAATGGATTGACGCCCTACCTCACCGGCCCCCTCGATGGAGGGAGCAGCTGGCGGCCTGCAAAACCGTGAAGCAGCTCCGAGACTACAACTGGATGCTGGTCCGGGACTACGGAATCGACCCCTTCTAAGGAGCCGCGACGTGCATGAGTCACCTCTGCGACGTCTGCCGAGAGGAGTGGACCACCGTGGGCTTCTACATCCGGGGCCGCTTCATCTACGTGGGCCGGAGCTGCGCCGAGAAGATCGCCGACCTCCACAACCGCCACTATCGTTAGCCTCATAAAAGGTGCCCCGGACATGAGTGAGATCCCCGAGTGCCGCTTTAGAGAAGGAAGAGGCGAGCGAGTCTATTGTCACCGCTTCGACGAAGAGATTCCCCTCCATTTCTGTGACCGCTGTGGAGCAGCTCAAGCATGAAATCACTTTCAGTTACCTCTCTAACCGCCTTAAAGTGTCGTTACACCGGTGAGGTTAAACGGGGCCTGCGCCACATCAAAAAGCGTCCGGGAAACAGGGGGCTCCCTCATAAATGAAGCCTCGAGACTCCACCGTCTACAAGAGATGCAAGAACCTCATCGACGTCTTGGTAGACCTGGGCTTTGAAAAGATCTCGTGGCATGACCTCACCTATTTTATCAAGAGACACGTCGGCGGAGACCCCAGAACCCTCAACAAATACCGTGAAGCCCTGGTGGACTTCGGATTCTTGGAGCCCTTGAAGGGAACCCTGAGGAACCCCATCTTCCGGATCCTTGGATACCCGCGACCTGTTCAGAGGAAGCTGACTGAGCTGGCCGAGGAAAATAAATGAGTGTGTGCGTGCAGAGGGGATGCTCGCAGCTGAGAGGATGCTATAGCTTCCATACGGGTAAATAAATAATAATAATAATACCCGAGACGCGCACACACACACATTTTTTCTGCGGAGCGCATGAGCAGCACACAAATCTGAAGGGAAGCCGCGGGGGCCCGTGAGGGTTAAGAGGATCGTCCTGGTCCTGCGGAGAGGCGGCTTCTTTTATTTTGAGGGCCGCAGGATCGAGGCTGCCAGGCCGGGAGAAGGCTGGGGTGTCATGGTGATCCTCGAGCCTTCTCAGATCGACCAGGATTTTGGTCGGCCGGTTTGGGTTCCGAGCCAGGACGAGATCGAAGCGATCCAGCGGGCGCTGAAAAGGAGCGACGAGCTCACTCATGAGCTACGAGGACGCGGCTGGGCTGGCCGAAGACCCTACTGGCGAGTGGAGGACTTCATGTGAGAGCGGCCGCGAGGAGACCAAGCCACGTGGCCTTGATCGTCACGTGTCCCCGCTGCGGCGAATCCGTGGAGATCGTGATCACCAAGAAGCAGGCTAAGGCCATCTACAAGGCTTTTAAGCTGCCGATTCGAGAGGCTCAGCTGAAGGGCGAGAAGGCCATCGAAGAGGGTTAGGTTTCCTTCTTTTCTTTGGGTCGAAAGATCTTGGCCAGGGCCTTCACATGCTCCTCAGCCTCAGTCGGCTTCTCTTCCTCAGCCATCCTTAGCCCTCTCTCGGTTTGTGTTCCTCGCAGCTGACCGTCTCCCACGACGCGATTTTGCCGCCTCTACACAGCCGGCCCATGCCCATGAACTTGTTACACCTGTGGCATAGAGGATACTCGAAGCCTTCCGGCCTAACGGGATAAAGCATGAGGCCAGCTTTCTCAAACCTGACGTAATGTTTGAGGCCGCAGTCGCAGCACGTTAAGGTGAAGCCCCAATAGAGTTCTGCGAGGGTCCTGGCTACTGGCTCGAATCCTCTCTCCCATCTAATGATCTCCCTAACCTTCTCCTTCTCCTCAGCCATGGCTAAGCAGCCTTCTTTTTGCCCAGCTTCTTGACGTAGGCCCGCTCGATGAAGAGACCCGCGGCCTCCTCCACCACCAGGATCTCCCTCACCGCCTCCTCAAAAGCCGGCACGGTCGGGATGTCGCTCTGAAAACAATAATGGTAGTGGTCCAGCAGCTCCTTCTTGTGGGCTCGCTCCCGATCCCTGAGCGCGTCCTGCACGTGGAATTCTACGAAGGCCGGCGGATATCCGAGCTCGGCCAAGTCAGCCCTGGCCGTCTCCTCGTCGGTGTAGCCATCCTTCAGGTCGGCCTTGACGTTGTCCCTCAGCCGATTGATCTCCGTCGCCACCTGCTGCTTAGCGTAGGCCTCAGCCACCAGGGGCGCCCACTCCGGATCCATCCCATCCTTCACCAGCAGCTCCTCTATGCGCTCCACGGGTATGAGGCCCCAGCGGAAGAGCCACCTGGTGTCGATCCTGCCCGGCAGGTCCCAGATCAGCTTGGCCGCCAGATCCCGGTCACTCGTCTTTATGCCTGGTCTGGGCTCCGGCTTATAGTCGTGCAGCACCAGAAACTTGGCCAGCTCCTCGTCGTCTATGTGGCCTCGATGCCTGGCCCTCCGGACCTCTCCCAGCGGCAGAAGGATCCAGTGCATCTCGTAGAAGAATCCGGGCCACGGCGGATAATAACCCTGCATAGGCATATACTTGTCAAAATCGGCGCGTGTTATGACCTCTCGCACCATCATGGTTATGAGGTCTCCTGGGCCGGGGATACGGCTGACGAGGTCCACGTAGCCGGCGATGAAGTCCTCTCGGATCCCCTGAAGCCGCAGGGCCCCCTCCAGGGTTCCCGTGGTGATCTTTTGACGCCAGACCATCTGCTGCAGCTCCGCGTAGCCCGGGACCCTCCAGGCAGCCTGAAGCATCTTGTCACTCCAAAACTCGTTGTAGCCCTGTTTACGCATATTCACGTAATACTCGGAGACGCTGAGCAGCCGCTCCGTGGCCAAGCCGGTCAAAGCGTCCTCTCGGGGCACATAGGGCGTGAAGGTCTCCTGATACCAGTAGCGCAGCGGCGTCACAAGGCCCACCGTCACCGGCAGCATGGTGACGGCTCCGATTATGGCTCCGACGCCGAGGCTCTCCACAAGGCTGGCCACCATGGCCCGAAGCTGAAGCTGCTTAAGTGGGTGAGCGGCGTCTCCTGCTGAAGCGGCCGCTTCACTCACCGTCTTAGCCGTGAGCAGGGTCCCGACCAGCTTGACGGCTGACGTCAGGACCTCCGGCGATCCTGCGGGGCTCGCGTAGGCCTCCTTAATGATGTCGAAGGTTCGCGTGGTCACGGACTCAACCATGACGTTTACGGCCACCTCCACCTCTTGAGGCGGCGACCCAGGTGTGACGGCTCCGGTGATCGTGTCTATGAAGCCCCTTATCAGGCCGGTGATGGAGTCTCTGATGAAGGCCACGACGGCGTTCACGGCGCCCACGATCATCTGAGCCAGCCAGGTCAAGTGCTTTATGAGCCAGTCCCAGAAGGCCTGAAGGCCGGAGCCCAGAGCCTCCGCTACGCCTTTCAGGGCGTCCTGGACCCAGCCGCCTATGGCCTTGCTGGCTCCGTCCAGGGCCGTCGTGAATCGGAGCTTAGCGTCCTCGAAACCCGACGAGATCCTTCCCCGTAGGTCGGTGAAGAAGCTGGAGACGGATCTGCTGAGGCTGTCTAAGCCGGCTCCTATTTTGCTTCGTAGGTCACCGATAAAATCTGACACTTGGCTGGTGACGAGGGTCCAGCCCCGGCTCAGGGTTCCGACTGGATCCTTGAAAAATGCGATGAGTGACCACATGACCGACTCGGCCAGGGTCTTAACGAAGTTGAGGCCGGAGCGGACCCAGTCCGGGAGGAGGTCCCAAACCTTGGATGCGAGACCGGTCAGGGTGCCCACGGGATCCTTAACGAAGCTCCATAGGCTGTCCCAGGCCTTCACGGCCAGGCTGCCGAGGAACTCGAGGCCCTTCCGGACCCACTCAGGCAGCCACTTCCAAACCTGCTGAGCCGCATACTCCGCGGCGTCCCAAACCTTGTTGAGCAGGTTACGGAACCAGTCCTCAACCGAGCATAGGGGCCAGGGCCAAGTGGTTCCCGGAGGACAGGCAAACGCCAAACCGCTACACCTTAAAGGTCTCGGGCTTGACCGGCAGCCTCTTCTCTATGTCCTCTCGGATCAGCCGCTTCTCCAGCTCAGGCGTCCACTTCTCCCTGGGGATGCTGATGGTGTTCGGCACAAGGCCGGCTGCCACGTAGGTGACCAGCCTCGTCTCCACCTCGACCCCGATCTTCGGATAAGTTTTGACGTCGTCCCTCGCGATCACCGTCACGTCATACTCTTCCCTTTTAGCCACTCGGCTGCTCCTCCTTTATGTGCTCCTTAATCATGCGCTGACCCATCTCACGGAAGTAGTCAGCGAATATGCAGCGGTGATCGCTGCTCTGGGCGTGCAGCAAAAGAGCCATGAACCGCTCGGCGTCGGCCGTCGGAGGCATCATGGCCTTCTCTCGGCTACGACTCGACATGCACCTTCACCTCCACACAAACTATACAATATATTGAGGGGCTCAGCTGAATACAAAACCCATGCGGGACCTCAGAAGGGTCCTATTCCGTCTTCATCAGCTTCCTCTGAAGGGCGAGGGAGGTAAAGAAGGTTAGGCCTGAGGATATGCCGGCTGCGAGGATCCCCAGCTTCCAGTCGGCGAGGAGGCCGGCTGCCCCTATGCCTGCCAGGGACGTGAAAAACTGGAGGCCGGCCAGGATCCCTGCGTTGATAACCTGGTCTCGCCACTCGTTAGGAGGATCCCGCAGGTTCAGAACTTGGTCGCGTCTCAGCTTCCTTAAACCTCCAAAGTGCTGTGATGGAGACGAGGTTCAGAGCGATCAGGGCCACCAGCATGAGGATCTCCTCGTGGAGTATGCGAGTGTGGGGCTCCACCAGGATCACGCGGCCACACCACAAAACTTGGAGGGTGACCCGCAACAAGACGACGATCAGAGCCGTGGACAGGACCAGAGAGAACAGGCAGCAAACCTTCTTTAGCATGGTCAGAACCTTTCGTTACCGATCTAAAAAGGTTTGTGAAGGCTCAATTCACCCCTAATAAGCATACATGAGGCAGAGCTCGTAGAAGACGAGCCTGGCTCGGAGCCTGGCGCTGGCCGAGAGCTCAAGCCTATACATCCCATACTTGAGGGTCCCAAAATACTGGCTTAGGTCCAGGATCAGGTCGCTCTCACCGGTGAGAATCACCCCGAAGTCCTTGACCAGCTGACCGTCCGGATCGTAGAGCTTGGCCGAGAGGGTCCGGCCTGCTATGGCTTCCTCGTAGATTCCGAAGTCTATGGCGTGGTCGTGGGATCCGATGGGGACGTCGTGGCTGTGGGCTCCGGCGCCTGCCTCACTCGTTTTGGTTCCATAATCGACGTCGTGGGTGTGGGCCGGCGCCGTCTCATAAGTGTAGAGGTCTTTACCCTTGACGTTCACAGCCACATCTACCCTCAGCACGTTTCCGACGACATCATAACAGTTATACTCGTCCAAACTCCAGCCTCCAGCGCCGGCGCTGAGGTAGTCAAACATCTTGTGCTTGTGGGCGCCTGCCGCCGCCGACGTCTTCGCCCCTATAACCACGTTGTGGGTGTGGCTGGGCGTCTCCACCGTGCTCGTCTTCGTGCCCAGGTCCTTGCTCAGCGCGGCCTTGCTGTGAGCCCGAAACTTCTCAGCGTAGACGTGCAGCTTCATTATATTGACCCTGAAGGTCTCCTCCGGCACCCAGATATAGCTGACGTAGCCGTGGACGTCGTCCAGGTTCTCCGCGTCCTGCCACGTATTTTTTGTAGAGACATAGATGTGCTCCACGTTATCGGGGAGGTCCGGGTCCTTAGCCGCTCCTCCCTTGGCTGCCGTGTCCTGAAGATCACTCAATTCCAGTCAGCCTCTTGATGATCTTGATGAAGTCATACATCATCTGCCAGGGCTTCGCAGCCGGCATATCGGCGGTCTCAACCCTCAGCACGATCTTGTGATCGAAGGCCGTGGTGGGCGAGCAGCCCTTAAACTTCAGCTTCACCTTACGCTCCGGCATATCCCACTCCGGCCTAAAAGAGATCACCGACTTGTTAGCTCGAAACCAGCTGCCGGCCTCCACGGGCCAGAGCTGCTTGATCCCGTAGAATATGGCTGTGCCGACCAGGTAGTGGCAGCCGGCCGGATAATCCACGTCCACCTTGACGACGACTTCGCCCTCGATCTCCAGCTCCACCTCAGCCGGGTTGTCCTCAGGCCTGCCAGCTGGGACCGTCAGCGAAGTCTCGTAGGGGCCCGTCATGATCGTCGCGGCCTCCTTGGCGCAGCAGGCCTCTTAAGCGTGGCTGCCTCCGTCAGAGGCCCCGCATATTCATTAGCCTGGCGATCTCAGCGGCTGAGAGGGCACGGTTGTAGATGCGGACTTCGTCGATAACTGCGTTAATAGGATATGCGATGTCGGAAACCCTGAAGGGTTTTTCTCCATTTCCCATCGCTGGACCTGCCCTATTAGTATGAAGCACTCCATCAACATACATGTTGTAGATAGCCCCGTCGTTAGTCACTGCGATGTGATACCATACCCCAACTGCCCAATTTGTCTTCGTGGAACTCAGCCCTGTTGTCCCTTCTTTGTGCGCAACATTAAAAAGAAGCTTACTGGTTGCCTTAACGAAATAGACCTCGAACCCTCCAACATTATAATAGATTTCGTGTAGACACCTTAGATAGAGTGTTCCGTGGTCTGCTGGAAGAGTCAAGAGTTTTATCCAAAACATGGCGGTTAGTTTCGGTGGATTAAGAATCGCGGAATAAGGCGACTGTACATAGTCGTTTACGCCGTCGAAGCTGAGGGCTCCGCCTATTTTGCCAGCTACGCGGGTGGCTCCGATGATGGTTCCGTGGTTGACGTAGCCGCTGCGGTCCCTGGCGTAGCTTCCGTCGTCCTTGTCAAAGGGCAGATAAAGAACCTGGCTTGGGTCGTGGATGAGAACCGGCGGTAACAAGCCTCTACGACGTTGGAGCTCGGCTCTATATAATGGCAAGGGTTTATTCGCCTTCCAGCTGAACGTCAACGAGCAGCTTCAAAGTCAAGCCGGCTTGAGCCGTGTTCGTGAGCAGCAGCCCCTCAACATTCCAGCGGAAAACGTCTCCGTTCAACACCTCGTCTTGGTTAAGCGTCAGCTCTGTGCCGTCATAAAAGTGGAAGGTTAGGGTCCAGGATCCGGTTCCCTTGTCCAGGATGGTGACGGCCACGATCTTGGTCGCGATCTCAATCTTAGTCCTGGCCGTGTCCAGGCCCAGCGTCAGCTTCTCAGCCTTGTGAGCGTAGCGAACGTAGACGGCCATGGGATCCTCAGCCTTCTACGGGATCCAAGCTATGTAGAACCAGGATCGAGAAGCGCCGTCGATGGCTCCGGCCGTGGGGTTGTAGAGTCGGATCCTCAGGGTGTTCGCGCTGGGCACGTAGGCGGCCTGCGGAACCAAGCCGGCCTCGAGGGCGTCTTGACACATGGCCACAACCCTGTGGCTGGTCGTTAGGCCGGTGACTGTGACGTCCACGTTCGCCGATGCGCCGGCTCCTATGCTGGGTGGATCCACGCTCACGGTCCCAAGTAGGAGGCCCTTGATCTTCTCCTTGCCCACGGCTTCGGTGGCTATATGATGTCTCGCGACGCCCATTTATGGTGACCACGCTTCAAAGGTTTCCATAACCGACACGGTGGCACCCTCAAGGTTCTTGAGGGTGAAGGCCACCTTCTCGCCCTTCTTGAAGGGGATGTTCAGCTCCGGCGAAGTCAGCTTGTCGGGTCCCAGGCACACGCAGGGCACGACGTCGTGGGTGTAGACCCGATCCTTAATCTTCATGTAGAAGGTGCTCTTCGTGAAGGCCGAGCCGTCCTTCCGCGCCAGGTGGATCCGTTTGATGACCAGGTCCTCGTCGGCTTCCCAGGTGTCCTCGTGGGTTCCCGTGTCCGCCAAGCCGTCCTTCTCATAATACTTGTAATACTTGAAGTCTCCCATGGGTGAGCCTCCGTCGTTAGCTCAGCAGCTCCTTCTTTCCGACCATGAGGACGTCGAAGTAGTAGTGGACTCCTGCTCCACCAGCGGCCTTGTCGGCTCCGCTCACGTTGATGCCGGTCACCTTCAGGGTTCGGCCTGGGTTGAGGGTGATCGGCAGAGCGGCCAAGCTGAAGGCCTGAAAGTTGACTGTTTCAGCCGGCGGGTAAGGCGTAGCCTTGTGCTCGATGCCCTTCTTACCCATCTTGTAGGTTGCGGCTCCAACCTGGGCTTCGATGATGTCGAAGGGCACGTCGTCCACGTAGAGTCTGCTGGCCCAGTCTCCGGCCGGTTCAACGGTCGTGTCCTTCCGGGCCTGAGCCATGTAAAGCCCATCGAAGAGCCACCGTTCGCCGGCTGGACACGTGAAGGTTAAGGCCGCCATCTCGAGGTCAGCTGGCCAAGAGACGTTGTCGCCTCGGTCGTAGGTTCCCTGCTGATAGCTCAAATACCTCTTAGCCTGCTCAGCGTAGCGGGCCAGGGCGTAACCAGGCAGAACCTCTCCAGGCGCGAGCTCCAGGATCTCGCCGATCAGCCTGAACTCGCTTCCGCCGGACCCCGAGAACTCCAGAACCTTGTCAGGCGGCACAACAAGGAAGAGGTCTCCGAGGTCTAAAGGCGCCAATAGATTCGTGTTGATGGGGAACATGGGGGCGCACTTGTCGAGGATCTCCGCCAAGCCGCCTCCAGCCGGCTTAATCTGAGCCTTCGACGTGCTCGTTGATCCAGCCTTCCGGATGATGTATGCCTTGTCGCTCTCAGCTCGGTAGGATCCTGCCACGTCGAAAACCTTATCCAGAATATACTTCTTGGGCAAACACTCACTCTCCTATCTCGGTTTGAGGTCTGAGCAGCATTTTCAAAGGATGCCGCTCAGCTACTTACCCTTCCAGACAGCTTTAAGGGCTGCCAAGCCACGGATGGTCTCAGCCGACTTGCTGATACGCTCCTCCAGCGTTTCCACAGCCATGGGATCAACCTTGCCCAGGAGGTTCACAAGCTCAGGCTGGAACTTATTGACGAACTTCGCCACCTTAGCCTCACGCTTGCTAACCGCGTCTACCAGGATGTCGGCACCGATTTTCGCGGCGTATGGATACCAGTCGTCGATGGTGAGGGGGTCCAAGGCCTTCTTTCGCCGGCCCGCGTCGATGGCCGCCTTCGTCATGGCCGCGTAACGCTTCTCAGCCTTGTCGCTCTTTCCGGCCTCGATGGGATCCTTCTTCGGAAAAGCTATGCCCAACAGGTAGTTTTTCCTACCCACACTCCTGAGGGTGCTGATCTGCTTCTCACGCCAGTCCTCAGGCTTGAGAACACGCTGAATCGTGGCTCTTGCAGGAACTTCTGCCATATCCATCTCTCCTCCAAACTTTCAACACACTTAAGAGGGAAAGACCGAATACTTATGGCGAGAGGCACCTTAGAAGGGACCGTGATGAGGAAACGCATCGTTAAGGTCTACTTGAGCCGGGAGCAGGTGGATATGCTCGACAAGGCTTGCGAGCGCCTCGGCCAAGACCGCTCAGACCTCGTGAGAGGGGTCCTCCTCAACTACCTAAAAGACATCAACCTGGTTAGAGAGTGGGTCCATGAGTGAGGCCGGCGTAAAGATGCCGCAATACCACAAGCCCCCGTCTCACTTCCCACATATTCCCCTCGAAGTTGCCGCTTGGATGGCGGGGTTCTTTGAGGGAGAGGGGACCGTGTTAATCCGAGTCAGAAGACCTAAGAAATACAATGAATACAGGTGTGGGTTTCTTCGCGTCTATAATACTGAAAAAGAGGCGCTGGGTATCTTCAAAAAATATGTCGGTGGCTGCATTTGTTTAACGCGAAGGGCTGGAAGCTATGTGAGAGGAGGGATAAGGTCGCGAGTGAACTATTACACCTGGGAGACTAACGGCTTTAAGGCATACTTCCTCTGCAAAGCGATCCTACCACACATGCGGACCTCAAAACGCATAAAGGCGGAGGAACTCATATACTTCTACGAAGAGCGATATCCGGCTTTAAAGGGAGCGAATTAGATGGCGCCTGGAAGGACGTATCGCGTGGTTCACGAAAGGATGTTGCTTGAGTTTCTTTTAAAAACGTATCCGCCAGGAAGCTGGTTCACGAACGTAAGATTAGGGATGCCACATCCTGAAGTAGCGCGTGTGGCCCTGACACCCGAGGAGGAACGCATGCTCTGGATAACACTGCCTATGGCGGATGCGGTCGTGATCCTACCCGACCGAGTTGACATCTTGGAGTGCATAGTGAGACCAGAATGGTGGCGAATAACTCAGTTAAAAGTTTACGGAAAGCTGTTTCCCATGACAGAGCGATTCAGAGAACACTGGAAGAAACCCGTAAGGCTGATATTACTAACAGCCATCTTAAATCCGTTTATGGAGTGGCTGGCCAGAGACGAAGGCATCTCGGTGGTGCTCTATCGACCCATATGGATCGATCCCTACTACGGCACCCTGCGACCACGCCAGGTGACGGCTCCTAAGATCGCCCTGCCAGGAGAGGAAGGTTAACAACTATGTTGACGGATGTGTTAAGCATAACTGGAACGGGGACCCTCTCGCCTGCATTT
>Ga0315309_1001663_pt1 | contig 13208 bp, 10 predicted proteins | sample TDP4_MG_FD_203080 | JGI IMG/M metagenome (GOLD analysis project Ga0315309, IMG submission 203080) | Freshwater sediment microbial communities from Lake Towuti, South Sulawesi, Indonesia - TDP4 | ecosystem: Environmental > Aquatic > Freshwater > Lake > Sediment | place: Indonesia: South Sulawesi...
GGAAGAAGAACAGGATGTGCAATCAGTGCTGTCTTCTGCCGAGTGTAGTGGACAAGCATGGCGGGCTTTGGACCCGCCGACGGGAGTTCGAATCTCCCCCGGGCTACCATTCAAATAAGCTTGTTTTGAGTTTATTTTCCGTAAAGGAGCCGAAAAATTGTATGGTTTTCATGCTTAGTTTTCTCCGACGCTGATATATTTTGAATTGGCGTCGGCGGTTTTTAAGCATGCCACTGAAGCATTTGGCTTGCATGAGCTATTGATATTTCAAAGATTCAACAAAAATTGATTGGTAACGTTAATCTATCGACTTTTAAAAACCATGTATTTCCTTCCTGATATGACGTCTCCGAAAAACGCAAGCTTATGCAGAACCACTTCCATCAACTTTCTTGCACATCAACCTATTTTTATGCGCGCTCTAATTAATATAAGTTTACAATTTAACCCTGTTTGGAAACTCTCCATTCAAAACCAAAATATTTTTCACTGTTTGCAGTTAAACGTTTACGGATGCATAGAAACACTTGGCAAAGGTTGGGAATTTGGCTAAATGAGAGAAAGGAATATGCTTGTTTTGTTATTAACGCGTGCTAAAAGCGGCTGTTAAATTGCACAATCGTAATCCTTAAGTAAGGTCTTTTCATCAAGATAGGAAAAGGCGTAAAAATGACTAATTCTGATCCATTGGATATATTGATGATAATAATACTTGCAGCTATCCCAATAATCCTGGTAAGGAGAGTACTAAAACGCCGCAAGATCCCCCCTTTTAGTTCTGAAGATCAGAGGATAGGGGAGATTGCAATGGAACTCTATCGACGGCTTAACATTAAGTCCCCGCCCAAGACAGTGGTGTTTTGGAATGACTCGCCTCTACTCTCGCCGACGCCGGCCCCTTATTGGTCATCTTGGTCTGATTATTGTTTCATACGACAGAATTTGTCCGGACCTATAACGATCGAGCCCGCAAAGCGTATGAAGGGAAGACTGGAGCCTGAGGAGTGGAGGCCTCTGATGGCTGCATCGTTTATTTTCCAATTTAAGAAGTGGAAGATGGCGGGTTGGTACATGATTATAAGGATGTTTCTTCCATTAGTTGCATGGATCGTTGAAATGATTGTGTTTGGTTTCACTTTCACCGTGCTCAAACCGTACTTTTACACTGCAACTTCTATAGCTGGAGTTCTGGTTTGTGCCGTGATTTTTTTCAGTTTGTTGAGCCTTCCAGGGCGCATTAAGAATTTGATGCTGATGGCTGATATAGAAGCTGCTAAGTTGGTTGGAAAGGAGGCTCTCTTGCATTCGCTTAGGAAGATTGATGATTTGGGCTTGGAGGATCTTGAGAGATTAAAAGGCTCGGGATTGAAAGCCCGTTTCTGGAGGTGGCTTAGGCCTAGTGTCCCAGAGAGAATCGAAAACCTTCTGACGCCTAAGCCAGCAACACAAAAATAATCTCAGTGACCGCTAGGCAACCTTGAAATTTCTTCGAGAAAAATTAAATTTAAATACATTTTCCATGATATTATCAACAATATGCAGCTGCCTAGACCGTCTGGCATTACGGTCGTAGCCATTTCTTATGTCATATGTGGCATCGTAGGAATCGGTGTGGGACTTCTATGTCTCAGTCTGCAACAAACCCTTACCCACGAGTTTTTTTATTTTTCCAGATTGGGGCTCTGGATTCCAGTTTGGGAGGCTTTGGGCGTTATGTCTATTGTGTGGGGGCTTGCGTTGTTTCTTGCGGCTTTTGGACTCTTCAAAGAGAAAAGCTGGGCGTTCTATGTCACATTCGTAGTTTCGCTCTTGGGAATGCTTTTTCCTGTGAGCCTTTTTATTGCACTCCAAGACTACGCCCTCCTCCGGCTAGCAATAGCCCTAGCGTTCTCGATTCCCAACGGAATTGTCTTTGTCTACTTGTGGCGAAAGAAAGTGATGGTGTTCTTCTATTGGCAAGAACAACTAAGAAAGAAACCTCCGTCAAGGAGACGGGGTAGGCCGCTGGGCGTTACGATTGTTGCGATATTGACACTCCTCGGTGGCATAGGCGCAGTCATTGGGGGGCTCCTATATGTCGCATGGGGAAGAACACTTGACCAAGTTCTAGGACCCACGCGTTTGAGCGTGTACCCTGTGTTCCAGCTTTGGGGAGCCGTGTTGATCGCTGCAGGTCTTGTCTCCTTCCTAATACCTTACGGACTCCTTAAAAGGAAACGTTGGGGGTATTGGCTTACATTCACATTTAGCTGCTTTGGATTTTTCTTTGGAGGGTTTTTTGCTACCTATCGTGTCGATCACTTTTCACTCGGATACCCTGGAATCATACTCTTTTTCACCGACTTCCTTATCTTCGTCTACTTGTGTATTTCCATAGATGCGAGAAAATTCTTTGGAGTAGGTCCAAGACTTGAGCCAGAATGAGTAGAGGCGAAAGAAGAGGCGTGTTATCCGAAATAGAAGACATGATAAGAGTAAACATGACCAACGCCGAAATAAAAAACCAATTTCGACATTTATTGACCGACGCCGAAATAGAGGAATTAGTAGAATCACTAAAGGCGACATTACCCAAGCCCAAGGGAGAGCAGACCAGTTGACTCCTTCTATTCCGGAAGATGAGAAGTTAGTGGAGATTGCAAACGAACTCTGTCGAGAACTCCGAATCAAATTTCAGCCGAAAGCAGTGTCCTGGTGGGACAGTAAGCTGGTCCACGCAATGGGCTATATTTTCACTTTGATGCACATGTCAGATTATTGCTTCTTCAATCATGACACCGTCATGATTGCAAAGGCTTTGAGGGGAAAATTGGAGCCTGAAGAGTGGAAGACTCTGATGGCCGCTTCCCTCACCCTCCGAAAGAAGACTAGGACGAAGCAGTTGCCTGTGTACATGTCTACCACCATCCTTCTACCTGTATTTCTAATAACGCTCATTGGATTCGTGTTCGTGAAGTACGTGCCGATATCGATCATTTCTATTTCTTTACTTCTAATTCTCGTCTTTGCTGCGACTCTGTTCCCTATGTGGCGTTTTCAGCGATACTATAAGAAATTATGGCTGATCGCGGATGAACAGGCAGCCGAGTTGGTGGGAAGAGAGGCTCTCTTGCACACGCTTAGGAAGATTGATGGATTGGGTCTGAGGGATCTTGAGTGGTTGAAAGGCGGGGTATTTGGTGACCGAAGATGGACCAGACCTAGTGTTCCAGAGAGAATCGAGAATCTTCTTGCCTCTACGCAAGCTGCTTAAGCAAGTTTACGTTAACACCGATGTAATAAATAGCACGGTTGGAACGCAAGTGGGGATACCTCCCAAGCAGAGGATGGGTATGTTCCGAAAAAGCTGCTCACAGACCTAGTGTTATGACCTGTTCCATTAATAAGTGGTTTGCTAATGCGCAAGTTTTTGTTCTAGAATGGTTACCCGCAACCGTTAAATAAGTAATGTCATACAATGATATCTTGCTTCTCAAACAAAGTGGACTCCATCGAGGAGAAAGGATGGGAGCTAGAAAGACTGGTTCAATTTCTAGCGTTTGGGTTTGTCTGCTGTTCGTGGCAGAGTTGAGTGTGATGTTCAATGTTCGGTTGGTTAAAGGTAGCGGCACCATACTGAGAGGGAGGAGTATGTATGTTCGATAAAAGAATCAAACCTTCATTTACTTATAAAAAGATAGTTGCGGTGGCTTTGGCTGTCATAGTTCTTTTAGGAACTTCCGAAGCCGTACATTCTGTACTAATCAAATACTTCTCAACCCTAAATCTGGCAACAGTTGACCAGCCAGGATCTGAACGTGGATACCTCAAGGAGCTGGAGCGTAATGTCGAAGCGATTGGGGCGTTGTTGGACAATATTCTGATTAAACTTGAGAAGGGCGGGGATTTCTCGTCTGAGATGGCTGGTCTGAGGACGAGTAGGCTTGCTCTTCAAAGCCTTGACGTTGAGGTTAGGCGGGGCTTTGGCGATGATGAAGGGAAGCTGAGGGCAACTGGCGTTTCTCAGGAGATCATGGATAGGCACAGGGAGATAGTTAAGAGTTATGGTCAAAAATTTGAAGCCTTGATGAGTGGTTTGGCTGAGATTGAGGAGTTGAGGAATGATGGTGGGAAACTGAAAGAGAAGGTTATCGGTTTACTCGAGTTTGTAAAGAAGCTCCAACCAGAACGGACAACAACAGCGATAAATATGGACAAGTTGCCCTTTAGGCCTGAGTTCAAGTCTGCGGAGCAAACTTCGTCTTTTCTTAGCTCTGATGGGCAAAAGGTTTCTGCTCTGGATTCAGGAGACTTCAGCCAAGCAGACCTTTCGGAAACCATGGAGGTAAAGTTTACTCAGGAGATAAGAGAATTAGCTGCTAATTTGAGTTACAACCCTGTCAAGATGTATGAGTACGTGCGCAACAACTTTGACTATGAAATCTACTACGGGTCGTTGAAGGGGGCTCAAGAGACGCTTTGGGAGATGGCTGGTAACGACTTTGACCTCGCGAGCTTGTTGATCGCCTTGTATAGGGTGAGCGGGATACCCGCTAGGTACGTGTATGGTAGCGTTGAGGTTCCCATTGAACGGGTTATGAACTGGGTGGGAGTCACCAATCGAAGCACAGCAGCCGACATGTTTGCCACTGGCGCAATTCCCTCCGTCGCCGTGGTTGATACGTATGGTGTGATTAAGACGCTTAGGATGGATCATGCGTGGGTGGAAGCTTATGTAGACTACATTCCTTCTAGGGGAGCCGTCAACATTGCGGGTGATACTTGGGTTCAGCTGGACCCAAGCTTTAAACAATACATGTATGTGGAAGGAGTGAACTTCACCAAAGAAGTTCCCTATGATTTCGAGGCTTTTTTAAATCGGCTGGAAAGCACAGCTACAATAAACGAGGCAGGGAGCTATTTCTCGGGCTTTAACGCTTCTGTGATCTCCGAGGAGATAGAGGCTTACCACACACAGGTAAGGGCTTATGTTGAGGCGAATATGCCCAACATCACCCTAGGAGAGGTGTTAGGCGGAGGAATCATTGTGAGGCAGGAGTTTGGGATACTCCCTGCTACCCTTCCATACAATGTTTTAACTGTGTTGGCTGAATACGTCGAGGTGCCTGATGACTTGAGGCATAAAGTGACTTTTGAGGTCCAGGATGAATTTGGTTTCACGGATATCAGCTATACGTTAAGTTTGCCGGAGGTGGCCGGGAAGCGTATAACGCTATCTTATTTGGGAGCGACGGTGAGTGATGAGGAATTGATTAAGAGTTACGAGAACGCGACCGTTTTGCCGGCATACCTCATCAATCTTAAACCCGTACTAAGGATTGACGGAGAAGCTAAAGTCAGCGGATCTTCGATTGGTATGGGTAGCGATCAACAACTTATTCTGACGTTCATGGTTCCCAACAAAACGCCTGAGGCTGTTCAAAATACGGTGCTTGCTGGCGCTTACTGGGCCATTGGGTTAGACCTGCAGAGAATGCCGACGCGGCTGATGGAAAAACTAACACTTGATTTCGAAAAAATTCTTGCAGACAATAACACCACGCCATGGAAAGCGGATGATGTTTTTGGAGAGATTTTGTTTGAGACGGCTTTGTTCTATTGGTCTGAAGCCGACTTTCAGGGGAGCTTAATGGAGAAGTTCTTTAATGTTGCAACCGTGAGGGACATCTCATTAGCCATAGTGTCTGCTGACCTCAACGTGAGTTACTCTATTTTAGGGACTCCTTATGAGGCTAGCTTGTCTGGAGGTTTCAGCATCGATGTGGACAGATCAATCGTTTCGCCTTTTCCCAGAAAAGAGGATGGAAACCTTACCAGGCGTTTCACGAAGAGTAGTGGTTCTTTGGGCTCGGCTCTTGAGCACTTTGTTTTTGAACATCTGTGGAGCGGATACAATGTTCGCGGCATTTCGGCTATAAAGGCGCTTGTGGTGGCCAACGAACAGGGTATCCCAATCTTCGGGATAACCTCGGAGAACCTGGATCAGATTTTGCCCCAGCTCGAGGTTAATCAGCTGGTAAAAGACGACATCATTAATGCGATCTATGCAGGCAAAGTAGTTACAGTTCCGCAAAGGGAGATCACACTTGGCAACTGGACAGGATCGGGGTATGTGATCGAAGACCCAAATACTGGTGCCGGAGCCTACATGATAAGCGGCAGACTTGGAGGAGGTGGAAACGCTGATCCCCTTCAATGGCTTTGGAATATGCTCCCACGCGTTCTCGTCGGGTTCATTTCAAGAAGCCTTACTGGTTTTTTCGGCGTAACCTGGTCGTATTGGCGTATTTCTAAGAGATTAACTGAAAAGATGGGACCAGAAGGACTTATCCCTGCCCTTTTATTAGGTGTCCCTTATGTTTTATCAGTGGGGTATCTTGGGTGGTTGTTTTATCTCGCTGTAACCTTGACGGTGGGTGCCCCGGCGCTGTTGACGGCGTTCTTCGTAGTAGGGTTTATTTTAAATCTGATTTGGACGATAGATGGGCTGTATTGGAGCTATTATTTGGGAGATCCTTGAGGAGGATGATGCGCAAAGCTAAGTTTTTGGCTTTGATTCTTCTACTAGCTTTAGGCTTTGTTGTGTGGTTGCCTCCCACCATAAGCCAAGAAGAACCCGCGATACAGAACGGTTTCACTTGGCTTAGAAACAACCAAAACGCAGACGGCAGCTGGGGAGACGGAGCCACCAACCTCACAACCCGCTTCCACACCACAACAGTTGTCGTTGACACCTTTCACTCTCTCAACATCACAGACTCAACATACCAGAAAGGAATCCAATGGGTATCAAATCAAAACGTCACCAACATAGACTACATCTCCCAAAAAGCAGAAGCCCTAACCAAGGCGGGAATGAACGCTTCAGCGCTAATAGACTACTTAACCTCTGCTCAGAACCCTGACGGAGGATGGGGCATAGCAGACGGATACTCAAGCGACAACCTCGACACAGCTCAAGCCATGAGAGCAATCGCCGTGGCGCGCTACCTTGAGGGCAACGTCCTAAATAAAGGCATCACATACCTACTGACGGCACAAAGCCTACCCGGCGGGTATGGTCTCTTGCCCCGAGAAGTAGGCAAAGTCTACTGCACATCACTAGTTCTCCTCGCCCTGAAAGAATACAAGTTTCTGACTCGCACCTGTGCTACCACAGAGACAATTATTTCTGCTTCCTTTTGGTTGTCGTATCAACAACACGCTGACGGTGGATGGGGAGGAGACAACAGCACAGTCTTCGAAAGCTCCTTAGCCAGTTTAGCTTTGAGGAAAGTGGGTTACTCATTCAACTCGGCAGCAGCGGCAAGTTACATTCAAGCGACACAGAATCCAGACGGAAGCTGGAACTCAAACGCCTACGAAACCGCCCTTGCCCTCAGAGCGTTGCAAGCCCTAATTTTGAACCGTGCCCCCGTGCTGTCTCCCATCGGCGACCAGACACTAAACGAGGGCACCAGCCTAAGAGTAGCAATTTCAGCCCTTGACCCAGACACCGACCTCGTCACCCTTTCCGTATCGTTTTTGCCCCCTTTCGCCACCTTCATAGACAATGGCAATGGCACAGGCACGGTAACCTTGACCCCGAGTTTCATGGATGCAGGTGTCTATTCTGACATCGAGATAACCGCTACCGACGGGAACTTCACAAGCAGTGAAACCTTCACCATCACCGTAAACAACGTAAATAGGGCACCAATCGTTGACGCTGGTCTCGATCAGACAGTGTATGAAGGCACTTCAGTGAACCTTTTTGGGTCTGGATACGACCCAGATGGCGATACCATGACCCCCTCGTGGACGCAAACAGCAGGACCAACTACAGTGTTAAGCAACCCTAATAGTCTTACACCGTTCTTTACTGCGCCAGATGTGGAAACTGATAGAGTGCTCACCTTCAACCTGAGGGTCAGTGATGGCGTGGCTACTAGTGCAGACACTATGAACGTAAGAGTGCGCAACATCACTCCCGGTGCCAGAAGCAGAACTTACACGCTCGACGCAGATTTTGACGAAGGAATTTATGTTGGAGTCGAGCACGAAATAGTTCACGATCAACTACAACTGTCCAAAGAAGCTACAACTCTACCAATAATATGGATCCCCAACTTAGATGGCACAGTCTCCAAAATTGATATAGTCACAGGAAAAGAATTAGGGCGCTACCGAGTCGCCCCACCCGATTTGCCTTCAGGCGGCAACCCTTCAAGAACAACCGTTGACCTTCAAGGCAACGTATGGGTTGGACTCAGACAAGCCGGGACTGTGGTGAAAATAGGGCTTTATGAGGCTGGTCAATGGATAGATAGAAATGAAGATGGAGTTGCCCAAACTTCTCGAGACCTGAACAATGATGGCAATATCACAGATGCTGAGATACTCCCTTGGGGTCAAGATGAAAGCGTTCTCTACGAAGTAGTCCTCGTCCTAGGCTACGAAGGAACATACGTTCCAGGAACATATAATGGACCTTACGACACAGATTATTGGGGAACCGCACCTAGAGGATTGGCAATCGATGCCAACAATAACCTATGGGCAGGAACATGGTACACCAGCAAATATTACTATATCAATGGGTCCACAGGCGCAATCCTCGAGACTGTAGATGTCTCGCCTTGGGCACACAATGCTTACGGAGCAGTAATAGATAGAAATGGTGTCCTTTGGTCTGCAAGTCTCTATGGTAACCACATTCTAAGATTTGATCCTTCGACCGACCCGCCAACGATAAACAAGGTAGACTTGCCTCACAATGCTTACGGAATAGGACTTGACTACGCGGATCATCTCTTCGTCTCAGGACACGCCGACCCACAGCTTTCAAGGATCAACATCACAACAGGAACTATTGACTGGACAAAATACCTCTGTGAGACATCTGACTCTAGAGGAGTTGTGGCAACAAGCGACAACAACATCTGGATAGCAAATTCTGGTGTAAACACCGTCACCCGATACGACAACGATGGCAATCTTCTGACCACAATATCTGGCTTCCATACACCCACAGGCGTCGCTGTTGACGCAGTTGGCAAAGTTTGGGTGACCGATCTGGGCAGCGAATACATACATAGAATTGATCCCGCTACAAACTCAATTGACCTTTCTAAGGCCATAATCGACAGCGGCGGGCACTATACTTACAGTGATATGACTGGTATGGTGTCAAGAACAATAACCACAAAAATAGGCACATGGACCGTTGCTTTTGATAGCGGACTTGCAAACGCGCCTTGGGGAAAAATCTCTTGGACATCAACTGAACCCGCAGGAACATCTTTAACTGTTAAAGTGCGAAGCTCAAATGACCGTGTTGGCTGGTCAACTTGGGAAACCGCAATAAACGGAGTTCAATTGACCACAACACCAAATGGAAGATACCTACAAATCGAAACCACGATGCAGACTATCACAGGAGCAGACACACCCATCCTCTACGACCTAACTGTAAAAACCTCGGTTCTCGATGTCACAAAGCCTGTTGCCAACGCTGGACCGGACCAAACAGTTAACGAGGACACACTTGTAACCTTCGACGGCTCAGCCTCAACAGACGAGAACGGCATCGCAGCCTACACCTGGACATTCACCGATGTAACACCAAAGACATTGAGCGGCAAGAACCCAATATACACGTTTGCAACCCCAGGAACGTACACAGTCACCCTCAATGTAACGGACCCATCAGGCAACTGGGCAACAGACACCGTCACAATTACCGTGCTCGACATAACAAAACCAACAGCCAACGCTGGACCCGACCAAACAGTAAACGTGGGCGAACCCGTGACTTTCGACGCTGGCGGCTCAACAGACAACGTGGGCATAGTCAGCTACGAATGGGACTTCGGAGACGGAACAACTGGAACAGGCAAAACAACAACCCACACATACGCGAGCCCGGGAACCTACACCGTAACTTTAACCGTTAAAGACGCGGCAGGCAACACCCATACAGACACTACAACCATAACAGTCCGAGAGCCCTTCCCCCTGCAGTACGTGGCATTCGCCGCCATTCTCATAGGATTAGTCTTCACGCTGCTACTATTAGCGAGAAGACGAAAAAAGAAGTGTGCCTATGATGGCCGCGTCATAGACGGCAAACCCTACGTCGAGACAATCGGCAGAAAAAAATATACATTCCACGGAGAAGCATGTGCTGACGCCTTCAAGAAGGAGAAACGATGAGTGAATAGGCCCTCTTGAAGTTTAAATGAAACCTTAGCGTACACAGCTCTATAATTCTCCTAGTTGTTATCACCGCCGGCATTGTAGTACCAACACGCTTGATCCGAAGAAGAATAAGGCGTAAACAACATTAGCTGAGCCCACCCAACTTCATCGATAGCTACAATTGTACGCTGAAGAAGCTTATCCGGAGTGTTGAGGCACCTAAGAATTCAATGAATTAGAGAATTACAATATCGAAATTGAGGAAGACGAGGAATTTTGGGCTCTCAAATCGATTGTACTGCAATGTCTCTTAATAATTTACCAAGTGTAATCAGAATATCTGAATTTGTCGAGCAAATCCTTGAAAAGGCGAGAATCAGGATCAACAGCAATTGGAAAAATAACTCTCTCAAGCAAATAACAGAACAGATTGAGCAGGCTTATAAATCGTCTGTAAAAGTGTCGATTTATGTTCGAATCTCCCCCGGGCTACCATAAACCAATTTTTTGGCGCACGCAAAAGTTACGGATTCAAACCTCTTAGCACAGCTGATGAAAAAGAGGTTACTAGAAACCCTAAAACGTTATCCGCGCTTTCTTAAGATAGTTGATTATGACTTCAGCTAAGACTGAACTTATCACAACTTCAATAGTCAATTTTACTAATAAAGAACATACAAGTGCCCACGCGGCTTCTGCCGTCATTTTCTCTGGCAAAAATAAAGTGAACCATATGTAGTCAGTGACAGCTGCGTAAGGCGCTTGGACAAGCCAAGCTAAAGTGCCTGCGAATATCGGTCGCAGTCTTTTTGTGAAGAACCCTGAAGCAGTCCCTAAAATGGCAAGCCCGCCAATAATGAAGGCAATTTTGGGAAAAACAACAAAACTAGACAAGAGTCCACCTATTGCTCCCGTTATTAATCCCGCTACTGGTCCGCCTAAGATTCCTGCAATTAATACGGGAAGTTGAGTAAAATGAATCTCGGTTGGAAAGTTCCCCAGGGTTATAGGTATGGCGATTGGAGGAACTGACAATACATTGGCTAGCGCGGCCATAAGTGAGACAAGCGCTATTGTCTTTGTTTTGTTCGTCAAATGAAGACCTTCCGTATTACGAAAATGTATTCTTGTAATACTTTCATTAATAAGCCTTGTTGCCGCATACTTAGAAAATGGTGACGATATGGCTAGAGCGTCTGGTGCAACTAGACTCAGTGTTTCGCTACCAACCGCGCTAGTGGAGGAGTTTGACTCTGTTTGGCGTAACATGCAGTATACGAACCGGTCAAAGGCGGTTCATGATGCATTACGAAACTTTATCGGCGATCACAAGTGGATGCAAGAGGAAGCAGAAGAACTCATGGGTGCCATTGTTTTGCTCTATTACGTCGACAAACCTGGGCTATTAAGCAGCATTGTGCAGGTTCAACATGATTTTGAAAAGGTAATTTCTTCGACCATGCATGTTCACTTAACGAAGGATAAGTGCTTGGAGATAATAGGGGTCAAGGGAAACGCTAAAGACATAAAGAGTCTGGCACAGAAACTCATGACAAAGAAGGGCGTTAAGCAACTGAAATTTGCGGCGATGATTCCATAGACTATTCATGGGATAGAACCACACGAATTGGGAGGTTGTGACAGAGAGGATGGTTGTATCTGGGGTAGGTCCAAAACGGGATTTAAACACTCTTTTACGAATGGCAACAGATTTGCATGGACATTTTGGTCCCTTTCTCACGCTAGGCGTCCGAATGGGTCTAGTTGGCCTTAGAGAGTTAGGAGCAGACGAAGAGGACACACGACTGCATGTAACAGTGATGCTAGAATACGCTTTGCCCTTCTCTTGTATTTTAGATGGTGTTCAAACAGTCACGAAGTGCACGGTTGGAAACAAAAGACTCGCTTGGAAGGAATCGAAAGAAATTGGGGCTATTTTTCTAATCAGAAATAGTGGACGACAAGTCGAAGTCAGAACCCGTCCCACTGTGGTTCAGGAACTGAGGCGTAGACTTAACGAAAGACAGCCATTAGACAAGGAAGTTCAACAACTTGCTTTAGACATTGCTTCCCGACCTGAAAAAGAACTGTTTCTAGTAAGACATAAGTAACATTTTCCGCCTTCTTTATGGAAACACGAGCGAGCAAACCGTGCAAGATTTAGATATTGCCAAAAACGTACTAAAGAAGAAAAATGAGAATCTCGTCATTGTTAAAAAATGCAGAGTTCTTTTTGAGACGAGTTCTTCTGGAATAAAAGGATTGTTAACGGCTGTGGAGGAAATTGGAAAAGATTTGAAAGGCTCAGCCGTAGCAGACAAAATAGTGGGCGAAGCCGCAGCGCAACTCTGCGCCTATTCAAATGTGCTCGAAGTTTTTGCAGTCACTCTGAGCCAGTGTGGAAGGGATGTTCTTGAGAAAAACAACGTTCGGTACGAATTTGAAAATTTGGTGCCCCACATCCTCAACTTCAAGAAAACCGATCTTTGTCCATTCGAAAAACTGGTCTCAGGGTGCAGCAGCCCGAAAGAAGCTTATGAGAAATTGAAGCAAGCGGTATAACTGTTATGTTCTTAGCTATTATGGCAATAAAATTCCAAGAGCAAACATTAATCCTATTCCGGCTACAATGGTCAACAGCTGAATTAGAGATTCCCTGGCTTGACTCCTTTTGTGAAGTTCGGGCATGAGATCTGTTGCGGCTATGTATATGAAACCTCCTGCAGCAAAGGGAACCAGCAACTGCGCCACCCCTTGGACCTGTGAAGCTAGGTAGTAGGTTGCGAGGGCACCCGCAACAGCAGTCAGAGCGGAAAGGAAATTGTAGGTAAGGGCCTTCTTTTTTCCAAATCCGCCATATAGAAGGACACCGAAGTCCCCGAGTTCTTGGGGAATCTCATGTAACAAAACTGCTAGTGTAGTGGCAATGCCTAACGGGTATGAGGTCAGAAAGTTGGCGGCTATTACCGCTCCGTCAACGAAATTGTGCACTCCGTCTCCGATGAGGTTTAAGTAGGCGAAGTTGTGAA
>Ga0315309_1001664_pt1 | contig 13202 bp, 13 predicted proteins | sample TDP4_MG_FD_203080 | JGI IMG/M metagenome (GOLD analysis project Ga0315309, IMG submission 203080) | Freshwater sediment microbial communities from Lake Towuti, South Sulawesi, Indonesia - TDP4 | ecosystem: Environmental > Aquatic > Freshwater > Lake > Sediment | place: Indonesia: South Sulawesi...
CTCTGTTAAAAGAGGTGGCTGATGAAATCGGCGAAGAGAAACTCAGCAGGTTGACTCGAATGATTAATGTCCTTGCGTTAGGCGCGTCTTTTGGGCTGGTAGGCTACAACAAAACGCATGTGGAGAAAGCCATCAAAATGATATTTGGCGAAAAACCCAAAATCATTTCAATGAACATTCTCGCTTTGAGCAAGGCTTACGATTACGCAGAGAAAAAGTTCAGCGACTTCGGTTTCAAACTGGAAAGCGTTCCAACAGATGAGAAAAGAATCTTTCTTCAAGGAACCCAAGCTGTAGCCTTAGGCAAACTTGTTGGTGGCTGCCGATTACAAACCTACTATCCAATAACGCCCGCAGCTGACGAAAGCGAATATTTAGAAGAAAACGAAGTGCTTGAACTTGAACAGTCCGTGGTCAAGAGCGCTGGCGGTTCCATACTCATTATGCAGACAGAGGACGAAATCGCCGCCATCAACATGGCTTCGGGCGCTGCTCTCACAGGCACTAGGGCTGCAACCGCCACATCGGGACCAGGATTTTCATTAATGGTTGAAGGCTTAGGCTGGGCTGGAAACAATGAAGTTCCAGTAGTAGTTACCTACTACCAGCGTGGCGCACCCTCAACAGGATTGCCCACGCGTCACGGACAGACCGACTTGAGATTTGCCCTTCACGCCTCGCACGGCGAGTTTCCCAGAATCATTCTGTGTTCAGGCGACATCGAAGAGTGCTTCTACGATGCTGCCCGAGCTTTCAACTACGCCGAGCGTTATCAGACACCCGTTATACACTTGATTGATAAGGCTCTGGCTAACAGCAACAGAAGCTACAGGATGTTTGACCCCAGCTTGGTGAAGATAGAACGGGGACAACTGCTGAGAGAGGCAGACGCCAAGGGCAAGGAATACAAGAGGTTTCAGTTCACCGAATCTGGCATTTCCCTAAGGCTACCCATTGGAACACCCGGCGTGGTCTTCTGGAACACAGGCGATGAACATGACGAATTTGGACACATTAGCGAAGAGCCCATGATGCGAACACGCATGTATGAAAAGCGAATGAGAAAACTCGAAACCGCTGACAATGAGATTCCTGTCCAAGAACGAGTCAACTTCTTCGGAGATGTCGACGCGTCTGCAACCATTGTGAGCTGGGGTTCTACGAAAGGCGCGGTGCTAGAAGCCATGGAAAGACTACGTCAAGACGGCTACAAGATGAACTTTCTCCAGATTCGTATGCTACATCCATTACCCAAAGAATACATTGCTGAAGTGCTAGGAAAGGCGAAAAAGAAAGTTGTTGTGGAAGGAAATTACACCGCGCAGTTGGCTGGCGTAATTAGGGAGCAAACAGGCATCGCCATGGACTATTTTGTTCTCAAGTGGAACGGCAGACCTGTATCATCAGACGAAGTTTACGAGGCTATAAAGCTAATTATGTTAGACAAGGCGCCGAAAAGGCAGGTGTTAACCAGTGGCACTTAAGCTCACGGACTATAGAACTCCCGTCTTTGTTGATTGGTGTCCAGGCTGTGGAGACTTTGGTATACTCTCAGCAGTACAAATGGCTCTGGTTGACTTGCAATTGCCGCCTTCTAAGGTGGCGATATTCTCAGGAATTGGTTGCCACGCTAAGCTTCCACACTTTGTGAACGCCTACGGAATTCATACGTTGCATGGACGAACGCTTCCCTTCGCTATCGGAGCCAAACTGGCCAATCCAGAGTTAGAAGTGATAGCTGTGGGAGGCGATGGTGACGGGCTTGGAATTGGCGCAGGTCACTTTGTTAATACGGGCAGAAGAAATGTAGACATGACCTATCTCATTCATGACAACGGCGTCTACGGCTTAACAAAAGGACAGGCTTCGCCTACGCTTAAACTTGGATTAAGAACGAAATCTCTTCCAAAACCTAACATAAACGAGGGCATCAACCCAATAGCTTTAGCGTTGGCTGCTGGATACACGTTCATTGTTAGAAGCTATGCCTACGATGTTCGCCACCTTAAAGAGACCATAAAGAAGGCTATTCAGCATCATGGGATGGCGGTGGTAATCATACAGCAGCCATGTCCCACTTACAATGACATCAACACGAAAGAATGGTACGGCGGCGAAGACCGAATAGATTCAGCCACTGGAAAACCAGTTCCAAGATTGTATAAGCTTGAAGAAACAGGTTATGATGGGGTTGTGCACACTCCAGAAGAAATCTTTTCAAAGACCGTGGCTGCTTTGACGAAGGCTCAGGAATGGGGAGACAAGATTCCAGTGGGCGTGTTCTATCAGAACGAGTTGGTGCCCACTTTTCAAGAGAGGATATCAAAGAGAATCCCAACCTACTTAGAGAATCCACCGGCGAAGCAAGCCATCAGTGACTCCTCTGGCAAACCTATCACGAGTATAAGAAAGATGCTTGAAGAACTAAAGGTTACTGGCTGAGTTAGCGCATGAGTCTAGAAACACCTAGAACCAGATTGTTCAGGCTTTGATGGAAAAGGATAAAAAGATATGAAATAGAAGGTAAGGGGAGGAATGATTTTGGCTGCCCAGTCCTACTTTAAGAATATACTTGTAGCTGCTGACGGTTCCTCATATTCTCTCCAAGCTGAAGAATTGGTGGCTAGCCTGGCAAAGAAGTTTGATTCCAAGGTGACCGTGCTTCACGTAATCCCTCATGAAATAAAGCATCCGCCTGCACAGTACGCTGAGGTCCCTAAAAACATTCGAGAGGAGATAGAGGGCGCGTTTCTACAAAGGGGAAGACAGGTCATCCAGAATGCCAAGGCTCTTTTCACTCAAGAAGGGATAACTGCGGAAGCAATATTGGAGGAGTTCGCCGACCCAGCCGAAACAATTTTAGAAGTAGCTAAAGAGAAAAAATGTGACACGTTGGTTTTAGGTAGTCAAGGAAGCAGCGAGATTGCAGGTTTCGCTCTTGGTGGAATCGCGGAAAAAGTTCTCCGCCACGCTGAACGCCCCGTATTAATCGTCAAAAAGAAAACTGAATTCTCCAAAATTCTTGTGGCTGTTGATGGATCGAAACATGCCCAGAAGGCGCTTAATTACGCGGTGCAGTTGGGTCAGAAATACAAAAGCAAGGTTACACTCCTTAATGTAGCACAGGCTATGTTTCCCAAGATTAAGAAAGAAACAGCGAAGACTATGGGTGAACGTGTTGTTTCTGAAGCTGGAGCGCAAGCGAAAGAGTTGAAAACTGACAAGACAGTCGAGTTTGGGCACCCGGCAAAAACCATCATGGACTTTGCACAGAAGGGAAACTATGATTTAATTGCCTTAGGAAGCAGAGGTTTGAACCCAGTTAAACGGTTCGTTCTTGGCAGCGTAAGCGACAAAGTCGCAAGACACGCAGAGTGCTCTGTTCTAATAGTTAGATAGATGCTCTAAGGATGCAGATAAAATCATCGATGTTGCTGCTGACCCTAACAAAGTTTTTATCAGCTGTTACGCTTTATTGTCTTAATCTTTGTGGGAGGAAAAACAATTTTGAAGGCAGAGGATTCTGTTGTTAAACTGGTTCAGAGGCAGAAGCAGTCTGAGAAAAGCATGGCAGCGGCTGTTGAGGCTTTGGAAGGTAGAGTTCGCAATGAGGCCGCAAGGCTTTTGTTAGCTGAGTTGCGTCTTGACTCGACAAAACACGCCAACATCTGTGAAGAAATATTGAAGGTAACTGAGAAAGCTAAGCCTACGAATCTGTGGGATGTCAGAATCGAAGGCTACGTTGACATGTTGGTTGTGAAGAGAGAACTTGAGAGGCACATCAAACTGGAAGAATCTATGCTAAAGGATGTGGAGAGAATAGTAGGCGAGACTAAGGATGAAGCCTTAAGGCTGTTGTTTACACACATCGCAGAAGACGAAAGAAAGCATCACAAGAACATACAGCTCATAATCAAAAGGTCTTACGCACTAGCCCCGTAGCCAGCGAGAAGTTGTAGCAGCGAACGCATTTTTTCTCTCACCTTTTCATATCTCAAAAAGCTCGAAGTGTTGCTTGGATTAGCTTTCATTTGTGCATCCGTGAGCTTGTATGACGTATGGCGTAATGGTTAAATATGACGTAAGTCATAGTATCTACATTCGGATCTCAAAGTGCCATCGAAGGCGCACCCGAAACTGTTGAGGGTCAATTGCAGCTTCAATATCACACTGACAACAGAGGCGTTTTTCTAGATATCTTCGGTTTCTGCGCTCTCTTCGCTTCCCTCAACAGCGGGAAAAACAATTATAACCGGTCGAATCCCACGATATTAATCATATCCTCTCTATACTACGTAACCAGACAACATATCAAAGAGTTTTTGTTGGCAGTTCCGGAGCAAAACAGGACAGAAAAGGTAAGATCCACTGTCATATCCCTCGACTAAAAAATCCACAACTTTTCTTTGTTGCCAAAACCTATAGCAGATGTAGGGTAAAATGCAGCAACATTCTAGGCGTAAAGTTTAAGGGTTGTTTGTGCGCCTTTGACTACAACGCTCATGGAGCAAACAGGGGTTATTGTTTGAGCACCGGAGAAACGATAGAGGAGCGAAAGGCTCAGATTCTCATGGGGCTACGTGGTTACAGACTCGTCAGGAAGAAAAAACACAAAGAGGTTAGTAGTTTCCTTGTGAAAACTGCGGAGGGAAAACAAATATTGGTCTTGTGCTGGCCAACGCAGGGCACGGTGGGAGTCCAAATCATAAATCAGGTTAGAAAAATTATGAAAGACGAGGAGACCGAGAAGGGCATAGTCGTTACTAGTGGACGCTTCACTCAGGCAGCAAAGGTGCATGCAAGAAGAAGAGGAATTGAACTCATTCCACGCCTGTTTCCGTCCTTCAATATTTTTGAACATGTGTTCGTGCCTAAACACGAGATCGTTGGGGCAGAGGAGAGAGAAAAACTTTTGAACAAATACCGTGTTCAACCATACCAGCTGCCAAGGCTTAGGGCTTCGGATCCAGCTGCTAAGGCCATCGACGCTAAACCAGGCGACATTGTACGCATAATTCGGGATAGTCAGACGGCTGGGAAATACACTTCGTATCGTTATGTGGTTGAGGGCTGAGAAGGGCGCCATTTTATTTTTCTTTGGCTATCATGACCTCGGTGGCTTTTATCACGGCTTCGACGCTGTCACCAACTCTTATGTTCAGGTCGTCGACTGCCTCTCGGGATATGAGCGCAGTTATGACTGCTGGTGATTTTATTTCTAGTTTGACTTTAGCTATGACGTCGCCCATTTCTACGCCCCTAACCACGCCTTTCAATCTGTTTCTTGCGCTTATCTTCAAACCTGCTGCCATCCAATATTCCTGGTCTTCCAAGACCTCGCCCGCATAGGCTTCAACACGCTTATACTCTTTTAGCAGATTTTCTCCCAACGCGGTTAGTTTGGCTCCGCCGCCTCCTTTTCTACCTCCCTTGTAAGTCTGAACAACAGGTTCGTGCAAAGTTTTCTGTAGTTTCGCTAAGTAGTTCCAAACGTATCGATAGGACATGCCTACTTTTCGTGCGGCTTTGGAGATGGATTCCTCTGTCTTCACCGCTTCGAGTATGTCTGCCCCGCCTCTTCCTAGGAGGGGTTCACTTTTGAATTCAAGCCACACTTTAGCTGTGGGTTTGTGCTTCTCTCGGGAGTTCATCGTTCTCCATTATGGAGACGCTGAGCATATAACGATTGAGACTGGAGGTGCAGATGGGTGCTTTCTCTGCTCAATATGGTCTACCGCTCTCCCGTCTAGGTTTCAATATTCCACGAATATTTGGGTAGTGACTATGTTGTCGTTCTCTGTTTGATGACTGATGGCTGTGGGTGTTGCTGTCAATTTTTTCTTGTGTCTTCAACAACAATTTCTTTGCTGTGAGTGTTGAGGGAAGGGCTGGGATTGAAGCTGTGTGGATGATTGTGTTGACTAGGGGCTTTGTTGTTAATACGTGTGAGAATGTATGAGGTTAGCAGCTAAGCGAGATTGCGTGTTGATGATTGGACATGCGCCTATAGTGCCATCATCACCGAGTGCATGCTTATCGTGCAATCGTAGATGGAATGTGCGCGCTGTTACTTCTTAAACGTCAAATAGGCAATGAGAGCTGCAAGTAGGGATAGAATACCGATAAGGACAAAAATTACTTGTAGTCCAAAAATGTCTGCGCAGATTCCTGAAAGATAGGGGAAGAATGAGCTTAGACCCCATGAAACGGCGAAGAGAATTCCATACGTGAAAGCTCTTGCGCCTGAGCTTGTGGACCCTGCGATGACTGAATAGAAGGAGGGCCAAGCAGCCATCATGAAGAATCCCATCGTACATATTATGCAGAATAAGAAGACAAAATTGCTTATGTAAATTGCGCCCAGTGACAGTATACTTAGCATGATCATTTCAAAGGTAACTGTGTTTTTTCCTCCAAGTTTGTCAACTAAGGTTCCTCCTACGATTGACCCAGTTGAGCCTACGACCATCATCGAAGCGAGTATGAGATTGGCTGATTCAAAGTTTACATTAAATGAGTTTGTTAGGTAGGTTGTTACAAAGGAAGATGCGATTCTGTAGGAGGCGCCGGCGAGGCCCATTACAACAACTACTGGAATTAATGTCTTGGCGATTTTTTTGGTGGAGTTGTCTATGTTGTTTGGGCGGAGGTTTTTCTTTCTGGGTTCTTTTATGATGAATGGTAGGATTAGGGCGACGATGATGGCGATTAGGCCCCATAGTATGAAGAGGTTGTGCCATCCTAGGAGTGAGATTAGGAGGCCTGATGTTGCGAAGGCTACTGGAACGGCTATGTCTCCTGCGGCGCTGCCTAGTCCTAGGGCTTTTCCTCTGTTGCCAGACTCGAAGGCGTCGGATAGTAGGGAGTAGCCGATTGGGTGAAAGAGGCTTCCTCCAATTCCCAGTAGACAGCCGAGGGTGAGAAGTTGGACGTAGTTGATGGAGAAGCTTACGAGGATAGTTGCTGCGCCCAGGGTTGTCAGGCCGAGGAGCAGTAGGATTACCCTGTTTCTTCGATCAGCAATGTATCCGGTGGCAGCCTGGAGCGATGTCATTAGGAGGGCGGATGCTGTGATTACGGCGCCTGCTTCAGTGTAGTTTAGGTTGAATTCTTTGATTAGGATGGGGAGGACTGCTGGGATGAGGGTGAGGGGGACGTCGTTGGCGAAGTGTGCTATAGAAGTTGCAATCGTTAGCTGCGAACGGGTGGTTGGTTTGTTCAGCGGTTTCACATTCCAGATGGTAACTTTTAGACTCTATCGGACATTCGTGTAACTTAAACTATGTGCAGATCGTTGGCAATATGGGTTGTTGATCAGTGGAATCGTCATGATGCATTGCGGCTGATGGCTGTGTGCGGGAAGAGAAATTTCAAAAGAAGAAGGCGGCTTTTCTCTTTAGCCTTCTTCTACCTTGGCTCTAGCCCCCCCTCTAGTTTTCTGCATCCAATTGCCAATATGGTCCAAATATGTGGTTGCTAGCTTGTGTTTGGACAGTTGTAGTTGAACACGCAAACGCAGACTGTTTGTGAACGGTCTGAATTCTCATGCGTCGCTAACTTCCGCTTAGAAACAGTAGTAATACCGAGCTGGTTTCGGTTCAGAAGTAGTGGTCAACTTGTAGTGTTCTGTGCCTATTGCCTTTATGTTGATTTCGAGAGGGGTGGACACGTGTGTTTGTGGGTTATTGGATACCACGCTGGCGCTTCTTCTGTTTGAGGCTTGGTCGGCAGAAAGATTTGTGTGCTTGTTAGTGATGACTCTTCTATAGTACCACTAACACGCTGTGTATACTTGGACGAGGATGATGAAGAAGACTGGTCTCAGGGTTACTTTGCTCTTCCCCATGATGTTGATGTTAAAAGCGCTTCTCCGAATAGCTGTCTTGTACAATGTGCCGACTGCCTGATAACAGGGCGACGGCGGATCTGATAATATCCAGCCCGTTGTTTCACAGTGCAGAATACGAACCAGCAAAAGAACGAGCCAAAAAAGTGATTGTTAAAAGAAGTTGTGGATAGTTCCCTGCCAATACTGTGGCGGACTCATCAAACAGCAACCTGCTGTCCCAACTGCCGAACACCAAGAAAGACATAACAAGTTAGAATTTTGATGTTGATTGATGAGCTGCATTACTACATACGTCTTCGCAATATTATGCTTAGCCAGATAAGAATACCTATTATCAACAGCGATTCTAGTACCAGAGTGCTTAGATCGGTGGAAATTGAGCCAAATAACGCTAACATTGAAAAGATAACAAGGAAAGCGGCTAACACAAATAGAACCGAGAATGGGTTTCCAGTTTTGAGGGGTATTGTTATGCACCTCTATCTCTAAGCTTGATCAATTCATCTTCGGCTTTGCTGTAAGTATCCCATGAAAATGCAGCTGCCATCAACGGGAAGAGAAAAACAAAATACAATATATTGAACTGTGGGTCTCCGGAGACTTGAGGCATTAAGCCCAATAACGTGGAGAGACCTGAGGCTAATAAATACTTGTAAAGTGTCCTTGCAGCCTCTCGAGCTTCGTCATATTTAGCCTTGGGTTCTTCAGTCTTTGAGACTAAGTCATACAATTCTTTGACTTTTCTTTCTGAGGCTGGGTCAACAGATAAATCTTTTAGTTCAAGCACAATTGAGCGACCCACATCATTATATTTTCCCTTTTTTTCGATGGAATCCATTACTTGCCCAAATAATTCCCCAGTCCACCGTTTGAGCTCTTCTCTGAAATTTGTTAGGCGTTTATTGATAATTCGATCTATGTCATCGTGGAATTCTTTGTATAGTCCAACGTATGCCTTGTGGTAATTCCAGCTGAAAGTCAGCTGTATTCCTGCTGTAGTCAATATGACAACAATTGCTTCGTACACGTTTCCTTATACTGCATAAAGTTGTTTTTATTGGTTTTGGAGGAGTTCTGCTCGGCATTAATCCTTGATTTAAATGCGAACGCTGACATTATGGCAATCAATTCCTCGAAGTACTCCTACTTGCCCGTGCTGGCGATGAAAATCTAAGAAAGCGCACAATGGGCAAAATAGCTGCAGTTTTAGGAAGTCCATGGCGATCTGCTGGGAAGCCTACTGACAGAATTTCTCATAAATCTTTGCGATATCTATTTCTATTTTCCATTCTGGTTTGTACCTGCCGTCTCTCATTTCCTGCCGAATCTCTTCCGCTCTTTCCATGCTCAGTCTTCTTGCCAAACCTGTTTTGGAGACAATATCGCCTAACTCCACTCTGTTCTTCAACCAGCATACATAATGTATAGCTTTCCATAGTTTTTCGTCTGGGTGACCAGCAAGTCTGTCTTTCACTTCGCTCGTTTCTATTGCAGCAAATCCATTTTCCACAAGTTCCTTGCTGACTCTTTCAACCACAACATTTAATCCGAAGTTGTCTTGATCGAAGTCTTTCTCCCAAATTTCAAAGCAATCCTCATCTAGCAGCTTCCTTCTTTCTGATAATTCTTTAACCAATTCTATGGCGTCTTTATCATTGTCAACTATGAGGTATCTGGCAACATTTTGTGATTTGGCGCTTTGCAACACGGGCCCTGCGTTCGAAAAAGTAATGCCCCCTGTCCCCTCAAAGTTAATGATATGAATTCCTTTCACTTCTGGCACTATTCCAAGCGCATTCATCAGAATCGGAATCGATATTTCCTCAGTATAGCCTTCAACCAATAACACGACTTTAGGAATTGAGACAAACAAATAGTCGGAAATGATCCTTTTCTGGACATCTTTGTCTCCGTAGTCGAATTTCCTGCCATAATAATTATCTTTCCACTTTCCTCCTCTTCCATCAACAATATCATCGGGGTCTGGCTGTTCTTCATTAGTTAGCTCCTTAAGAAAGAAGTTCAAAAAATCAACAAGTTCGTAATAGTCTTGTGCTAGAAGCGCTTTCCCTTTCAATCTTTCTCTTTTCCTAAAAGGCACTAGCCTTACAAAAGGATACCAGTTGGACATTGGATCGATGAAGTGTGCTTGGACCGCAAAATAGTCTCTTAGGTCTCTGACTTCCTTCAACGACATTCCGCTGTTTTTCAAGACCAATGGAGCTGAAAAAACATTCTTCCTCCACTCAATCCATCGCTCATAACTCTTTTCATCCAGAGTTAAATGCACTCTTCCTCGATAGCTTGGCTGAAAGGCGTTTTGAAGATGAAGAAGAAGACCAATCTGGATTATCAGCTGGGGTCTTGCGTCAATAAAAGCTTTCTTGAAAACCTGATGCAACTTTTTCGCTTGCTCAAACATTTTTTCACAATTAGTTGCAGTTTCTAAGTAGACGCTGCTAAGAGTAACACTTGTTAGGTTCAGAAATTTATTGATTAAGAAGACTTGATAAGGATGGTAGTAGATTAGTACGCTCTTCTCTCCATGTCTGCCTTTATATTCATTCCAAGGTCGGAAGTTCGTAGAATTAGGAAATTCTATCAAATCTGATTCTAAGTACTTCTTCAAATACCATGCACTACTAGAAATTCCAGCGTAGTAAGTTTCGTTATTCTCCTTTATCATAGGTCTTTTCAGTCTAAGGACCGGATAAAGTAATCCTGTCTTTTCAAAATGCTCCAAATCCTCCTCATGTACATGTATGTCTCGAACTCGGAGGAAATCCACAAACCTTCCACTATCTAGGAGTTCAAATTGAGGAACTTCCAAAATAATAAGTTCTTTCATGAATTCAGACAAGAAAATGGGTTTTTTATTCAAACAATTCCTCACCAAGAACTAGCTTTGCGCGCACTAGTTCATACTTAAGAAATTTGTGGCATTTATAAATTAAAAGTTTGGTAAGACTATTGTTTAGATATTTTTGGTGGTCTCTTCTGGGCATATTGATAGCGTCGCGGCCGTCCTTCACGGGCCAGTACGCCATCTTTGACAAGATCTATCAAAGCGTGCGCCGCCGCTGTACGGTCATAATGAAAACCTCGACGAGCCATTTCACTGTGTACTTCTCCTAGTCCTCGTGTGGTTGAGAACCAGCCTTCTTCCCATAGTCGTTGTATTATTACTTTGCATGTTTCTCTTGAAGGTGCTGTTTCTCGCTCTGCGATGAGTGGTGTTTCTTTGAGTTTTTCTGTTACTGTTGCTAGGATTTTGCCCACTGCTTCGTTGGCTTGGTCTACTGTGCCCTCTATTTCAAATTCGACTGTGCCCACTTTCATCTTTACTTTGATCGGTTGCTGTGGTTGCTCCTGCGGGGCCAGACAACAACGAAGTTTGAAAACCAGAAGACTGGGTTCTCGTATGGAACAATCCTGCTCCATCTATCGTTTACCGAGAAATATTAATATGCAAATTGCATATTGAGTTACATGAACTCTAACAAAGACTTAATCTTCTGGTCTGCGTTAATGATAATTCTCATAGCAGTGTTCTTATTGGTTGCGGTCTATTTCAAGTGGCTTAGCGTAAGTTTTTTTGTAGGTCCACTCCGTTTTGGTCATTGGCTTGGTGTGTTAGGAACGCTTTTCATTGCGTTTTTGACACCTGCATATTACATCCTGAAGCGGCGTTACCCAAAAAGACTCAAAGCAATGCTCAACGTTCATATTTTCGGAAACCTTTTTTCCTTCATGTTCATATCCGTCCACTTTGCTCAGCAGATAAGCAGACCGCCACAATTCTATCCAGATTTGGGAACTGGAGTAATATTATATGTTACCATGCTTTTACTCGTTTCAACAGGATTTCTCCACAGATTTAGGCTATTAGAAGGAAGAGGAATATATCCGCCCCATCGGAATAGATTCCTACACCTCAGTATAACTTTAACATTCTACCTCGTCATAGTCTTTCACTCATTACGCAACTTGGGACTTATATAGCATTCACCGGGTTTACAGTTGAAATCATGTTGAGGAGTTTTGTGAGTGCAGAAACTTGCCAACTGCCTCCATGGCTTGGTTTAATGTATTGTTTAGTGCGAGTTTTTCCCACCACAAATCTTACAACTGGATATGTGTTCAAAATTAGAAGGTGCGCGCTGAGAAAAAACTGATTTGTGTAAAACAATGGAATGGTGTGTTGACTCATGTCCACATTCAATTTGGAGGACTTATTGGGTCCAGAGACCTTCTGGATAGCTCTGGGTTCTGTTGGAGCGATATTTACCTTAGTTCTCATTTTCCACCAGATCAGAACATCAAGGATGATAGCCGCCGCCGATTTTCTTCTCAAATTGGTCGATAGATTCGATTCTAAGGAAATACGAAGCAGTAGAAAGAAACTTATGACCATCATCAAGGAAAACCCAAAAGACAACCAGAAAATAGATACTTGCCGGGAAGTACCGGATTTTTTTGATGATCTCGGGCTTTTATTAAAAAAGAAAGTTATCCCCATTGAACTTATATGGTCCAGCTTTTGCTACTGGATCCTTCGCTACCATGAATTATTAAAAGGTTACATTGACTGGGTTAGGAAAAGGGACCGAGACCCCACGTACTACGACCAATTTGAATATCTGAATGATGAAACATTAAAGTTTGAAGAAAAAAGCAGACGTAGGAAAATCAGATTAACATCTAAGCAAGTTGAAGAGTTTATCAACGAAGAAAAGCAATTAGAAATATGGAATACGAACGACAAGCATTGATATCTTTTCATATTACACGAGCGAGGTAAAGAAATTGTTTGGGAATAGCGTCTATTGCGTTGGAGGTCTTTTCTGGGCGTATCTGTAGCGTCTGGGCCTTCCGTCTCTGCCCAAAATTCCCTCTTTAACAAGATCAATGAGGGCGTGAGCCACAGCGGTTCGGTCATAGTGATACCCCATTAGAGCCATTTGATTGTACACTTCATCAAGGCTTCTAGAACTTGCAAACCACCCTTCCGACCAAAGTCGCTGTATCACGCCTTTGCATGTTTCTGCCTTTGAAGGAGGCGTAAATCTTCCGGTCATAACTATTGGTTGTCCAGATTCCTTCACTGTCGAAAGAATTTTCCTAATGGATTCTTCCAATTGGTCTTCCTGACATTCTACGTCGAATTCCAAATTGCCCACTTTGATTTTAACTTTTATCGGCGGTTTAGGTATAGGCTCCGTCTGTTCTGTCATCGTGATTCCTTATTGTTTATTGTATTGCACATCTTGTTCATGCGCAATACTTAAATACTCACCAACAAGCCATATATTGCCTATTGGTGAATTCAATTGATTCAACAAACACAATATAC
>Ga0315309_1001665_pt1 | contig 13199 bp, 13 predicted proteins | sample TDP4_MG_FD_203080 | JGI IMG/M metagenome (GOLD analysis project Ga0315309, IMG submission 203080) | Freshwater sediment microbial communities from Lake Towuti, South Sulawesi, Indonesia - TDP4 | ecosystem: Environmental > Aquatic > Freshwater > Lake > Sediment | place: Indonesia: South Sulawesi...
CTCATGAAGTTTTCCTCGCCACGGATGGAGGCGCTGTGGATTGACCGCTGTTCATCAGGTCTGGCCATTAGACGTTTGCCAGCGGCGTTTCGTTAGGTGCCATTCCCTGCCCCGCGCACTCGGCCCCTATTCGTAGCGCAGCGCCTCCACGGGATTAAGCCGGGAAGCGCGCAGGGCGGGCACCAGGCCGCTGATGACACCCACAAATACCAGGACGGCGGTGGAAAGAATTATCGTGGAGGTCGAGATGTAGAGGTGAATATCGCCTCTCCCGACCAGTTCCTCATCAAAGGCGCCGTATAGCGGCAAGGTCCCGATGGCGGCCGAGAGCAGATAGGCGACGCCAATCCCCGCGATCCCGCCCAGAAGAGTCAGGGCCAGAGCCTCGGCCAGGAATTGCGCCCGGATGTGCCAGCGGCGCGCCCCCAGCGCCCGGCGCAGACCAATCTCCCGAATGCGTTCGTCCACCGACACCAGCATGATATTCATCACGCCTACGCCCCCAATACCCAGCGTCAGACAGCCAATGAAGGTGAGCAGGGCCTGCAGGCCGATGGTGATGCCGTCAATAATCGGCCGGAACTGCTCGCGGCCGAACATGATGATGGCGCGCTCATCGGTGGGCGAGAAGCGCTGGCGTTTGGCGATGGCGGACCGCAGCTGTTGCATGGCCAGCTTTTCGAAACTGGGCGCGACGGGCTCAAAGACAATGACGGAGCCGTAGCGGGTGTTCCACAGGTCACCCGCGCTGGAATACGGGATCCACACCGACTCGTCGTCACTGGTGAAGTAATTGCTGTCCTGGATCTTGATGTCCATCGTGCCGACCACCGTGAAGCGCACACCCGAGATGCGCACTGTCTCCCCCACGGCGGGACGGCCGCTGAAGAGCTTCTCGCGCAGGCGACTGCCCAGAAAGGCCACGCGGCGCCGCTCTACTTCGTCTTCCGGGCTGAGCCAGCGCCCCTGGTTTGCTACTTCGTTGCGCATTCGTCCGTACTCCGGGCAGACGCCGCGGATCGCCGTGCTGGCTACGCGGTCACCATAGGATATGGGCAGCCAACGCACGGTTTCCAGGCAGGCCGTCTTCACCAGCGTAGCTTCCTGGTCAATCAGGTCTATGTCCGCCTTCTCGAAACGCACCTGCTTGCCGGCGCGCTGCCCACCGGCCTGCTCGCTGGTCTGCGCCGGCCAGGCGACGACCGCGCCTTTGCCGAAGGCATCGAACGCCGCCACCATAATGGAACGAAAGCTGTTCCCGTAAGCGATCAGCAGTGCCACCGCCGCGATGCCCCACACGATGCCCAGCATGGTGAGCAGGCTGCGCAGCGGTTGCCGCTTCAGCGCGATCAGGGCTTGAATGAGCGTTTCTCGGAACACGGTGCTTAGTCCCTGGTCCTTGGTCCTTAGTCCTCACTCGATGGCCGTTCGAGGTCCCCCGGCGGCTGGTTTGCAGCGTTCTCGTCTTCGTCAGGAGAGGGCTTGCCGATGGAGCGGAGATAGGCATTCAACATGGGTGCGAGGTTATCGATCAGAGGTTTGAGCCGGTCAACCTGCTCCCGGTTAATGAGCTTTCTCCTGTGGGCTCGACGTAGCCAGTGCCTCGCTTCGTTCAGTGACGCCCGCGCCGTCCTCACAAAGCGACGATTGTCCTGGAAGCTTCCTCTCCCGGTCCCCTCTGCGATATTAGCGCCGACGCTGTCTGCCGCCCTCACCAACTGTAGTCCGACAGCGCTCCGAGCAAAGCCATCCCATCGGGTTACGATCAGCCATATCTCGTCGGCCAACTTTTCTGCCAGCCGATAGACGCGTAGTTTTTCAAAACTCGTGTCTCTCACGTCGAGCACTCCGCCGCGACGAATGACGAAGGGCAAAGGACCAAGGACTAACCTCCCGGCTCATACCGCAACGCCTCGATGGGGTCTACCGACGCGGCGCGCCGTGCCGGATAAAGCGCAGAGAGCATGGCCACCGTCCCCAGCAACCCAAAGGAGAACAGGGCGACCTTCCAGGTCGGGAGCAGCCCGGCGAAGAACGCCGGCATGGGAGCCAGATTGACGAGCGCGCATAGGCCGTAAGCAATGCCCAGGCCCGCGCCCCCGCTCAGAAAGACGACGATCAGGCTCTCCGCGAAGAACTGGGTGAGAATCGCGCGGGAACTGGCACCCACGGCTTTGCGTACCCCGATCTCGCGCGTCCGTTCGCGCACCGCGACCAGCATGACGTTCATCACCCCAATGCCGCCCAGCAGCAGCGTGGTCAACCCCACCGCCCCCAGGAAATACTTCAGGCCATCGATCATGATCCGAAACGATTTTACGTTTTCGACCGTGTCCCAAATGGGTGCCGCTTCCTTGTCGCGGGGATCGAAGTTGTGGAGGCGGCCCAGGGCGCGTCGCACCTGCCACTTGCAGTCCTCATGGTGCTCGTACGACTTGGGCGTCACCAGCAGCCGATCGACGTTGCGCGGGGTGGCCGGCGGCTTCTCGGGGAAGTCGCGCATGATGGCACTGAAGGGGATGAACACCTTATCCACGTCCCAACCGTCGTAGCAGGAGTTCTGGTCCTTGCTCTCCATCACTCCGATTACCGTATAAGGGAGGCCGGTGATGAAGATGGTCTCGCCCAGTGCGCCGCGCGTCGCGAAGAGTTGCTTCTTGATGTTGCTGCCCAGGAACGCCACGCGGCGGCCTTGATTCTGGTCCTCCCAGTTGTAAAAGCGGCCTTCCGCGACCTTGACGGAACGCACTTCGGCAAAAGGCGGCAGCGACCCGACCACGGGCGGGGAAGCATTGTTGTACAGGCTATGGACTTTCATGTCCCATTTGCCCAATTCCGGCAAAACGTACTGGCAGGCCGGCGCTTCCTCTTGCACGTGGAGATAATCGGTGTCGTCCCAGCGCAGGTCGCGCCCGGCGCGCAAGCCGCCCGCCTGCATGCTGGTGCGGCCGTTGAAGACGATCATCAAGTCTTTGGCAAAGGTCTCCTGCTGCTTCCTCCATCCGACGTTGAAACCCTCGCCTGCGGCCACCATGAGGGTGATGGAAATGATTCCCCAGGCGATGCCGAACATGGTGAGGAACGTCCGGAGCTTGTTCGTCCAGAGAGTTCGCAGTGTGTCGAGGAGTAGATCGCGAAAGACCATGGGGCTAACCCCTGTCCGTTGCCGGTTGTTAGTTGTCCGTTGCCGGAATCTGCGACCAGGGACTACCGACAACTGACAAAGGACTCGTGAGCGCTCACTGCAATATCACCTGATCTCCTTCTTTGACCCCTTCGATCAACTCCGTCTTCACCCCGTTGGAGATGCCCAGCTTGGCAGCCACCTTGCGCCGGCCTTTCTCGGCCTTGGGATCAGGAACTTCCAGGGAAGCCTTTCGATCCTTATCGTAAATGACGGCCGCCTCCGGGATCATCAGCACGCCCTTCTTTTCCTCCAGGATGATCTCCGCGTTGGCGCTCATGTTGGCTTTGAGTTCGCCAGTCGGATTCTGAATGGAGACTTTGACCTCGAACGTGGTGACATTGTCCTTTTCCACTCCCAGCGGGGAGATCTTCGTGACCTTACCTTCAAATTTCTTGTCCTTGAGGGATTCAACCACGATGCGGGCCGGCTGGCCCATATACACCTTGCTGATATCCGCTTCGTCCACCTTCCCCTTCACGTAGACTTCGCTCACGTCCCCTAAAGTCACCACCAGCGTGGCCTGCGAACCTAAGACGAGGATGGAACTGACAGCATCGCCGATCTCCACATTGCGCGACAGCACCAGCCCATCCATGGGGCTGATAATAGTCGAGTTGCGCAAGTCCTCTTCGGCGCGCTCCAGGGCGGCCTGCGATTGCGCAATCTGGGCGCGGGCGCGAGAGATTTCAGCGCGGGAGACCGCCACCGTACGCAGCGCCGCCATCTGTTTGTTGAGGCCGAGCTGGTATAACTTCTCCGCGTTCTCCATGACCGGTCGGGCAACCAATCCTTCCCCATGAAGCTGCCGGGCCCGGTCCATTTCGGATTTCAAATAAGGGAGGTCAGGGCCCTCGGCTTCCACCTTGTTGCGCTCGTAGGTGGCCTGCGCCGCTTCGAGAGCAGCCTGCGCGGCCAGGAGTGTCGCCCGGGCTTCCCGCACGCGCGCCTGGAGCTCTTCCTTGTCCAGTTCAACCAGCACCTGGCCTTGCTTCACCCGGTCGCCATAGTCGGCAAAGATCTGCTTCACGATGCCGCTGGCCTTGGATTTGATTTCCACCTTGGCCAGAGGCTCGATCTTCCCCGTGGCCACGACGGAACGCGCCAAGTCCCCGCGCTCCACTCGGGCCAGCTTGGAGGGGTCAATCTGATTGTTGGAGCGCAGTAGGGCCGTGCCTCCCACAATGCCCACTATCACGACGAATCCCGCTACTCCCAGGAAGAGCCAGCGCCGACGCTTGCTCTTGTGGTTGTTGGCCATGTGCGTCCACCTCGCCCCAGGCTTGTGCCCCAGGGCCTATAACCCCAAATACGGGGCCGCCTCGGAGAATGTTCCCTTCTTCCATTTCCCCAGCGAAGAAAGTGTCGTGGCTTCAAGGAACGTCAGGGCACCCGCTCCTTGAGATGTGAGACGTACCAATCGGGTTTCGGATAGCCTGTTCGGCAGACTCCAGGGCATGAGGGGCCCGGGCTTCCGCGAGGACAATATGTCCCAGTATGGTGATTTGGTCCTGCCCTGCGAGACGCAGGATCACAAATGTCCGTTTCCGTACGCAGTTTGAACAGCCCACCACCGGGTCCATTGCTCGTCCCTGACGCCAGCGGTGGGACATATTCCTGCGCGACCTCATAATGGTGAGGTGCATTACGGAATCTTGGCCGATGACCTGACTGGGGGCTGCGCTGCGGCGGGCCGCTCGACTCGCTTGGGCTATCGTCCCATTGTCGTAGCACACCCCGGAACTGCCCATCGGACCCTTTCAGCGCTGCCGGAAGAGGGAGCCGTGGTCGTTATGAACACGCGCACCCGGGACTGCTCCCTCGGCGAAGCTGTCGCGCGGGCCCGGGCCGCTGCTGAAGAGTTGGAGCGCAGTGGAGCGCCGGTAATCTACCAGAAAATTGACTCGCCTCTGCGCAGTCACTGGGCCGAGGAATTGAAAGCCGTGACAGCCGTCGTAGCGCGCCCGCAGCGCGTGCTCGTTTGCCCGGCCTTTCCGGCCCGCGTGCGGCTGATGCTGGTGGGGCCCCGGCTGCCCGTCATCCACGTGAGCGCCCATGTCAGCCTGCGTGAAGCCCTCGGCCTGGTCACGCGAGAGCGCATCCTGCGTACCATCGAACTCGGCGTGGAAATGGCAAGGCGGCTGGGTCTGGCGCGGCCGCGCGTCGCGGTGGCGGGTTTGAATCCCCATGCCAGCGATGCGGGTCTTTTCGGACAGGAAGAAGAGCTGGAGATTGCGCCCGCCGTCGCCGCCGCCAAGCGCGCGGGCTTCAGAGTCGAAGGCCCGCTTCCTCCCGACACAATCCTTGTCCGCGCCGCGCGGGGCGAATTTGACCTCGTGGTAGCCATATATCACGACCAAGGGCACATTGCCGCCAAGATACTGGGCTTCGCGGAGGCCGTCAATGTCACGGCGGGCTTGCCCATCATCCGCACATCCGTGGAACACGGAACTGCCTTCGATCTGGTCGGCCAAGACAAGGCCAACCCCCGCAGCATGGAGCTCGCCATTCTCCTGGCAGGCCGGCTGGCCCGTTCCCAGCCCGCTGCCTAGCCCAGCCCGTTCCCCCTTTTCACTCAAGAGTGGCTCCAACTCTGCCGAAACCTGATATGAGGCTTGAAGAGGCGGGCCGCACGACAAAGAGCAGGGGTATGTCTCACCGACTGCGGGGGAGGCAGGCCCGCCCCCGGGCAGGAGGCGCGCCCACCAAACGCTCGCCCTGCGCCCGGCCTCGACGAAGGCGATGGCTGAGAGTCGCATTCCGCCCACGCAGGAAACAGTCCCGCCTGCGGCCGTAAGCAGCCGCGAGGCGGCTATCGACACGGAGCTGCGGGCCTGGAGCAGCCGGCTGCGCCTCCTCGTTGAGGTCAACGCCGCGCTGGCGGCGACGCTCGATTCTGACGCGGTCCATGAGCACATTGTATCCCGGCTGCGGGAGGCAACCCGGCTCAGCCACGCCTCCATCTACCGGGTGACTCCCGAGGAGCGTCTGCTCCGTTGCGTCGCCGAGAGCGGTTACTCGAGCCCAGAAGCTCATCGCACTCTCGCCTTGGACGGAAGGGGGATTGTAGCCTACGCAGCTCGGACCAGAGAAGCGGTCTATGTCCCCGACGTTACGCTTGACCCGCGCTATCTGTGCGGCCACCCGACGGTTCGGTCCGAATATGCTGTGCCTCTGCTGGTGGGTTCAGCCGTCCTGGGTGTGCTCGACATTCAGTCGGACCTAACCGATGGCATCCGCGCCGTGACGCGCCGGCTGATGGACCAACTAGCAGCCCAGGTTGCCCTGGGCCTTCACTGCAGCGACCTCTACAGGCAGCTCCAAGCATCGGAGCAGCGCTTTCGTTCTATCTTCGAACAGGGCCACGTTGGCGTAGCCCTCTTCGGCCTGGACGGAAAATTCTCTACGGTTAACCCGGCGCTGACGCGGATGCTCGGTTATGAGCGCCAGGAACTACACAGCCTGCACTTCCCTGACATAACCATCCCGGAGGAGAGACAGCGCGCCCTCGACCTGATGAGGCAATTGCTGGAAGGCAAGGCCGATCGCTTCGCGCTCGAAGCGCGCTGGCAACGCAAATCCGGTGAGGCCCTCTGGTGCCTGGCGATTGTCTCCTTGATACGAGATTCCCTCGGTCGTCCGGCCTATACCCTGGCCATGCTGCTTGACATCAGCGAGCGGAAAAAGGCTGAGGAGGAAGGCGCCCGCCTTCAGGAGCAGTTGTTTCACGCCCAGAAGATGAAGGCGATGGGGACGCTCGCCGGAGGCATAGCGCACGACTTCAACAACCTGTTGGGAGTGATCCAAGGTTATGCCTCGCTCCTGCAGTTGCGGTTGCCGACCCAGGATAGCGCGCGCGAAGCGATCCGCATGATTGAGCAGTCGGCCCAACGCGCCGCCGAGTTGACGCGCCAACTACTCCAGTTCGCGCGCCAGGAGACCTACCGGGCCGAGAACGTGAACCTTGGGGAAGTCCTGGGGCAAGTGCTGAAAATCGTGAGGGAAACTTTCGACCGCCGTATCCGTATCGAAACTCACCTGGCGCCGGAGTTGCCCTGCGTCGTAGGCGATCCCGGTCAATTGGAACTGGCAATCCTGAACCTGTGTATCAACGCTCGCGACGCGATGCCCGAAGGGGGCACGTTAACCGTGGCCAGCTCGCTGGTGACCTTGGGCGGCCCGGACGCCTCCTGCCCCGCCCAGTGCTCGCCCGGCGAGTACATCCGCATCGCCATCAAGGACACCGGGGTGGGGATAGAACCGGCGATACTCCCGCGCATCTTCGAGCCCTTTTTCACCACCAAGGAGCCGGGGAAGGGGTCTGGCCTAGGGCTCGCCACGGTCTATGCCATCGCGAGCCACCACGCGGGTTTTGTGCAGGCTGCCAGCCAAGCCAGCGTAGGATCCGAGTTCACGCTTTATTTGCCCGTATCAGCCCGCGCGCCTGAACCGCCCGTCGCGGCGCCGCCGGCGCAGGCTGCGCACGGGTCCGGAACAGTCCTCGTGGTGGACGATGAGCCTTTCATGCTGGCTTTCGTCGAGGAAGCCCTGAAAGAACTCGGCTACAAGGTGCTGACCGCCGCAGATGGCAAGCAGGCCTGCGCGATTTACGCGCGGCAGGCAGAGGAAATCAACTGTGTCCTTCTGGATATGGTGATGCCGGAGATGAGCGGCATGGAAACCCAGGAGGCACTGCGCGCCATTAATCCGCGCGTGAAGGTCATTCTCACCTCCGGTTACAGCGGCAGCGGCGAGGTCCGCCGGGCGCTGGAGTCGGGGGCAGCATGTTTCCTGGGCAAACCCTGCACCGTCGAGACCCTCGCCCAGACACTGAACAAAATCCAACTTGCCAATGAGACGAGCGCCGAAGACGCCGTGCGCAAGACGAAGTCGTAGGCTCGCTCCGCCCAGCCTCGGCGCGAAACGCAAGGCCCCTCGGCGCGCATTGACGCCGCCTCGAAACTTCTGCGAGAATGGCTGCGGGATTTCTTCACGAACGAGGAGAACGGCTGTCCGCAGAGCCCCCCGGCGGGGCCTCGGCGGCCCGCAGGTCTGCCAGCAGGTTAGGGGGCGCGCCGACCCCGCCTACACTTACCTGATCCTGCTAAAGGCGAAGAGTGAAAAAGAGGAGTTGGCAAAAGGCCTGGAAGCCGGTGGGGATGACTTCCTCAGCAAGCCGTTTCGCGCCGAAGAGCTGCGCGCCCGTGCGCTGATGGACCCTGTCGAGACCCGTGAAGGCCCAGTTTCTGTGGCGCTCAGCCTGGGGGTGGCGGCGAGTGAGGCCGTCACGGGAGTGGATCCTGACTCGCTTCTGCGTGCCGCGGACACGGCGCTTTCCCAGACCAAGCGGCAAGGACGGAATCGCGTGGAGGTGGCCAGCGCGGTAGAGGTTCCTTTAACCTCTGCGCCGACCGGCCCGGCGCGCCGCCGAACCTCGTGACACGGGATGGCCCGTCCTCTTCCTGCCCCGCGTTGCGCTGAGCCGCGAGTTCTGGGAAAATTGGGGCGCTTTTCGTGGATGACTATGCGAAACTGTTGACCGCGGCGGGGGAAATCGCAGGGTGCCTGGAACTGCCGGGCCCGACTTATGTGGCTTCCGAGTCGTACCCGAGACTCCGGATGTTGGGGCCTCGGGACCTGTTCACCCAGCCCAGGAAGCTTATCTGGCCTAAGCCAAGGGAAATCTAATGCCTCCGGTCGGCGCTTGCCGCCCTGAGGGAGGAGGCGCGTCGATGAAAATCGTGATTGCTCAGGAGGAAGGTGTTGTCCGCGGCATGCTCGAAACCACGCTCCCCAAGTGGGGGCACGAGGTCTTCACGGCCTCCGATGGCGCCCACGCCTGGCAGGAGCTGCGAAAGGGGGACGGGCCGCGATTGGCCATTCTGGATCGGACGTTGCCGGGCATGGATGGCCTGGAGATCTGCCGCGAGGCGCGGAGACACACCGAGTTACCCTACGTCTACATTCTCCTGATGCTGGCCAAGGGCCAGGAACAGGACATGCTCGAGGGGATGAAGGCCGGTGCTGACGACTTCCTGCTGAAGCCTCTCGATTTGAATGAATTGATGATCCGCCTCCGCCTCGCCAAGCGTGTTCTGGAGTTGCAAGAGCAATTGCAGAGCGCCCACGCGGCCATTGGTTATCAGACTACCCACGACCCGCTCACGGGCCTTGCCAACCGTGCCTCCATCCTGGATACGCTGCTGCGCGAGTTGGCTCGCGTGCGGCGCGAGGGAAGCCACGTGGGCCTCATTCTCGCCGAGATCGATAACTTCAAGAACATCAACGAGACTTACGGTCACCTGGCCGGGGACGCGGTGCTGCGCGAAGCGGCCCGCCGCCTCCGCTCCATTGTGCGGCCTTACGACACCGCAGGCCGTTACGGGGCAGAGGAGTTCCTCATTGTTGCGCCGGGCTGCGATGCGGCCAATGCATTGAGCCAGGCCGAGCGCATCCGCAACGCCATCGGCGGGCAGAGTATGGATATCTCCGAATGGGGGAAGTTCGCGTCTGCCCAAGAAGGGAAGATTCAGGTGACGCTCAGCGTGGGTGTGGCCGCCGGTGACAAGCTAAAGAAGGTAGAGCCTTTTCTCCTTGCCGTCGCGGCGGCGCTCGCGCGCGCCCAGAAGGCGGGACACAACCGGACCGAACTGGCCACGCCCGAGGACTTCAAGTAAGCGTTCGGCGGGGCGGGACTCGGCGCTCGTCCGCCACGCGCGGCGAACTGCGGCGGAACTAGAATGCGCCGGAGGCCAGACGCGTGCGCGGCCGACTCATTCCACCGCAATGTGTGTTTCCGTCCGCTCCACGCCCTCGAGCTTCTGAATTTTATCAATCACCAGCTCGTTCAGCTTCTTCTCGCTGGGCGTTTCCACATACACGAACACATCCGGCAGACCCCAGCAGGCGTCGGCGTGCCGCACGCCTTCCATCTGGCTGACCGCACTTACAATCTCGCGCACCTTGCCAGGCCGTACGTTGATCAACACGTAAGCTCTCATGATGCATCCTCCCGGCTGAAATTGTGCCCGGGGAGCGGCGGTTCGGAGACCAGCGAACCTCCCGGTTTTCAGCCCTCTCGCCCTCTTTCCCGTCGTGGCGCCTAGAATGCGGCCCAATTCTAACACCCCTGGGCAGCCGATTGGGAGGTCGGTCAGATGACACCCGGCAGACCGTCCGGTGCCAGGTCATCCCACCGGAGTGGAGCCTGCCGCAAGACGCCCACCCTGCTTCCCTCGAAAATTAACGGAACTTCCGGCTGCAACTTTGCGTTTCTCCAAGTAACTGCAAGAGAGGAGCTGAACTTCCATGAAAAAGGTTCTACTTGGACTGGCATTGATCTTCTTGACGAGGACCGGCGCGCTGGCAGCGGACCGCTGGGTCCACGTGAAAGTCGAGGAAGGTGGCGCGCAGGGTGAGACGGTGCGCATCAACCTGCCGCTATCATTGGCGGAAAAGGTTTTGCCCGCCATCCACACCGATAAGCTGTGCGCTGGCAAGGTGAAGGTGAGCAGAGACGATATCCACGATCTGGACCTGCGGGCCATCATGGAGGCGCTGCGCACCGCGCCGGACAACGAGTTCATCACCGTAGAGAGCCGACACGATAACGTGCGCGTGGCGAAGGCCGGTGGCAACCTGCTCATCAAGGTTCAGGAAAACAAAGAGACCGCCGGCACCAAGGCGAAGACCGAAAGCAAGCCCAGAACCGAAACCGTGAATGTCACCATTCCCATTCCGGTCGTCGATGCCCTGCTCTCGGGCAGCCAGGATGAACTCGATGTGCTGGCGGCGGTGCGGGCATTGGGTACAGTGGGTGACACGGTGCTGGTCTCCGTGGACGATCAACACAGCAAGGTCCGCATCTGGGTGGACTCCCGCAACACGATGGAGTAGGAGGTGCACTATGCCGTCAGGCGCAGGAGCAGTCGCGGGTGGCGCCGGCGCGATGGTGCTCGGAACATTATTGGTAGCAGGTGCTTTTGTTTACGACATGGGCGCAGTGCGCGTCTCCGTGCGGGAGAAAAATCCCGGCGGAGAGAATATTCGGCTGATAGTGCCGGCGGCCGCCGTGCCCGTGGTTCTGGAGTTCGTGCCCGATGCGAAACTCCAGGACGCTGCGGAAGAGGCGCGGCCTTGGCTGCCCGTTATCGAGGCGGTGAGCGAGGAACTAGCGCGTTGCCCTGATGGTCCCTTGGTGGAGGTTATCAGCCCGCACGAGAAGGTCACCATCGTCAAGCGGGGAGACTCCCTGGTCATCGATGTGGACGACGTGAACGAAACTGTCCATGTCTCCGTCCCGCTGAAGGTCGTCGGGGTCGTCGCCCGGCAGATTGGCCGCGTGCCTCCGGCGAAGGCAGACCGCTCGGCAGAGCCGGCGCCTGCCGAAGCTCCTGCCCTGTAATCCGCGCTGCGGGCGGTTCACTCTTCGGCGTGCATGGTGCCTGGTTCTGGCGCGTGACCATGGGCGGGCGACTTGGTGGCCTGATAGATCTGCTCGACGTAGTGAATGAACGTGACGTACGCCTTCACGTATTCCCGCCCCGCCTGCACGTTGTCGGGACTGAAATCCAGCTTGCGCCGTGCGTCCATGAAGTGTTCGTGGATGCCCGCGCCTACCATGTCACCCATGAGTTTGAGCAGTGGCTCAGCAGAGCCAGTCTCCAGGGCTTTGTCCGCAGCCGGAATCGGCGGTCCCAGATCGCGTCCAGCAGGTTTCAGGCCGGTGTAGGGGGCTCCCTCACCGGCGCGATGGATGCGGACCAGTGTTTCGAAAAAATATCTGTCCGCCAGGGCTTTGGCCTCGGGGCTTAGTTTGCGCACGGCCAGCGTTTGCTCAAACGCCTTGCGCACCTCGCCTTCGTCCTTTTCTTGGACCCAGATCAGAACGAGGTTCACATTTCCCGCCTCCAGGGCCTTTTGGGCGGCTTTGACTACCGGGCCATCCATGCCATCGCAGTGCCCGAAAGCCTGGAGGGGGAACCACAGAGCCGCCACGAACAGAAACAACCAAACACGCGCTGAAGCGAAACTGCTGCCAACCTTGCTCATTCCAACCTCCTTTCTCAGGCAAGCGTTTTCCGGAATCTTCTTGACGTCAGCCCCAAGGTTACCGAACCAATCACCAGGAGCGCGAGCATCTGCGGCCAGAGGATGCCGGGGCCCACGCCCTTGAGGAAAATGCCGCGGATAATCACCAGGAAGTAGCGGAAGGGATTCAGATACGTCAGCCATTGAACGGCCCTCGGCATGTTGGCTATGGGGAACATGAAACCCGAAAGCAAGACGGCCGGCATGAAGAAGAAAAAGGTGGTCATCATGGCCTGTTGTTGGGTCTGGCTGACGGTTGAGATCAAGAGCCCGATGCCCAGGGTGGTGAGCAAGTAGAGGGCCGTGGCGAAGAGAAGCAACACGAGACTGCCCCGGATGGGCACTCCAAACCAGAGTACCGCCACCAGCGTTATGATGATGACATCAACAAAACTGAATAGGGCAAACGGCAGGGTCTTGCCCAGGATGAACTCGACGGGCGTGATGGGCGTGACCAGGATTTGTTCCATCGTGCCGATTTCCTTCTCGCGTACCACGGCCATGCTGGTCAGGAGTAGCGTGACCAGCGTCACGATCATGGCGACCACGCCGGGCACGTAGAAGTTCCGGCTCTCCAGGTTCTCATTGAACCAGGCCCGCGTCTGGAGCTCCACTTGTCCGGGTTGCCGGGTGCCGCCCAGCACCCGCCGCATCTGCGCATGCAAGACTTCCTGCGAAAACTGCCCCGTGATCCTGGCGCTGTAACCCAGCACGATGCCGGCGGTGTTCGAGTCGGTGCCGTCCACCAGAATTTGGAGCTGGGCCGTTCGCCCGGCCCGCAGGTCCTCCTCGAAGCCCTTGTTCACATGCAGCACCACGCGGACTTCGCCGCGGTCCAGCAGCTCGCGCGTCCGGGCCGCGCTTGTGACCTGCTCCGCGATGTCAAAATAACCTGACTTCACGAAGCGGCTGACGAGTTCCCGGC
>Ga0315309_1001666_pt1 | contig 13197 bp, 15 predicted proteins | sample TDP4_MG_FD_203080 | JGI IMG/M metagenome (GOLD analysis project Ga0315309, IMG submission 203080) | Freshwater sediment microbial communities from Lake Towuti, South Sulawesi, Indonesia - TDP4 | ecosystem: Environmental > Aquatic > Freshwater > Lake > Sediment | place: Indonesia: South Sulawesi...
AACAAACAGCTACAAGTTGCAGGAAACTTCCCATGCCAGAAACGTAACAGATATTGTTCTTGCCGTATTGGCCAAGACCACTTCGCACTGCCAACAGCTTGAGGGGCAAGGCAGTTCCTGCAACCGCATATCCTTTTTCACTGAGCATTTTTGCGAGCGAATTCTGAACCTGTTCTGTTACAGTGTTGTACGCTGTGTAGGTTGGAGGAAGAATAAGCGGACGTTTAATCCCATTCCACGTGAAAACTGCTCGAGTCTGAGGTCTTGGAACAGCGACAACAATCATCGACCTCGCCTTCGGCAAGCTGTCAGGGACCTGAAAACGAAACCAATCGAGCCGTTCCTGAAAAAACTGATTTTCCAATAATCCTCTACTGTGCTGCTCAACTATTTGTTTCTGCAGCAATTGCAAATGGTCTATAGAAACCATTCGTGCCTGATAACCAAGCTTTCCTAAGCGGTCGAACACCTCATCGACAAACCTATTCATGATAAAAGATCATGTGTAATGCACATATAAACAAGTGGCGGGCACAAGCTGGCTCAACAGGCAAAGTGAAAACCGAAGCCCATTCAGCTATTTTCTGCAGAAGACTAAATGCTCCATTGGATACTCCAAACCATGTCTCCGAATTCCCTGCAAATGCTCCTTAACGAATTTAGGGTCGATACGCCACTGCTTCAGTTTCCTCAAAGCTGCATTGAAGCTCCTGAATTTCACATTCGTCTCAAAATACCTCACCGTTATGTCTTGAAACCCAATCTTATGCAACAAAGCAGCAACCTCATCAGAAAACGGCGAAACCCAAGGAGGCTTCGGCAAAGATGTCTCCAAAGACTGCAGGTTCGCCTCGATCACAAGCCTCTGAGCCTCATTCTCGAAGGCTTGAATCAACTCTCCATGCACCATTTGCCCACCAAACTTTAAAACCCTATAGAACTCTCGCAAAGCCTTCTCAAGACCAGCTCTGTCAAGCTCACAGAGGGTTTCATTGGAAACAACAAGATCAACACTCTCATCCGCAATGACATCCATATCCCTCACATCCGCGTTCACAGGTGTAATCACTCTCTCAAGCCCTTCCTTTTGGACGCGGCTCTTCAAAACATCCAAATGACCGCTGTAAGGACCAGCGGAAAGATCAAGAGCAAAGACCTTGAAACTTGGCTTAATCTCCATCACCTTTCTGACAAATGGAATCGTCAACTGCCCACTTCCACAACCAACCTCAAGAATGCTCGATATTTTCTCGAAATCCAAGCTTTCCACTAAAACAACAGCTAAACGCTCATACATTGACTGGACAGCTTTCTCCAATTTCACCGCACGAATACAGCGTCTACAAACCTAAAAATATTGACACTACCAAGCAAAAAGACTAGGACTCATAGACCGAATCATGAAAGAAGGCTGTAAGATCCTCATTGAAAAACTGTCTCAATCCAGTGTTGACCGCATTTTCTGGTACGTCTTCAAAAGCTTAGGGTCTTCCCTCTGCTCAACCTTAGCCCTCAGAGCCTGCAATTCCTTCTTAACCTCGTTAACCAAACGTTCTGTCTCTTTGTTCAACACGAAACACTTCCCAACATCTAAACTTGGAGCGCAGAGATTTTATGCTTATGAATCCAGAATTCATCTATAGAGGAAAACACGTGGAAACCCCCAAAGCAAGCCAGACACAACCACTAGTCTCCATCGTGATACCTGCTCGCAACGAAGAAAAATCAATAGCCTCCTGCCTTGAATCAGTACTGAAAGAAAGCTACCCTAACAAGGAAGTCATAGTTATTGACGATGCATCAACCGACCGCACAAGCGACGTACTCAAACGCTTCCCAGTCACCGTCATCAGAAACGATAAAGCCGTGGGACCAAGCTCAGCACGCAACATAGGCGTAGCTAAAGCTCGAGCAGAAACAATCATCTTCATAGACGCCCACTGCATCATCACCGACCCCAACTGGATACAAAAATTCCTACAATACCTGCAAGACCCACAAGTAGGAGTCATAGCCGGATACTTCAAACCACAACCCAGCAGAAAGGGATTGATACTAACATTCAAACCGCCCAAACCAGAACAAAGACTCATAAAATCTGGCAACGCAGCCTTCAGAAAAGTGGTCTTTGACCAAGTGGGCGGATTCGACCCAAAAACAGAATGGGCAGGAGACGCAGTGCTGACTTACAAAATCCAGAAGACCAGATGGAAAATCCTCCACACACCAGACATCACAGTAGCACACACGCCAGCATTGTGGCCTGCAAAACGAGCCTTCACCTATGGCACATGCTTTTTCCCGTTACTCGTCAAATACCCGCGCGAAACCCTCGCACGAGCACGCCCCATGGCCATCGGACTCTTCGTAACGCTTGGAATAATCCTGGACCTGATCTACAGGCTGCCCATCTTCACCTCAATATTCATCCTCTTCCTAATCCTACTGAACGGCTCAGCCCGCAACACCTCTATACCACGCATACTCAAGAACGGACTCTACAACACAACGTGGGCACTATCATACTACCTAGGAGCCATATACGGAATACCAAAACAACTGCTAAAACAAACCTAAACCGTGACGAAACAAGCCACAAAACACACAGCGAATACATGATGACACCAGTCAACAAACACACGGTACAAGACAACTATTTCTGAACAAAGCCACAAGTAGAAGAAGACTAAAGGGAATCAGCGCCTTCTTCTTCTGAAATTTGTCTTCCCGCAGAGCCCTGGCAACATGCGCAAACGTCACGCTTAACAACATTAAACATCACACATGCCAACATTGAACGTCACGCTAAAACACCACCAAACAGAACACAAAACACCAAGCCAGCAGCAAACAGCGCTCAGAACACAAACAGAAAAGTAGGACTTTCACCGCAAAAAAATTTTTCTGCACTCATACTAACCATCTCTCCCTATTCGCAACATTTATACGGTATGCCTCTAATCACAAACAGCGAAACGGACGAACAACCCATGGGTCACCGCAAAGTCAACGCTCCCAAACGAGGATCATTATCCTACTTACCCAAAGGACGCGCCGCCAGCCAAACCGGACGCATACGCCACTGGCCCAAAATAAACTCATCAGCACCACTCCTTCTAGGCTTCATGGGCTACAAAGCAGGAATGACCCATGTACTCATGATCGAAGACAAACAAGGCTCACCCGACTTCGGAAAAGAAGTAGCCAAACCCGCAACAGTAATCGACACCCCACCAGCCACCATAATCGCCATACGCGCCTACCAACGCACCCCATACGGCTTGAAAACACTAACCGAAACATGGATGAAAAACCCACCCAAAGACATCAACCGCCTGACCACACCACCAAACAACCCAGACCCAGAAAACGGCATCAAAAAAATCGAAGACAACCTAGCACAAATAACCGAACTCCGCCTCTTAGCCGCCACCCAACCCAGACTAGCAGGCGTGCCAAAAAAGAAACCCGAACTCGTCGAAATCAAAGTCGACGGCGCAACAACCAAAGAACAACTCGACTATGTTAAGCCCTTACTTGGAAAAACCGTTTCAATAACAAACGTGTTCAAAGAAGGACAATACACAGACGTGATAGCAGTTTCAAAAGGCAAAGGCGTCCAAGGCGTAATCAAACGCTGGGGCGTCAAAATCCGCGACAGAAAAAGCAGAAAAATGAAACGCGGCGTAGCCACGCTAGGACCTTGGAACCCCCACCGAGTCCTGTATACCATACCCAGATCTGGACAAATGGGCTACCACCAACGAGTCGAATACAACAAACGCATACTGAAAATAGGCACAAACGGCGCCGACGTCACACCAAAAGGCGGATTCCTACGCTACGGACCAGTAAAAGGCACATACATACTACTAAACGGAAGCGTACCTGGACCAGCCAAACGCCTAATACGAATCAGAGTACCAGCCAGAGCGCCCAGACGAATACCAGAAGCGCCACCAAAAATAGTGGAAATCTCACTAGCATCACCACAAGGATAAGCAGGGACAAAAAACACCATGGGCAAAACAACATCAAAAATATTCGACCTACAAGGCAAAGCAGTGGGCAAGGTTAAAGTCCCAACTGTCTTCAAAACACCACTAAGACCAGACGTAATCAAACGCGGCGTAGTCGCGCTGCAATCACACCGATACCAACCCCAAGGAAGAGACCCACTAGCAGGAAAACGCAGAAGCGTAGAATCACTAGGCGCAGGACACGGCATAGCCCGAGTGCCCAGACTCAAAGGAGGCGGACAAGACGCAGCCTTCGCAGTTGGCATAGTCAAAGGCAGACAAGCATTTCCTCCAGTTGCCCAAAAAAAGATCGCCAAAAAAATACCAAAGAAAGAAATGCATCTAGCCCTGCGCTCCGCACTGGCAGCCACAGGCTCAAAACAACTGGTAGCATCTCGAGGACACATGGTAGACATGATCCGCGACCTCCCACTAGTCGTCGCAGACGACATTCAAACCCTAAAGAAAACCAAGGAAGTTGAAGACGCCTTCCTCAAACTCGGATTATGGCCCGACGTCATCCGAGCCAAAGAAAGCCTCAAAGAACGCGCCGGAAAAGGCAAGAGACGCGGCAGAAGACTCAAACATGCAGTTGGACCATTGATAGTCGTGGACAAGAACGAGGGCATCGCCAACGCAGCGCGCAACCTGTTAGGCGTGGACATCACAACCGTAAAGAACCTAAACGTCGAACTACTAGCACCTGGAACTCAACCCGGAAGACTCACAGTGTGGGCAAAATCAGCTTTTGAAAAACTAAGCGAATTACATGCTTAAGGAGGATAGCGCTGTTTGGACCCCTACGACGTGATCCTGCATCCCGTCATGACCGAAGTTGCCAGCCGCATCTTGGAATCCGAAAACAAACTGGTGTTTGTAGTCAGCTTGAAAGCGTCTAGAAAAGACGTGAAACGCGCGGTTGAAGAACTCTACGAGGTAAGGGTTGAAAAAGTAACTACAAACATTACAGCCAAAGGCCAGAAGAAAGCCTTCGTCAAGCTGCACCCAGACTACAAAGCAGCAGACGTAGCCATCAAGCTGGGCATACTGTAAGGCTCAAGCAATATTGCTGTTATATGTGCGTTGAAGCAGACCACAACAAGCGCTCGGTTTCTCTCGATCCTACAGCAACTCATATTTGCTCATCAACACAACAGACCACATAATTCACGGTGAAACATCATGGACAAGCAAAAAGAAAAGATAAGAATCGTCTGCTACGGCGTAGGCGCAGTTGGAACCCGCATAGCCAGATTTCTGCTCACAAAACAAGGCGTCCAGATCGTAGGCGCCATAGACATAGCCAAAGACAAAATCGGCAAAGACCTTGGACAGGTGCTTGAAACTGGCAAGCAACTAGGCGTAGCGGTCTCCGACGACGTGGACAGCGTCATGAAAAAAGCCTGCTGCGACGTAGTCATTCACGCCACAAGCTCATACCTCAAAGATGTCTACCCTCAGATCGCACCCCTAGCCAAGTACGGAGTCAACGTAATCTCAACCTGCGAAGAACTGTCCTACCCCTACGTGTCAGAACCTGAACTAGCTAAGAAACTCGAAGCCTTAGGCGTAAGATACGCCATGTCATATCTGGGCACAGGCATCAACCCAGGCTTCCTCATGGACACCTTGGTCATCAGCCTAACAGGCGTCTGCCAAAAAATAAACACGATAAAAGCTGAACGAGTAATGAACGCGGGCACTCGACGCGTGCCCTTCCAGAAAAAAGTCGGAGCCGGACTGACCCTGACTGAATTCAGAAAGAAAATGGCTACCAAAGAAATCACTGGACACGTGGGACTTGAACAGTCTATTGGCATGGTCGCCGCAGCCCTTCAATGGGAACTGGACAAAATCCAAGTTGAACAAGTTGAGCCAGTTGTAGCCAAAGAGGAAGTGCGAAGCGAAGCCATAACAGTCAAGAAAGGACAGGTTGCTGGCTTAAGACAAATAGCTCGAGGAATAATGAACCGAAAAGACGTGATCACGCTTGATTTTCAGGCGTACATCGGTGCCAAACAAGAATACGACGCCATAACTATCGACGGCGAACCCCCAATTCACCAGAAGATATCGCCCTGCGTCCACGGCGACACAGCCACGGTAGCCATGATCGTCAACGCCATACCAAAAGTGGTGAACGCGCCTCCGGGCTTACTCACAATGAAAGACCTGCCAGTTCCGTCGGCTGCTGTCGAAGACATGAGAAAATACCTTTAGAGAACGCTGCAAAGCTATGCAGTCGACCTTATATCTATGATCAAGAACGCTTAACTCGTGAAAAGGAATGCCTCTGAGACATGCTGGAGTTCATGCGAAAGGATCGCTAACGCTCTCTGATGTCATTGAATCTGTGAAAAAACATTCAGACTACCGTAAAGTGGGCGCAATGGCTCTGTTCATAGGCGTAGTCAGAAGCGAAACAAGAACGGGCGAATCTGTCAGCCGACTGGAATTGGAAGCCTACGACGAAAAGAGCAACGAAGTCTTAGAGAAAATCTGCCAAGATCTGAAACGCAAGAAAGGCATCGTAGACGTGCAGATTCACCATTTCACAGGCGAATTTGACCTAGGCGAAGACCTTGTCTACGTTCTGGTAGCTGGTGGACACAGAGAAAACGTCTTCCCAGCTCTGAAAGAGGCAGTTGAACGCTACAAGAAGGAGGCGCCTATCTTCAAGAAAGAGCACATCACCGACAAGAGGGGAAAAAGAAAGTCGTACTGGGTCAGCGAACGTCGGCAATAGGGTTTTGTTATAATAAAAGCTAAGGTGCAGAAACCTCGAAACCTCTGATATAGTGTTGTCTGGGCCTTTGATTTTGCTTTATGACGCTACTGAAAGCGTGAGTTCCTCTGCTCGCATGTATTGACACAACTCCTTTGCCTTCTGCTCGACTTCTTTCAAGTCTTCTCTAGCTATTTTTTGAAAAGGCGTGATCATAATCGTCAATGCACGTTTGCTCTTCTTGTGCCTCCATGTTCCAACTATTCGCCCATTGATCAGCACCGTGGCGGCGATGTCTCCAACTTTTGGCTTGAACACGCGCTTTTTGTGCTCATCTGAGATTATGCGTGTTCTGTCCTTGTGTCCAAGCAAGAGTGAATCGTACTTGGGCAACAGACACGGAGGCGCTTTCTCATCAAGGTTCACCGAGTCGAGCAGCTCAAGATCTTCCTTAAGCAACAAGAATCTAGCTTTATTGCCTTCAACCTTGACTTCTGTTATTGTCGAGCTGGCGTTTTCGATTGCTTTCTTGGCGTCGTTTGCCATTACTCCGCTCCATAGACAGAAGTCTTGCTGCGTTGCTGGACCATAGCCACATAGATACTTTATAAGTAGCCTTTCGTGTGCCTCTTCTTCGCTTATCTTGTCCAAGTCTATATGAGGCAGCCATTTGTCAAGCCTTGCAAAGCATGATTCCCTCTCGCATGGTTGCGCGGAAACGGTGAGGCCTTCGTATGCTGTTTCTTTGAGGATTCCGCCCCAACCTGAAAACAGTCTTTCATAAGGCTTTGAGTCATCCTTCAACAGTGAGCGCACTTTGTCGTTGAGGGCTTTGCGTTTAAGCGGCTTCTGCGTTAAGGCTTCAAGGATCTTGGGATAGATGACGTTCCTTCTTTCTTCGATTGAGGGCCAGTCAGGCGCACGCATGTAACGGCCATGGTGCTCAAACCACATCCTCCTCAACGCCCTATTGTAAACAGGCAAGTCTGCAGACGGAATCACATGTAAAGTCCCACGCATTACCCACGTCTTCACGAGTGATTTGGCTTTGTATAGAGCTTCATTCAGTTGGACATCTTCGAAATCTTCAACCCGATTCCACAACGAGAGATACGGCGTGGTTGGCACTTGAGCATGCAGACCGCAAACATGATCGACGACTTTTACTAGGTCTTTTTTCTTCGCTTTCTTGAACAAGTGATGTTTCATGAAGTAGAGTCGAGTGAGCGCTTCCAACGAAAGACTCTCAGAACTCACCATTAAGATCACTCATTCGAAGCAACTGGAGGTTAGACGTTCTCCGCATAAACGTTTTTACAGCGTCTGTTGTAACGAGTATCCGCGTGATCATCGTTGGACACCCTCAAAGAGTTTAGACGGTACCGCGAACGTATGAATAAACGCATTCTTTCAGCCGGCAACCTTGGAATTAAACGGTTTTTCGCTTTAGACAGCCGAGCCTACGCAAAAGGCGCCTTGGACACCAAAACGAAAGAGCTATTGGGCTTAGTTGCTTCCACGGTTCTGCGCTGCAACGACTGCATCACCTATCACGTCATACGCTGCGTTCAAGAAGGCGTCTCCGACGTAGAGTTCTTTGAAGCGTTTAACATTGCACTCGTTGTAGGCGGCTCAATCACCATTCCCCACATACGACGCGCAGTTGACCTACTTGATCAGTGCAGACAAAAGCAGAAGAAGCATCAAGAAATCGAGCTCTAAGGACAACGCCTTATTGATCTTTAAGTTTCACTATTTTGCAGCATCTTCTCTCCAGATGCCCCATTAAGTCGATTCCAGCTCTTGCTCTCTGCTCCTCCTCTTCGAGATGCTTCTTCAATCCAACCTGCTTGACACGCTCGTAGTTCTCAACTACAAACGGGTACCACTCGCGATGATACGCAGTGTGAGCACACGTGAGATAATCAGCGCACAGCAGACAACTTTCAAGTTTCTTTTCGCGAGCGCATTTCCTGTTCTCACAAGGTGCGCCTCCACCGTTTAGACAGCCGGGGCATTGTGCAGAAGAAAACCATTCTAAACCTTTTCTGAACTCATCAAATCTGAAAGATTTCACGGCGTAGTTAAGCCAATCATAACGCACTGTGTCAACTAGCCTTTTCAGCTCTCCAGCCATCATCTTTACTCGTCCGTTGCCGTTTGGGCACTGACCGCAGTAAACGCCGCATATTCCATACTGGTACTTTTTCCCAGCGGTTTCAGATTGTTCCTGAGACACTACGCTCCCCTCAATTCCTATTCGACCAGATCCATATATGTATGCTCTGCGCAACCCGTTTTGTTATTCACATTTCTTTTAGAGAACGCATCGCCTCAAGAAAACTCTGAAAAAGCGTCTCGTCCTTAGGACCGTCTGGTTCAACTGTGAATAACCCAGAATACCCCCATTCCTTTTTTATCTTGTCAAATGCTTCATAGAAACTAAAACTTGATTGATCTAGAAACCAACGACCTGCATCAAGCCTTCCCCGCAGGTGAACGTTCACAATCCTATCACTAATCGACTCGAACCGATCTAACTCGTCATACATTGACGCCCACCTCAGATCAAGTGTTACATAGTCGAAAGATTTGACGAGCATAAATGGAGTCTGTCCTTCCAAATGAGTTGGAATATTCTCCACCGAAGCCCTCACCTTTGGAAACTCAATTGCCGTGGAAGAAAGAGCCTTTTCTAAGCGCTTTAAATCGAGTTTGGTCTTCCATGTGTCCCACAGATGAAACACGCAGACTTTAGCACCCAGATTTTCAGCCAATGAAAGAGCGTCAAAGATTAGGCGTTTTCCCCTCTGCAGGTCCTTGGCTCGACCTGAGCAAAGGTAAATACCAATATCTCGGCTTCCATGAACCGAAAGTATTGGTAAGTTCTCTCTCTTTACCAGCTCTAGGACTTGTGCTACTGAATATTTCGGGACTTTTGTCCAGTCTGCAAATTGACCATTGCTTAATGGTGGGTTTTCGCTGTCCCATTCTGGTTCCAGTTGAAGCTCAAAACCGTCAACAACAGATTCGTTTAGGATCCTTTTCATGACTTCGATTGTACCGACAAGATCGTAGTACTTCTTGTTGCCAAAGCCTGCGGTCGGTGCGCTTGAAACTGAAATCAAATTCGTCATACACTTGTTCCTATTGCTTCCTTAAGGTATGGTTTATGCTCATAAAATACTTTTCAAGTCTACAAGAGATGTGCAGCCCATCCCTGTCAAGCCTCAGATCCTAAATTCCCATTCGCACCAAACGCCTTCGGGACGCCTTTCAGGCGGTGCCACGCGACAGTTGACTTTGATGTTTGGGTTGAATTCCTCGACGAAGGCTTTGAGATAACTGAATCTGACGTTTTTGCATGGAAATACGTCTAGAGCTTTGCTTGTTCTTGTCTCCTGCACTCGACACTTCGTGACTCTGTAGGCTCCTTTAGTAGGTGAAGACTCAACCTGCTTCTCTTCCTGATAGAGCGACCAACTTGTGTTTCTCAGAGCACGCATTAATGCTGGAACATCGTTTTTCTCGATGTGCAGTAGGTTTTTGAGTTCTCGAGCTTCAAGCTTGCCTAATATCTTCCAGCAGTTTGTGTCGATCTGGGTAGCTGCCTCAGTGCCAAACTTTTCCTCGATGCCCAAGAAGTACAAGCCGTCGACACGCCAAAGATTCCTGATATGCATGTGTAAAAGCTTAAGTAAGGTTTCTTTAGGCATGTTTTTCAGCATTTCATAGTCTTCTTTGGCTAAGCCACTCATTTCAAGCAAACCTCGCGGAGCATAGTGCATGAAGCATTTAGTATTTAAGCAGTCAAGGTCAAGCTAGATTCAGTCGGGATGCGCTCTTGGTGGAAGTAGTCTTCCAAGTTGACAAAGTCGCTATCGCTTACATCATGCAGATAAAAGGCGTCAAAGACTTCGGCATCAGCAGACAAGAATGGAACAAGCTTCTGGCAAAGACATACGAAAGCAAATACGAAGCGTTAGTCAACGAGATTCAAAACGGTTTAAAGGACGAGTATATTGCAGCTCAAGGGCTCAAGCGAATCATCGAGACTGAGTGGAGGCATAACGAAGAAAACGTGCTCACGTGGCTTAAGGAAATGACAAGACTGGATTTCAAAGAGCCAACGATCCATGTGTGCGTAGTTCCTTTTCCAGCTGGTCAGACGCCATTCAAGAATATTCCTTTGGTCTTAGTTGGCAGAATCCGCGAAGGCTGGGGCTACCTGGAAACCCTAGCTCACGAATTCGCTCATGTCCTATTTAACCAAAACCTGAAGTTGGACAATGAAATGGAGCATCCGTATGTTCAACTGATTGAAGAGGAAATCGCTGTTAGACTAGGAGCCAGATCGAAGTACTTTGATTATGAAATACCCTCATTCGCTGAATGGGCTCATAAGGCTCAAAAGAAAGAGAAGAGCTGGAAGCGTTACCTACAGCACACAGAAGACTACCAGGATGTATCCGAATTCATAAGGGAAAACGAGAACATAGAATAGTATTAGAATCATCAGGTGTGCATGCGGTTTAAGTGATTAATATGGTCCGGATAAAGCGAGCTTCAGTTGAGGATTTAGATCGTCTTCGCGACTGTGAACTGCAGATTTGGCGAAGCCTCAGAGAATGGTTGCCCAATTCATTTGTTGATCCGAACATAAATCAGATTCAGCGACCCGAGTACTTGCAGAATTGGCAACAAATGCTTCAGAACAAGGAGGTCATTTATCTGCTCGCAGAAGAAGACAACGAAATCATAGGATTGGCAACAGGAAGGGTCAGAGAAGACGGAGTTGGAATGCTTGGGTTTCTAGGGGTCAAGAAAGACTGTCGTAGAGGGGGCATCGGCTCAAAGTTGCTCAATAAGTTTATGGAAGAAGCGAAGAAAAGAAGTGCGCACAAGGTGTGGCTGTTCACTTCGCCCAACCTACATTCAGCGATAAGGCTGTATGTTAAAACTGGATTCGTGCCTGAAGGCTACATGAGACGGCATTCCTACGGCTTAGACCTGATTGTTTACAGCAGATTTCTAGACAAGTAAGAGCGATGAAAAAAGATCAGGCTTGCTGTTTCATCCATTTTGCTGCTTCGCTTAACAGTGGGTTCGGAGACACATCGATAACTGGAATATCGTAAGTGCCCACACGGATCGACTGCTTGTACTCCGGCATAAGTGCATAGACCACATCTGACCAGAAGACTCTGCCCTTCACGTATTCGTCTACGAGAAGTTCTGTTGACGGGGATATAGGAGAGTACGAAAACACGACGCCTTCCGCCCACTTCAAGATCACAGATTCTCCACTGCCCATTATTACTGCCACAATCCTTGACAAAGCCTCAACAGACGGATAACGAGTACACTCCAGAATAACTAACTCTTTAGGAGGGCGACAAACAATATTCATTGGGAGCCACACCTTCAGACACTGTTTTAGCTACTCTGAAATAATGTTCACTCCTTTTAAATCTTCTACAAGAAGGAGGATCCTCAAGCTTCGAATGCAAAATAGGGTTCACAGGCGAAAAAAACTCGATCCTATATTAGACATTCTTTCAGATAGTCATCCAGCGTCCTAGCAGGCACGACTTCAATCTTGTAATCATTGGCATCTAATGAGTATTCATAGTTCTTTTGAGGCACGATCACTCTTTTGAAGCCCCAAGCTTCAGCGGCTTTAATCTTTTCGTATAGTCCGCCTACAGCTGTAACATTGATCTGATCACCGATGCCCAAGTTGATTTCACCAGTGACAGCCACATCCTGTCTTATCGGTCGACCTTCAATGAGCGAGCAGAGTAGTACAGTCATGGTAACTCCTGCAGACGGTCCATCGACACCGTAGGCTTGAGAAAAGTCTATGTGTGTGAGGTAGTCTTGGGCTATGTCTACGCCGTACTTATGTAGTATTACGCTTCGCACTTTGTCTATGCTATCTGATATGAATGATTCGTTCTTCCCTTTGGCGACGCCGGTGACTTTGTAGTAGCCCTGCAACGGATAGTCTCTGTTGACCTGGCTTCGTTTAATCATCTGCGCCTTAACAGTGAGCACATTGCCCGTCATCTCACCGCTATAGGGATCTGTTACAACTGCTAACCCGTAGGTTTGTCCGAGTTGCGTGCCGTGTGGGTCGATTTCCAGCAGTTTGCCCCTTTCACTAAGCTGATGCTCCAAGATCTGGCGCTGAATCGTCTTGCAATGGTGCTCTATGGCTTCCTCCACATGGCGTCGCTCCACCATGGCGCAGTTTTCGTTCATAGCCAGTGTAGCTGCGGTTTTGACCAGAGATATGAGTGGGCGGAACTTGGTTGACAAGGCATCTCGCTTGTTGCTTCGGCGCCTGCCTTCCTCCATGATTTCTTCACATGCTTCATGGCTGAAAGGAACTAGATGAAACCTCTTGGCTTCTTGCGCCACAAACTGGACGTACTTACGCCTGTTCTCAAG
>Ga0315309_1001667_pt1 | contig 13186 bp, 16 predicted proteins | sample TDP4_MG_FD_203080 | JGI IMG/M metagenome (GOLD analysis project Ga0315309, IMG submission 203080) | Freshwater sediment microbial communities from Lake Towuti, South Sulawesi, Indonesia - TDP4 | ecosystem: Environmental > Aquatic > Freshwater > Lake > Sediment | place: Indonesia: South Sulawesi...
GACCACCGAGACAACTTGCCCAAACTGCAAGTCCACAAGCTTCAGCGATGACTACTCAGGCATCGTCATCATATTCGACCCGGAAAACTCTGCCATAGCAAAAGCCATGAAAGTCACAAAAAAAGGCAGATACGCCCTAAGAGTACGTTAGACTGGTTTCCTATTCCAGACTTCTAGGGCTTGGAGGCTGAGATTGATGACCGCAAAGTCAAAACATACACTAGTTCTCAAGCCTGAACTGCGCCGAGAGTTAAGAAACCCTTTAGGAAGATTGTTACAAGGCACGCCTCAAGAAACAATGAAGCAACTCGGAGAGCTCATCCTTCGGGAACGACCAGAGCACGTGATTTCAGTTGGAGATGTTGTATCCCAAAACATGCTGAAGCAGAGCATTCACCCCCACATCATAATCGTTGACGGCAAAATTATGAGAGAAGCAACGCAGCCAATTGATGCAAACACGTATAGGAGGATCGTCGTAGAGAACCCGGCTGGAACGATAACTCCGCAAGCTTGGCTTGTCATCGACCAAGCTCTGAAGCAGAAGAAGCCAACGCTAATAGCTGTTGAGGGTGAAGAAGACCTGTTTACTCTGGTCGCGGTGTTAAGAGCACCTAAGAATTCGTTGGTGGTTTACGGGCAACCAAATGAAGGCATTGTAGCCGTCAAAGTTGATGAAACAGCGAAGCACAAGGTAAATCTCATCATACAAGCTATGGAGCCAGCCAAAAAGCTAAAGTGAAAGATGCCGCATCAAATCAACGAACCTACATCAAAAGAGGACGCTTAAATGGAAGTCACAATCACGCAGCAACAATACAATCCGTTGCTTAAACGTAGAGAGATAATCTTCAAGGTTGACCATAAACAGACCAGAGGGACACCTACGCGTCTGGAAGTGCGCAACGCATTAGCGGAAACGCTTAAGACCAAACCTGAAGTTGTCTGTGTCAAACGAATCAAAACCAAGGCAGGAACCATGACTGCGACTGGGGAAGCTAACGCATACGACTCGGTTGAGCAAGCCCACCTCATCGAGCCAAAATACATAATCGAGAGGAACATGCCTAAAGAGAAGAAAGAAACAGAGGAAAAAGGCGCACCCCAGCCTCAACCAGCAGAAAAGACTGAGCAACCAGTCAAGAAAGAAGGATAAAACAAGTGGCTGAAAAAACCAAAGCGAAGAAAGAGCAACCGCCAGCAGAAAAAGCAACGCCGAAGCCAGCTGGAAAACCAGCCGCAGCTCCACCAGCCGAGGAAAAGCCAGCTGAAAAGCCAGAGGAAGCACCAGCTGCAAAGCCAAAGGGAAAGAAAAAACCTAAGATCAGAAAGAAGGAAAAAGGCGCGTACACGCGATACAAGGTTGATGCAAATGGGCTGATGCGACTACGCCCATATTGTGAACGATGTGGAGTCGGCTACTTCATGGCAGACCATGGCGACCGTTTTGCCTGCGGACACTGCGGTTTCACCCGTTATAAGCGAGAGTAGGTTTCACGCTTAAATCCTGAAACACGTAGAAGAATAGGCAGTAAGCGGTTCTGATGCAGAATGATAAAAGTCGGTGTCTTTATCCATCAATTGTCCGCTGATCGACTATGGGACATTGACAAACCCATTCCACCTGTCCAGATTGCGACGAATCTCAATTTGGTCGGAGTTGAGAAGAAAAGTGAAGACTTGCTAGAAGTGCCATTCGTATTCACCATTAATTACAACCCTGCTGTGGCACAAATCAGCGTGAAGGGAAGAGCACACGTAACAGGCGCAAAAGAAGAGTTGAAGCAGATCCATAACAATTATATGGAGAAGAAGCCGCCGCCACCAGTCATCATCCAGTCAATATCAAATGTGGCTTTTGTCGAATCCATCGTGATTACGCGAACCCTGAATATTCCGCCTCCAGTGCCACTGCCACAGATTCCGCCAGCGCAAGCTGAAGGCAAAAAGCCTGCCGAACCGTCATACAGAGCCTAAAACAGCTATTCTCTCACTTCAATGGAACGTACATAGATGAACGTGAAGCGCCTATGCCTGGCACTCCATGTTTGACTGGCTTGTTTGTTATAGCGAATTCACCTACATAGTGACCTATCATTTCAGGCTTTATTTCAAGAGCTGTAAATTCCTTTCCACTGTGTACGAGAATCGTCACGCCCACCATTTCAGGCAGAATAACCATGTCACGTGCATGAGTCTTGATCGGTCGGCTTTTCTGCGCTTCATCTGGATTCTGCTTGACTTTCCGTATTGCTTCAAGTAGTTTGCGTTGATCTGGACTCAAACCGCGTTGTAGGCTACGGCGTTGACGCGATGGCAGTAGCCTTATGAACTCGTCCATCGACATGGCTAGCAAGTCGGCAAAAGGGAAGCCACGATAGCGGAACTCTCTTGGCATATGTTGGTTGTCCTCTGTTTTTTGAGTATGTTCGATTTGGGCTTAATTAACTTAGTGTTCGGCTTGCCTCTTGCTGTGCAACTTTTATATGGCTTGATTTGTCTTGATTGTGTTTAGCGGTGGGTCTAGGCGGGGGGCTAGGGGTCCCTTGAAAGGCGTCGAAAGGCGCCTTGACCGTAAACCCTCTACATGACGGGCTGAAGGCTGAGGTGCGGCGTCGAAGAGTGCCTATGCCTTGCGGTCTCTGGCTGTGAGTGTCGGTCCTTTGGGGCTGACGTCTGGGCGAATCTGGCCAGGCCCGGAAGGGAGCAACCTAAACTTGGGCGTTCAGCGCTCAAGGGAGAGCCGACATGAGACTATGAGGCTGAACGGGCAGGGTGCAAACTGGGCGTCAATCCTTGGCGACTCACCGCTTTCTAGCTACCTGTAGTCAGGGTTTTAAGCGCTCAGCGACTCACATTAGCTGGGATCTGTATGAGCAAGACGGAATCTGCCACTCGGTTGATCATGGATTCCTTGTTGTTAGTTCTGTGCCTTGTGTTTTTCTTGCTGGACGTACTGATAACCGGAGACATGATTTTAGCTTTGGTGGCGCTGGGCGGGGTTTTCGTCTTCTCGGTTAGAGTCGGCAGAGATGTCAGAAGACGACGCATGAAATGAGGCACAAGAAAGCTGAATTCGTACAAAAAGAGTTAATTCCAACGGTTCGGTTGCTATCTATTCTGTGTCGAATGGCGACTTGACATTGCTGAAAAAAGGCTTAGTCATTGCGGTATCAGGAAAGGGCGGAGTTGGCAAGACCACAGCAACCGCTTTGATGGTCAAAATCCTGTGCGAAAGCGATCCAACGAAGGACATTCTCGTTATTGATGCCAATCCAGACTCCAACCTAGCTGAGGTTTTAGGCGTACCAGTGCCCAAAACAGTCGGCATGGTTACCGATGAGTTGAGAAAATCTTTGGAGAAGTCAGAGATCCCACCCGCTATGACCAAGGAGGACATCTTAGAAACGCGCATCTTTGAAATCTTACACGAGACACCGAGCTTCGACCTCCTCGTCATGGGCCGCGGGGAAGGTGAAGGCTGTTACTGCCCAGTCAACGCTTTCTTAACACACATCGTCGACCGCCTAATGGGCAACTACGACATAACATTGATGGATATGGAAGCAGGGTTAGAGCATCTGAGCCGCAGAACCGACCGAGATGTAGACATAATGCTGGTTGTGACTGACCCCAGCTCCATGGGCTTAACGACGGCGCGACGCATCAAAGAAGTAGCCAAAGAAGTTCACATAGATTTCAAGAAATTCTACCTAATCGGAAACAGATGGAAGCCAGAAATGGAGTCCACGCTGGAAGAAGATGCAAAAAAACTGGGTTACGAGTACGTGGGCACAATCCCCACGGATGACAACATATTCACGCACAATTTCACGGGAAAACCGTTGCTTAGTCTGCCACCAGAAAGCCCAGCAATACCAGCTGTTAAACAGATTCTTTCAAATATAGGTCTACTGAGTTAGAAAAGAAGCCTCCTTCACGTGGTTTGGTTTAGACAGTTTTCTGCGCCAAGTACTCAATAAAACCATGGTAGTGCGGCTCATCGTGGTCAAAGTCTAACCCTGTGCCCTCGACGCAATAGATGGTCTTGAAACCAGTGAAGAGGGAGTGAATTTCCTCCCCTGTGAAGTAATGAAAGTGCTGGTTTCTTTTCGAGGAGTAGAAAGTGTTCTCTTCGACTTCTTGGAGGTTTTCCTTAGCCCTCTTGTAGCCAGGATCGCTTGGCGAAAATACTCCCATATAGATAAGACCATCTTTGGCTAAGGCGTTCTTTATCTTCTCAACAATCTTTTCCACTTCTGTTTTCCTAAAGAAGTTTAGCACCCACGCCGCAATAACTAGGGAATATCGCTCTTGGGAAACACTTACCTCTTTCAAATCCCTAACTTCAGCCTTGACTTTGAGGTTCTGTGTTTTGGCTCTCTCAATACATCTTTCAACAGCAGTTTGAGAAATATCGATCCCCTCGACTTCATACCCCATTCTTGCAAAGAACAGAGCGTTTCGCCCCTCTCCGATTCCGAGGTCCAGAACATTGCCTTTAGGAATGATCTTTGCATACTCTATCAGAGTGCGGTCAGGTTTCAATCCCCATAGGGATTCAACGCTTCTGTAAGCTTCTTCCCAAGTTGATGATTTTGTCAATGTGTTCGCCTCAGCAGCTCAAGGCGCATGATAGGTTGATAAATAATTCTGCATTGAGTTTCCAATCAGTCAATATCAAGCAACTATCAGTCATTCAGTCTTCTTTGAGGCTTCTTGAAGCCTTTCTCCAACGGTCGGTCTCTTGGCGCTCAGCAGTTCTTCAACCAAGGGAAGCTGTCGCTGGTAAATGTGGCAGTTCTTGGAGTGCATTATCATCTTTCCCGTGTAGACTTCTTCCCATTTGCTTCCATGCTTGTCCTTTCCTTTAGTGTTCACTTCCTTTGCGAAGGCTTCGCTGAAGAGTTGCAGTCCTGCAAGATTGGCGGGCAGCGCGCCGTAGGCATCCCAAGACCGCCAATACCCTGTGAGAGTAAGTTTCAGCTTTTTGTCGTTTGAGTCTCTGGCAATCTCGGTGTCAACAATCGTTAGGCATGGAGGCTCGTGCCGTTTGCCTTTATGCTCCTTTTGTATGTCTTCGGGAGCCCTCACGACCAAAGCGACTTGTCGGTCAAACAGCTCATCAACATACCGCTTGATCGCAGCCTCTATTTGATCGACAGGTGTGCGCAGTCGGCTTGAGTACGTGTAAGTCTCGTCTGGTTTCTTTTCACCGAACCACAAGTACTCCATGAAGTAACTCATCACATACCGCATGTCACAAGCTGCCTTCTCATGCACCAAGGGCCTGTTTTCAGGATGCAAAATCTCCAGCGTAACGTCCAGCTTTTTTGTCTCGGTAACTTCTGAACCATAGCGAACGCTGAAGCCCTCTCCTTCATTCCAAATCCTCTTCAAAACCTGATACCAAGCATCCGGCAGGTCGAAGGCTGTTATTTTGACGTGTTTCATCTTCTACGGCTCTTCTCTATTTCTCTCCCTAACTAGATAAAAAGTCAGCATATAAGCATGGTTACACGTTTCATCAGAAGGCCGTCTTCTTTCGAAAGCTGTTCGCTAGGAAGGCCACAAGCCGAGCGTCTTAATAGCCTCAGCCACTCTACCTACACCCAATATCAACGCTGCAACACGCATGTCAATCCTCTGCTTCTTTGAAATCCCATAAACATCATCGAAGGCTCTGACCATCATTCTCTCAAGCCTCGCGTTAGCTTCTTTATCGCTCCAACGCTCCCGAGTCAAGTTCTGCTCCCACTCAAAATAGCTCGCTGTAACGCCGCCTGAATTCGCTAAAATATCAGGTATTATGAACACGCCTTTCTCGTTGAGAATCTTGTCCGCTTCCGGCGTAGTTGGTCCATTCGCGGCTTCAGCCACAATCCTTGCGTTGATTCTACCTGCGTTCCTCTTAGTGATCTGGTTTTCTAGGGCTGCAGGCGCCAGAATGTCGCAGGGCAATGCCAAAAGCTCCTCATTTGTCACATGCTTGGCATCCTTGTATCCCTTGATTGAGCCTGTTTGGTTTTTGTGTTCAAGAACCTTGAGCGGATTCACGCCGTTTGAATTATAGATTCCGCCTTTGGAATCACTTAGGGCTATGATTCGATATCCATCTTCATGCATTATTCGTGCAAGGTTCCAGCCGACACTGCCAAAGCCTTGAATCGCCAATGTGCAGTCCTTAGCCTTCATTCTGAGGTGCTTTAAGGCTTCGCGAATGCAAAAAGCAACTCCTCTGGCAGTGGATTCCTCTCGCAGTTTGAAACCGCCCAAAATCGTGGGTTTACCAGTCACAGACTCGGGCACGCTGTAGCCTTTGAACAGACTGTACGTGTCCATTATCCAAGCCATTGTTTGTTCATCAGTGTAAACATCTGGCGCAGGCACGTCGCGATAGGGACCAATGTAATCCAGAAGCATAGTAGCGTACCTGCGAGTTAACCCCTCCAACTCATGACTCGACATTTCCTTCGGATTACAGCAGACGCCGCCCTTAGCTCCACCATACGGTATATCTACAACGGCGCATTTCCAAGTCATCCACATGGCTAGCGCTGTAACCTCATCTAAGGTCACATCGGGATGATATCTTATCCCACCCTTAAACGGTCCGCGAGCGTCATTATGTTGCACACGGCAGCCCAGAAAAACTCTGACTGATCTATCATCCATTTTCACTGGAAGAGAAACAATCAACGCTCTCTTCGGATGCTTCAGAACCTCATGAATCCCAGAATCAAGATCCAAATGCTCAGCGGCAATGCCTAACTGTTGAAGAGCAACATCCTTCGGATTCGGTTTCACTTGTCTCATCATGTCAACTGACCCTGTTGCTTCGTTAAGTTAAGACCAGAAATAAAACACTAGCGTTGTTCCTTTTGCTTTCTGAAAAGAACAGGCAAATACTCCGCAAGAATGATGATGAAAAACAAGACAACTATAAGCATAATGCCCAGAGGCTCTCTAATGAACAAAGGGATGTAGCCGACCCAGGGCACCTTTCCCACAAGCTTACCCACGATTAGTGTCTGCGGTATAATCCATGGATCTGGATGGAGCACTCCTTGCGGGGGGGCAGCGTCCCCTTGCGTTCTGAAGTACCACACGCCATCTGCTCCCTGATACTTCTGTACAGCCCTGTGAACTATCAGATCAGGGCTGTATTGAGGTGTTGGTCTGCGAAAGATGATGATGTCACCATAAGGCTGCAAGTCTGCCTTGACATCTGAAAAATTCGATATCCCCTGCACTACTATGAGATCACCTCTATAAAGTGTCGGTTCCATGCTTCCAGAAGCAACTGTCAAAAGAGGATACTCTGTCCCTAAGGCGGCTCTCAGGCCAAACCAGAAAGCTGCGACGCCACCTATTATGATGGCTATCAGAACCACAGTCTTCACGTAACTGCTCTTCATGGCACTTGACAACTTTGATCTTGATGAGGACAATTTCCGCCCAGCTGTGATGCATTTCTGATTTCCAGTGGTGTTCCCTATTGTTGCAGAACAAATGCTCCGTTATATTAAAAAACTTACCGCTGATTTTGCCCACAGTTGATCTTCTGCGAGATGAAGATGAACGACACACACTGCAATCAAAAACTTGAAAAAATAAATAGGGAGGATGGCTGAGCTCTCTGTTAGACCCTGTTAGTCTAAGGACACTTTGTTGGCATGTTGGTGTTTAGATACTCTTTTATGTCAACGTTCTAGATCTTGCGCTTGTTCAAGACAACACGGAACGGTTTGTGGCATTTTGGACAATCGAAAAGCCCGATCTCAAGCTGCATCTTCTTGCCGCTTTTGTCAGGTCGACCAGCCATAGTCCATTTCTTCTTCGGTGAACTAACTTCAGATCCACATTTTGGACACTTTGCCATAATGGTTCCTCCATCATGACTGGCTCTACTGGTTTGATGTTCAACAGATAAATAATTTATGGTATGTTGAAAAGAACTGAAAAGTTCATCATATATATGTAAACAGTCAACATACATAACCATGAAGACCAGTTCGATTTTTTCAATGAATGAGAACATGGCAACATTGAGTCCATGGATTATATTGATAGACAAATTCATGGAAAACATGGCAAATTATCATGGAAAACCACGTTCAAATCGAGTTTTTATGGCGATTCCAAGGCGAATTCTCTCTGATAACATCTGGAATACCATCGATCAACATTCAAAAGGATGGAAAAACTGAGAAATCATGCAGTCTTTGCCATGGACAATGCAAAACCACAGTTGTTATGCTTCATTCCTGCATTACGAAGACGCTGAAGTATACGCTCTACAAAGATGCCAACGAATGAAAGCTTGAAGACAGGCTGTTAAGAATCGTTGTGAATGAGCCATGCTTCATATAATTTATTAAGTGTCTCGAAAACATTATTTCTTGCGATACCATACACAACCTCATGCAAACCAGTTAGAGAGCGTAAGCAGTGATGTCACAAGCGAACAGCGTCGTTGAAAAGAAGTCAGCAGTCTTCCGAGAAGTGTACTCCATCGCAGAGCCCAACGTCTACGCAGCCGTAGTACGCGACCCCATGACACATAAAACCCGCTACGAAGCCATCGAACCCACACTCTTACAACAGGAGCAAAAGTATCTAGATGAAATCAAAGCCCTTCTGATGGAGGAATTAGATGTCAACGTCAAAGACTTGGAAACCAAGGGAAAAGCCACAGAGTATCTCAAAAGCAAAGTGATCCAAGTGATAGAAGAATACAAGCTAAAAATCCCAGCTGAAGCCGTTGACAAACTCATGTATTACATAATCCGCGATTACATCGGCTACTGCAAAATCGATCCATTAATGCACGACCATATGATTGAAGACGTTTCATGCGACGGTGTGAATATCCCAATCTACGTTTGGCACAGAGAATACGAGTCCTTGCCGACGAACATTGTGTACAAAAGCGCTGAAGAGTTAAACTCGTTTATAGTTCGGTTGGCGTTTCTCTCAGGCAAGCAGATCTCCATTGCGTCTCCCTTGCTCGACGCTTCCCTTCCAGACGGCAGCCGAATCCAATTGACCTATGGAAGCGAAATCACCCGCAGAGGCTCAACTTTCACAATACGTCGATTCCGAGTTGACCCGTTAACCATCACGGATCTTCTAACGTTCAAAACGTTATCCACTGAACAAGCGGCTTACCTCTGGTTCGCCATCGAAAATAGAGCCTCGGTGTTAGTTGCTGGAGGAGTAGCTGCGGGAAAAACCACACTGCTCAACTGCTTGTCAATGTTCATCAAGCCAGAATTCAAAATCGTCAGCGTAGAAGACACCGCTGAACTGAACCTGCCACACGAGAACTGGATTCCTTCCGTGGTCAGAACTGGCAGCGAAAAAGCGCACACAGGTATCACTCTGTTTGACTTACTGAAGGCAGCTGTGCGGCAACGACCCGACTATATCATCGTAGGCGAGGTAAGAAGCGAAGAGGCTTACACGCTTTTCCAAGCCATGGCAACAGGGCACTTGGGTATGTGCACCATTCACGGTGAATCAGTTGAGTCAGCGCTTCGTCGACTAGAGGCTGCGCCCATGAACATACCCCGATCGCTACTGCCCATGATAGATGTCATACTAGTAGAAGGCAGAACTGAAATCGCAGGCAAACCAGCACGGAGAGCCCTCACAGTAACCGAAATGGTCGGACTGGATCCAAGAACCAAAGAGCTGCTCACAAACGATGTGTACCGCTGGGATGCTGGCACCGACTCTTTCACCTATTTTGGACGAAGCTATGTTCTGGAAAGGATTATGAGAAAACTAAGCATTTCAACACAGGACGTTCAGAATGAGCTACACATGAGAAAAACCGTGCTCGAGTGGATGGTAACAAACAGAATACGAAGGTATACCGACGTAGCAAATGTGATCCGAGAGTACTACGCCGATCCGATTCGCATCTACCACAAAGCCAAAGTAGGTGTCTAATTGAAGCTCGCTGAAATCAGAGACAAGCTCAGAAAAGCTCACGAAAAGCTACGGAATGCAACGCGCCCACTTTGGACTTCGCTTGTTAATCGTTCAGGCTCCGTATCGAAGAAGATCAAGGCAGATTCGATGGGTTCAGCAAAGCCGCAAGTTTTTGCCTACCGTCTATTGGGTGAGAAGACTATTAGGCTGTTGCCGCTTTTCAAAGATGTAGATGCTAACCTGCAGAAATCAGGTTTGAAAGTGAGTTTCAAGGGCTACGTTAGCTTAGCAGTCCTTACAACTTTGTTGGCGTCTGTTTCGGTTTGTGTCATTGTGCCGCTGGTTTCGTTTCTGGTCTTCCGCCTATCGCCAATGCTGACTTGTCTTTACACTATTGGTGCAGCCCTGTTCGCTGGAGCGTTTTCAATCATTGGCTTCTATCTCTATCCCGTCATCAAGGCGGACGGTGTAAAACGAAATCTTGAAGACGGCTTGCCGTTTACAACAGGCTATCTTTCTATTCTCGCAGGTGCCGGTGTGACTCCCGCTCAGATGTTTCGTTCTTTGGCGAAGATTGATGCTTCGTTGGAAATCTGTCAAGAAGCCAAAAATGTTGTCAGAGATGTTGAATTGTTCGGAGTTGACATAATTTCAGCCCTGGATTCCGCATCCAAACGGACTCCATCTGAGAAGTTTAAGGAGCTGCTTGAGGGCCTCATAGCCACGATGCATTCGGGCGGCGAACTGGGTAAGTATCTTTCTGAGCGTTCAACTCAGTACATGAGGTTGAAGAGAATTGCGCTTAGACGCTTAGGAGACACATTAGGCGTTCTGGCCGAGTTCTATGTAGTCTTGTTGGTTGCAGGTCCTTTAATCATGGTTGTCATGCTCGCAGTTATGGCTATGCTTGGTGGCGCGATGCCTGGACTAATGAACCCTCGACTGCTGCTGTATCTCTTGACCTACTTGGGTATTCCCGTGGGATCAGTCATCTTCTTGATAATGCTTGACATGGTTTCGCCTAAACGATGAGATTAAACCTATGCCTAAAGTGGAGAAACAAGAAAAACAGATCGCATGGATCGTTTCGCTAGCGTTAGCGCTCGTGGTGCTGGTTACAGCGTTTGTTAGGTTATGGGGCTTACCGATTTTTGATGAATATGTAGTTCTAGCCATTGTCGTCGCCATGTTTCCCTCCGCTGTGCTAGACTATATGGACTATCGTTGGCGGCGTTCAATTGATGAGCATCTTCCAGACTTGTACCGCGCCATTGTTCAATCGGAGAAAACTGGCATGACCCTAACACAGGCGGTTGAAGAAGCGAGCAAACGCCGTTACGGCTCGTTGACGGCTGAATTGAAGCGCATGGTGGCACACATGTCTTGGGGAAAGTCTTTCGAAGAGACGCTTCAATCGTTTGGCGAAAGAGTCAACACGTCTTTGACCAAACGCAGTGTTCCTTTGGTTATTGAAGCCAGCCGTTCAGGCGGTCACGTGGAAAAAGTGTTTGAACCCATGAGCAAATTCGTTCAGTCTACCTTGCTAGCTGAGAAAGAACGCCAAGCTCAGACTCGTCCATACATAGCGATTGTTTATGTAGCCTTCTTCGTCTTCCTCTTCACCGTGATAATGCTTTTCACAACTTTTTTTGTTCAAATGAGCGAGTTGCCCGCTTTAAACGTAGGACTGATGTCTACCGATGAAGCAAGGCGGCTTTTCTTTCACATGAGCACTGTTCAAGCCTTGTTCAGCGGACTAGTTGCAGGCAAAATGGGTGAAGGAACAGTAAGCGCGGGCTTGAAGCACAGCGTAATCTTGCTTGTGGCGGGATATATTGCGCTTAAACTCTTGATCTAGGGAGGCAAAGATATGTTCAGGCTATGGCGGAACAACAACGCGATTACGCCAGTCTTGAGCAACGTTCTACTTTTGATTATCGCCGTTGCGGGCATGTCCATTTCGATAACTGCAACATATGTGATTACGGGCAACATGCGTGAAACTATTGGTGAACGCTTTATTGTTGAAGACATTTGGTTCAGATCCAGTGGGATTTCAATTTACTTGCGTAACACGGGCAAAACGCGGGTAACCGTCGCATCAGTGTTTGTAGATTCCGTTACGCAATCGTTTACTTCGCTTCAGCTTGAGCCGCTTGATCACGGCTGGACAAACCTAACCTTCGCTTGGACGCAAAACACGGTATATTACATAAAGATTGTCTCGAGCAGAGGAACTCAGGTTGCAGACTACTATAAGTCGCCTGCGTAACTTCAGGAAAGATCGGAAAGGACTGAGCAACATAATAGTGGTTGTGCTCAGCCTCGTGATTCTAGTAGTCATAGTTGCGAACGTGGTCTTATGGAGTTACCAGATGAACCAGCTGGACTGGGAGAGAACTCAGGAAGCTTTGAGCATACGCAATGTTTCACGAATGGCTCACTCTTCATCGTTCATGGTCCAAAGCGAGTATGAGGTGAGCGACGGCAATCTAGTAAGTGGCTCTTATCTGGACACCCAAGCCGTCGACGGCAGTTTCGAGAGATTCATAGAGTCGCCTCCACCGCGCGGACTCGATATCAATGGAACGTTTGCAATAGACGCGATAAGTTATCCTTTGACAGCAATCAAAAGCGTGGAAATTCAACTAAGATTCGCAGTTGATGATGTCGGTGAAAGATGGTATCTAAGGGCTTACAACTGGACAGCAAAAACATACAGCGCCAATGGCTTCAACTCAACTGCAGGCTGTTTGCCCAGTACAGGCTGGAACTACTATGCAGTAAACCTTACAAACAAATGGCGCAGCTATGTTGGGCAAGACGGCAGAATCATGGTTCAAGTTCGCGACGAGGGACCTGACTCAACGCGCACAAACGTCGATATAGACTATCTAGCGGTTAGAGCTGTAATCAACGGCGCGGTTTTCACTTTCGAGAACGAAGGCTCACGCACAGCGCATCTGGTGTCCATTTGGGTCAACAACGCCACGGTACACAGACGATACGAGACAGACACATTTGTCAATTCAGGCGAGCTTTTGTCCTACACTCGTCTGGATATTTCTTTGCCGATTGGGCAGTACATTCTGAAAGTTGTCAGTGAACGAGGCAACATCAGCGTTTACACGGGCGGCTAGGATAAACGAGGTTCAGACTTTATCTGAACTAAACCCATAGCTTTTTCTAAGGTTTTCAAAGCTTCTTTTTGGCTTCTGCCCTCGATCAACTCAATCTTGTAGAGCCC
>Ga0315309_1001668_pt1 | contig 13180 bp, 8 predicted proteins | sample TDP4_MG_FD_203080 | JGI IMG/M metagenome (GOLD analysis project Ga0315309, IMG submission 203080) | Freshwater sediment microbial communities from Lake Towuti, South Sulawesi, Indonesia - TDP4 | ecosystem: Environmental > Aquatic > Freshwater > Lake > Sediment | place: Indonesia: South Sulawesi...
CTCGCCTGGGGGCGTGTCCCGGCGGTGGAGTAGACCCTAAGGCACGCACACTGCGGCTTTGCTCTTTGTGCCGCCGCGCCTCAGGTGCAGGCAGCCGGATTGCCAGGGCACCACGGCTTTACCCTAGGCGCTTATGAGCATCAACATTGGCTTAGACATCGGGGCGGTGAGTTTGAAACTCGCCGCCATCGGGGCAGCAGAAGACAAGCCCCTGTTCGATTCGCTCACGCGCCTCGGGCGCGAATCCTTCTTCGCCAGCGAGTTCCCAGCTTCCGGCGCGTTTGCGGGTCGGCCGCTGGTGCTTTCCCGCTATCGTAAGATCCAGGCGAGCCCCATCCAATCGACGTTCGACCTCCTAAAGGAATTCTATGAGTACCTTCCGGAGCAGAGCGTCGAAGGCATCCGCGTCACCGGTTCCGGCAGCCAGTTGATTGCCAAGATTCTGGGCATCTACTTTGAGAACGAATTCCGGGCGATCGCCAAGGCCGTGCGGGTTTTTCATCCCCAGGTGCGCACAGTCTTCGAGATGGGCGGTGAAGCTTCCAAGTTCATGCGTCTGGAGCCGATAGAGCATTCCCACCACCTGGGAATTGTCGACTACGAGACCAGCGGCGACTGCGCGGCGGGAACAGGGTCCTTCATCGAGCAGCAGGCTTCGCGCCTGCTCTATACGGTGGAAGAAGTAGGCGCCGTAGCCTGCGGGGCCAGTTGCGCGGCGCGCGTTGCCGGCCGCTGTTCCGTCTTCGCCAAGACAGACATGATCCACGCCCAGCAGAAGGGGTACTCGACCGACCAGATCCTGCGCGGCCTGTGCGACGCGGTGGCGCGCAATTTCAAATCGAGCAACGTGAAAGGCCGCACCGTAGTTCCCCCGGTGGTGTTCATCGGCGCCGTGGCGCTCAACCAGGGAGTGCGCGAGGCCCTCCGCCAGGCGTTCAAGCTGGAAGAGTCCGAATTCATGGTTTCAGCCCTGCACTCATGGCTGGGCGCTGTCGGCGCGGCCATGCTTGAGTCCGAGGAGTGGCGCAAGCGTTCCTTCAAGAACATCCACCAACTCCAGCAACACCAAGCCGCGAAGAAGGCGTTTGCGTGCTCCGAACCACTCTCCATGGCGAGCGTCATCCTGCTGCGCGATCGGGTCAAGCCGCCGGAGCCACCTAAGGTCACGCCCGGGGAGAAAATCGAAGCCTATCTGGGAATCGACGTTGGCTCGGTCAGCACGAACCTAGTAGTCCTCGACGCGCACGGCAACGTCCTCAAGGAGATCTACCTCTACACGGAGGGTCGGCCCATCGAGGTGGTAGCCCGCGGGCTGAAGGAAATCGAAACCGAACTGGCCGAGATCCTGGACATCCGGGGCGTGGGGACCACGGGTTCGGGGCGGGAATTGATCGGCGAGCTGGTTGGCGCCGACACGGTGAATGACGAAATCACCGCCCATAAGACCGGCGCCTTGCACGTCTGCCAGCGGCTGAACCTGGAGCCGGCCGACACCATCTTCGAAGTCGGCGGGCAGGACTCCAAGTTTATCTCCATCGATCAGGGCGTGGTGGTGGACTTCACCATGAACGAGGCCTGCGCGGCGGGCACCGGCTCCTTCCTGGAAGAGCAGGCGGAGAAGCTGGGCATCGCCATCAAGGAAGAATTCGCGCGGCTGGCGCTGGCTTCCACCGCTCCCACCCGGCTGGGGGAACGCTGCACGGTCTTCATGGAACGCGACGTCACGGGCCTGCTCCTGAAAGGCGCGGAGGTAGGCGACCTGTGCGCCGGCCTGGCTTATTCCGTGGCGCTCAACTATCTGAACCGCGTGGTGCGCGGGCGGCGCATCGGCAAGGTCATCTTCTTCCAGGGCGGCACGGCGTACAACGACTCGGTGGCCGCCGCGTTCTCGCAGATTCTGGGCAAGCCCATCATCGTGCCGCCGCACAACGGCGTGATGGGGGCCATCGGCATGGCGCTCATCGCCCAGGAGCGCATCCAGGCCACCGGCCGGCTCAGCCGCTTCCGCGGCTATGACCTGTTCCGCGTCAATTTCTCCACCCGCGAGTTCGTTTGCCGCGCCTGTTCGAACTACTGCGACATGAAGGAATTCACCGTTGAGGGGCAGCGGAGCTACTGGGGTGACAAGTGCTCGGACAAGTTCCGCAAGCGCGCCCGCACCGACCGCCAGCCGGTCATTGAGGACCTGCTCACGTTCCGCGACAAGGCGCTGGAGGAAGGCTACGTGCCGCCCCAGGGAGGCGGACCGCCCACGGTGGGCATTCCCCGCAGCATGTACTTCTACGATCGGTTCCCCTTCTGGCGCGCCTACTTCCAGGAGCTGGGCTTCGCTGTTGTGGTCTCCTCGCCCACGGACCGAAGAATTACCGCCCTGGGTGAAGAGTTGACCATCGCTGAGCCCTGCTTCCCAATTAAGCTGGCCCATGGGCACGTGCAGGAGCTGATCGAGCGAGGTGTGGATTACATCCTTATCCCCAACGCTGTGAACGCGGAGGCGCCGACCAGCCGCGTGGACTCCCACCTGTGCCCGTGGAACCAAACCCTGCCGTTTGTTGTGCGGGCGGTGCCGCAACTGGAGGAGGTCCGCGGCAAGTTCCTAGCGCCTACGGTCCATTTCCGGTACGGAAGGAAACATGTGGAAAAGGAGCTGGGCGACTTCGCGCGGACGCTGAGGATTTCGCGGCGGGCGAGTGACCGCGCCGTCCTGGCCGCCTACGCGGCGCAGGGTGCCTTTACCGACGCGCTGTTGGAAGCGGGCGCCCAGGCGCTCGAGAAGCTCTGCGCCACCGGCGAGCCCGCGCTGGTGCTGCTGGGCCGCACTTATAACATTTACGACCGCAGCGGCAACTGCGACATCCCGCGCAAGCTCCGCACCATTTACGGCGCGAACGTCCTCCCGATGGATTTCCTGCCCCTGGACCTGGAAGACATCTCCGACGTGAACCCGAACATGTACTGGAACTCGGGCCGGAGAATCCTGGCGGCGGCGCGCATTGCCCGGCGCCACCGCAATCTGCACCTGCTCTATATTTCCAATTTCAAGTGCGGGCCGGATTCCTACATCAAGTCGTTCCTGGACGACGCGGCCGGCAGACCGTCGCTGGTGTTACAGTTCGACGGCCACTCGAACGACGCGGGCTTTATCACCCGCTGCGAAGCCTATCTGGACAGCAAAGGATTCTTGCGATGTCAGCCTTCCGCCATCGCCACATAAGCCGCAAGATCGACCCTCAGCACCCCCTGGCGGGGAAGAAGATCTATATCCCTACTATGGGCGAGGGGAGTCCCGCGTGCTTCGCGGCCTGCTTCCGCTGGCTGGGTATCGACGCGGAACCGACGCCCGCCTCGAACGAGCGGACACAAGAACTGGGCGCCAAGTTCACCGCCGGTGACGAATGCTATCCCGCCAAAGTGACGGTGGGCGATTTCATGCGCGTCATCGAGACACCCGGTTTCGATCCCAAGCGTGCCGCTTTCTTCATGCCCACGGCCGAGGGCCCTTGCCGGTTCGGCCAGTACGCCTTCTTCCTCAGGAAGATTCTGCGCGACGCTGGCTGGGGCAGCGTCCAGGTTCTTTCACCCACGAGCGAGAACGGTTACGCGGACCTGGGCAATATCGGCGGCCTGTTCGTGCGGGCTGCTTGGCGCGCCTTGGTGGGCGGCGATACGCTCCACCGCGCCCTGCTCAAGACCCGGCCCTATGAAACCGCCGCCGGTGCCGCCGAGCGCGCCTACCGCGAGAGCCTCCGGGATTTCTGTGACACGCTCGAAGCCAGTTGTGCGGAACCCGCCTGCCAGCTCCGGTCGCTCGTCGCCTCGCTCACCCGGGCGCGCGAGCGCTTCCGCCGCGTCCCGGCGAATTACGACCCCGAAATCCCGCTGATCGGCGTGGTGGGCGAAATCTTCTGCCGCCTCCATACCTTCTCGAACGAAGATTTGGTCCGCCGGCTGGAAGGCTTTGGCGCCGAAACCTGGCTAAGCCACATTGCCGAATGGGTTGCTTACACGAACGCCGACGTGGAACGCAAGCTGCGCCTGCGCGGGCGCGCGTTCTCTCTCGATATGCTTAAGGCCAAGGTGCGCTCGCACGTGCAACTGGCCGACGAGCATGCCGTCACCGCGCCTTTTCAGGAGGATTTTGTGGGCTACGAAGAGCCCGCGGACATCCAGGAGATCCTGGACTTGGCGTGGCCTTACCTGCCGGCCAGCGGAGCATTGGGAGAAATGGTGTTGAGCGTCGGCAAGGCAGCCTATCTCGCCAAGCGGGGCGCCGACGGCATCATCGATATCAGCCCGTTCACCTGCATGAACGGCATCGTCAGCGAGTCCATCTACCCCAAGCTCAGCAAAGATTACGGCGGGATTCCCATCCGCAACTTCTATTTCGACGGCACGCAGGCTGACCTGGACCGCGACTTGGGCATCTACCTCGAACTGGCCCGCTCCTACCGCGAGAAGAAAGCCTTCCCACGCGGCTACCCGCCTTACTTCGCGCAGCCGGTCCTAAGCACTAGCCGCTAACGGACACTCCGTGGCCCTTACAGCCTGAGCTTCTTCGCAAAATCCCGGACAAACGAGAAATCCTCTTCTGTTGGGGTGTTGGCTCTTACGGGGTGCATTACGAGGTTCCGGATACGGTTCAACTTTTCGAGATTGGATAGGAGACTCCGTCTGTCCGACGCCACTTCCCCGGGAAGTATCTTCGAGAACTTGTCCCAATTCTTCTCGAGAATTTCTTTGAGATGGATGAAGTTCGTATAGCGAAATGGGTCATCGGCAGCCTCGTAGTCCTCCTCACGGGCCGCGGCGCACTCTTTCCTGATTTTGACAGGGACACCCTCCCTCCACCAACTGTCAGGTCCATATCCTCGAGAAAGGACATCTCGGATGTAATCATGAAGGAAGAGTTCGGTTTCACGAATGTACTCATACATATCACCGAGGGCCACCCTCGCGTCTCGGAGGCTAAGGTACACTCCAACGTCGTCCTCGTTGGCATCCGCACCTTTCTTAGCCAGCCGCTCCCAAATTCTGTGGGACTCCCAATAGGTCGGTTTGTACTTTGGGTTCCTTCTCCTTATCTCGCTTATAACGGACTCGACTGCGTCGCGCAAGCCCTTGTCAATGGAGAAGACGATATCAGACCGTCGGATCTTTCCTTCCCCCACTTGGTTATAGAGGTATTGCATTATCGTCGAGACGGTTACGTCCATCTCGCGAGCGATTCTGCTTGGCGAATAGCCTTTCCTAAGCCAATCTGCCGCTTCGTGCTTTCTGGCCATACGGCTTGCCTCCTATTCACTTGCGCCCGGTCTCTGACCGCCGCGCCGGTCCGGCGCCCATGGAGGCCTGCGACCGGAAGCCCATCAACCGCCGGGCAGAACAGCCCTCCGGTGGTGGAAGTACCCATCGACCTTCTTCAAATCTTCTTCCGTATCGACGCCAATCGTATCCTGGGTCGTCTCGACGACGGCGATGGGAATGCCGTTCTCCAGAAATCGCAATTGCTCCAGTTTCTCTTGTTGCTCGAGCGGGGAGGGCAGCAGGGTGGAGAATAGGCGCAGCGCCTCGGCAGCGTAAGCATAGAGCCCAAGATGCTTGTAGTACTGCACGCGGCCGAAGCCTTCGCGGTCGTACGGGATGGGAGCACGCGAGAAGTAGAGCGCGCGGCCCTTCAAGTCGGTCACGACTTTCACGTTGTTGGGATTCCGCGCCTGTTCGGAGCTAACGGCCACCTTGAGCGTTGATACACGTGTTTCCGGAAATTCGCGGAAGGGCCGCAGCAGCAGCTCGATATGTTCCGCTGTGACCATCGGCTCGTCGCCTTGGATGTTTACGTAAATGTCCGCCGGTTCATGGCCCATCACCTCGACTACGCGGCCGGTTCCTGAACGATGCGTGGACGAGGTCATCGCGACCGGAATTTCACTCGCGCGGCAATAAGCGGTAATCTCCTCCGAGTCGGTGGCCACGACGAGCGTGTCGAGACACTGCGCTTGGCGTGCCCGCCAGTACACCCAAGCAATCATCGGCCGGCCGCAAATCAGCCGCAGCGGCTTGCGCGGCAAGCGCGTGGATTCGAGTCGCGCCGGGATAACGCCGAGGACTCTGCTCATGGTGGACCCGTTCCGCTGGAACGTCTGCTTTCCTGAGACAGCCCACCGGGCCGTCTCTACATTCGACCGAGATGGGATTATACTTCGCACGCTATGGCGATGCCCGTTCGATTTCCCGTGGGCAAGCTACCCCCACAGGTGCTGGAGGCGCTGCTCGCGCGCTGCCCGGTTCCGAGAGGCGCCCGGGTGATTCTCGGCCCACGTTTCGGCGAGGACGCGGCGGTCATCGATTGGGGACCGAAGTTTCTCGTTGCCAAGACTGACCCGATAACCTTCACTGCCGAGCGCATCGGCTGGTACGCTGTCAACATCAACGCCAACGACCTCGCCACCCTGGGCGCGCGTCCGCGCTGGTTCCTCGCCACGCTGCTGCTACCGGAAGCCCGCACAACTCCGGCATTGGCGCGGAGCATCTTTGACGATATCCTGGGCGCCTGCCGTCGGCTGGGGGTCACGCTCTGCGGCGGGCACACGGAAATCACCGCGGGCCTCACCCGGCCCATCGTCGTGGGACAGATGTTGGGCGAGGTGGACAAGGCGCAACTTGTTCAGAAAAAATCCCAGCGGCCCGGCGACCTCGTCCTGCTCACGAAAGGCATCGCGCTCGAAGGCACAGCCATCCTGGCGCGAGCAAAGGCTGCCCTGCTCGAGCGCAGGTTCGGAAGGGCAGTGATGCGCCGCGCCCAGCGGCTGCTTTTTCGTCCCGGCATCAGCGTGGTGCGCGAAGCCTTGCTCGCCGTACGGCACGGAGAAGTCCACGCCATGCACGACCCCACCGAAGGCGGGCTCCTCTCGGGCCTGTACGAGCTGGCGCGGGCGGGCGGTGTCGGTCTGCGGGTGTGGAAGGCGAAGGTTCCCGTACTGCCGGAGACGGCGGCCTTCAGCGAAGTCCTCAGGTTTGATCCCTTCGCCCTGATCGCTTCGGGCACGCTGCTCTTGGTGGTCAGCCCCCGCACCGCCGCCAGCGTCCTCCGCGCGTTCGCGGCAACGGGAATTGCCGCCGCGGTCATTGGCGAGGTCTGCCGCAAAGATGCGGGCATTCAGGTGCTGGAGCCGGGGGGCTGGAGGACCAGGCCCCTGCGCGTCCCGGCGCGCGACGAACTCGCTCGCCTGCTGGAGGGCACCTGAGCCGGTGGTCACATCCTAGCCGCAGAAGTCGTACCTGAAAGTCAACGTCGGACGGAAATAGTTCCTTTCGCCCGGCGGGAGCCTCGCTGTACCGGCAGCAGACGCGCCATGAGCCATAGCGTTCAGCACGTTTGGCCCCAGAGAAATTGGATTGAAATTCTATTTGTGATATAGTACGGATTTCGCGCGAGATTTGTTTGCCCGGTTGGTCGCCCTCTTCGGCACGATTCATCACAAATAGAACGGAGAAAGCCTAGGAAATAGGCCGCGCACATTGGGGGCAGCAGCAACGACTTCGAGAAGGGCCTTCCCCTAGCACGCCGATGAGCACGCGCGACCGACCGGCAGAGGCAAATCTACCTCCCTTTCGGAAGCCTATGAACGCCTGGCAAGAAATTTTGAATTTTCTCAAGACGCGAGTGAACACCCAGAGCTACCAAACCTGGTTGCGGCCCACGCGCTTTAGCCACGCGGCCCAGGACACCCTGGTGGTTCGCGTCCCGAACCGGGAGTTCCAGGAGTGGATCCAGGAGCACTACGGCGGCCTCATCCGCGAGGCTTTGGACCGGCTGCGGCTGGGGTTCCAGCAGGTCTCTTACGCGTTTGACGAGAGCGCCGAGCGGAGAGTGCCCCAGAACGGGGAGGCAAGAGCCGTGCAGGGGAAACTGGATTTTGAGTCCGCGGATCACCAACTGAATCCCCGCTACACGTTCGAAACCTTCGTGGTGGGATCCTGCAATCAATTCGCGCACGCTGCCGCGCGCGCCGTAGCCGAGGCACCCTCCAAGGCTTATAATCCCCTGTTCCTTTATGGCGGCGTGGGTCTGGGCAAGACGCACTTGATGCAGGCAGTGGGCCACGCCATCAAGAAGAACTGGCGGGAAATGCGGTTGGCCTACGTCTCCTCCGAAAGGTTCACCAACGAGGTGATCAACTCGCTCCGCTACGACCGCATGCTGTCGTTCAGGGAGAAGTATCGTAACGTTGACGTGCTGCTGATGGACGACATCGAGTTCCTGGCCGGGAAGGAGCGCACCCAGGAGGAGTTCTTCCACACCTTTAACACGCTCTACGAGGCACAGAGGCAGGTGGTGATTTCGAGCGATTGCCCGCCGAAGGAAATCCCTGGATTAGAGGAACGACTCCGCTCGCGGTTTGCCTGGGGGTTGACTGCGGACTTGCAGACGCCTGACCTGGAGACTAAGTTGGCCATCCTGGCCAAAAAGGCCGAGGCGCAGGGCGTCACGCTGCCCGACAACGTCGCCCTTTACATCGCCACGAACATCAAGTCCAGCGTGCGCGACCTCGAGGGCGCGCTCACCCGCCTGGTCGCATATTCTTCGCTCACAGGCGACGAAATCAACTTGCCGATGGCTCAGCAGCACCTGAAGAACCTTATTGATCTCGACGAGCGCCACGTCTCCATCGAGAACATTCAACGGGTGGTCTGCCAGGAATTTGGCTTGAGCCTGCCACAGTTGAAGGCGAAGAACAACAGCCGGGGCATCGCGTACCCCAGACAGATTGCCATGTACTTGGCCAAGGAACTAACCCCAGCATCCCTACCGCAGATCGGCAGGGAGTTCGGAGGTAAACACCACACCACCGTCTTGCACTCCGTCAGCAAAATCACGGAATTGCGCAAGATGGACCGAGATTTAAACAGACTTATCAACAAGCTTAGCGACAGCCTGAGTTAGGTTTAGGCGGTTCTCGACAGACCTGAAGGGTGGAAAATCCGCGCGCCGCGCAGGCACCCAGGTTTTTGCACTGTGAGTCACAGAACCACCCGCTCCGTCCACAGGAACGCAGATCGCAAACCTCTGGGGACTGGGGTCTTTGCAGATTTTCCACAAATACACAGGTTCTACTGCTAGAATATTAATTGTGGGGATTTGACCTTATGGAATTTTCTGCCAAGAAGTCAGACCTCCTAAGAGAACTTAACCTAACACAGGGGGTGGTTGAGAGAAAGACGACCATTCCCATTCTTTCCAATGTGCTCCTGGAATTTGAGGGCACAAGTGTGCGAATTAGCGCGACAGATTTGGAACTGGGAGTGCGCTGCGGCTGTCCTGCCACGGTGAAGAAGGAAGGAGCGGCAACCGTTCCCGCGAAGCGGCTTCTCGAAATTGTGCGGTCTCTGCCGGAAGCTGATATTCGTTTCAAGGTTCTTGAGAACCACTGGGTGCAGGTTACCTGTGAGCGCTCCTCGTTCAAGCTGGTGGGGATGGCCAAAGACAACTTTCCGGTCCTGCCGCCGATTCCCAAGGCGCTGGCCACCATCCCGGCGACTACCCTCACAGGTTTGATTCAGAGGACCATTTTTGCCATCTCCAGTGAGGAGTCGCGGTATACCTTGAATGGGGCCCTTTTACTGCTTAAGCCGGACAGCATCTGGATGGTGGCGACGGACGGGCATCGGCTTGCCCTTGTGGAGCGAGGGACACAGGTTGGGGGTATCTCTAACGAGCTACGCGCGTTGATTCCCAAGAAGGCGATGGGGGAACTCCTCCGCCTGCTGCCTGAAAGCGAAGAGGAAACCCCCGTACAATTCTCCAAGGATGAGAGCCACCTATTCTTCTCCGTTGGCGAGCGCGTGCTCATTTCTCGCATGCTGACCGGACAATTCCCGAATTACGAGGCGGTTCTGCCGCGGGAGAACACCAAGATTGTCGAGTTGGACAAGGATCGGATTACCGCGGCGGTGCGCCGTGTCGCGCTGCTGGCCGACGAGCGGTCGCGCGCGATTCGGGTGCAGGTGGACAAGGAACGGCTGGAAGTCTTCTCTTCGAGCGGAGAGTACGGCGAAGCCTACGAGGCGCTGGACGCACAATATCAAGGGGAGGCCTTGCAGATTGGGTTCAACTATCAATACCTCCTGGACTTCCTCAATGTGTTGGGCGAGGGCGGGAAGGTTCGCTTGGAGCTCAAGGACGAGCAAAGCGCAGGGCAGTTGCGTCCCGGCGATGAGGAGACGTACCGCTATCGCTACGTCGTGATGCCCATGCGCATTTAGTTTGGGTGGAAGTACGGCGGCTGCGGACTTGGTGGTGGCCCTTAACGCGCAGGGGCGTGGCAATGGTCCGGAGCGCAGGCGGTCGAGGGGTGGAACTCCCGCGGAAGATTCGCTGCGCGTTAGGTTTCAAGGAAAGCTTGGGCCGACGGGGAACTTGCTTCTCTGTCGGTCTTTTCGTGTAGGGCGCGTGAAGCAAGGAGGTTAGGGGGACGAGTGGCCAAGCAGAAGGCAGCGAATAACAGCGATGGCGAACCGTACGACGCCGCGAGTATCAAGGTTCTAGGTGACCTCGAGGCTGTGCGCAAGCGGCCGGCCATGTACATTGGTTCCACGGGGCAGACGGGCCTGCACCACTTGGTCTGGGAAGTCGTAGACAATGCCGTCGACGAGGCGCTGGCAGGGTTTTGCGACCGTATAGACGTCACCGTTCACACCGACAATTCGGTTACCGTTATTGACAACGGGCGCGGGATTCCCGTCGATCTCCACAAAGACGAGGGCCGCTCAGCTGCCGAAGTGGTGATGACAGTGCTGCATGCTGGGGGCAAGTTCGACACGAACAGCTACAAAGTCTCGGGCGGCCTGCACGGGGTGGGCGTTTCGGTGGTCAACGCTCTCTCGGAGTGGCTGGATCTGGAGATCTGGCGGGACAATTATACCTGGGAGCAATCCTACGAACGGGGCAAGCCGCTCGCGGAGTTGAAGCGTGCGGGCAAGACCAGCCGGCAGGGAACCAAGGTCACCTTCCGCCCGGACGCAGAGGTCCTGACTTCCATCGAGTTCAATTACGACACGCTGGCGCAGCGTCTCCGCGAATTATCCTTCTTGAACAAGGGGCTCACCATCCGTCTGAAAGACGAGCGCACGGGCAAGCAGGGCGAGTTCCACTACACCGGCGGCATCTCCGAGTTTGTCAAGCATCTGAATAAGAACAAGGAAGTCCTCCATGCCACGCCCATCTTCGCGGAGGCCCAGCGGGAGGAGGTCAACATCGAATTTGCCCTCCAATACAACGACGGCTACGCGGAGACGGTCTTCTCCTTTGCCAATAACATCAACACCGTAGACGGCGGCACACATCTCTCCGGCTTCCGCTCAGCGCTGACGCGGGCCATCAACCAGTTCGGGCAGAACCAGGGCCTCTTCAAAGACGTCAAAGAGAACCTCCAGGGCGAGGACGTGCGCGAAGGGCTGGTGGCGGTCATCAGTGTGAAGTTGCCGCAGCCGCAATTTGAGGGGCAAACCAAGGGAAAGCTTAACAGCGACATCCAGAGCACCGTGGCGAGCTTCGTGTACGAGAAGTTGATGGAGTCCTTCGAGAAGAACCCGACGGTAGGACGCAAGATCTGCGGCAAGGCTATCGACGCCGCTCGCGCCCGCGAGGCCGCACGCAAGGCGCGCGAGCTAACCCGGCGGAAAGGGGCGCTCGATTCCGGAGGCCTGCCCGGCAAGTTGGCCGACTGCCAGGAAAAGGACCCCCAGCGGTGCGAACTGTTCATCGTGGAGGGCGATTCGGCCGGCGGCTCCGCGAAGCAGGGGCGCGACCGGCGCTACCAAGCCATCCTGCCCTTGCGGGGCAAGATCCTGAACGTGGAGAAGGCACGCGCGGACAAGATGCTTTCCCACGAGGAAATCCGCGCCCTAATCACCGCCCTCGGTACGGGCATCGGCAAGGATGATTTCGACATCGCCCGGCTGCGCTACGGCAAGATCATCATCATGACGGACGCCGATGTGGACGGCTCGCACATCCGTACCCTGCTGCTCACCTTCTTCTACCGGCAGATGCCCGAGCTGGTGGAGCGCGGCCACGTCTATATCGCCCAGCCGCCGCTTTATCTCATCAAGAAGGGAAAACGGGCCCAATACATCCACGACGAGAAGGAGTTTCGCCGCGAGGTGATGCGCCGCGCCACGGAAGACCACGCCGTGGAAATTGGCGACAGGGCCAAGACAGTTCGGCTCCAGGGCGGCGAGTTGACCAACTTCCTTATGGCCTTGGCCGAATACATTGAGATCTTCGACAAGCTGGAAAAGCGGATCGGCGACGCGCGCCTCACCAATGCCATGCTGAAGGCCGAGTTGGGCAAGAAAATGGAGTTGGAAGGCAAGGTCAAGCTCGAGCTGGTGGCCAGGGAGCTGAAGGCGGAAGGTTTCAAGGCGGCGCTCCAGCTCGATGAGGAACACAATCTCTACACCTTGACGTGTTCCAGCGAAACGCTGGGCGAGCGGACCATCGACTGGGAGCTGGTGTCGAGCGCGGACTACAAGCGGCTACTCGATCTACACCGGCGCGTGCGCACCTACGACAAACCTCCCTTCGTCATCTCCACCAACGGCAGCCAGCTCACCATCGAGGATCGCAAGCAACTCCTCGAGCACCTGATGGCCATTGGCAAGAAGGCGTTCACCGTGCAGCGCTTCAAAGGGCTGGGGGAGATGAATCCCAACCAGCTTTGGGAAACCACCATGGACGCCGAGCAGCGCATGCTGCTCCAGGTGCGCGTCGAGGACCAGGTGGAAGCGGATTCGATTTTTACCGTGCTCATGGGCGATGCCGTCGATCCCCGCCGCCAGTTCATCCAGGACAACGCCCTCGACGTGAAGAACCTGGATATCTAGACGACCATGGCAGTGGTCACAACCAGCTATCGAGAGCAACTGCTGACGTATTTCGGCAACAATTCGATGGCGCCGCTTTTCATTTTGGGCGACGCGGCGGCTGGCGCAGACCCTTCAGGTCTGCGGATTTGTGGGCAACACGAAGAAGAGCCGCGGCAACCTGCAAAGGAGTGAGCCATGAAGTTTATTGTCACGTTCTTTCAAGATGAGGATGGCATGTTCATCGCTGACTGTCCCTCGATTCCGGGCTGTGTGAGCCAGGGGAAGACAGAGGAAGAAGCCGAGGGGAACATCC
>Ga0315309_1001669_pt1 | contig 13174 bp, 13 predicted proteins | sample TDP4_MG_FD_203080 | JGI IMG/M metagenome (GOLD analysis project Ga0315309, IMG submission 203080) | Freshwater sediment microbial communities from Lake Towuti, South Sulawesi, Indonesia - TDP4 | ecosystem: Environmental > Aquatic > Freshwater > Lake > Sediment | place: Indonesia: South Sulawesi...
TCATCTCAAAACTGCAAGTTGTCTCGAACAAGTTTTGGCAGAAAAAATCTCAGATGGCTATCTGGCTGATATAGCCCTTCACTATGTTGAAGGAGGAGCTCCCGAGAAAGCATTTGAATATCTTCTCAAACTTGGCGAAAAAGCTGTAAATATTTTTGCAAACATGCAAGCAATAGGTTATCTGGACAAGGCATTAGAAGCCACACAAAAAAGTGCAAACCTTGCCACGGGTGAAAATCTTGTTGAAATCTACAAGCTCAGAGGAAGAGCTTGGCTGAGTCAAGGAGAAAGGGCAAAGGCTAGCAACGATTTCAATTTGTTGCTACAAAATGCCACTTCCATCGGTGATGAATCAATGATTGCAGAAGCGCACTATTGGCTAGGTTATGCTCTAACATTGCTAGGAAAAATAGATGAGGGCAAGCTACATCTTACAAGAGCGCTGGAAATCGCGCGAAAGATAGGCAATAAACACGTAGAAGCTGGAAGTCTAATTGAACTGGTCGAATCACTCCTTGTATTCGCAGACACCATGGAAGAAAGTCGCATGCAAATTGAAGAGTCGCTTAGAATATGTAGAGAGATAACTGACAGAGTCCTTGAAGCCCGATGTCTCGTTTACCTCGGATTCTACTATGACTGGAAAGGCGAGTTCAAGCAAGCCAAGGAAAACTTCAATGAGGCGTTGGCGTTAGCTGAGGAAATGGATGACCGCCACGGAAAAATGTGGGCATTATTGCTTTCGGGCTTGGTTCATGCTGGTGAAGGGGAATACAACGTTGCCATTTCAACCTTACAGAGATGTCTCCAACTTTCCCGAGATTGGGGCACTGTCGATTCCGTTCCGCAAGCCCTCAACATCCTTGGTTGGATTTATCATGATTTAGGAGACATCGAACTTGCAATGAAATACAACAACGAAGGACTAAAAATTACCAGAATACACCAAGAGAGTCTGGGCATAGCCGGAGCACAGCCAGCTTGTTTAGTAAATCTAGGAATGGACTATCTACACAAGAACGATTATGGAAATGCAAAGAAGTACTTCCAAGAAGCAAACAGCTTGATTCATCTACATCCAATGGCTAAGTGGCGTTTCGAAACTCGTATACTTCTAGGTCTCGGAGAAATATCACTGGCTGAGGACGATTATTCACAAGCACTAAAATCGGCTGAAGACTCTTTAGCCATATCTGAAAAGGCAGGCGCCAAAAAGTACATCGCAAAGGGTTTGAAGTTAAAAGCTAAAATACTAGCAAAAATGGGCAACACCGAGGAAGCAATCGAGCTAATGCAGAACGCCTTAAAATTGGCACAAGAAGTGGGCAACCCACCCTTGCTTTGGCAAACCCATTATTCCCTCGGCCTTTTACTCGAAAAACACGGAAACCCACAAAAAGCCAACGAACACCACGCTGAAGCAATAGCCCTCATAGAAGAGACAGCATCAAAGCTCAAAGACGCATCCCTTAAGAACATTCTGTTGACGGCTCCCCAGACCAAGGCAATACACGACGCTTACGCCGAAACAAAACCAACATCATAACGCTTAAGACAAAGCGACCCAATGCTTCTCCAAAACCCACAAACAAATCACCCGTACAAATTCCCAGAACCTTTTTCCATAATAGTGCGAAGGTGGGACTTAAACCCACGGAGCTTTGTCACGGTAGGTTATTTCTTTTTGGTTTGTTTTAGTATGGTTTTTAGTTGTTCTTCTTCTATGGCGCCTAATTCGTAGAGTTTTTTTGCCGCCTCAGTGGCTGTCAACAAATAGTGCAGTTTGACATTGTCTTTCGCAAGTCTCTCTTTTCCGCTTTCTTCTCTGTCGAGCAAGACTAGGGCGTCTGTGACCAATCCGCCTTCAGCCCGTATTGCCTTAGCAGCCTTCCTCAGTGACAACCCAGTGGTTACCAAGTCGTCGACAAGCAAGACACGGTTGCCAGGCATGATTATTCCTTCAATTCGGCGTTCTCTCCCGTGCAACCGCACTCTCGGACGTATGTAGAGAAACGGTTTCTTCAAGTGATAGGCGATTACCGAAGCGAAAGGCATGCCAGCGGTTGGTATGCCAGCGATTCTATCAAAGTTTTCAGCTCCAAACTCCTTCTCTATCAATTTGATATAGAGGTCACAGACTCGCTGAAAGGCGTCTGGAAAACTGGGAACTATACGCAAGTCAATGTAGTATGGACTGGTTCGTCCACTCGTCAGCTTGAAAGTGCCGAATTTTATGGCACCGATTTTGTTGAGTATGCGGCTTAACTCGGCTTTCTCCTTTTCAAGCGACAAGAAAGTGCTTCTCCTCTTATGGATACTTGTAGGGCTTGTCGCGTTCAATTACCACACATTTTACATTTGGCGCTTCTTTCACAACAAGTTCAGCAAATTTTTTGCGATCTGCAGCTGACGCATGATAAGGAATAGCCACTTTGGGCTTGACCATCTTGACGATTTCTAAACCAGTCTCTGGAGAGGCCCCAGGAGCTGGGATGCCAACTGTACAGAATACCAAGTCTGGTGGACTCCGCTCTCCAATTTTTTTCATCTCAGGATAAGGTAGACTGTCGCCACTGTGGTAGATTTTGACACCGTCTTCTGTTGTTATCAAATAGGAGACCGGCGCAGTTGCCGGGTGTCTAAAACCCTCGGCTCTAATGCTTATGTTGTCGATTTTGATTTCTTTGCCCACTCGCATCTCATGCAACTTTCTAGCTGGTAATGAATCCTTCAGTATATTCGCAGATGTTGAATCTGCAACTACTGGGCACTGGGTTCGCCTGTAGATTTCATTAGTTAATAATTGATCGAAATGGTCGTGGTGTTCATGCGTGATTAAAAGTGCGTCTACCGTTTTAAAAATCGCTGGGTCAACGTCAGCTGGGTCAACAACAAATGTTTTGGTAGGCGTCTTGATGACAACACCGGAATAGTTGTTGAACCAGAGAAAAGCAACCTCTCCCTTCTTTAGGGTTAAGCTTTCAATTGACATGAAACAAACCTCGCAAATATGCTGTATTATTGCCTCATTTAAAGAACTTGTGCTAAACAGTGAAAACTGGAAACTTAAATAAGCAGAAAACGTCTGTAAAGTTTCAACGTGAAAAAAAGGGCCGGTCGTCTAGTTTGGTAGGACATCTGCTTGACGTGCAGAGGGTCGTCGGTTCAAGTCCGGCCCGGCCCACCACGGAACCTTGTTTCGTGTTTCTAATAGTTGAATGAGGGCTAGAGGAACCAAGTCTAGCATTCTCTTCTATTTGCGTCAACAGATTTTATGGCTTATAAAGTAGAAGAAGCGTGTGTTTTCTCACTCTTTATTTTGCATTCATAATGTTCTTTTGTTAGTTTCTCCTATCTAAATCTGGGGTCTATGCATGGAACAACCAAAGAAGATTCCGTTAGCCAGTGGTTTAATTGGACACAAAGCTGGTTCAACCAACGGTCAACTTGAGGTTTCACTGGTTGACTACGATACCATTCACATTGCATTTTGGCGGAAGACTTTTTGCAACCTTCCAGACATTGAGTTTTCAATCCCACAGACCGACTTACACGAAATAATTGACACACTGAATGAAGCCAGCAAAAAAGCCGACGACTATTATTTGTCTCTATCACTCGCACGTGCACGTAAGACTATGGAAGCAATCGACAAGCAATCTACTTAGGCGCGCACTAAGAAACATGCAATTTTTTTCTTTAGAATAAACTAAAGTTTCACTTTGTTGAGGTTTATTGTATATCTTTCTGAATCTTACATAGATTAACTTTTCAGGTTTTGGTTACGCCTAAGCTTCAGCAACCACAAACCTCACCATTTCATAGAGACACCATGACTTCATGAAAACGGCGTTTGAAAAAGCGAAACTTCTCTATTAACTCTTCAACATTTTCTCGGACTCTTGACGTGCAGAGGGTCGTCAGTTCAAGTCCGGCCCTGTCGCACGCAGACATGTTTTTGCTGATACTAGTGATCTTGATTTGGAATTCATAAACTTGAAATGACTACTTGCCCATATTTTTGCTTCACTCTAGGTGAAAATCTGATGCATGCGAGAATGGAAAGATTGAGACATCTCTACGGTTGGGACTCATCCTACGCAACAATGACGCCAGCAGCACCTAATAATTACAAGTATCCTGATGGTATTGTCTTGACACTGAAAACAACAAACCATGCAGACCACTACTTTGTTGAACGCACATTCGCCGTTCAATTAGCCAACTCAATCAGGGAAGCATTGGCTGCCAAAAAGGGAAAGGCACATCCTAAGCCAGCGGAAAAAAAGCCTGCAAAACTACAGAAGAAAACAATCAGTAAGGCTAAGCCTCGACCAGACTAAGTCTAAGCAGATAACCTTCATCAATTCAACCAGAAACTATTTGTGCGTAAACCCTGTCAAGCTTTAGGCTAGCCCTTTTTCCAGCCATCTTAAGCAAAACATAATGCAGTGTTTCATGCACTATAACGTCTTCAATTGCATTTTCATGCATTTCGCCGAAGATATAGACGACCCCGTAGCCCGTGTCAAAAACCCCGTAAATCGGTGGAAACTGAAATACAAACTCCAAAGACTTAGCCATTCTTCATCAAAATAACTGATAGAAAATTTTGGTATAAGTAAGATACTTCCACCCACGAAATATATCAAAAATCTCTCACACAACTTTCTAACCACAATAAATAATTGACAATTGAATATATGTTTCCACATTCAAAGGAGGAGGAGCAGAGTGAGTGAAAAATTGATCGGACCTTGCGGATTATACTGCGGTTGGTGCCCTTTTTATATCGTAGGAACCAAGGAATTCACATGCCAAGGGTGCTGGGGTAGAGAAAAATGCCCCATTAGAGACTGCGCAAAAGATAAAGGCTTGAAACTTTGCACTTTCTGCCAAGAATTTCCATGCCAAGAACTCTACAAAATGTATGGACAGATGGACAAGTTTTTTGATGATGTGAAGAAAGCTTTTCCACAAGGAGTTAAGAAAACAAGTGGAGCATAAGCATGCTGACATGTTACCTAAACTAACAAAAGCAACAATCCTTTCATACAACTTTCTAACCAAAACAGATAAAACACTGTGATTCACACATTCTTGAAAAGCGAGGGGCTGTATCAAACCATGCCAGAAGAAATCTTCGACGTAGACAAGTTTGTACAAGTCGCTGAACACGCTGAATACTGCAACATAAAACGATTAAAGAGAATGGTGAAACTCAAACTTCGCACACCCAAAAAACTCTACACGCTGAAGGTGGACCCAACAAAAGCTGAGGAGATAATCAAGAAACTCCACTGCGAAATTCGAGAAGTTTAAACATCCCTTTTTCTAGAGAGCACCGCAACAATGGTAGAACATTTTTCGCAAAACAACGACTTCTTTCGGTCAGTGTCCAGAATCGAGTTTGAAAAAAACATGACGCAAGAAGAATTTCTGCAGTGTGCAAGACCCAACGTATGACCAACCTCGTGAACCGCCTCTTTCACCGCACGCTCATATAAGAGCCGTTTGTCGGCAGGTTGCCCGTAAAACTCAGGTTTCAGCCTAAACAACGATATTAGGGCAACTTTTCCTGGAAAATGAGCCTCTCCGAAGACAAAGTTGAGACTCGGAACGTATAGGTCAAGTGTGGTCACACCCAAAACAGTGTCAACATCCAGCTTCTTGACGTGATCAATGATCTTAGCCAAAACACGAGTTGAATGATACTGATGTCTCGCTTCATTGTAGGCTTCTTTAGGAACAGATATAACACCTTCTAAAAGAGCGTATGCAGCCTCTGGAAAGGCTTGACTCAAACCGTGTAATACATGTTGGACAACCTCTGCATCCACATTTCCAATGCGCAAGACTGTTAGTTTCATTGGTTTTCACTAAATCGTGAAGGTGTCACCTGACTTAGGCGCTACAGCTTCGAATCCTGTCTGCTCTCGAATCCATTTGGCGAACCGTTCACAGTTGCCCTCAGCCCCATGAATCACGTAGACTTTAGGGTTTCCCTCAAGCTTCTTGACAGTTTCTTGAAGCTGACTCGCGCCCGCGTGTGATGAGAAGTCGAAGCGCTCTACCCGAGCCTTTATCTTGCGCATCTTGCCATCGATGACACAATGTCCCTTCTCCAGCAACTCACGACCAGGTGTGCCAGGAATCTGATAACTGACCAGAAAAACGGCGTTTCGGCTTTTTTTTCCAACTTTCTGTATGTAGAAAGCTGCTGGTCCACCCTTCAGCATTCCCGCTGGAGAAATGATTACACCAGGCTTGCTCATGGCAAGTCGGCGGTCCCTCCAACTCTCAACAGCGTTAGCTGAGTGGACAGCGTCCATGAAGAGGCGAGAGTCGCGCAGAAAGCCTGTGCGATTCATCATCATTCGGTTGGCTTCACGGGTCATTCCATCCACTGTGATGGGATATTCAAAGTGATAGGCGGTTAAGACGCAGGCGATTTCTTGTGAGCGACCCACACTGAAGGCTGGAACTAGAACGGTTCCACCGTTCTCAACAACGTCTGTAACATGCTCCACAAATTCTCTTTCCAGAGTCGCCCGATCTGGGTGTTCTTCATCGGCGTAAGTGCTCTCAATGACAAAGGCGTCGATGGATCCGTAGTTTCTGTCAGCGCTTCTCAAAAGACGAGTGTCTATGGTGTTGTAGTCGCTCGTGTAGAGCAGTCTCTTTCCATCGGCTTCAACCAAGGCTTGGGCGCTGCCAGGCAGGTGTCCTGCGTCTAAGAGTTGAAGTTGAATGTCTCCGACTGCTCTTTTTTCCCTGTAGTTCATGTGAACGCTACTGCGCATCATCGACTGTAACTCGATGTACTCAAATGGAAGATAATACCCAGACAAATGAATGAAGTCTGAGATTAACACCCGAGCCAAATCAAAGGTCAACTGAGTGCCGAACACGGGTTTTTTCTCTTGAATGTGAAAGATTGGAACGGCGCCCGAGTGGTCAAGGTGCCCATGGGTCATGACAATACCCTCTACTTCTTTAGGTGGAACGTGCATCGGAAAACCCGGCTGGTGGTCCACCATGACGCCGTAGTCCAGCAAGAGTTTGGTCTTATCAGTCATGACTAATAACGCTGACCTCCCCACTTCTCTTGTGGCGCCCAAAAACTGAACTTTCAACGGAATTGTGTTCACCGTCCACAAATGTTTGCAAACATTGCTTTGTGTGTTTTTCAGTGATTAGACGCTGTTCAAACATTTAAATGATGTCTTGTGGACACAGTCTCCACTCGTCCATTTTTGATAGCGTTTAAGACACTCCCAATGTCTGGTTCGGCGTTAACCACTGTGTAAGCCGACCACATTTCCTCTGGCTTGTGTGCGTCGCTTCCAGCCACCCCTGGCAAATTTCTCGCCTTAGCCAATCTTTCCGCCAATTTATTCTCTCTCGGTGTAGCCCAAGGGTTCATGATCTCTACGGCGTCAGCTGGCGTCTTCTCTGCTGCATTGCCGATGCCATGCACCCGATACGGGTGAGGTATGACGATTAATGCTGCTCTTTCCATGGCAAAATCCACGACGCTTTCTAGTGTTGACTTGTAGGCTGGTTTTTCTTCTATTCCTAAGAGGATGATGTCTCCGCTTTTGGTGCTTACTTCTACGCCTGGAATAATCATTAGGTCTTCGTAAGCAGCCGCTAGCTTGCGCACTTGAAAGTAGCCCTCAATGGTGTCGTGGTCGGTTATTGCAACTCCTTTGACGGTTGGGTGTGCATAGAGCGCATCAACTAAAAGTTTGGGATTTATTGAGGCGTCGCTTGAGAAACTGGTGTGCACATGTAAATCAACACGTATCATTTTACTCAACCCAGCGTGGAGCTATCGTCTGTCACATATTTCTTGTGTGTGCGCCACAAAAGCTCTATATTAAAGATTGTTAATAAGTTGAATTCCGGGAATAGAGTGATGAATGTTGATAAGCCCCAACGTGAATTGTCCGTTGAAGAAATTATTTCTCGGTCATTTCGTATGTATCGGGCTAGGTTTGTTCTTTTCTTCATGCCTTTCCTTGTGGCTGCAATAATCACTGGAACATTTGCTTCAGCAATTTTTTGGTATCTTCCACTTCCATCTCCTCCACCACGTGGTGCTTCTCTTCAAGTGGTCACGGAGTGGGCCCTCATTTTCTTTTCAAGATTAATCGTCATAGTTGTTTTAATGGGCATTGTTTCTTGGGTCATTGGTGCCATTGCGACAGGCACTGTTGTCAAATGTGCTTCTGATATCCTAGAAAAGGGCAACAGCACGCTTAAGGAAGGCTTTAACTTTACGATGTCTAAGCTTGCTTCTTTACTCGGGGCTGAAATAATAACCAGTATACTAACTGTGATCGGATTGTTGTTCTTTATAGTGCCAGGACTGATTCTCATGGTTATGTTTTCTTTAGTGGTGCCTGTAATAATCGTTGAGCAGAAGGGAGTGTTTGAAAGTCTTGGAAGGAGCAGGAAACTGGTTGGCCATCGTTGGTTGAAAACTTTTGCTCTTCTCATAATTGTAGGCTTAATAATGGTTGCCGTCAGCTGGATTACGACGACTATAACAACACCATTAGAGACTACCCGCCTATTTATCAGCAGTATAATAACCGCCTTTGTTACACCAATTCTCCCAATAGCAACAACTTTCCTATACTACTCCATGGTAGCCCGAGAGCTTCAACAAATACCTCCGCCGCCGCCACTACTATGACAAAATATGCCGCTGTGACTCGCTCAGACGAGTAGTTTTTCTCCCCTAAGGAGTGCTTGTACAGTTGGGCCAAGCTTGTTCAGAGCAGATTTGCTCCAAGGATAATTAGCCCGCACAACTGCCAAAGAGATACTGTTTTCCCTGCAGATGCGTCTACAAGCCGCTGTTACCCTTTTCTGCCATGTTTCTTTGTTTTCTACCAAGACCACTTTTTCATAGTGCTTTTTTGTGATGTAGTTTGCCACCTGTTCCGCCACGTAGTTTATTGTTTCTGTGTCCAAGGGAGTTGCGGTTTCATGTTGGGAGAGAGGAAAAACTTCGTCGAGTTCGGCTGGAACCACTCCGAAAGGTGCAGCATATGTGCAAACATGAACTCTAAACGTCTCGACGCTTAGTTTTCGCTGAACATCTTTTAAGGCTTCTTGGTGTTCCCAAGACTTGTGGAAGGGTTTGGTTCGAGTTTGTGGCAACAGAAGGAGTAGTTTTGCAGTTTTAGGCGGCGCGTATCTCTCAGAAAGCCTTCTTTTGTGTCTGATAATCTCGGGTCTTGACAGGTCTAGGGAATCGAAGAAGAAGAGCCCGCTCTTCTTGGTCACAGGACTGCTCTCTTCCAAGTAATGCTTGTATTTTGCCAGTTCTTTGACTGCTCGAAGGAGAGCCGGATGCCCATGCGCCCTCATGCTCAGGTGTTCCCACAGTCTGCCCTCAATTATGGTTTGTTTTATTCGTTTTATCTCGGAAAAACAGACGTAGAGGTTGTGTCTCGCCAGAAATGCTTGTCGTTCAGTCTTCGACAAGGTTATCGCTTTCTCTGGACTCGTTTTGTTGCAAGCTGGGCACGAGCATGGCAAATATTCGAGTTCTCTCAGCCTCGCCGTTCCAGTTTCAGTCATGTAGCGGTCTTCCCGCGCGAAGATAGCGTAGGCGGCTGAGTCGAAGAAGTCACACCCTAAGGCTATGACCAGAGAGAACATGAAGGGGTGTCCAGCGCCGAAGAGGTGTAACGGTCGTTCCAGCGGCAGATTCATCTTAGTGGTCATAATCATGTCGACCAATGTGTCGAAGAGATACTGCTCCATGATAGGTGTGGGGCTTCCCAAGGCGTGGATTTGGAAGGGCAGTCTCCCCATTTTTCTCGCTGACTGCTCAACCAAGTCAAGGTGGCTTCCACCCTGAACTGGTCCAACCCAAGCGATGTCGCCTCGTGACTTGATTTTTGCTAGTTCTCTGGCGCGTTTCAGAGTCTCTGCAACAGTGTGTCTTGCGTATTGTTGGGAGACTCGCCAGCCTGTTGGCACATCGAGGATTGTGGCTATATCAGTGTCCATTTGTTCTTGATACTGAATGATTTCACTGTTTGATAATTTCACGTCTCCTCCGTAAATAAGAATTTGATAGGCTCCGGAGTCTGTCATGACTACTCTGTTGAAGTCTAGAAAGCCATGGATACCCTTCTTAACAGCCTCTTTTTGGAAGTGCCTTTTCACGATGTAGGCGTTGGTTATAAGTGCCTCACAACCCAACTCTTCCCCCATCTCTTTCGGCGAAACTGGTTGCACGTTCGGGTTGATGACAGGCAACAAGGCTGGTGTCTCAAAAGCACCGCTCTTGGTTTTAAACCGCCCAATGCGAGCGAGAAGGTCTCTTTCGCGAATTTCAAACGACATACGGACTCGTCTGCCAAATTCATTAGCTATTAAATATCTTAAGGCTACTTATTAGTTGAAACTGCCTGCAATTCATGCTTTTTGTTCGGTAGAGAAGAATGCAATGAGTTTCCGGTATAGCATTGAAACTAATTTTCTGATATAAAAAAAGGAAAGTTTCGGGAGATGGCAGGCGTGACGCCCGGTTATGCTGGGGTCAAGTGAAGTGTTGAAGGTTGGTGGAAGTTATGGATGCATAGGTCCCTGTGGGTTGTCCCAATAGGCGCTGACTAGGGTAAGGTCGGCCATGTCTACTCTTCCATCGGAAATTCCCGGAACCAATCCCACTATACTTGGTCCTCCATATGGTCCAGCGTCACCCGTGCCACCATTGATGTCTGCATTTGGATTGTAGCCTCCGGGTCCAGCTGGGTTTGTCCAGCTAGCGCTGAGGAAGCTCAAGTCAGCAAGGTCAACAAGTCCATCATTGTTGGTGTCGCCGAAGTGTGTATGTGCTTTCCACCGATGGTAGACGTATTCACCTGGATACAATGGGTTGAAGTACCATCCGCGCATCCAATCGCGCTCCCAGTGGCGGTCGTTTGGAGGAGACATTCCTGATAACGGATAGAAGCAACGAATTACTGGTACCGGAGTAGTAGTGCCAGGGTATGTTGCTCTGTGCCATAAGTCTCCTGTGGGTGACCCCGGTGCACCTGGGTAGTAGCCTAAAACGTCGAGTATGTTGGCTACAGGAACGTCTGTCTCATCTGAGTCTCCAAATTGAAACCTTAGTTTCCTTATTGTCCATGGAAACGCTGCAGTCCAAGTGACCTTCAAAATGGGGCCACAGATACGGTGAGTGTACAGTGGTGAGGCAGGGTTATCGCTCACTCGGGCTGGCCAACCATCCCAGTAGTTGACATATTGGCTGACAGACCAGTAAAGTGCGACCTGATCCCAGATCATGAACATATAGGGACCAGTTCCCATCATGGCTGGCGTCGGTGAGTCTAAGAAAGACACTGGCGGGTCGTGCCACATGGCATATATTGTCGCCCAGCCTGCAGCCCAGTTGCCGTCAAAGTCTCCCTTTGCCACAGCCCAAGCTTTCTCAGCTACAGACGACCACGTCTGGCTTAGAGTGCGCCGGAAAGCATCTGGTGATGGAGGTTTAACGAGTCTAAAAATAACATGGTTGGGTGGGACGACTTCAACAGCCATGTCTATTGCCACACCCCAGTTTGGCTCTACAGATGGGTTGGGAGCCGAATTGACGCCAAGCAGAAACTGATAGAGATGCCAAGATGGTCCACCAGTTCTGTCTTGCACCATCAGTCTCTCGAAGGAATATTCAACATCCGCAGGTGTCATGATACTGCCGTCGTGAAACATTATCCCTGGTCTTATTGTGAAGTTCCACTGTTGCACAAACGTCTTAGGAATGCTTAGACCTGGAATGGGTACATTGATTGGTGTAATGAATCCAAGGTTTGTGGCAAGCCGAGGAACAAATTGGTTAATCAGCCCGGCTCCGTAAGGACCAAGAATGTAATCGCGGTCAAAGAATATCAATGTGTCATAGACGTTTTGAATTATCTCTTGGCTTGTTGCATCGTTAGCCCATGCAGGATCCACGGTCTGCAAATTGTTCTCTCTGTCTATGACGAAATGATCAGGATCCGTGGGAACTCCGCCACTTGCAGGTGGATGTGCTGATGCCACTTGAAGAGATGTCATTATTAGTAGAAGCGAAACCAGAATCAGAGATAGAGTCTTTTTATTCATTTCTCCTTTCTCCATTTTTCACATAAGTTGCGTACAAAAGGTCCAATCTTTGGGTATTTAAAACTTGTCAACCGTCCTATTTGCATGGAAAAAGCCAAAATGCATTAACTTAATATCATCACATCATTCATAATTAAAGCAGTTACGCCTAAGGAACGTCATAGCATGGTCAGTGTTGTTCAAGTCTACGAGAAACCTATGCTAAACGACCCTGTTTTGATTGAGGGGTTGCCAGGCATAGGATTTGTGGCCAACATCGCTGCGTTGCACTTGATTCAGGAGTTGAAGGCGAAACTTTTTGCCGAGATTCGGTTGTCCAGCTTTCAAGACATCGCTATAACAGCTGAAGAGGGAAAGGCTCGATTCCCAACAAACGAACTCTACTATCACAAGGGAAGAGACCGTGAAGAACGAGACCTCATCATCTTGTATGGGAACACTCAAGCCTTAACCACGGTTGGACAGTACGAACTCTGTGGGCGAGTCTTGGACACGGTCAAAGAGTTTGGATGCCGCTACGTGATAACGCTGGGCGGATTCAGGCGAGAAGAAAAAGTAACCACTCCCAAACTGTATTGCGCCGCATCAGACCCTCAAACCCTAAAAGAAGCACAAGAATTGGGCACCGAAGTTATGGAAGGACAAATCTTCGGTATAGCCGGATTACTCGTGGGCTTAAGCCCTTTATGGAACATGAAAGGCTTCTGCTTGCTGGCTGAAACACCGGGCTTTTATCCTGACGCTTCTGCAACCCGAGAGGTTCTGAACGCAGTCTGCAAAATGTTACACTTAAAAGTGGACACGACTCGTTTGGACATGGCTGCGGAGACCACGCGTGACATCTTGGGCACTTTTGGCATGGTTGCTCAGCCTAAAGAGGAGAAAACGCCCAAAGAAGAACCTCGACAACGTTGGCACATCTGACTCAACTTATCCTTGCTCCAACCATTAATTTCCATTGACCTCTGCTTTTTCCGTTAATTTCAACAGATTAGCAACCTCTAGGTGAAAGTGCATGATTTTGATATTAAAAGAG
>Ga0315309_1001670_pt1 | contig 13173 bp, 26 predicted proteins | sample TDP4_MG_FD_203080 | JGI IMG/M metagenome (GOLD analysis project Ga0315309, IMG submission 203080) | Freshwater sediment microbial communities from Lake Towuti, South Sulawesi, Indonesia - TDP4 | ecosystem: Environmental > Aquatic > Freshwater > Lake > Sediment | place: Indonesia: South Sulawesi...
TAACCATCCCTGAGGACCATAGCCTCTATGTCGTCTTACTAGATAGTCTTAATGCGTTGGGTATGGATTTGTGATACTGGTTTGTGGTATGGATGGTTAGGTGTGGTCTCTGTAGGGTTCTTGAGTCTGCTGTTCCTGTCTTCCTGGAAGGGGGGGTTATTATTGTTCAGTGTCCTGTCTGCTGTAGGTTTCTGGCTGCTGTTAGGGAGCATAGGAAGGCTGTCTCTTGTAACGAGGCTGTTCACACGGTAGTAGTTGCCTACAGGTTCTTTAGAGGTCAGGGCCGAGGTTTCCGTGTAGATCTAGAGAGGCATGACTGGACAGATCACTACTGTTTCCATGTTGAAGGTTGAGGGGTCCAGGGGGATCCTGGGGGACCAGGGGAGAAGGAAGATTCTGAGCCTATGGCCAGCCTGAGAAGTCTTACCTACCTGAAGGTTTAGACGTCTTTTTCGGGGGATTGGTAAGAACTTCAGGGACCTTAGGATCCTCAGTTTCGAACTCTGTTAAGTAAGGTTGATCGTGATCTCTGGGGTTGAGGACTAACTGATCACAAGCTCCACAGATCCAGAACTTCAGTTTCTAGGGCCAGCCTGAGATGTCGACTCCGTAGAGCCTGGCGATAGCGATCAGATGCTCTGCTGCTAGACCTCTCCTAAGCCATTTTGAGGCCTTGATCTCAACTTCCATCCTGAGAGTAGCCCCTGAGAAGGTTCTCGAGAGGGCCCAACACTCAGCCCCGAAGTTCATGTAGTGATGCTGCTGTATTCCGTAGAACCCTATGGCCTCGAGGTAGTTTTTGATCTTGGTCTCATAGAGGGTCTGGACAGCGTAACGGTCATGGATCTGCTCGATCATAAAGTCTCTCTCAGAGCTGATCCTGAGGTTCATAATGTCCCCGTCTACCTTCTTCTCATAGTGGTCTGAACGCCTGGCTGCGTCTTTCACCATGTTAATCCCTACTCTAACGTTAGAGTAGTTGAGAATTTAAAGGTTAGACCTGTGATATCTAGGCCCATGGAAGAGAAGGATAAGAAGGACTTGGAAGAGGTTAGGAAGGCGTTGAGGAAGGCTGCTAACGTAGAGGATCCTCGAGATATGTGGATCCTGGTTAAAGAGTCTCTGGACCTCTTAACCCTGATAGTGAGCCCTGGCTGAGGCTAATAGTATCCGTAGTAGCCCATAGCCTTCTGAGTCTCTACGATCAGGTTAGCCTTCTCCTGGTTGATCCCCAGATCTATCAGGCCATCCAGGAACTCGTCTTCTGTGATGATGGCCGTTCTAAAACGCCAGGTCAGGATCTCAACCCACTCGTCTATGAGTTCATCCTCGTACTGAAGTTGAGCCAGGTTGACCAGGAGCTCCCTCTCCCTGGCCTTGACCCCCAGGCTTATCAGTGAGTTCTTAAGCTCTGTCAGAGAGGCCCGGCCCATCCTGAAACGCCAGACCCACTTAGAGGTTAATGACCTGACCTCTTCTCTGAGGGGCCTGAGCTGTAGCATCTGCCAGAACTTTACCCGGTCCTCTTCGTTGAGGCCTGTTCCCTTCAGCTTCTTAAGAGCCCAGGTCTGATCCATCTCTACGAAGTCAGCCATCCGGGTCAGTTCATAGGGCCTGGGCCAGTAGTAGAGGCCCTTAGTTACAGTCTCATGGAGATCCTTCTCCCATCCATCCAGAAAATAGTAGTCATCCCGGTCTGAGGCCTTAATGAGGTCCTTAGCCCACCACTCGAAGGCTGTCCTACTGTCAGGCTCCCGGTTCCAGACCTCGTTAAGCCAGGCTGCAGAGGTCTTATCCCAGCCATCGTAAGAGACATATCTCTCGAAGTCTGGCCAGGAGAAGACCTTCTCCCGGTAAAGATGCCAGGCCGTTCTAGGATCTGGGACCTGAGGCGTATAGACCCGGTTCCAGTGTCGCCTCATTCTAGGAACGATAGCAGCGTTATACATGAGGGTCTTATAGGCATAGATCCACTGGCTACACTGAATGAACCTCTCTGTCGAGGTCGACCAGGTAGCCCCTACCCCTTGCCAGATCCCGGCCTTCCAGAACTGGAAGAGCTCCCGGTACATCGATATTATTGTGGTCTTAAGGGCCTCTGCGTTCCCCTCTGGACCGGCTTTGGCCTGGACATCTGCTGTCCCTATACCCGTGCCTAGCATGAGCTCCAGGTTAGCAGCCATAGAGTCTATGTTCCTGGCCTGAGCATCCATCCTAATAAAATCCTGGATCATCTGAACAGCATCGAAGGGGCCAGGGGGAGATACCACACTGGTCAGGGGGACCTCTCGGGTTCTCTCAACCTCTTCAGCCATCTATCTCTTCCCTCTCTTCCTGGAAGGGCTCTTCTCGGCCTTCTCGAGGCCTGAAAAGTCTAGGGCTCCTCTGTCCTCTTCAGGTTTAGGTTCGGCCTTACCCTTTTCCTTCTTACTCATTTCAACCATTCACCTGAGAATAGTTCAGACTCTGAACCTTTAAGCCTTACAGGGCCCATGATAGCAATTCCTAACCATGTCTGGGCATTTTGATCTCGAGGAAGCTCGATCCCCCGGGAATTGCACTTTTCACTATCAGAGGCATAAGTCTTAATAGCGTCTGATAGTAGAAAAGATATCAGAGGATAGTAGAATGTAGCGAGGTGAAGTATTTGAGCAAACAGACAGACCAGTTAAATGTCAGGATCTCGAGTGATCTACTCGAGGATCTAAAGCTGATTGCACAGTATGAAGGCTCTAAGGTCCCCGAGTTAGTGAGATCCTGGATCCGGGACAGGATCCGGGAATACAGGAAGGATAAGAGATTCGAAGAGTGGAAGGCCAAAAACCTGGGAGAAGAGGGCTGACCAGACTTGAGACATCTATACATCAAGTTTGTCGACATGAGGGAAGAGATGGAGACCCCCACAGGCATGGCAACTAGAACCTATGTCGACAGGATCCCTGAGAATGAGTATAAAGCGATCTACGAGTGGGTTCTACATGGGGGTCCTCTCTGGGGGAAGGATCGGAAGAGAGTGAAGATAGTTGTCATCAAGACAGGGGGAGCATGATGGAGACCGTTAAGGAGAAGGATCTCGAGGCCGTTCTAAAATGGGTCAGAGATCTCAGGAAGTTCTGTGTCCTACACAACATAGACCCCTGGGCTACTAGGCAAGCCTTGATTATGGCCTTAGAGATGGACACTAGAGTAGCCCTGGACCGGGGGATCCCGAAGGAACATCTGGACCAGTTTGACGGGATAGTTAAGGCTGATGTTCAGAAGTGGATGGAGAGGTTCTAGAGGCCTATGAAAAGGGAATGTGCATATTGTCATCAGGAGATCTCAGGATATCCTCATGTCTTGATGGTAGAGTACGAGAGGGATACTAGTCTAGGCCTTGTGTTCCATAACAAGACTGAACTTGTCTCCTACCTCATGGCTCAGCTAGGATGGAAGATCCAGGCCATACCCCCAGGGGCCGAGGCTAAACCAGAGGAGCCTAAGCCTGAGGCTGCTGCTCCGGTCCCAGAGTTTGACCCTCAGGAGCTTATGACCCATGAGTGGAAGGGGAAGAAGAAGACAGAGGGGGAAGGCTATGAACCCTGGAATCAAATCTGGGGTTGGGATAGGGAAGATCGGTTCAGCCAGATAGTCTTACAGGTTCTCGAGAAGGGACCTCTCCTCATAGGTCAGTATGAGTTCAACTGGGACCGGGAAAGGAAGCTTGTGAATGTCAGGAAGGTTAAGAAGGGTTGAGAGGCGATCAGACTGGGGACCTGTAGGAAGACAGGGAAGGCTTGTGATCCTGATAGTGGGTTCTGTCATGCCTTCCAGATCAAGATCCCTCTGGCCTCTCGATGCCACTACTACGAGGATCCTAAGGGACCCAGACTGTCTTACCAAACTGATAAGGGCTGCTACTGATGAGTGAGGTAGGTAAGAAACTCGAGCAGATCTACCAGGCCATGCTCGAGGCCTACAGATCCGAGGATGATAAGGAGACAGGGGCCCGGAAAGCTCTCGAGGTCTATGACAAGTCTGAGGCCGAGATCTCAGACGTTGACTACTACCTGAGGCTGATAGAGGACCTGAAGAGATCCTTCCAGGAAGGCCTGAAGGCTCTGGAAGAGGCCAGGGCTAAGGAAGAGAAGAGGGCCAGAACCATCAGGACCGGGGGCTCAGTAGTCATCAAACTGGTCCCCTGTGGAAAACACTGTTCAGGCTGTCCTCATGGACCCTACGCTTATAGCGTTCATAAAGAAGGGGGAAAGCAGATCTGGAAGTACCTGGGGAAGGCCCGAGATGTTTCGAGTTAGATGTCTCCTATGTTCCTGGAGATCTCACCTTAAACCCGGGCCTCTGTCTGCTGCCTGGTCCATCATCAAACACACTAACCGGGAGCATCCTGAGGCCGAGGGCCCTGTCGCACTGGTAGAGAACTTGAGTGAGGGGCTGCTAGATGTTCAAGTGTCCTAAGTGTGGATTCGAGGATAGCCCCATCTGGAAGGCCTCGAAATGGAGAAGGTACTCGGTATATTGTAACAGAGAGGAGCTAGAGGGAGAGGATCCGGATCTCTTAGGAGCCTTTTCAGTGGCGCCGGATGGATGGGTCTTCAGGGCTCCATACTGGTATAAGATCACTAAGAACGGAAGAGTCATCTATCGTATGCTCGAGATGGGGAGAAGTGAGTTTAGAAGTCATGGGTTCACAGAGAGGCCTAAGCCCCCCAGGGCTGAATCCCTCGACAGGTTCCTATATGAGGGGGAGACTTGAACTCTCGGAAGTATCTCTATAGGCATCCCAGGACAGGGAACTATACAGGTTTTTGGGCCTGTGGTAGGGTCATAGGACCTTACACTGGGAGATGGCCCCCGGGCTTAGTTAGGAGAATCTATGAGTTCTGTAGCAGGCCTGAGAATGTCCTGGAGCCCTTCGGGGGGACCTCTAAGCTCGGGGTCTCCATAGATCTCAATAGAGAGGTCCGGCCTACTGTCCTGGCTGGACCTCTACGTTTCTACAGAGCCCTAGAAGAGGCTGCTAGATGTGTGAGGCCGGGGGGCTGGCTTGCGGTCCTTCATTTTCTTATCCCTAACGGTCCCAGAGATGCCAGGGTTAAGAGAGTGGCCACCATAGGGATCAGTTCAGGCCCGAATAAGAGGATAAGATGCCTCTCGATCTTCAGGAAGGGGCTGAGACCAGGTAGAACTCAGGCTCTTCTATCAGATATCTGTCTTACCTAACCAGACGTCTAGACGTCTAAGACTCACGGTAGGTAAGATTTTCCGGGATTAACGCACCAGTCAGCCCCACACTTCTTACATCGGCCTGTCCTAAACTCAGATCCGAAAGGATCCTTCTGCTCATAGATATCGTAGGATCCACACTCAGGACATCGGCCTCGAGGAGAAGGAAAGAGCTCCCCAGAGACCGGAACCCGGTAGTGGCCCCTAGGCCTTCCCATAAAATACTCATGCATCGTAACTACGAGAGGGTTAGGACCCACAAGCCTAGCCAGGTCAACAACCCCCATATCCTGACCCTTCAGAACAGCCTCAATAATGCTCGAGATCACCAGGCAAGTAGTAGTGTTATGACTCTTACAAGCAGCCTTGAACTTCTGAGCCATCACCTTAGGAAGTCTAACCGTGAAGTTCGTCCACTCAAGATCTCGATGTTTCTTAAGGTGAGCCCGGAGACTCTGAACCTTCGTATACGCCTGACCACAGACCACACACTTGTAAATAACAACCTCAGACTGGCTCATGGATCTCTACTCCTCAATTCCATGAACGAAACCACATAAGGATTCAATATCTTCTAAGAGACTGACAATCTCAGGATACTCCCTAATCAGACTCTTAAAAGCCTCTGGCTCACAAGATTCTAACCCCTTAAGGTCCAGAATCCACTCTCGAGCAGACCGTAAACACTCAATCAGTTCCTTTTCCTGACCCACAGACATAGACCTCACCAATTCCCTTACGTAAGGCAACCATGTTCCCTTACGTATTCGAGTACACTTTTTAATGGTTTATGACATAGCCCCCTCGTTCTCGAGTGGAAAGAGAGGGGGGTCCCCCCTGGCCATAGATCTCTAGCACAGTTTTACCCTTCATAAATGGCTTATCCATCATGGTCCCAGACTCTTCTCAGAGGTGAGGCCTAAGATGGGATATCGAGAGTTAGAGGAGATCTGTAGAGCAGCCCTGACCAGGAAGGACCTGGATCCTGAGGCCCGGAAGTTCTGGAGAGAGAGGCTGACCTGGGTAGAGAGAATGAAGAGGGGATCCGGCCCTGGAGACTGAGACAGACCTCGAGAAGAGGGCTAGGTCCCTGGCTATGAAGATCTGGCTCAGGATCCTTTTCGATGAGGGGGTCCTGAGTTTCTTCCAGGACCTAGAAGAGTTCAACAGGCTGAGCAGCCAGGTAGATCTAGGCATAGAAGAGGAGAGGATCCCGGTCCCTGTCCCTCAGATTACCCCAGGTAGGTATAGACAGATAGACAGGTCCATAATGAGAAGGATCCCTTAACCCTTCTTTTTCAGCCTGTCGATCAGGCCCATTATGAAGTCTGTACCCATGTATCCGGCCACAAAGGACATCACGAAGTCAGGATATCCGTAGTCGCTATGAAGGAAGCTGTAGACCAGGCCGATGATGGCTCCGAGAATGACCCTTCTCGAATACTTGAAAGACCTGAGATCAGCCCATGATTCAGCCCAGATAACACAGTAGGCCAGACCCCCCAGAAGGCCCAGGACCGTAAACCAGACTAGACCTGTTAAGGGCTCCATAACCATGAGTGTAGCACGTTCTACATAAAAGACTAGTCTTTGCTGATGATCCTGAAGTCATCCATCCAGAGGTCCCCATACCGAAATGTAACAGAGGATCTAAAGTAGACGTAGATTCTGAGGCTTAAACTGGTGTTTCTGGGAAGAGGGACAACCATTCTAGCCCATTTGTTATATGGGAAATAACTCACTGGCGTAGCTGTGGGGTAGTCTAAGCCGAATTTGATCAGTTCCGTTGTGTTCCTTCTCACGCTTAGATGGTTCAGGTGCATATTTGCGTCTTGTCTCCCAGCCCTTAGATCCAGAATAGCGTAGACAATAGCCCTGTCAGGGGTCAGAAAAGTCTTATGGATGTAACCGTTCCACTGATAGATCGATCCTGAGTAGCCTCTTAATTTGAGGCTATAGGGGGCCGAAAGCACGTAGTCAGTGGCCACAGTAAAATCATCGCTTGTTCCCCCCTCCCGTACTCTAGCCCAGCCTTGCACTGTCCCATCATCAAAATTGTTAAGGACGTCCTGAATCCAGGATCCATCATCAGACTTGATAAAGACGAGATCTATAACCCTCTCATAGGTCCATTTTAGGCTGGTGTAGGCTGCGTCTGTGTAGGCCCTCAACCTCACAGTGATAGTCTCGGTCAAAGCAGCCCCAGGTTTGGCCCTAGTCCCGAAGTTGTCTAACGTAGATCGTATATTTGCCCCAGAAGCTAGAGATCCCAGATTATTAGTTGTGAAGCTCCATCCAGTACCATACCCGTCCACCCTCATGTAGAGGGTTACATCATCATAGTTGAAGACTCTGATAGATAGGCCCAGGTAGAGAGGATCCGGTAGGTTCACCAGGTCAGTGTAGATCGATCGCAACTTTTTCTTTCCGTCTATCTCTCCTACTCGAAACTCAACCTTTAGAGTCATGGATATCGCCTATTGCCTGTTGAAGTATCCCCCACCCCATCCTTGAGGTATCTCAACATAGAGGACAGCTCCCCCTGTGCTCCAGAAATAGGATCCTTGTTCTCTTAGGTCCACTGAGCCTATAAGATTGTAGTAGGCCCAGGCCGGGGGAAAACTGGGATATCGGCCTGTCGTCTTGTATTCTATGGCCAGGGCGACCGGATCATCTAGGTTGCTCATAACGTCCTGGTCTAGGCCTCTGAGAACGTACTCGTTCTGAAGGCTCGTTCTCTCGAGGAGATAGGTCTCTTCGAGGAAGGACATGGCCTTTTCCCAGAGCCTCTTAGCGTAGCCTACATAATATTGCCACTGGCCCGAATCTACCCCGAGCATCTGAAGGACCCGGTAGCACATCTGTTCTAGGAAGTCTAGGACCGTGAGTTCAAGATCCAGCTCTGGGACCATTCTGGGAGTTAGAAGTTTGAACCTTCTGGGGACAGAGAACTCGGTCCATTTAGCGATAACCCTGAAGACCCTACGCCTGGGAAAAGAGATCCTGGCCACTCCTCTTCGTCTACCCATCTAGCCTATCCCCTTAACCAGAGGCTCATAGACCTTAAGGTAGTGATAGGCCTTAGATCTCTTGAGAGCCCTTTCCCCCTTCTCCTGACCTTCCTTAGGGTTGTCTAGGGCCTGAGTCATGGCCTCTGCTAGGCTCTGGGGCTCGTACTCATGCAACTGAGCCAGACATCCAGGAGCTTCCCATTTCTCCTCTCTCAGGCCTGTCATGGGGAAGAGCCAGGCCTCTCGAGGTCCTACCAGTTCATTCATGGGCTCAGCATCGAGGCATACTATAGGCCTCTTAGCAGCCATAGCTTCCAGGAGAGGAAGGCCGAAACCTTCCAGGAGACTAGGCCAGACGAAAACATCACAGGCGATAGTCTTGAGGGCTATCTGTCTGAAGGGTAGCACGTTATAGGAGTCTTCGATGACCAGGTTAGGGATCTTGTCGAGGTCAGGGACCAGGCTCAGAGCCTTAGCCAGGCCCGTATGTAAGATAAAAACCCAGTCTGGAGATCTCTTCTCGTTAAGGATCCTTAAGGCTGCTGCTAGATGGTCCAGGCCCTTCCTGTGTAGAGGGTTGATGTTTGAGAAAAGGATCCTCTTCCCAGGGTAGGCCTTTCTCAACTGGTCCATACGGCCATACCTCAGAGAATCATCAAACTCGAAGTCTTGAGGGTCTATCCCATGAGGGACCACAGCCTTAACATGGACCTCAGATCTGACCAGGGCCTCTCTACAGAACTGGCTAGGGACCAGGACCTCGAGGTTCTTCAGGACCTCTAGGATCTGGACATTCAGGGTCAGGGGGCCGTCTACAGGACCGTAGAGACTGGAGCTCTTAGCGATCCAGGGAGCCATGACTCTAACACTGTCCAGGATATACCTGGGCCAGAGGGGGATAAGGGAGACTAGTCTATCCCATCTCTCCTTAGGGAATACAGCCCGGTCTATGAGGTCTCTCTCCTCACACTCATACCCAAAATGGACAGCAGCCCGGTAGATCAGGGCTGACTGGTTCCTAAAACTGGCTGCTGACCTGACAGAGAAGACAGCCATCCTCAACTATTCAACCCACCTGGATCGGTCTATGTAATGCCTGGCTTTAAATAACTGTCCTCGAAAGAAGGGGATCGAGGTATGGCCTAGATACTCATGCCACATCAGGATATTGAAAAAGATCCAGTCTTCAGAGATCCACTGGTCCGGGGTTGCTGCTATGGAGAAGAACGTTACCAGCCTCAGGATATCCCTATGGATCAGGATGGTCCCAAAATAGACCTGGCCTATAACCCCGTTCCTTTCAGGGATAAGGTTCTGGATCACCTTATAGCCTGTCTGCTGATGCTTGGCCATCAGGATCTCTAAGGCATGAGGGGGAACCTCGACATCACTATCCACGAAGAAAAGCCACTCATAGGGCCTCTCCAGGAAGACCCTTCTAACAGCCTCTCGGCCTTCCCCTATCCTGAGCAGCTTCTCTCCATAACCCCCGCCTAAGGCCTTAAGGTATCCCGGGATCCAGGGCTCGAATCTTATGAGAGTGTAGTCAGGGTTCTGGGGCCCATGGGCCTGAGGTCCTTCCGGGAAGGATCCTTCAGAGGCCACTAGGATCTCGAGGGGAGCAGGCCTCAGCCTCTTAACAGCAGCCAGCCACAGGTCAAAAACCTCATGTCTATAGGGGGCTAGAGATCCCACAGCATAGTTAACGGTCAAACTGTCTCACCCAGTTCTCAGGCTTATTAGGATCGTTAAAGGGGGTCCTGTAGATCTCACTTCCCGGGGGTCCCCCCCACTTCTTAACGTAGTAGTCTCTCTGAAGAGACCAGTCTGAGACGCCTATAGCCTCAGAGGTTCCTCGGCCATGATGATAGATCATAGAGGGCTCGTAGACTATGGCTTTTTCCCCTCTTAGACGGATCCGGTAGAGGATGTCATTATCCTCGTAGTAGGCCGGAGAGAATCCCTCATCAAAATAGCCTATTGTCGACAGGAACCTGGTAGGCTCAATTATGAAGGCCGCCATCCCTGTAGGGTAGCCATCCCGGTTAGAGATAGGCGTCTCCCTGGGTATGGGAACGCATAGGCCTATCAACTGGTCTGGGCCAGGGATCCGGCCTCTCACATCTGAAGGGGAGACCAGGATAACATCGCCTTCCAGGATCCTAGAGACTAGATGATCTATAGCCTGAGGATGGAAGACGGTATCACTACTGGCCATCAACAGGAACCTGAGGCCAGAGTAGAAGGCCCACTTCATAGCCTGGTTAACTGACCCTGAAAAGCCCAGGTTCTTCCTGTTCTCTACATAATGGATCCTGTAGCGTTCTAAGGTCTGTCTGATGTGGTCTGAGAGGCCTTCCTGAGTGTTATCTATGAGAAGGACCTCATGGATCCTCGAGGTCTTGATGCTGCTAAGACAGAAATGGGATCTCTCCCAGTAGAGGCCTACCTGAGGGATCGCTATGAGGACACTTCCAGACATGGCCGGCAGCCTTAAACATAGTAGCCATAGCCAGGGGGGTAACATCCACAGAGAGCAGCCAGTCTATAGAGTAGGCTGATCTCGAGGCCCTTATCCCGATATCTGAGAAGGATGTCGTAGCACTTGTTATCTCGGGTTGTGCTAGTGAAGGACCGGGAGCATTTACAGAACTCCCTCATGCTATTCAGGTAGAAGGGGATCTCACTGGTAGCTACCCCGGCGGGCTCCAGGATATCCGTCTTAGCCTGGGTCTCCTTTTCTACCAGGATCGTTGTGATGGCTGTGTATAACTCGGCCTGTTTATCCCCGTAGGCGTCTGTCCTGAGTTCTGAGACGGCCCCATCAAGCTTAGCCTCATACTTCTTGCGTCTCCAAATCTGTTCTCTGACCATGAGAACCTACCGTAAGAAAAGATGTCGAGAAGACGCTAAAAGCCTTATGGACCGAGACCGAGGCTAGTAGCCTGGGATCGCTATCCCACAGAGGTCAGCTACTCGGGCCAGGACTGTCGGGTTGTAGCCTCGGGCTACCCACATATTAAACCAGTTCTGGACCTCGTTCTGGCGAGAGACCTGGGAGAACTTCTTAAAGAGGCGATAGCACTGTCTGGCAAAGTTCAGGTATGCCGGGATGTTCATGGTTACGATCCCAGCAGCCTCACACACTACCTTAGCCTTAGACTCGATGAGGCTGATCTCACCGAATATGGCCTCTTCCTGTTCTACCATAGTGTCCCTGTGGGCTGCGAACCTCGACTTAATAGCGTCGGGGTCGAGCTTAGCGTCGTACTTGCGAAGTCGGTATGCCGGATGTCTCAAGACTGGACACTCCTCGAGAGAGGGATATCCCCGGGATCAGTATAAAAGCCTTAACCGAAAATCTAGGGGCTTATGCCTAGTCTTTTCACTTAGCAGCAGCCTTTTTGAGAGCCTCGTACTTCCAGATGACATGACAGAGCCTACTTAGAAACCCCGCCTGGCCAGTGAGGGACCAGACTCTCCTCTCAACCTGTTCGCTATTAATGGGGTATCTCTCCAGGGCTATTACCAGGTCGACAGCTTCCAGGGCTACTCTTTTCGCACTTATCGGGATCATAACCCTGGCCTCTTCTGGCGTATACCTCGGCCCTGTCTTCTTCGTAGGCATAAGATCACTTGTTAGCAGTTCTATAGATCACCAGGTCATCAATGCTGTCCAGGACCTCGGGGGCTAGGCCTCTCCTCTCAAAACGGTCCCTGAGAATCTGATGTTCCCGGATAAGGTCAACCATCCAGGCCATCTCTGTCTGAGTCTTGTCGAGGGCTGTAGCGTAGGCCAGGTATTGATGATGCAGATCTGAGTAGACCCCCAGGCCATCCAGAAGGCTCTTAACCTTCCTTAAGAAGAGGTCAACCTGCCCCTGGGCTACTGCTGTCCTCTCAGCCCAGGCCCGGATCCTAGCCTCAGGCCGATCTTCCCGGATTTGTCGAACTTGTTTCACCAGTTTAACGAAGAGGGTCTTCCTCTTGTAGGCCGGGATCCCTCTCTCTTCCTCGGTAGTCAGATCTATCTCTCCTTAAGATCCGAGATCAGACTAGTCAACTGTCCCCGGTAGGTCTCTGTGGCCTCTACGTATGCCTGGTATTTCTTCCAGGCCATCTCTAGCCTCTGAAGGTTATCCTGAGTATACCGGATCATGTCAGCCAGGTTGACTATTGCCTCGGCCTCATCGTACTGGATCTTGATGGTCCCCGTATCCTTAGTGAGACCGTAGGGGTAAGACCAGACGCTAGGCTCCCCCGGTTCATAGAGCCTGATGTCAACCTCGAGGACCTTCGCTTTAAAAATGCCTTCGTACTCACTGGCGTAGATCAGCCAGTCTCCAGGCTTAACCTTCCCCCAGTCAGCAGCCTTCATACCAGAAGGATAGCAGCCCTCACAACATAAGCCTTAAGGTCCCGGGCTCAGGTCCCAGATTCTTACCTACCCCATCGCCTAGACGTCTAGGCTCAGAGTTAGGTAAGATTGCCTGTGAGGGAACCCCTTCTCCCCCACGTGGCCGTGTCATTCCCCCTCTACCCCTCGAGGCCGAGGTCCAGGGATACCAAATAATTTCTTACTGGGGGAAGGGTCCCCCAGACCCCCTCACAGGCCCCAGGGCCAGGGTATGCACAGCATAGACGCTTAACATAGATGCTTAACATCCATGCTCAGCATAGACCATCACTCTGTCCCCGAAACATAGACCTGCCCTCAAGACAGAAAACCAGTATCACAGATCCATATCAGAAATCGGCATTAACTCTCTATAGTAAGATGACATCAGGTCTCAGGTATTCAGGATAGCTCATGGTAGTGGTCTTGATAATAACATCACTTTCAGTGATGGTTAAAGCAGCAGAGAGACTGATGACTTCAACAGCCTATCAAACAGCCTATCAGACGTCTTGTCAGACATCTCATCTAACATCAGTACCA